>Ga0325400_1000418_pt1 | contig 30844 bp, 29 predicted proteins | sample PopdelMetagenome_2_FD_205662 | JGI IMG/M metagenome (GOLD analysis project Ga0325400, IMG submission 205662) | Populus deltoides microbial communities from Bellville, Georgia, United States - Xylem-PdKOR-R1 | ecosystem: Host-associated > Plants > Phyllosphere > Stem > Wood/Secondary xylem...
GCCTCCAGCATCACCAATTCACAGTGAGAAAGATTTCAAATTCAGAAAAATGGAAGAAACCAAAGCAAGAAGACTTCTTCAACTGAAATTTTACAAACTGATTGGCACGAAAGCCTTTAACCAGTGAGTGCTAACCATCTAGACTTACATATGCCCCCATGTAACGAGCCAGTACCAGCCACAAGGTCAATGACATGCCACCAGGTGGACAATGATTGCAAGTATCAACCTTCAGCCATAAATAGGGTTCACAACATGCCAAAACCACCAGCACACATTAGGTTTGCAGAACGTGGTGCACTACATGCAAGCAAACCAATTTCCTATTTGCTTATAGAAAAAGTGAAGCTTGCCCACTCGCATTTGCAGGGTGCTAAATAAAACCACACTCAGGTTACTATCTATACAGGTCCTATGCCAACAGGTTTTGATAGAACCACTGCATGGAGAAGAGGGTTGACATTGAAATCTTCTAGGCTCTCATAGAAGGGCCAGAAGGTCAAAAATCAAACCCCTTTCCTGAGGGTTCAATCATAAAGTGCACTTCTTCGAGGGTCGCTCCAGCAATCTTCCATATGATGCAGGCTTCTAAACTTATTGGTTGACATGGCACATGGACTTTGACACTGTAAAAGAATGAAATAAAAAATAAAAAATTACCAAATAACCTATACTTTTCAAAAAAAAAAAATTCATTTTTATCAATTTAAAGCAGTTGTAAGAAGTTTTTTTTCTTTTCTTTTTACAAACCAGAAGGTATTTAAAAATCCAAAGAAAGAAGTTAGCCATATCACAGGTTCAGCAGAGCACAGACAAGCTTTCCGCAGAAGGGAGGTTGGCCAAAAACTCCAACCATAAACATTAAATATATCAGTTCAGGTATACTTTAAACCCAAGTACATTTATAGAACAAATGAATTGGTGAACACGAGCCTTCATCAACAACACTTGCTCATCAAAATTAACGCAAAACTAGGGTGCACCATCTTCTCCCTTATCTCACTTAATTTATTTAATTGACTTCTTATGCCTATTTATTATATTCCATGGGTGACTACCTCAATAACCCAACACTCTTCACATCATAGCCTTTTTTATTGTACAAAAAGTTCATGTATAGTTTCAAATCTGAATCCCAAAAGAACCCACGCATACATTATCATGGATTCATGAAAATATGTCTCATTCATGCAATATCTAAAACAACTGTGCAAATGCATATTGAACTAGAAAATAAGATGATCACAATATTTACAAGGGGAAAGGGGGCACCTTCAAGTTAATCCTTCCTCAGATGATCTTGTTTCGAACTTCTTCAAGTTTCTTGAGTATCTCCCCAGGAGTTCTGTCCAGCTCATCTGCAATTTTTCTTTGTGCATCAAGCGGCAAAGTCGGGAACTGCTCACATAGATCTCCATCGATCACATCCTGCAAAATTGCCTTAAGACTTTAGCATTCTTTAAGAAAATACCAGGTAGCAGCATGGCTTCAAAAGTCTACATAAAAATATGAAGACAGGATTTTCTTAAAAAAAAAAAAACAAATACATTACTGGGACAAATATGTACATGCAACGGATTGTTCCTGTTTGAAACAACTCAGTGGTTTTAGTGTTACATTTTAAATTGGTGTTGAGAAACTATGATCAAATGAAACCAGCTATAATGACTTACCTTAACAGGAAAATAAGCAGACCTATATGCCATATGATCTCTTCCACACAAGGGTGGGTGGTCTTGTCTCAAATGCATCTCCAAGTGTGAAAAGAAGTCAACATCATCTCGAGAGGTGAATGGAAGTAGGGCCCCCACACTCCCCATCACTGTCCCATACATGATGCATTCTCCACCGCCTGGAATTAGAGATGCCTTCTGCAAGGAATTAACCACATCACCAATATGAAACTGTACTATCTCCTCTACCTTGTTTGGAGCTCCATTAAGCTTTCCCTGCTCCCACTTTATCTTTCCGCCAGTTGGATCTTCTTCTATCTCATCAGAAACATCCTGTGGCAACCTCACAAAGTAGATATTCCCAAACTTGTCTGCACCAGCCATGGTATCAAAATCTACGTGGTATGATGCTGTAAGCCATCTTGGAACACTATCATCAGCAAAAATATACAGCTGATTTTCATCCCGCCTGTACTTGCAGAAATGAAATGACTGCAAAGTAGATACCAAAAACATCATAACATTAGGAGGAAAAGTAGGACATCAGTACATGAAAATGTATATAAAAATGAACAAATATCTAAAAGAAATATATACACAGATTAAATGTATTTTAGAAAAACATACTTCTTGAATGTCCCCCACATAAATCCGATCACGATAGGTGTGAATAGAGACAATGGAGTTGGGGAACAGCTTATTCTCACATTTTCTAAGCAACCTTTTTTTCCCCAAGTCATACAATCTCAGCACTGATCCTATTCCCGCAAGTAATCTTCCCTGAAACTGACACAAAGCAAGTGGAACTCCTTCTACTTGTGTCTTATGCAAGAGTTCCAGGCTTTTACCATCATCCACAAATTTATAAATGTGAATGAACCCAGCAATTAAGCTTCTTTTGGGCCAAAACTGCAGTCCCTTGGCTGTACCAACAGCTAAGAGAGTTCCATGCTCCTTGTCGTGGAAATTTACAGTGCATACGCTGAAAGCAGCTTCATTGTCCTGAAGTTCCAGCAAGCAAGTAGTAGTAGCTGACCTTGGGTCAAGTACTCTAATGCAAGAAACCCACCTGTCTGCCTCAGCCTTTGGATAACCATACTGCTCATCAGATAGGGGGTCATCTTTATCATCATCATCACCATTTTCCATCTTCTCAGCATTGGCACTTCCATTTTCCCCCATTCCAGCAGCTTCGAAGCACTCTTTTTTTGCTGCTTCACGCTCCTCTGCTGTATACGCTCCTTGATCACTCTCAATAATGACCAACAATTTCCGCTTAGGTTGAAGCACAAACTTTCTTGGAGTGTATCTTAGAGGTATTGCAGTTTCATTGAATGTTTCTCCCAATCTCTCAATTGTAAAAATCCTCAACGCATCCCCGGCGACAGCAACCACACCTTCTGCACACTGATCAGATGAGAATGAAGCAGCATATTCAAGAGTTTCATATGAAAGGGGTGTTAACAGAAAATGCCCTTGGTGAATATAACCAAGCCAGGGTCGGCTAGATAAGCACAGCATCGCACGTCGACCTCTCACATTAATGGCAAAAAGTTTTGGGGCCCTCAAACCCAAAAACCGGGAACGGGAGTCAGAAAGCTGGCCTGTCACCATATCCACCACTGTCCTAAATAGAACCCCAGTCTGCAAACCAGCATTGAGGAAAAGACTGGCAGGGTGATCAGCACCATCTTCGCCACCAATTGATGCCTGAACCTCAAGAAACAGGAGGGATTCTGGAGGCGCCGAAACACTTTGCACACTCAGAATCTGCATACAGTCATCAGGATCCAAAGACAAGACACGGATGGTGTTATCATATGAACCAACTGCTAGGAATCGAGACCTCTGTCTTCCTTCAGGAACAGGGGCAATGTCCAAACAGGCCACGTCTCCAGACATCTCATGCTTCTCCACCTCCATTAGCTGACCGGTCATATCCACCTCAAAATATATAAGCTCTCCTCCACTTAAAGCAATAACCACTTGAAGTCTATTTGAGCCAACTTTCACAATTGTCCTCTTTCCAGGAGTTCTCCACTCATTAATACGCCCATCTTCCCTAATATGTCTTATGCCATTTGGGTGAATTTGCATCAAAGAATCATCACCAATTAAAGAAACAGCAAGGGAAGGTGTGGTATCGAGAAACCCACTATCGCTAACTTCCTCAACTGTTTCTCCAATTGAAAGCACAAGAGTTGCGTTGTTAAAGGACACAACAATATATGCATCAAACTCATCATTAGCATTCCTTTTCACAGTCCAAACAGCACTTGGTACACCAGGAAGCTGTGACACAGCCATCTCACTAATAGCCAAACCAGGCCTCAATATCCTCAATGAGGAGCGAGGACCACGCCCACAAAGTGAAAATATCTGAGGGGTTTCTTCATCAAAAAGATTAGCAACCTTCATGTCCATAACAGGCATCAAGCTCTCAACCTGGTCAATCCTAACAAGATTCTTTAACCCTCTTGGCTGGAAAAACACAGGCTGGAAGCCTTCCTCAGTTTCCATCAAAGTAGAAGATGAGGCCTCCACATCCTCTTCTTCCCCAATGGCCTGAAACTGATACAATGCATGATTCCCAAACTCTGATGCAGCAAACAAAAACCCTGATTTCAACACACATATCGAAGAAGTAACTGGGATCGTGTCAAAATACTTAATCTTCAATTCCTTAACCTTGTCATTCTCATGATCCAATGTAACCTTAAAAATGTCACCGTACTCAGTCTGCAACAGAAAGAAAAACATCGATTTCTGCTTATGTGTTGCTGCAGAAACTATCAAAACCCCACGTTCAGCAGGCAAATCAGCACGCCTAGGAATCACAGCCCTCACATCAGAATGCCCTTGATTCTTATAAATCACGAAATTCTCCGCGCAAACTAAAATACCACTTGGCCCATCACCACCTCCAGGTACTGTAACAAGCATATTAGCGCCGTTATCAACCTGCTCAGACCATTTCCTAGACACATGATTAAGCCCCAGATCAAGCTCATAAAATGTCAAATTCTTCTGCGCTTCACCAGCAGCTTGCCCTGTCGAGTCCTGATCAGCTTCCGAATAATCCAACTCAATCGCAGCAAAAATCGGATTATCAAACCCACAATCAACACCACATACTGAGTAACATATAGTATGCGACTTATGTGCCTCTAAAGGCGAAGAAATGGTTAACCTAGCAACAGTATCTCTATTCAAAACATAAACTAGCTTCTGTTTCTCACAGGCACCAATCATAACAGCCCTTCCTTTCGGATCCACAGCCAAATACTGACCCGGAACAATACGGCGACAGCCAGATTTTCCAAAAGTCTCTTGATGAATTTTGTCAAAGACATTTCTCTCCTTGTTATATTCTAAAATTACAATCCTGCCCGAATCAGAACCAACAACAATATAATCTTTTTGAGCTCCAGTTAGTCTAAACTGAGCTAATGAGCGAATAGCACCGAATATTTCAACAGAGAGTACTGTTTGTAGCTTACCGTTCTCGTCAGGTCGGAGGAGATCGAGAACTTTGCCGCGAGCGACTACGATTTCTTGTGCTTTACCGCCGGAGAAGTTGCCGTTTATGGCGGAAACGATTCCAGTAGCTCGTTGGAGAGTGAGGCTGTAGAGGTACATGGTAATGCTGGGTTTTGGAGTGGGAGTGAAATGGTGGGGATCGGGGTTTTAGGGTTTTAAAGAAGAGAGCTAGTTAGAGAGAGACTGGATTTCTGCGACAAAAATCACTTGTCGTCTGATTATTGACTTGGCACATGAGAATGAGAACCGCTGGTAATGGACTTCAAGACTCGGGCCATCAACTATCATTACAAGGATAGCCCCAGTAAAACGGGCTTGGAGTTTAGACCCTAAACCCAGATAGCTTATCTAAGACCGAACCGTGCTCTTAATGTTTTATATTGGACAAGGGGCATTTGTTACTTATAAAATATTTTACTTTACGGATAATGCAAAAAAATATATAATTATGGCGCTGGTAGTGATGTGTGAGAGCAAGTATAAATTATAGTGGTGGTGATTAGCCAATAATAATAGTAACGATAATAATATTAGTAATGATTAAAGTTATAATAATAATAAAAAAATTATTAAATAATATTACAAGTTAATTATTATTTGTAAAATAATAAAAATATTTTTGATAAATAAACTCAGAATCATAGTTTTGAAACCCGGTTCGGCCCGACGGGTCGACCCGGGGCTAGAATCGGGTCGGGTTGAAGAAAAAATAGAGGAATAAAAAACCTGGTGTGACCCGGTTGACCCGGCAAGACCTGATCAAAAACACGGTTGCAACCCATTGACTTTTTTTTTAACTAAAATAACGTCGTTTTGATTTTTTTAAAAAAAATTTGACCTGGACGACCCGGTCAAAACCCAAAACCAGGGGCTTGGACCGGATCGGGTCTGAAAACTATGTTTAGAATAATACTAATGATATTAATTAACTTTTAAAAAAAATCAGAAAGAGATTTTATTATAAAATATTTTATATAAAACAAATGTATTCATACAGAGTGTGCTGATAATCAAAGAGTTGTTTGGTATCACTTTTTTTTTTCTATTTCTGATTTTAGTTTTTTTAAAATTAGAAATTTTATTTTTATGAAAAAACAACGAAACCAACTGTCATTATTATAAAAAAAAAATTAAAACTAATTTGTTAGGTTTGAAACAATCGAGTGTTGATTCTTAAACAAAAAAGAAAAAAAAGAAGATTTTATTATTATTTTTGTTTCCGAATTTAATTCTTAAAAATCGAAAGTGAAACAAAAGGACTTTTGAAAAGAGAAGGTTAGCTTTATTTATGTATTGATCTTATATCGACAAATGAACTTTTTTCTATTGCTATGAAAATATAGAAGGTTGGCTTTTATTATGAGCACAACATGAAGCATTGAAATTATTTATTTATTCTGCTACCACGTACGGTTGTGGATTTCTCCATAAATATTAATAACTTCGGTTAATTTTAATTTTAATTTTAATTTTAATTTGTTCCCTATAGTAGTTTGTTTGAAGGAAAAAAAAGTGAATGGAGAGAAAAGAAGAGAGAGATGCATTTTTGAAGGATTCTGAACGCATTTGAAGAATCTTCAGGACGAGAGTGCTAATTATAATAGTTAAAAAAAAAATATTTATCCCCTTTGTTTTTACAATTGAAAAGTATTTTAAAATTTTTTATTTTTTTATTTGTTTTAAATTAATATTTATAAATTATTTTAATGTATTTTCCAATAAAAAACACTTGAAAAAATAACTAAAACTATAATTTCAAACACCTTCTACAACAAGCCTAACCCACTTCTTATATATATAAATATATGTTGACTGACAATGCTACTTCTCCCTTTCTCTTCTAGCTTTGCAAGTGATCAAGTTTGGTCACCATAATCTAAATTTTACCACAAATGCACAACATGAAAGAGGCAAGCTCTCTTCCATGCTGAGTTTGGTTTGCTTGCTTTGTTCCTTTGCATGAATTTTATCAGCCAGTCATCCTTCGCTCGAACCCTTGGCAATTCAAGTACAGGCCAACACCACCACAAACATCACAAGAAAATAGCATTCTTCATGCAAATGTGCTGAGTGTGACACAAACACTTGAAGTTTCCAACATTGGCGTATCATTTCCGGCTAGAGCTACCTTGCAAGAGTCAGAATTCGGCGGTGTGACAGAAAAAAATGTTATGGAGACAGAAGGATTTTTTGTTGCCAGACCAATGGAAAGATGGAAATTGCAGTATTAACGGTCAAGTTATAACTCATAGTGATTTGTATCAGCTGCAGTGCAATTACTTTACAAGTTGTTTTCATGTAATGGGCTATGGACCTGGACACCAGTTTATAGAGTTTATCAGCTTTTCACAAATGAATTGCAGGTCTAGAAATGGAGAATGTTACTCCTGTTTCAGCTTTATCTGTTTGCTCTTAAATCTTTCAGTAAGCTCCTAATCTTCAGAAAGCAAAATACATCCCCGAAGCTGCTTCTAATTAAGGACTAATTTTGAGAAGGTCATCAACCGTGCAGGTCTAATTTTACAATTTCTGAGAACCTTCTTGAATTTGAAATTTCCCAGGTATACATCACGATCTCACTGCTTGCTGGACATGATCTTTATTGCCGATCTTCACCAACACCAGATAACCAAGTATTATCCAAAATCTCAATGATTCTATGTAGATAGTAGGGTGTAAGGAACATGCAGGAAACTCATTAATTATCAACTTATGGACTAAATTAAAAATATAGCAATGACAATATCAAGTTATTTTCAAACTTGAATCCCTAGTTAGCCAAACCTTAATGCAGTTAATTTCTGATCCTTGCTAGGCCTAAGATTGTGAATAGCATATACACCAAACCATCAACTGAAAACAAATAGCATGTAACTATGCCAGAGAGAGAAGACATTATTTTAACCTAATCATCCTGCACAGTAGAGTGCCTGCTCTCAAATATCACAACTTCCCTTTGTGATCTGCTACAAAAAAAAAATTGTAATTAGCATCTGGACAAGCAAAGAAAAAAGGTCTAATCCAATTCAGGGTGTCCATATTTCAACTAGTAGTCAAATGCGGCAAATCATGCTCATATCACGTAGAAACTTGGCCTCACAACCAGAACACACAACAAAAGAGAGAAGGCGTCCGTGCACCAACTCCACCATATCAGCTCCACTCTCATTAGAGTCTCCTCTTAACTATATTTAACCACAATAGACTCCTACTCCTGCATCACAAATCATTCCTCACATCTTACATATACCCTTAAACAACAGTGAGGTCTTTTAGAGAATCAAAACCCAAAATGGCCAAACCTCTCTTTGTTACCACTACAGCACTCAAGGCCATTGTCTATCTTTTCCTGATAGCCATGACTCTCTCCTATGCCAACTCAGCAAGAATCCTTGATGAGTTGGAACCCGAAAATCCAGCTGTTGTTAGCCCTCCTGCAACAACAACAGTCCCAGCTCCCACGACTACATTGCCGAGTGGCCAAGTCCAAGCGACCACTCCCACCACCGTTGAAGATGATCAAGCAGACCCTCCTCTTCCTGATGAAACTGAAGCCCCTGTCACTGTGGCAGCACCAGTTGCTCCTCCAATCACAGATGCAGCACCAGTTGCTCCTCCAGTCACAGTGGCTGCACCACTACCTGTAGGTCCCATCAACACCGCCACCAGGCCACCAAATGGGCCAGCCCCTGTAGTGGCCACGAGTGACACCGAAACAAAACCTGCTGGCCCACAAACCACCACCACAACTTCTCCTCCAATAGTGTCCTTCTTCATGCATGACATCCTAGGAGGATCCCACGCATCAAATAGGATCGTCACCGGGATCATCGCCCGCACTGACATCAATGGCATTCCTTTCTCCCAGCCAAACAATAACATTTTCCCACTCCAAGGTGGGACCCCACTAGTCAACATTAACAACCTCATAAATCCAAACACTGCTCCACTCCTTACAGGCCTAACTGGTGCCCAAACCAACACATTACTTCAAAACACAGGCAACAACAACAACGTTGTCAATAGCAACAACCAGCCTTTTGTCACCGCTGGCAATCTCCCAGCTGGGTCCGCATTACAAAAGCTCATGTTTGGCTCGATCACAGTCGTCGATGATGAATTAACAGAAGGACATGAGTTGGGGTCTGCTGTGATTGGGAAAGCTCAGGGATTTTACTTGGCTAATTCGTTGGACGGTACTAGCCATACAATGGCATTTTCAGTGTTATTACATGGAGGAGAAAATCATGGTGAGACTGAAGATACTATTAGTTTCTTTGGGGTACATAGGACAGCAACACCTGATTCACAGATTGCAGTAATTGGTGGCACTGGAAAGTATGAGAATGCGAAAGGGTATGCTTCTGTTGAGACTCTTCCACAGGTGGATCAGCACACAACCGACGGTGTGGATACAATAATGCATTTCAGTGTTTACCTATCTGAGTAGAGCATGTCTGTGTGTATGGATGTGTTCTTGGTTGGGATTGGTTTACTAGCCTGTAAGCCTGTCTCTCTTTAAAGATTTTCAGTGAAAGTTCGATGTATAATTAGAGCTATATATATATATATTGGACATTGAAGGAAACAGCTTTGTTGTTGAATCAAATGTGCTTTATTGGTTACTTTGCATAATTTCTGATCTTGAATCTTGGATGAATTTGAAGAACAATATTAATAGCAATGCAGAATCAAAGAGGCTGGCATTGATGACAGCTAGCACTCTCTAAAATCAGCGAGAAATTGAATATTGTTTAGTATTAAATATTGAAGAACAATATTTTTCCTCTGCTCCACATTCTTTTAACACAACCCTCTCCCCACCTGAACCACCCAAAGAAAGGATGGGCAAAGATATAATTGAATTTAATTAAAGTTGAATTCTCATTTTTATTATTTCTTATATTGCTATGAATGGTTTCGCATAGGAGCTGTCTACTGTTCCAATGCAGTTTGAATGGGCTTTGCTTTCAGTGAACATAATCGGAGCGTGACTACAATTTGTGGGCTCGGATAGGCCCAAAAGGATCTCAAAAAGGAAAAACAAACACCGTCAACTAGCTTTGGGGCATTCCGAGAATTGAACTCGGGACCTCTCGCACCCTAAGCGAGAATCATACCACTAGACCAAATGCCCGGTTGCGTATCCATCTGAGAAATATGTTATATATAATATTAAAAAAAACAGACTTGAGCAGACGTAATCACCAAAGCACATTTGATTCAACTACAAAGCTTTCTCCTTCTATCCAAAGAAATTTCAGTTCCTTGGTTTTCTTTCGGAGCTTTGTGTAATAATGGAATTTTCTTCCAAACAATTAGCATAATTAAATTAATCAGTAACATAACGCTTTGAAAAGGAAACCTCTTTCTTGTTTGACTGCCTCAGCGAATGAATTTGCTTGGGTAGTTCAAATTCCAAATAACTCAACTGAGATGAATGTTCTTACATAATTTGGTTATGGTCATATGTAAAATATGAGAGTTATTCCAGAGCAGGACTAAAATCATCAGCGAACATTCGAAAACAATATGGAACTTCGAAGGGGTTTGCTTTGTCCCTATGGTTTTCAAGCAAATTGTTTTGTATCTCTGGCAAAGTTGGAGGAATGGGGTTGCTCATGAGACCAATAATTAGTTTCCATGTGAAACTTTAGTTACCTTTTTTAGAGAGAAAAATGAAGTAGACGAACAGGGACAGATGACAGAGCTTCATGAAAAAAAGAAACTGAGTTTCCATTTTCTCTAGATATGATTCATAAACAAAAGCAAACTCTGTGTCCAAAGAACCCAAGATATTACAAGTTCACAATCTTCAAGCACACATACAACATTCTTACAGAAACAACATTTCTCAAACAATTTGGATTAGTAGCTAACATAAACAACGAACTCCAGCAAGGTCTCAACACCATCGGTCGTATTCTGATTGGTAGAAGGGATGATCTTAATAATAGCATAACCCTGAGCATTGACATACTTTCCAGTTCCACCCATGATAGCAAGCTGAGACTCGGAGACTCCTGTTCTGAGAACCCCGAAAAAGCTAAGGCTATCAGCATAATGACCACTCTGAAACATAGCTGTGAATGCTATAGTTTGGCTGGTACCATCCAGAGAACTGGCCACATAGAACCCTTGTGCCTTACCTACAAAACTTGACCGTAAATCATGCCCCTCGGTTAGTTCGTCGTCGATCACAGTGATGGTTCCAAACATGAGCTGTTGAAGAGTGGAACCAGATGGAAGATTGCCTCCATTGCTCAGTGGCAGGTTAAATGCATTGTTGAAGTTATTACCATTGTTTTGAACCACAGGCTGTGTGGTGCCACCAAGGCCAGTGAGGAAAGGTAGGTTGTTGTTGTTTATAAGGCCGTTATTGTTGCTATTTTGGGGCACGCCATTATTTATTGGGAGGTTTGCACCATTAGGTTTGGCAAATGGGACTTGGCCAGAGACTGCCGGGTTGCTGACTATGCCAGTCACGGCTCTAGCCGAGGGTTTTGTTCCACCAAGAATGTCATGCATGAAGAAGCTTAAGGTATGACCAGGATTACTTATCGCGGCACCAGTGCTTGCAGCCCCAGTTGGATTAGGCTGTGTGGGTGCTAATGGTGTAGGTAGTGGTGGAACACTGGTGACAGTATCATCGACTGCATTGTCTGACTCCGGGGGAACAACAGGTACCTCTGGTTGCTCATCCAGGGTTGTAGCTGAGGTAGTAAATACAATGGTAAGAGTGAGGAACAGAAGACAGGCCATGGCCTTGTTTGTGGTAGAGAGAATTTTGGGAATTTCCATGTCAGAGAGGCTTGAGGGAGAAGCAGGAAAAGGAGCTCAAGAAGATTTCCAGTTTTCTTTAGTGTTTTGCTTATGCATTAGAAGGTATGAAAATGTATGTATATATATATAGTTTGTGTTCTGAAATAGGAGTTGACGAGATGGAGTTGGTACAAAACCTCCTCCTCCTTTTTTGAGTGTAGAGGTTAGAGACCTAAACGTTTTTGTGTTCAGGTCTAGCTGGAAAGTGGAATAAGAGGAATGGTTGGGATCGTAACATAAAGGAAGTCCAGACATCTGGCACCTAGGAAGTGCATTCAGCACCGAAATAAGCGCCCAGATGAAGATCTAGCCTCTAAAGGCATTATTGGACCTGGCAGTGGAGTTGTTTGTATACCTAATCATCAATGATGGATACATTAATTACTTCAGTGCCCCTCATTCACAGATCAATCATAGCTATGAAGAGGGAGCTGCTTTTGTTTCTGCCACCAGAAAACGCAATTTCAAGTGAAAACTCAAGATCTCACGGGTGCAAGTGTTAATTTGAAAAACTAAAATATATAATTCTCCATCTGCTATTCTCTACCATTCAAATCAAAACAGAGTACTGTAGTGCTGGCACAAACAGTATAAATACTGGAAATATCCCAGTAAACACAGACCCCCCTGGTTCAGGTTCAGACTTCAGGGATAAATCATCTTTAGAATACAACATACTGAGATCAGCATACTCGAAGGATTTCGGACAGATAAAGGAAACCAACCTTGCTGATAGTAAGGTATTTGCCAGATAAATTTAAAACTAAATATTTTGTTTCTTAAAAAAACAGATTTCATAAATATTTTTTATAAAAAAAAAAAAAAGGAAAGCCCTTTAAAAATGAGACTAGAGCCTTGGGAGTAGTTTTTTTTTTTTTATTTCAAGATATTTTTTAACTCTAGTCAAGATTTTTTTTTTATATAAATATTAAAAAAAATCCCAGGAATCTGGGCATGATGAACCAGCTCTTGGGCTAAAATTATAGGCAGACACGCGTGCCCACATATTCAAGAAAAACACAAAAACAAGTTAACATAAAAGAAATTATAAAGAAAAATTTATATATATCAGAAGCTTAAATAACTAAACATTCATCAACCCTATAATCCACATCTCTTGTTGAGTATATGATCAAAGTTCCACATTGATTAAAAATGAAAAGGATTATGGGTATATAAGGATGGACAAATATTTCTATTGGTAAGAGATCTTTTAGGTATAGCCTAAGAGCAAATCCATGAGGAATTAGGTATAAAGTGGACAATATCATACCAATATGAAAATAGATGGTATCCATAGTCCTTACATCTCTAATAGTGATCGAGAAAGAAAGAAAAAGGAAATTAATTAAAAACCTGGGTATAAATATTTTTTTTTTCTCATTTCATTTCACTGTAAGTTACTTTCTTTCTTTTTCTCTCGATTTTGTGTTTATTTTTCTTCTCTCAGCAATGTCTTTAATTTAGGGTTCTATATATTCTATGCCACAGTTAAGACTATAATGGATCAGTATTTATGATTGATTAACATTATTTATCTATTAAATTCAAGCCAATACTAATTATTCAACTACTTTCTGTTCCAACAAATCATGATCTCGTCCCTTATCTCTAAGTTTTCAAGCCTCGCTTCATCGTTTAGCTTACCGTGTTAGGACAACAGGAGTATTTTTTATTGTGGTCAACGGGTAACGAGGCCAAACATTCGCACGTGATTTACATGTGAATTGAGACATGATTAGGGTTTTGATATCTGTTGTAAGAGTGGGCCAGGTTGTGATAATTGCGTGATTGGATGTTGGCTTTGGGTGGGCTTTCAAGTCCATGTCTTTCGTTCAAACCCGGAATTTCGGATTTTGAAATTTTTACACGCTATATATGAAGAGTTTGGTAATGCCCGTTGGTGGCATGTTTTAAAAAAATTTAATTTTTTTTAATTTAAAATTATACTTTTAAATAATTTTAATATTCTAATATCAAAAATAAATTTTAAAAATAAAAAATATATATTTTAACTTCTGAATGCACATTTAAATTGAGATTGAGGTGGCCAAGAAAAAGAAAATAGTAAATTTATCAAAGACTGAGGGAGTACATCAAAACAGTGTTATAATATGTAAAGTTATCATCAATTATGGGCTAAGATCACATCATCATTAACATAATTTTAATTTCTTATATGTGTCATTTATATCCGTACATTAAAAATATGTTTGGAAATACTTTTACTAACTTGTTTGGTTTCATGGTTTAACCGTAATTTTTTTAAAAAATTATTTTTTAGTATTTTTTTTAATGTGCTGATATAAAAAATAAATTTAAAAAATAAAAAAATATTATTTTAATTTATTTTCAAATAAAAAATAATGTTTTTTTAAAGTGCATGTTTGAAAGTGTGGTGGAAGTTATTTTTTAAAATACTTTTTATTTAGAAATTCATCAAAATGATTTTTTATTTTTGATATCAGTATATCAAAACAATATAAAAACATAAAAACCAACCATTTTAAAATTTTAAAAAAAATTAAAAAAATAATTATAGCACAATAAAAAACAATATCTAAATAAATAAACAGAGAGTAAATAATGAAATAGCGACGAGAAAGGGTAACGCAGTCAAACAATGAATGATTGATATCTCGTTCACTTTTTTGTTGTTTCCATTTTTCGCCATTCCATCAACAAAATGTTTTATCCTAAGATTCTAATAATCGATAAAAAAAATCCTAACACCATCAAGAACACCTCCGAGAACACGACCACGTTCATGTCGATGAGCAGTCTCTACTGCTACTTCCTAACTGTCCGGTCGAGTTCAAACATGTAGCCAGACAATGAAAACATTGTAACAGACATTAAATTCATCCATCGGATCCATTTTAACGCTTTGAAAAAGAAAAAAAGTTTCATTGTTTGACAATTTTATCTTCCTTTATTGGTTTGTGCTCAAAAAAAAGGTCGAGAGAAGATCACAAACAATCCAGTCAGAATCTCAAACACCAGACCATAAGCAAGTTTCCATCATCTCGAGTTCAAATTTGAAGAAAAAAAGAGAGAGAAACATTCCCGTAATTTCATTCTTTAGGGTCTTGAATATAAAAAGTCTGTTCGAAATTGGAAGGGTAAATGGCTGTCAGAAAAGGCAAGTTGTTCCAGGGGGGATCATTTTCGGTTCTGTTCGGTTTTATCAAAAAAAATAATCAAACTGAAATTTTTTTGAAAAAAACCGAAACCGGGTCAAACCAACCGGTTTCGGTTTGGTTTGGCTTTTTGGGCAAAACCCGGTTCAAACCGGTTTGGCTTTGTTTTCTCGGTTTTGGCTTGGTTTTTTCGGTTTAGCTCGGTTTTTGTCGATTTCGGCTCGGCTCGGTTCGGTTTTTTTGGTTTTTTGTTTATAAAACCGAAACCGAACCAAACCGACTGATTTTTTCAAAAATTTAATCAGTTTGATTGATTTTTTTTTCTATTCAGATTTTTCAGTTATTTTTTTAGTTTTCTCAGTTTAATCAATTTTATGATTTTTTTCTCCCTGTTTCTAGATCAAGAAACAACCTTTCTGTAATAACTCACATAAATAACACGTCTCCTCAAAACCTAGAATATACTAATATTATCCTCAACCCCACAAAGCATAACATGTGCCCATATCTTTTCCGGTCCGGTCCGGTCCAGCTCGCTCCGGTCCAACAGCCATCATAATCACAAAATAAATAAGCCACCAGTATTTCACCTTTCACCAATTCCTACGGTTCACTCTCTCGGTCTCTACCTCCGTCAACCTTTCACTGCTATTTCTCCCACGGACAGAAATAATGGCTTTAGAGATCTGTGTCAAAGCTGCTGTTGGTGCCCCTAATATTCTCGGAGATTGTAAGTTTTGTTTGATGTTTTTGTGGGTGTCATTTGTTTGTGATTTTACACCCGGGTTTTGATTGGAACTTGTGTGTTTTTGCTGTTTTAGGCCCATTTTGCCAGAGAGTTCTGTTGAGTCTGGAAGAGAAGAAAATTCCATACAAGTCTCATCTCATCAATCTGGGTGATAAACCTCAGTGGTATTAAAACGATCATATCTATCAGTCTTCAGAATAGTTGTGTTTATTGCAGTTTGAGGTTGTTGAGTGCAGAAAATGGGTTCCTGTTGTATCTATGTTTTATTTCCTACATGTGTAATATTGAAGCTTTTCTTGCCGTGTTGGATTACTTGTAGCTGTTGTTTTTAATGTCTCCATGTGCTCCACATGTGTGTGAGTGTGCCTGTATATATATATGCTATTTGCTTAAGAAGATACCTGCTAGTTGTGATGGTTATTGTTGACTTCGAGGGAAAACAAGCCCCTCATTTAGTTAACCACTGAGAAGAAACTATTTAAAAACGATCTTAGAGGGCAATATCATTGTTTTAATCTAAGATCGTCTTTTTTTTTAACTCAGATATGAAATGAATGCTTTAACGTGTAAAGAGGATTCAACATTATTGATAACAACCGGCATCATAAACTATGGATCAACGGAGCTTTAATGACTAGAGTACCCTTGATATGATCAAATTGAATAGGCATGAAAAATGTATGTGTGATTTTTTTGCTTTTATGCGTCATGATGGATTGAGATTTGGAAGGTTGTTGTTTTGATAGGTTTTTGGAGATAAGCCCGGAAGGAAAGGTCCCAGTGGTGAAAATTGATGACAAATGGGTCGCAGATTCTGACGTGATTGTTGGTATCTTAGAGGAGAAAAACCCTGAACCCCCTCTTGCCACTCCTCCGGAATTTGCCTCTGTGTAAGCATCTTTCACCTTCCTTTACTATCTCCAGCAGTTTGAATGCGGATGTGATGGTTTTGCTGGATTGTTTTTTTCTACTGAATGATGTGAATACGGGAAGTTGCTGAATTTTTCGAGATAGATATTGTTTGTAAATCTCTCTCTCTCTATCATCAACCACTGATTCTTTTTTCTTTTCTGTGCTTGAATTTACGGTGCTTTCTCCTCTCCGTTTATGTGGAAATGGCAGTGTGCAAAAATTCTTCATGTCTCTTATATTTGTTCTCATTTCATGATGAATCATCATAAAAAAATCTTCTTACTCGTAGCTTTTTTTATTCTTCTTCCAGGGATGCATTATTGTAGGACTTGTTTTCTAATTATTATAACAACAAACTGATCTATGCCTGAGGTTGTTTTCGGATGTATTTTGTGTGGTCATGCTTCTATTCTCCTTGGCTGCCACTAGAAGGTTATCAACAGAAATTAATTTGCAATATAAACCATGTGGAACTACAGGGGTTCGAAGATATTCCCATCTTTTGTTAAGTTCTTGAAGAGCAAGGATCCCAATGATGGAACTGAGCAGGCTTTGCTTGAGGAATTGAAGGCATTGGATGGGCATCTCAAGGTGCACGTATGTATAAATTTGAAACACAGACTTATCTTCAAAGAGTTTATGGTTCTGTTTTACTTTTCAGTTTTGAAGTGCAACCTAATTTATTGGAGCATGTTATCAGGGTCCTTTCATTGCTGGGGAAAAGATCACAGCAGTGGATTTGAGCTTGGCTCCGAAGCTTTACCATCTTGAGGTTGCTCTTGGCCATTTCAAGAACTGGACTATCCCTGACAATTTGACACATGTCCTCAACTACATTAAGGTACTCTTTATCTTTTTTGTTATCCTGTGATTACGCGCCTTGTTTGTTGTTTCAGATTTGACTTCAATCAATTGAATGATGGATCTAAAACTATGACAAGCTGTTTTTATGTATGCTGTTTTTGGTCATGATATTAATCATTCATATGAGATGGTAGGTTCGCTAACCGCCTTCACACACCTGATGACCTGATCAATCGAAGTTGTTGTAGTTCCTCGTCTTAAAGTGAGATATTGAGATAGAAGCGTGGATTGTTAAGAGAAAACTGAATTTTTATAATGACTTGTGTCAGTTGAATGACAAGACCTACTATGGTGCGGGGTGTGATATTCTTGAAATTCTCAAGCATTGATGGTTGATGCAGTAAGCTCAATGCTCAACCTTAGGGTGACACCCATAGAAGTGATTGTTTTGAATTGATTCATTCATCTCGCTTCTTGGCACATTACTATATTATTGCTCATTGGTGCATATGATATGGGGGCTGCTTGTGCCTGAGGATTATCAGGTGCTCAAAGAGATAGAACTAGCAGGTAGAAAAATAAAATGAAGTTTTTATCCTTGTGTGAAGATGCCCTCTTCCTTGTCAAGGTTGGTGTAGAGGTCAGGGGCAGATTCATCGAATACCATGATGTTAATGCTATCCATTTGATGGGGTCAAATCTTCCTGCATTAGGATTGGAAGTGCAAAGCCAGAACCTTTTCCAGGGATGTAGCTGAGTTGTAATATAGAACCCAAATCCCCCTGAATTGTTGGAGTTGGAAAATGATTAAAAATATATCGTTGCTCTTGCTTTGCAGTTGTTGTTCTCCCGTGAATCTTTCAAGAAGACAAGAGCTGCCGAGGAACATGTCATTGCTGGATGGGAGCCAAAGGTCAACGCATGAATTAGTTCCAGATTATAAGATATCGGAACCTAGTCATGTAATGTGGTGGTTGAGCCTTCTCCATCAGGAAAAGAAAGAAGTGCTGAGCCTGGTGTATGTTAGAAATCTAAAACTATAAGATAGACGCAGGGGGGTGCTCTATTATCTAATAAAATCCATTAACCTATCAGTGCAGGGGCCTATTAATTTGAAATGGCTGGCATTATTTTAATCTAGCTCTGTTATATTGTTATTGGAGCACTGGCTAATGTCCATTCTGTTACTTTGCTCCGTTGTTTTATGATACATCCATTAATAATTCGAGTTGAAGCTGGGCTGCATTATCCCTCCGAGATTTTCCATTTGCTGGAAATGCTACACCACCACTTGGCTCTCCACGTTGGCATGTATTCCAAGGTGAACCTTGAACAAATTAGACCGAATTAGACGAGGAATAACTCACCCAATCAGGTTACAATATAAAGTTGAATACAAACCTGCAGATAAGTCATATGAACTATCCATCTATCTCTAATGAAAGGATTTTTTTATCGAGCCGTAATTGGCCAACCAATCTGCTGCTGTATTCCCCTCCTGAAGTGTATGTTGAACTCTGATTTCCCATTCCCTAGCTAGGGCTTCCTTAACTTGAGTGATCAAAGCATTATTAGAATCACTTTTAGTAGTAGATTTCGTAATCAAACCGACAACTAAAATCGAATCCGTGTCTAGAATTACCTGACATGATCCAAGGGTCCATGCAAGATCTAAGCCAGTGACTACTGCCCAAAGCTCTGCTCTAACTGAAGTGCATATACCCGTGTTGACTGCGAAATTTTGCATCCAGGTTCCCATACTATCTCTGATCAGCCCTCCAGTTCCTGCCACACCAGGATTGCCTTTACTGCACCCATCTACATTCAACTTAAACAATTCCTCCTGAGAATATTCCCATCCAACCCAACTGACTTCAGACTTTTGCCTACCTGAGATGTCAACACCCTTATTGACAATTGAAGTGTCAACTATCATATTCCGAATAGCAGCTATAGAATAATAAGAAAAACCTGAGCCACCACCAAATACCTTTTCATTTCTGGATTTCCAAATGAACCAAGCTGCTATTCCAAACACCGTATGCCAAGACCATCCTTCCCGTGTCTTTTCATTGCTAGAAAGGCTGCTCATTAACCACTTTCCCATATTAGCAGCAAAAATTACCGTCTGCTTCTAGTCGGAATTAAATTAACCCAAGGGTAGCGGGCTGCTGGACAATCTCTTAGGGCATGAATCACATCCTCCACTCTCCTCTGACAGCAAGGACAGCATGGGTCATGTCTAGTGACTCTTTGTCATCAATTTCATGAGCTACAATCCACCTGTATCTCATAAGCGAGACAGACGTTTGTCCACCTGTACAAGGAGGGCAGGCAGCTAGCTAGAGCCTATAGCTTCTACTTTCGAGAAAATAAACATTAAAGATAACACCACACCAAGAAAGCAAACACATTAAATAAAAAAGGAACGACCCAAGATATGGACTTTAGAAATTTTATGGTTGATTAAGGGGGTGGGACAATAGGGAGGCCCGCTCAAGCGAGTTCTGCAAAGTAAGCAGCGTCAACGCTCGGCCAGCCTATAACCCCTCCACAAATTCTTGCGCACAAACTGTGTCGGCGCGGCGAGCGGCTCCCACCTCTCGCTTTGTTTTCCTTACTCATTAGTTTAAGGCAATTTATTTGTGTGGTAGCAATAGATTATTTATAGTGCCTCAATTGGAGAAGGGTTGTCGTTTTTCCGATGTGGGACTGCATGATGAGATTTCACCTTCGCATCAACTATGCCGCTTTCAACGCGGGCTGCTAAGTCCACACAGCTCTCCGCGAGTAGATTCCTACCAGTGATTTTAGTGCTCGTGGCTGGAGGTAACATGATACAGATTGCTCAATATAAACAGAGTGAAGGAGCGATACAAACTGACGCAATGAATGCATTGTTTTATATAATACAGATTAGTCTTATGATTCCAATGAAGAAAACAAACCTTACGACGAGTATTGCATTGCATTTTACAGCAGTAAAGCATGCATGCAAGCAAACAATCGAACCTTGTAATCAATGATTTACAGACAGATATCATATATACGTGGTGCCTTGAAAAATCGGCATCATATGTTCATAAAAATAATCAAGCTAATTTCAAGACTTTCGAGACAACAATGGCTCCAAGTGCGGCTTTGTATACTTGGGAGCAGAGGTTTTATAATCACCTGACTCTAACTCTGCTATTGATAAATCCTCCTCCCTCTGCTTCGATAACCTTTTAAAGATTCTTGGTTTATCCTCAGCAAAAGGATCTGGTTTCTTAGGAGATTGGCTTAAGCTCTGAACATGCTGAAGGCAAACTTGAACAGCATCATGCACTCTCACAAAGTACCGCTCCTTACCAAGAAGCTCTACAATACCAGCTTTTGTTAAGGTCAGCAGAACATCTCGGTTTGGATTGGAAATACAGATCTGCAAAAGACCCAACAAAAAGCAAAGATTATACCGTCTCTATATAAAATGAACATGTACTTGATCTTGACTTCAACAAAAACAGACACTCAACCTGAATGTCCCGTGATTTGTACTCCTGGTGCAAGTCTTTCAATGCTTGAACAGCACTGGAGTCTATGTATGTAATAGCTACAAAATAAGAAACATTTGGGATATAGTTAAGAGGATTGTTTAATGAACCTTATTTTTCAGCTTCAATAGCATACTTGAAAAATCAGAATGAAAAAAGTTATGGCTTAAATGATAACGCCATACCAAAATCACTGAACCCAGTGGCTATAACACAAAATATTTCATAAGAAAAAAAATCTGAATCAGCATAAAAACATGTATATGGAAAACAGAATGACATGAAAAACAAAGCAAACAGTTTTGGTGGCCGAAAGTGACTTTTGCAAGTATAAAAGCATAAGAGCACGATGATTGCTATGGAATACAAAATACAAGTTCTGTCTTGACCCAGTAACCCGTGTAGGATGAATAAGACTCACGTGCCATCTCTAAAATCACAAAATAAATCTTTTCAACTTCTGGTCCACGTCTGGAAGATTTGTCAGCATCAACTTCATATTCCCGTAACCTGACAAAGGAAATCCCACTAACCTAAACTCCAAAGAACTTGTAATCCCGGGTTAAATTAATTTAGGGGAACACAAAATTTCACCTGTCTTTTATGAAACTTATATTAGCAAAATAGATGGGTGCATCAATGCGAACAATTACAATTCCATTGTAAGTATATGCTTCTGGATACTGTTCAATATTTCTGTAGATGGTGGTGCCAGGAAGACGTCCCAAGACAGCTGCAGTGTACACCAAATTAAAATTATTAAATGCATGCTTAAACTATAAACGTATCTACAATAATTCAGCACCAATGAAATATGATTTTCAACAAAAAAGTGCATCAGTCTGAAGCTTGCAGCCTTTATCTCCAGTTCCCAGACCACCCAAAAATTTGACCATTTATCGGGATAAAAAGGGCTTCTAGGGAAATTTGATCTTTTAGAAGTTCAAACAGGAAGAAAAAAAAATCAAATAGAGCCATAATGAAGATGCAGATAATGTCATTGCCATGGTTGATTTGATGAAGCAAATGACAAAGCTCATAATAATGATTACACAAAGAGCAGATAATACAGATCTACTGGGATTTAGAGAACAATTAAACCTAATCTTAACACACATAAATACTATGATGTAACAAGTCCCACTTACCAATGTGTGGATTTGCAGATTCGTGGATGACAAAAGCAAGTGATGCACCAACCTGCAGTTTCAAAACCAATTTAGAGTAAGTAATGCGTGCACGATATATACAACCAGTGGCATGGTAAAGGATTATCAACCAAATTGTCTCAGAGTTATGTCAAACTGGGGACCTAAAAGCACTTTGCAAGATTATGTCAAACTATTGCACTTGAACGAAAGAGAGGTTGATAGATTCAGCATCTTATAAATAAGCCAAGAAGGCAGCTGACATGAAGTGTTCGCAGATTTCAGATAACCAGTGCATAAATCTCATATTTTACTGTCCAAATCATCATGTCTAACATTACTTCTTTAAAAACTCACCCCAACAAGGACACCAATCTCAATCCCAAGGAACAATGTTGTAGTACTGGTAATGATCCAAAGAACAAAATCTTTCTTATCCACATGCCATAAGAAGATAGCCTCATCATAATCCACCTGAAATGATAGACATCCAAGGAAACAAATAAATATAAATAGGATTTAAGCCCCAATCCAAGCAAGGTGGTGACGAGTACAATTCACTTTCCAATACCAACACAGGTACAAATGAGCACCAACTACCAAACTCAACTTAGTAGGATTTGTGCTCTAATATTATTCATTTGATTATTTCTACTCTTGCCATCACATATGACCTTGCTTGGAGAGCCAATACAAACTGATGTTTCAAAAATGATATGGAAGTTTCAGTCTATTGGAGCTTCATATCAATATGCTTGAATGCTTTGTCCCACAGCATGTAGCTTTCAAAGACAAAAAGGTACAAAAATGATTTTGAGCCATAAATACTTAAAAAACATGAAATTATAGTAGAACATATTCATGGCTCATTTTTTTCTTTGTTCTTTTTTGTTTTGTTTTTTCTTTGAGAAATACGCATCTTAACCTTTTAAACGATGTAACTTGAAAAATACAATAACAATCTCCAAAACTTCAATTTCACATGTGATGCAAAATCTAAAAGTGAATATTCGGACAGTTATGTCATAGAAATGAAAGATCGCTAGCTAGCAGAGATAGTAGATAGTGATATAAAACCCATATATAATATATTCTGAGTAAGACTCCTGCTTGCCACAGAGAAGCCAAATGCAGGGGAAAACTTGTTCTTTAAATTAGAAATTCAGCTTATGTACATTGGTGATGTAATCCATAGACAAATGTAAAACATCAATGGTGGTGGTCGTGTGCTACATGGTTTTATGGCTAATACAGATTGTGTTCTTCATTTAAAATTGACCTCTGGGCAGCAGTCTTGGGTCTTCAACTGGCTTGGCCGTGTGGTTTCAAGAAAGTTATTTTGGAAATGGATTGTAAGGTTCTAGTTGATGCTACTAACGAGGTCTCTTCCTCATTCATTCACGATCCATTATTCAAAGAGGTTATGAGTTTTCTCAAGCGTGATTGGGAGATTTATACGAGTCATACTTATAAGGAAGGTAATCAGTGTGTGGATTGGTTGGCCAATCAAGCTCTTTCTATGGAGATTGGAACTCACTATTTTGATTCCTTGCCAGTTGGAATGTCTAATCTACTGTATCAAGATATTATTGGGGTAGCTATTCCCCGTCTAGTCTGTATATAGATTCTTGTTACTCTGGGCGTTTAGCCCCTTTTATTACCAAGAAAAAAAGACAAACTTGGAAAGCATAGATGTTAAACAGAATTTGTAGTCGATCCCTCAGCTTGTGATTTTATCATACTTACCAGGCCCATCACAGCAGATACTACTATTGCAGCTAGAGCACACTGCAAAGAGTAGAAACCACAAAATCCTCAATTAGCTTCCAATTTGAAATAAAAGAATATTTAGGATCCTCGACCAACACAATGATAACGACAATGATACGGTAGATAAGGGGAAAAGGCATTGAAAAGTGATTTGCTTGGTACTATCACACATCCCAAACACTTTAACTTTCTAGGACAAGAATTGCATGATATATTGCAGAGCACTTCCAAGTCAGAATTTATTTGATAGACATGACAGAATACTGTCCAGACAGCCTCTTTCTCTACAGTTTTCACAACCTTTTTATTGCAAAACAAATGTAACAGCAGGGACATAGAAACAAACCTGTGGTATGTATTCAAATAACGGGGTCAAGAATAAAAGAGAACAGCCCATAATTATTCCAGCCACAACTCCAGATAAGCCGGTTTTAGCCCCACCTTCATTATTTACAGCTGACCTAGAAAACGAGCCTGCATATAGAAAAAGAAGCTCTTGTTTTATTGAATGACATTCCAATACAAACTTCAGGAATAAACAGATAATGAAGGACAAAAACAGGTTATCAAAGTCAAATCCATGGTTAAACTTGGAGCTTTTAGCACCTCCCAGAAATCCCACCTGTTGAAGGGTATGCTGAAAATAATGAGCCCATGATATTGGCCAAACCAAGACCGAACAACTGTTGAAAGAGAAACAAAGTTAAAAATTCATTTTGTTATGCTAAAGTCTAGACCATAAATAGAGAACCAGTCAACAAGTTTCAATTAGGCCTCTTATTTATTTGCACAACCAAAAAGGAAATCAACTAGCATAAATAAAAGTTAGTAGCAGGGGTGATCATCCTATATTGATGGAGAATGGAGGCATCATACGCTACATTCATCCTCAAAAAACAAAATGCTTATCAGCACCTTCCATTTCTATTTCTAAAACATACCTCTTGACTTGAATCCAACTCATACCCATTCTTTGCTGCCAATGCTTTAGCAATCCCAACAGATTCCTAAATTTCAAAGATTAATTTGAATGGATGCAGAACAACTCAAATTTAAAAAGCAGTATTGCCAGCAGATGATCCTCAAAACCTCTCTTACCAATATGGCTACACCAGTAATAAGCATTGCTGTTGGAATTAAAGACTTTGCATACTCGAATTTTTTCGGAAAAGAGAAGCTTGGGAGTCCCTGGGGTATCTCTCCTACCTAAAACAACACCATACTTTTAATCTCTGTCAATTCTGGGATGATTTGTTTGAAATGGAAATATGGCATTCACCAAACAAGGAAACAGTTGAGAGAAAACATCTATAAATAAAACATGTTACCATGAAAGTTTATTTGGAATCCAAAGTTTCATTCGCCAAGATCAATAATAGTGTCAACTCTGTGACAGGAATGGCCTAGTGAAGCAGGAAAACCAACTTCGCTGGTTTTGCATTCCTCTACCTCATGTTACATCCTCCCTAAGATCCAAAACTAATATTACATGCAAAATTGGGTCCTTGGTTATTCAAAGAGAGAATAGGTTGGACATATTGATTGTTCTCTCAGTTAAACTCCTACGACAATGAAAATTCCGTGACACTGTGAAGACAAGTACCCTAAATCTAGAACGATTATAAACCATTTCTTTCTCGATGCTTTTCGATTTGGAACTCTGTTTTCATCCTTCTTCAAAGGAAATGAAACAAATATTAAGCCAGTAAATGGCATATTGGCACTTCTAAAAATAACAGGGTTTCAATGTAGGCAATGAATTGAAACACGGAATTTCTCAGATGCTTGGGCTTAGGAGAGTCCAATTAAAGCATAGATCAAATTGCCCTTGTAGCTAAGATTGGTAGAAAGCAAATGCCTCGTAGCAACCAGCTGTCGCACATTCAAATCAATTAGATTCCAGACACATAAGGACAGTCCAGTAAGATGTGACAATAAAACTAGAGTTCCAAGGCAAAAGCTGAGATGTTTCTTTTTCTACATTTTGTTATTGTAATGAAATCCAGGTAAAAAATCACATAAAACACAAAAAACTGTCTCTCACAATGCAAAATGTGAGTCTCCAAACTACAAAATGTTCATCAAGTTGGTGTAGAGATTGAGGTTATAAGATGAGTGGGGAAAAAAACAGAGCAGAATAAACAAGCACTACTTAGAAAAGAGCGTAGACATTAGAAAGGGATCAGCATTCAAATTACCTCATCTCATCAGGGAGATAGATGATCAATAAATCTATTCTTATATATGAAATAAATAGTTTTACGATGCATTCACTTTATATGTCATTCTCACCAAAGAAATCGAGGATGGATGAAACATTTTCACAAGAAGTGTACCCAAAACAACTGCTGTAAGTGGACCTGCTGCCCGTAGGAACCTGAACTGCTTCCTTGATTTTCCCTTAAAATAAAAATTTGATGTCATAAACGAGATCCAGGAAAAGACACTTCTTACCAGTTACCACTAAAATCTTAAGTGATTTCATACCAAATGTTTCATGACCAAAAGTATTGCAAGAATGCAAGATCCCATCACAAAAGGAGGCCAAGAGAACTACAAAAGGAAAACATCACCTGTTGTTAGAGAAAGAATTGATGAGTGGTAGTAAATAACAGAAAACATTGAACAGGAAGATAAGATCACAGCTAGTTGATTCACAAATCACATTAAATAAAAGGACTAAAAATAAATGATAAAGGGGAAATTCAGGGTGCATAAACTCAAGTTTTTAGAAATATTATAACATAAAGTTCTAGTTATCAGCCATCAAACAATCATAAAACCAGTGGTTGAAGATTGGTAGCAGCCAATTCATATATATATATATAAAAAAAAATGGTAGCTGCCAGAAACACGGGGCAAGATCGGGATCATGGTACTACCATATGACTACATGCAAAAAATTACCACCATCCACTTCATACAATTTAATCATTGGGCCAGAACACCTTTTTCAATAAGCCCTTTGTGACCCTAAAATATGTAAAACTATTCTCTTGCCCATACCTTATGTGCACAACCTAAAATATTATTTAACAAGACACAAATAACAGATTGCAACAAATTATCTCTCAACATGAATAACCCATACCTTATGTGCTCCAGATATTATGCTTTTAATCAACGGCACAATCTTGCTACTTCGTACAATATCATACCCCAAGAAATACTTTGCTTGGGACAGTGCAATAACAATGGCTGAAGCACTAGTGAAGCCAGAAATCACAGAGTGGCTGATGAAGCGGATAAGCCATCCAAGCCTACAGCAAAGAGGAAAACACGCACTATCATCATGCTATAAGCCAATGAAATCATAAACAACTTCAGTGCAGGAGATCTGCACATAGCTTAATGAATTCAGAATGCGAAAGAAATTTTATAACTAATACATTGAACGTAGTACCTCAAAAGTGCCATCATGCATTCCAATATTCCAACCATAAATGCCAACAATATCGCAAGTTCTGTGTATAACTCATCAGATGAATTGACAATTCCACCCAGTACATTAGAGACTAGCAGAGAAACCAATGCCACCGGTCCAATTGCAAGTTGCCGAGATGACCCAAATATGGCATACACAAATATCGGTATAAAACCAGTGTCTACCTTGCAAAACCAACACAACCATTCTAGAGTTAAAAAAAAAAAGGGGGGGGTGGAATACATGATGGTATGGTGAAGTGAGGTGAGAACAGAAAACCTAGAAGTCATCATATACATGTAAAATAATCAAACTGTGATATCAGTTCAAATGATAATAGATGCTGTCATGATTAGATCATCTTTCATCTGTAAGGTGCTGACGGTATCTAAATATTATCAAACTGAATTATAAATGATTTATTTTATCATATTTTTGTGCTTTAAAATTCTGCCACAGAATTTTTCTTGGCAAGCACTGCAAGAACTATGCTATTACAGGGAATTTCCGTATCCGAACATTCATAACCATGTTTTCAACAAAAAACTTATCTAAAGAAGTAAGATTTATTACAGTTTTGATCTTATGGTAACTTACATAATCCATAAATTGGGTGCAGTCCTGCCAATTTTGCATAAGACATTGCCTGTTCATTACAACAAAAAATAAATGAATGAATGAATAATCCAACCAGTCTACATAAATCTTAAACAATACACAATGCTAGCAGCAACATTATATTACGTTTAATATGCTAAAATCTGACTCAGAGGGAAAGAGCAGAATCACAGAGGCAGTGTTTGGTTGCAGACATATCGAAATTCCACACTCAACACGTCATTTCCAAGCAACCAAACACGACCTAATCTAAAACAAAAAAATAATATCATTAATCCTTGAAAAATTCTCTCAATCTAAACAGCATCTCCAGTAAACCAAATCCAGTGAATCCAATCAATCTCAGTTGAGTAATTGCCTCCGCAACAACCATGACTAATCAAACAAGGCAGAGACATGCACTACGTGAACCGTTGACAACTGTAGGACTCTGTTTGGTTACCGAGAAAGCACACGAAAATTACAGAAAAAAGAAAGAAAGAAAGAAAGATTTACAAGTTACTTAAACTCAGCAACTGATTGAATGGAAAAGAAAGCAAAATCAAAATTAGCTGAGTTCGACTCGGACAACTTAGAGAAACCGAAAACAGCTGTAGTGTCGTCGACTTTTTTCTTTTCTTTCATTTTCCTTAGAGCCAAACACTTGAAGAAATTCGGCGGCTTTTGTTAGCTAACTAACAAAGGAGGATTGCAGATTCTTTATGTAAAGAGAAGGAGTGGAATTACCTGGGGAACGAGCATGACACCGACGGTGAGACCGGCCATGAGATCAGGCTGGAAATACTCGCGCCATTTATAAGTTCTAATCCAACGGCAACAAGGGAGAAACGTGTCGATCCACTGAGCCAGGGTGGTTCGTTTAACTTTTGCTGTCCATCTCGAGAACAGGGCCCCTGGCAGGGGATTCAAGGAGGGAGACGTCGTCGTGTTTGGATGTTGAAGAGGAATGATTTTGACGGGTCGGGTCGGCATGGAGGGTCCAAGTGATGACGAGGAAGAGGAGGGTACAGAGATTGTGGGGAGATCCCGAGAGCCTGAAGAGGCGAAGGTTCTCTCCATACGCACCGGTGGTGCGTCGGATTTGGAAAAAAAAAAAAAAAAAAGCGAGGACAGCAGGCACGCAGGTCCCTCTTTCCCAAGCTTGTTATGCGGAAGGCAAGTTGCTTTTCTATCTTGGCTCCACAAAAACCACAACGGAAATCACGTGTAGCAGTAGATTATCAAAATTCCAGATTAATAAATTCATTAGAATATTTTAGATTCCACAGCGCCGACGAGTTGTGTAAAACCAAAAATAAATAAAAAGGATTTAGTTTCAGCGCGTTGAAAACTTGGATAACTGTATGGATTATTGTTGAAACTATAACTGAAAAAATCAAGCAAGAAAATATGAGTGCAGCTTTTTAAATGAAAGTATGACTAACGATGAAAGCTGTCATGTTAACTAATGATTGGGGTTCAATGTGGGAATCTAATTGTCAAAATTCGGGCGAAGATTTGATATTTTTGGCTGGAAGGTTGGTTATTGGCTGGAAGGTTGGTTATTGGCTGCGAAATTTGGCGGGCCTGTTGGATTTTTTTTTTGTATGTTTTTGCTGCGGGTTTAATTTTTGTGTTCGGATCATGTGTTGGGTTTGTTTGTAACGCGATGTAAATTATATTACTTAAAAAATATTATATTTTTTATATATTAATATTAAAAATAATTTTAAAAAAATTTATTTTAATATATTTTTAATTGAAAAATACTTTAAACCATCATTATTACCACAATCTCAAATAAATCAGTTTTTAAATTTTAAAAAAAAAATTAAATTAATTGTTTTATATTTTTTTATTGTTTTAATATATTAATATTAAAATTAATTTTTAAAATATAAAAAATATTTTTTTAATATATTTCTTAATAAAATACATTTTAAACTACAATAATTATCCTCCTCTAAAATATCATCCTTGTCACACTCTAGAATATCAATCAAACATTTAACAAACACAAATATCATATAAATTGATCTTCATCTAATCCTATCTAGGGGTGATTTAGATTTGATATTTTCCAAGTTACTATTTGCCGTCTAAATGGAGACAAATGTGGGAAAACAGCTCTGGTAATTTGTGCAGGAATCAAGATGGCTCTGACCATGTATTTCTATAATTGGCAATAAAGTAAGGGTAGCAATAAAAAAATGAACTAGCCCGCAAGCAGAGGAGATGCATTGAGTGTACTAGGACGTGATAGGAAGAAGGTTCAAAGAGTAGAGCGCGTGACGAACCAGATTCGTGGACGCAGTCATTATTCTGTTTAGGTACCCTAGAGATGTCCAAAAGCCACGTCATTTCCCATTGGCTCAATGAACGTAGACCGCGAAAGATTCCATTAAACAATACCCTAATCGCCGCCGCCGCCGCCACTCGATCAGATCTGAGGTCAGCATCCAACGCTGCTAGCATAGTTACTGCCTCCCTGCCACTATCTCGTCACATCAAATCTCTTTTTTTACCACCATTATTCTACTACGTACTTTTTGTTTTTTTACAATGTCAATTTCTGTTTTTTTATAAATAAAAATATTATATTTATATTTTTAAAATATTATTTAAAAATAAAAATAAACTAAAAAATATTTTAAAAAATCACATAACGTTATAATACCAAATTATATAATATACTAATGAAGTTTAATGTCCCTTTTACTGAACTAAAAAAAG
>Ga0325400_1000420_pt1 | contig 30822 bp, 22 predicted proteins | sample PopdelMetagenome_2_FD_205662 | JGI IMG/M metagenome (GOLD analysis project Ga0325400, IMG submission 205662) | Populus deltoides microbial communities from Bellville, Georgia, United States - Xylem-PdKOR-R1 | ecosystem: Host-associated > Plants > Phyllosphere > Stem > Wood/Secondary xylem...
GCGGATCACCGGCGGACGGTTGGTCCGCGTGACCGGGGCGCCGGTCGGCGCCTGGGGCCAGGGCGTCGCCTGGTCGGCCGACGGGCGCGCGGTGCTGGTGCAGGACGCGGTCGAGCGCCGCCTCGCCAGCTTCCGTTTCGACGGCCGCCGCCTGACGCCGGGTGATACCCTGACCATGCCGTCCGAGCCCGCCGCGCTGGCGGCTGCGAACCGGTAGGAGCCCTTATGCCACTGAGTCCGATCGCCCGTTCCGTCCTGCTCGCCGCCCTGGCCGCAATGCCCGCCGGCCTGTGCGCCGCGCCGCCCACACCCGCCGCGCAGGCCGCCGCCGCGGCACCCGACCGACAGCAGCTGATGGCCGCCATGAAGCGCGCGACGCGGTTCATGGTGGAAACTGTTTCCACGCGCGGCGGCTATGTGTGGTCCTACCTGCCCGACCTGTCGCGCCGCTGGGGCGAGCTGGAGGCGACGCCCAGCATGATCTGGGTCCAGCCACCGGGCACGCCGGACATGGGCCAGCTGTTCCTGGACGCGTATCACGCCACGGGCGACGAATATTACTACGACGCGGCGGCCAAGGCGGCCGACGCCTTGGTCGCGGGCGAGGTGCCGACGGGCGGCTGGAATTATTTCGCGGACTTCGCCGGCCCGGCCGCCACGCGCGCCTGGTACGACACGGTGGGCCGCAACGCGTGGCGGATGGAGGAATTCCAGCACTATTGGGGCAACGCCACCTTCGACGACAACGGTACCGCGAGCGCGATGAAGTTCATCCTGCGCCTCTACGCCGAGCGGCTGGACCCCCGGTACAAGGCGGCGGTCGAGCGGCACGTCCGCTTCGTGCTGGACAGTCAGTATCCGGCCGGCGGCTGGCCGCAACGCTTTCCGTTGCGGCACGAGTTCGTGCATCACGGCCAGCCCGACTATACCTCCTACGTCACCTTCAACGACGACGTGACGGCCGAGAACGTCGACTATCTGATCCAGGCGCAGCGCGTGCTGGGCGACGAGCGCGTCGGTTCGGCGATCAAGCGGGGCATGGATGTGTACCTGTTGACGCAGGGCGGCGATCCGCAGCCGGGCTGGGCGCTCCAATACACGCCCGACGACCTTCAGCCCGCCAGCGCGCGCAGCTACGAGCCGCGCGCGCTGGCGACGCACGCCACCGGGTCCGCGATCGGCAAGCTGCTCGATTTCTACGAACTGACGGGCGACACCCGCTACCTGGCGCGGGTGCCCGCGGCGTTGGCGTGGCTGCGGTCGGTGAAGCTGCCGGCCGCGCAGGTGCGCAACGGCCGCGAATATCCGACCTTCGTCGAACTGGGCACCAACCGGGCGCTCTACGTCCACCGCCGCGGGTCCAACGTCGTCAATGGCGAATATTACGTCGACCATTCGCCGGGCAAGCCGCTGGAACATTACAGCCCCACACGCGCGGTCGATGCGGCGGCGCTCGCCGCCCGCTACGACCGGCTGAAGGCGCTGGATCCCGCCGCGGTCCGCGCGCGGTCGCCCTTGTTCGACGGCCGGCCCCACCCCTTGCCGCGCTACGCGGTGGTGGATCTGGGCTCGACATCCGACCGCAACGTCGGCCCCGCCGACCGGGACGCCGCGCGCGTGGTGGCCGGGCTGAACGCGCAGGGCTGGTGGCCGAGCCAGCTCAAGGTGACCAGCCATCCCTATGCCGGGCCGGGGTCGGCCAGGCCCGCGCCCGGCGATTTCGCCTCCACGCGCGTGGGCGACGCCACCGACACCTCGCCCTTCATCGACCCGCGACCCGTCACCGGTATCTCGACAGGCCTGTATATCGAGAACATGGCGACGCTGATCGCGGCGTTGGACGCGGGCGGCCCCGCGCGATGATGGCCACGCGGCGGCAGATGCTAGGGGGACTGGCGGGCGGGCTGGCCGCCGCGCCGCTGCGCGGGCAGCAGGATACCGACCCCTGGGTTCAGGCCGCCGCCATCCGCGCGCGGGTGCGGCCCCCGCGCTTTCCGGAACGCGTGTTCGACGTCACGAGCTACGGTGCCCGCCCCGACGGCGCCGCGCCCGCGACCGCCGCCCTTGACGCCGCGATCCGCGCCTGTGCCGCCGCGGGCGGCGGTCGCGTGCTGATGCCCGAGGGCCGTTATCGGACCGGACCGATCCGCCTGCGCTCCGGCGTCGAGCTGCATCTAGCGCGCGGCGCGGTGCTGCTCTTTTCCACCAATCCCGCCGACTATCCGCTGGTGCCCACGCGGTGGGAAGGCGTCGAGCTGATGAACTATTCGCCGCTGGTCTATGCCTGGAACGAGCGAAACATTGCGGTCACGGGTGCCGGCACGCTGGATGGCCAAGCAGGCCCGGATGCCTGGTGGTCTTGGAAGGGGCCGTGGGAGGGTACGGTCTCCAACGGCTGGCGACTGGGGATGCCGAACCAGCTGGCCGCCCGCAAACGCCTGTTCGACATGGCCGAGCGCGGGGTGCCGGTGGCGGCCCGCGTGTTCGGGAACGGCGGCTATCTGCGTCCCCCCTGCATCCAGGTCTATGGGTGCCGCGACGTGCTGATCGAGGGGGTGTCGATCCGCCGATCGCCCTTCTGGCAGATCCACCCCGTCCTCAGCCGCAACGTCACGGTGCGCGGCGTCGACCTGCAGGGGCGCGGGCCGAACACCGACGGCTGCGATCCCGAATCGTGCAGCGACGTGGTGATCGAGGGCACGCGCTTCGACTGCGGCGACGACTGCATCGCCATCAAGTCGGGGCGCAACGCGGACGGGCGGCGGCTGGCGCGACCGACGGAGGATGTGGTGATCCGCGACTGCGACTTCCGAGAGGGGCATGCCGGCATCTGCGTGGGCAGCGAGATTTCCGGCGGCGTGCGGCGCGTGTTCGGCGAGCAATGCCGCATGGACAGCCCCGATCTGTGGCACGCGCTCCGCTTCAAGAACAACGCGGTGCGCGGCGGGGTGCTGGAGGACTTCCACTTCCGCGACATCCGAGTGGGGCGCGTGGCGCGTTCCGCGATCCAGTGCGATTTCAATTACGAGGAAGGGGCCGCCGGGCGCTATCGCCCCGTGCTGGACCGCGTCGGCGTCGAGCGGCTGACGGTGCGCGAGACGGGGCGGATACTGGACGCGCAGGGCCTGCCGGGTGCGCCGATCCGCGGCCTGACGCTGACCGACTGCCGCTTCGACGGAGTGCGCAACGTCAGTATCGTGCGCCACGTAGAGGGACTGGCGCTGACCCGTGTCCGGGTAGACGGGCGCCGGGCCGCGGCGCTGTGATCGCGGCGCTGCTCTTGTCGGTCGCAGCGCCCCAGGCGGCGATGCCCGCACGGCTGGGGGAACAGGGCGTCCTCTATACGGGCGGACGGGTGGAGGGCGACCACGTGTCCGGCCAGATGCACGTCTTCTATCAACGGCCGCCCGGTCGCCCTCGCCGCGACCGGCCACCGATCGTCTTCCTCCACGGCAGCCGCCTGACAGGCGCCGCGTTCCTGGGCACGCCGGACGGGCGACCGGGCTGGGCGACGTGGTTCCTGTCGCGCGGCTGGCCGGTCTACGTGGTCGACCAGCCGGGCAAGGGGCGGTCGGGCTACTTCCCCGACGCCTATGGCCCCCAGGAACACGATCCCAGTCGCGGGCAGGTGGCGGACCGCTTCACCGCGCCCGCCCGGCTGCGGCCGCCCCCCTGGCCGACCGCCCCGCTCCACACGCAATGGCCGGGCTCGGGGCGGCCGGGCGATCCCGTGTTCGAGCAGTTCTTCGCGTCCGAAGTCGCCAACATGCCCGACGTGGAGCGACAATATGCGCTGACCGCGCGCGCGGTGGCGGAACTGCTGGACCGGATCGGGCCGGCGGTGCTGGTCACGCACTCGCAGTCAGGGCCGCTCGGCTGGATGATCGCCGAGGCGCGGCCGGGCCTGGTGCGGGCGGTGATCGCGGTGGAGCCGACGGGTAATGCGGCGCGCGGCGGAACGGGGCCGGCCGTCGCGTGCGGCATTACCATCGCCTGCCTGCGCTATACGCCAGCGCTGTCCGGGCCCGCCGCGCTGGGGCTTACCCGCGCGTCTGCACCGGAGGATGGCGGCCCTGCGCGGGCCGTCGATTGTTGGCTTCAACCCGGCTCGCATTTTCGATTGCCGTGGCTGGCGGGCGTACCGATCCTGATCGCGACCGGCGAGGCGTCCTATCACGCGGGGCAGGATTATTGCACCTCCGCCTTCCTGACCCAGGCCGGCGTGCCGAACGAGTATGTCTATCTTTCCGACATGGGCCTGCGCGGCAACGGGCACATGCAGATGGTCGAGAAGAACAATCTGGACCTCGCCGCCTTCTATGAGCGATGGCTTCGTCGTCGGCTGACACCGGTGTCCGGCTCGCGCGGCCGGTCGGGCGGCGGGCAGGGTCCGTGAGGACGACGCCGATCCCCGGTCACGCCGCCTCGAGCGGCGGCAGCGGGGCGATGCGTCAGCGTGATGTCGAAAGCGGCACCGCTCGAAGAACGGTTTTTGGGAGGGATGAGATGAGAAGCAACCTATCGCCGCGCCGCGGCACCTCTTTGGCGGCGCTCGCCATCGCCCTGGTCGCGCCGACGGTCGCGCACGGGCAGACCACCGACATACCCGCGCCCGGCCAGCGCCCGTCCGACGTGCAGCCCGGACAAGAACAACCCAGCGTCGATCAGCAGGCCGCCGCCGACGCGGTCGCGGACGACGCCGCCGCCACGCCGCAGGACATCGTGGTGACGGGCTTTCGCGGCAGCCTGGTCAAGGCGCTGGACCAGAAGCGCACGGAGGCCGCGGCGGTGGACTCGATCCTGGCGGAGGACATCGGCAAATTTCCCGACCTCAACCTGTCGGAATCGATCCAGCGCATTCCCGGCGTGGCGCTGGCGCGCGACGGCGGCGAGGGGCGGCAAATCTCGGTCCGTGGCTTGGGCCCGCAATTCACGCGGGTACGCATCAACGGGCTGGAGGCGCTGAGCACGGCGGGCGGGTCGGATGCCAGCGGCGGCACCAATCGCGGTCGCGGCTTCGACTTCAACGTGTTCGCCTCCGACCTGTTCAACGCCATCACCGTACGCAAGACGGGCGAGGCGTCGGTTGAGGAAGGGTCGCTGGGCGCTACCGTCGACCTTCGCACCGCCCGGCCCTTCGACTACAAGGGCTTCACGATCGCGGCCTCGGCTCAGGGAGCGTATAACGACCTCAGCGACAAGTTCTCGCCGCGCGGCGCGCTGATGATCGCCGACCAAACGGAGGACGGGCGCTTCGGCGCGCTGCTGTCCGTCGCCTATACCAAGCGCCAGATCCTGGAGGAAGGCTATAGCACCGTCCGCTGGGCCCGAGGTTCGGCCTTCGCGCCAGGCTTCGAGAGCGTGGACGGCGTACGTTGCGTCGGCGCGGCCGCGAACGGGGCCAGCGGCACGGCGGTGACGCCCGTGCCCGCGGGCTGTGCGGCGGCCAACAACGCGCTGCACCCGCGCTTTCCGCGCTACGATCGCTTCAACACGACGCTGAATCGGCTGGGCATCACCGGCTCCATCCAGTGGAACCCGGGCGACAATACGAAGATCGCGCTGGACGGCCTCTATGCCGACTTCAAGGCGCGGCGCGAGGAACAATATCTGGAGGCCCCGTCCTTCAGCGTGGCGGGCAATTGCTCGGCCGCGTCGCGCCCCACCAATTGCGGCATCGCCGACACGGACGTCCGCAACGCCACCATCACCGACGGCATCCTGCGCGCGGGCACGTTCGACGACGTGGACCTGCGCGTGGAGAATCGGTTCGACCGGCTGCGCACCAAGTTCAAGCAACTGACACTCGAGGTGCAGCAGCAGTTCGGTGAGCGGGTGGCGTTGAACGTGGTCGGCGGCATCTCGCGGTCCGCCCATAGCAACCCGGTGCAGAACACGATCACGTTCGACCAGTTCAACGTCGACAATTACCGCTACGACTATACGAACGGGCGCGATCCGGTGTTCGACTACGGCACGGCGCGGCTGACCGATTCCACCGCCTGGGTGCCCAGTCAGTTCCGCCTGCGTTCCGCCACCGCGACCAACGATTACAAGTCGATCGTCGGCAACCTCAGCTGGAAGGTGAACGACGATTTCGACCTGTTGTTCGGCGGCCAGTATAAGAAGTACGATTTTGCCACCAGCGAGCTGCGGCGTAGCAACGGCACCACGTCGAACCAGGAAACGACCATCCCGGCCGCGGTGCTGGCCGTCCCCCTGGCGCAATACGGCCAAACGGTGAACCTGGGCGGCGCGGACGTCTTCATTCCCGACTATTTCGCCGGCGAGGCGCTGCTCGACCTGCGCAGCCCCACCGCCTACGGCGGCGCGTGGCGGCTGGGGCCGGAACCGGCGCTGAACAACAACAAGAGCGTCACCGAGGAGGATTATTCCGCCTATTTCCAGGCGAATTTCAAGCACGAGTTCGGGGGCATGACGCTGCGCGGCAATGCCGGCCTGCGCTATGTGGAAACCAACCAGACCGCCAACGGCGCGTCCTTCCTGGGCGGCGCGGTGCTGCCGGCCACCGCCCGGCGCACCTACGAGGATTTCCTGCCATCCGCCAACCTGGTGTTCGAACCGGCGCGCAATCTGGTGCTGCGCGTGGCGGCGGCCGAGGTGATGGCCCGGCCCGATCTCACCAGCCTGCCGCCGGGGGGCACGGTGTCGGTGTCGGGGGCGACGCGCACCGTCAGCTTCGGCAACCCCAACCTCGATCCCTACCGCGCGACCGCCTACGACGCGGCGGTGGAATGGTATTTCCGGCCGGGCGCGCTGCTCTCCGTGGCAGTGTTCCAGAAAGACATCCGCAGTTTCGTCCAGACGGTGAACCAGTCCGGCGTCACCTTCTCGGGCAACCCCTACGGGCTGGAGGACAGCATTGCGATCGCGGCGTGCGGCAACCTGTACCCCGCGACCTGCAACCCGGCCAGCAACAACTGGACCTTCAGCGTGCCGCAGAACTCGCCGGGCGGCCGGCTGCGCGGGTACGAGGTCAATTTCCAGCTGCCCTTCCGCTTCCTGCCCGGCTTCCTGGCGAACACCGGCACGCTATTGAACTACACCCAGGTGAAATCGCGTATCCAGTATCTGGGGTCGACGGGCGCGGTGGTGGCGGTGGACGACCTGACGGGCCTGTCACGCCGGTCGGCCAACGCCACCCTTTATTACGAGGATCCGTTCCTAACCGCGCGCGTGTCGGGCGCCTACCGCGACGACTATCTCAGCCGCGTCCCCGGCATCGAGGTAGGCACCCTGGTCGAGGGCACGCGTGCCACCTTCAACCTGGACGCGTCCGTCCAGCTGTCGGTCACCGATCAGATCAAGGTGACGTTCGAGGCGATCAACCTGACCGACCAGTATCAGGATCAGTACGTCGATCCCGGCAACCTCCTGTCCGTTTATCACCATACGGGCCGCGAATTCCTGCTGGGCGTCCGCTTCAACCTTTGACGCGACCGGATCGCGACGGAAATTCCGCGACGCCGACTCTTGGTTGATGGGGAGAGGGACGACGAACCATCAGGAGCTGGCGGAATGGGTAGGGCGCGAGATCCTGCCGCACGAGCGCGACCTGCGCTCGTGGCTGCGCCGCCGTGCGGCCGGCGTGGACGACGCGGAGGATATCGTGCAGGAATGCTATTGCCGGCTGGCCCAGCTTCGCGACGTCGCGCATATCTCCCAACCGCGGGCCTATCTTTTCACCATCGCCCGCAACCTGTTGCAGCAGCAGTTGAAGGCGGCACGCGTCGTGCGGATAGAAGCGTTGAGCGACGCGGGCCCGGACTGGCCGAGCGACGATCCGTCGCCGGAACGCTCCGTCGCCGCGCGTCAGGAACTGGCCCGCGTGCAGGCGGCGCTGGCGACGCTCACCGACCGGGCGCGCCGCATCTTCGTCATGCGCCGGATCGACGGCATGGCGCAGAAGGAGATCGCGCGCGTCCTGGACGTGTCGGAAACGGTGGTCGAGAACGATGCCAGCCGCAGCCTTCGGGCGATCCTGCGCTTGCTGACCGAACCGGGGGAAAATGCGGCCGACCGAACGGAGGGCAAGCGTGCCCGAACACGTTGAACAGGAGGCGGCGACCTGGGCGGTACGGCATCCGCTGAGCCTGGCGGAGCGGCATGCCCTGGATGCCTGGCTGGCGCGCGACCCGCGTCACGCGGGCGCCCTGCTGCGGGCGCAGGCGGCGCTGAGTCGTATCGACGACGCCATCCTGCTGGACCGATCCCTGCCAGTCGGATTGCCGTCGCCAACCCGCTGGTTCACCACGACACGCCGACGTTTGGTCGGGGGGATCGGCGGCGCGATGGCCGCGGCGATCGCCGGCGTCGTCGCATGGCCGCGGTTTCGTGGCGAGCGCGTCTCGACCGCGCAGGGCGAGGTGCGCCGTCTCCCGCTGGCGGACGGATCGGTGGCGACGATCGACACCGACAGCGATCTGCGGATCGAACTGGCTCAGGAGAGTCGGCGCATCGCCTTGGCGCGCGGACAGGCCTGGTTCCAGGTCGTCAAAGACCGGCGGCGGCCCTTCATCGTCGATGCCGGCGCCGTGCAGGCGCGCGCTGTGGGCACGGCCTTCTCGGTCCGGCGCACGCCGGACGGCGTGCAGGTGGCGGTGACCGAGGGAACTGTTGCGACTTGGCCGACCGAGGCGAGCGGAGCTATGACCATCTTGCACGCGGGCCAGTTCGCGACGTTCACGCGCGGCGGGACGGACGTGGTGACGGGCACCGCGCCGGCCGCCATCGAACGCGCGCTGGCCTGGCGTAACGGCGAGATTTCGCTCGAAGACGAGACGCTGGGCAGCGCGGTCGCGCAGTTCAACCGGTACAACCGTCAGCGACTGGTGCTGGACGACGACGGGCTCGCCCGCGAACGGCTGGTGGGGCTGTTCCAGATCGACAAGCCCGCCGACTTCGCCAAGACGCTGGAGGCCATGCTCGACGTGTCGGTCACGGTTACCGCGGCGGAAATCCACGTCCGCCCGAAAAACGACCGGCCGACTGACGGAGTTCGTCGCGATCCCGCTCTTTGAAAGGGAGACGCCTCGAAAAGAGGCGCCCGCCAGGCAGGGAGGGGGGATTTTCTATGGCACAATTCCGTTGCGCACTGATGGCGACCGTCGCGGTCGCCGGCCTTTCGTCCGCGTCCGCCACCGCGGCCGCCCAAATCCGGCGCTTCGACGTGCCGGCGCAGCCGGCGCGCACGGGCATCCCGCTGTTCGCGCATCAGGCCGGCATCCAGATCCTGGCGCCGCAGTCGGTGACCGAGAACCTGGTCCTGAGGCGGGTCCAGGGCGCCATGGAAGTTCAGGTCGCGCTCCGGCAACTGTTGTCGGGGACCGATCTCGTGCCGGTTTCCGTCGGCGGCGCGGTGGTGCTCAGGCGGCGCGGCGTGATCCCGGCATCGGCCCGTACCGCTTTCGCGCAGGATACGACCGCCGCGGCGCCCGCCGGCACCCAGCAGACCGGCGCCATCCCGCCCCAGACCAACCCGGCCGGATCGACTGCGCTGCCCGGCGGTGGCCAGGATGAGACGGCGGCGCCCGACATTGTAGTGACGGGCTTTCGCGGCAGTCTGGGTCGCGCCCTCGACGAGAAGCGGCGGTCGAACGGGGTCGTCGACATCATCAAGGCGGAGGACATCGCCGATTTCCCGGATAACAACCTCGCAGAATCGATTCAACGCGTGCCGGGCGTGTCGATCGCGCGCGATGCGGGCGAGGGGCGCCAGATCACCGTGCGCGGGCTGGGGCCGCAATTCACCCGCGTCCGCGTGAACGGCGTGGAGGGTCAGAGCAGCGCGGGCGGCACGGACAGTTCGGGCGGCAACAACCGCAATCGCGCCTTCGATTTCAACGTATTCGCGTCCGAGCTGTTCAACTCCATCGCGGTCCGCAAGACCGCGTCGGCGGAAACGGAGGAGGGATCGCTCGGCGCCACCGTCGACCTGACCACCGCCCGGCCATTCGATTATGGCAAGCTCACCTTCGTGACCTCGGTGCAGGCCGGCTACAACGACCTATCGCGAAAGGTGGACCCCAAGCTGAGCGCGGTGCTGAGCGACACTTTCGCGAATGGCACGCTCGGCGCCCTGGTCTCCGTGGCCTATACCAAGCGGCGCATCTTCGAGGAAGGCCACGGTTCGGGCGGCTGGCTGGATGGTACCAATGTCGGCGGATTCAATCCGGCGTCCCCGTTCGCGCAGGCCAACGCGCTGACCACCTATAGTCCGCGCTTCCCCCGCTACGGCCGGTTGACCTACGATCAGGATCGGCTGGGCATCACGGGGTCGTTCCAATGGCAGCCGACCGACGCGACCTTGGTCAGCGCCGACATACTTTATTCCAAATTCTCGGCGACGCGCACGGAGAACTGGCTGGAGAACCTGTCTTTCGCGCGCCCCGCATCGCAGGGCGGCCGGCCCGAGGCCACGGTGCTCGAGGGCGAGATTAACGGCAGGGGCGACCTAGTGTACGGTCGTTTCAACGACGTCGACATCCAGAGCGAAACCCGCCGCGACGAGTTGAGCACCGAATATACCCAATACACGCTGACCGGGGAACACAGCTTCAACGATCGGCTGAAGGTCAACGCGCTGGTCGGCTACTCCCGTTCGTTTTTCGACAATCCGGTACAGACCACGGTCATCATCAATCGCGAGAATACCGACAACTACAGCTACGACTATCGACCGGACCGCAACCTGCCGGTCATCAGCTACGGTTTCGACGTCGCCGATCCGGCCAGCTTCGCGTTCGGCATCCCGCGATCGGAGATCCGGCTGCGTCCCAACTCGGTCAACAACACGATCCTGACCACGCAGGCCAATCTGGCCTATGACGTGACGGACGGCGTCAAGTTGAAGGCGGGTGGCAACGTGAAGCGCTATCGCTTCAATTCCGACGCGCTGGCCCGCGTCAACGAGGGTGTTGTTCCCCAGCTTCCCGCCGGCACCACGCTGGCCTCGCTCACCCAGCAACTGACCGGCTTCGGTCGTCACTTGGGCGATCCGGCGGGCAACGCATCCTCCTGGGCGATCCCCGACATCGACGCCTTTGCCCGTCTGTTCGACATCTACGGCAATACCGGCCTGTTCGCGTTGAGCGGTGCCAGCAACGCCAACGCGCGCGGCAACATCCGCAGCGTCCAGGAAACCGACACGGCCGGATACCTCCAGGCCGATTTCCGCGCCGACATCGGCATTCCGATCCGCGGCGACCTGGGCGTGCGCTACGTTTATACCCGGCAATCGTCCACCGGCTATCAGCTGGTCGCGGGCGCGGCGCAGCAGGTAACCGTGGACCGCTCCTACTACGACTGGTTGCCCGCGCTGAACCTGACGGCGGAGGTGACGCCCGAGATCCTGCTCCGCCTGGGTGCGGCCAAGGTGATGACGCGGCCCAATCTGGGCTCGATCACGCCCGGCGGCAGCCTGAGCACGGTGGGCGTCTTCTCCGTCAGTTCGGGCAATCCACGGCTCGATCCGATCCGTGCCAATACGGTGGACTTCTCGGCCGAATGGTATTTCGCGCCCGGCGCGTTCCTGGGCGTGGGGCTGTTCTACAAAGACATAAAATCGTTCGTCCAGACCAGCCGGATCACGCAACCGTTCAGCGCGTCCGGGTTGCCGCTAGGCCTATTGAACGGCCTGGGCGTGTCCGCCGACGACCAGTTCACCTTAAGCCAGCCCGTCAACACGCCCGGCGGACCGCTCAGGGGCGTGGAGATCAACTATCAGCAGCCGTTCAGCTTCCTGCTGGCGCCGTTCAGCAATTTCGGCACCCTGCTCAATTACACGTTCGTTGATTCAAAAATCCGCTACTTTTCCACCCAGGTGGCAGCGGGTTTCGTGGAGGCGGACCTGACCGGCTTGTCCAAGAACGCCTTCAACGCGACCCTGTACTACGAGGACAAGGGTTTCAGCGCCCGCATTTCCGCCGCGTACCGCGACAATTACTTGACCGCGGTGCCCAGCGGCACCAGTTTCAACAATGCCGACGGCGTACGTTCCACGCTGACCTTTGACACGTCGATCTCGTACGCCGTCAACCGCCATCTAAAGGTGACGCTAGAGGGGCTGAACCTGACGGACCAGTTCAATCAACAATTCACCGACACCAACCGCGACAGCATTCTGGTCAACACCCATACCGGCCGGCAATTCTACCTGGGCGCGCGCTATGCCTTTTAAGGCGATGCGGCGATGTCGGCGGGGGAGGCGATGAACGTCGTCGGTCGCCGGACGGTATTGGGTGGTCTGGCGCTGTCGCTGCCCGTTGTCGCGCTGGCACGGGATGCGCCGTACGACGCGGTCGTCGCCCCCTCGGATCGCCGCGGCGTGCCGGCGGGCGTTCGATATTCCAGCCTCGGTGCCGCCCTGGCCGCGGCACCGGCGGCCGCGGCACGGCCGTTCCGCCTGTGGATCGCGCGGGGCGACTGGGTAGGGCAGGTGCGTGTGGACGCCCCGCGCGTGGAACTGACCGGCGAGGACCGCTTCGCGTCGCGGATCGTGTTCACCGCCGCGTCGGGAATGGTCGCACCCGATGGGCGGCGCTACGGCACCTTTCGCACGCCGACGCTGACGGTCGCGGCCCCCGGCTTCCGGGCGCGCAACCTGACGATCGCCAACGATTTCGACGGCATCGGCGAGATGCGGAAAACCGGGCCAAAACTGCTGTCGGACGATCCCGATGGACCCCAGGCCGTGGCGCTGATGCTGGGCGGCGCGAGCGACGATGCCATGTTCGAGCGCGTCGACATCCATAGCCATCAGGATACGCTCTTCGCCGACGCGGGGCGATCCCGGTTCGACGATTGCCTCGTCACCGGCAGCTACGATTTTGTCTTCGGCGCTGGCACGGCCGTGTTCCACCGCTGCGAAATCCGCTCGCGCCTGCGCCCCGATCCGACGCAACGGACCGGCTATATCGCCGCCCCGAGTACGCTTCGCACGACGCCGGTTGGCCTGCTGTTCGATCGCTGTCGCTTGAGCCGCGACCCCGGCGTGCCCGATCACAGCGTCTATCTGGGCCGCCCGTGGCGCCCGTCGAAGCGCTTCGCCGATGGCCGCTACGGCGATCCGGATGCGATCGGTATGGCGGCGTATCTCGATTGCCGCATGGATGCCCATATCGCGCCCGCCGGCTGGACGGAAATGTGGTACACCGACCGCTCCGGTAACTCACGTCATATGCTACAACCGGAAAACGCGCGCTTTGCAGAATTTCAAGGCACTGGCCCCGGTGTCGGCAAGGTTCGGCGCGGCACGATACTGACGGCGGAGGAAGCGGTGCGGCTGCGCCAGGGTAAGCCAATAACTGTCTGGGCAACTTAGGACCCCCTTGGGGCACTGTCAGACCAACGTGGCGGATGAGGCAGGGGACTGATAGTGGGCTGGCGTGTCTCGTCCGGCCCGTGCTCTGCCGCCATCGCCGTTCCGGCGGTTCAATTCGTCGTCCGAGGTGATCCAGCTGGTGGTGCTGATGTACGTGCGCTTTCCGCTGTCACTGCGCAACGTGGAGGACCTGCTGTTCGAGCGCGGCATCGACGTGTGCCACGAGACGGTGAGGTTCTGGTGGAACAGGTTCGGTCCGCTGTTCGCAGGCGACATCCGCAGGGCACGGGTCAGCCGCATGCGCGGGTTCCGGCACTGGCGCTGGCACCTGGACGAGATGTACGTGAAGGTGAACGGCGAGATGGTCTACCTCTGGCGGGCGGTGGACCATGAGGGCGAGGTGCTGGAGAGTTACGTTACTAGGACCCGTGACAAGGCGGCCGCCCTCAAGTTCGTGAAGAAAGCGCTTAAGCGCCACGGCAGCCCCGAGACGATCACCACCGACGGGCTGCGCAGCTACGGCGCAGCCATGCGCGACCTCGGCAACGCGGATAAGCAGGAGGTCGGCCGCTGGGCGAACAACCGGGTGGAGAACAGCTACCTGCCGTTTCGACGACGTGAGCGCGCCATGCAGCGGTTCCGGCGGATGAAGAGCCTACAGAAGTTCGCCGCCGTCCACGCCAGCCTGTCCAATCACTTCTCCCTCGAACGCCACCTCGTTGATCGTGCCACCTACCGCGAACGCCGCTCCGCCGCCCTGGCGGAGTGGCAAAGCCTCGTCAGCTTGGCCGCCGCCCTCATAGACCGACCTGCATCATGGGGAGAGCGGTTCGCGTTAGACTGACAGCACCGCTGTGGGGCATCGTTGGGCTGGTAGTGCTGTTGTCCATTCTGCTGCACGGCCTGACCGTGACGCCGATCATGCGGTCACTGGATGAACGCCGCGGCGTCGACCCGGAGGCAAAGGCCACGCCACCCCCTGGGCGGCAGGAACCAGCGTAACTTGGGACCGATCGACGGGGCCGAACATCCACGCGCCGGTCAGTCGGGTCGTTCGATCAGCTCGATCACTATGTCGCCGCCGGCCAGCCGGGCAGCGTCCGGCTCCGCCGGGCCGAGCGGGCGATCGCCGCGATAGACGCGGACGACCTGGCCGCCCGGCACGTCGCGGGGCGCCATGCCCACTTCGTGGGCCGTCACCGGCCGCTCGCGCAGTTCCACCCGCCCGCCGTGGGTGACGAGGTCGGCGACGTAGTCGGCAAGGTGCGGCCCGGCGGCGCACTGGGCCAGCAGTTGCCCGCCGAAGCTGACCGGATTGACGATGGTGCTGGCCCCCGCGTCGCGCGCGAGCAGTTCGTTCTCGATGGCGGCAATCGATACCGCCACCGCCGCGTCGGGCGCCAGCCGCCGGCAGGTGAGGACGATCAGTACGGCGGTATCGTCGCGTCCCAGACAGACGATCACTTGGCGCGCGGCCCCGACCTTGGCGATCTCCAGCACCTTGTTGTGGGTGGCGTCGCCCTCGACGGTGGCGACGCCCAGTTCCTGGGCCAGCAGCAGCCGCTCGGCGACCGTATCGACCACCACGATCCGCTCGGGTGCGTGACCGCGCTCAAGCAGCTCGGCGACCGCCGCCGAGCCCGAGCGGCCATAGCCGCACACGATAACGTGGTCCTTCAACTCGCGCCTGACCAGACCCATGCGCCACCGCTCCCATCCCTGCCGCAGCATGAAGCTGTAGGCGCTGCCGAGGAAGATCAGGAACACGAAGATCCGGATCGGCGTGACCACGAACGTGTCGAACATCCGCGCCGACGTGCTGACCGGCACGATGTCGCCGTAGCCGACCGTGGTGACGGTAATGACCGTGAAGTAGACGATGTCCGTAAAACTGACCGACCCGTCGGCGTTGTCGCGCAGGCCCGCGCGGTCGATCCAGTGCCCGCCCAGCGCGATCCCCACCAGGGCCAGCACCGCCGCCGCGCGGATCGCCAGCGTCGCCGCCGGCCCCAGCCGCCCCGCCCGGAAAAAGCGCGGCCGTGCCGTCAGGGTTGCCGCCGGGGCCGCTACCCGGCCCGGCAGCAGCGCCCGGCGCGAGGGGGGACGCGTCACGCCCGAACTCCGCCGATACCGTTCGTCGCGCCAGCCCCCGCCATCGATAGAGCCTGACCCAACAAGGGTTCCATCACAAGGTCCGGCGCCGTTTCCGGGCAAGAATGCCGTCAGGCGCGCGCGACCCGGGCTGTGCGCCGGACGTGGCGAGCGCGGCAGGGGGCCGGCGGCTCGCAGGTGCGCCCCGCCGCTCCCAAGCCCTGCCGCCGTTGCCGTCCCAGCGCTTCAGGCATTGATCAGGAAATATTGCCTCGGGATCTATTATCTCTTTACTTGTTTCTTTTGAAGGAATCTATTCCGCGGTCAGGCCATGACGGAGTTCGGTCATCCAAACTCTTTCTTCCATTCTCGGCGGGGGGCGTAACACGCTGGCCCGCGGGATCATGCTTGGCCTGGCGATCGCAGTAGCCGCCGTGACGCTGCGGCTGGTGGCCGGATCGGAAGTAGGCCGCGACCAGATCGTCTTCTCTTACCCCGCCGTCGTCCTGGCGACCTACCTGTTCGGCCGGAGCGCGGGGGCCACGGCAGCGATCGTCTGTCTGCTGGTCGCCTGGTATTACGTCATCCCGCCTACCCACTCTCTGGCGGTACGCGACGTGGCTGCGTTCACGACGCTGGCGATCGACGTGCTGGTTTCGTCGACGCTCGTGGTGACGATCTCTTCCATGAAAACCGCCATCGCCCGTCTGCGCCACCTGACGCACGACTTGGAACGGCGGGTCGACGAGCAGACGGCCGAGCGCAACAGGCTGTGGCAACGCAGTCCCGAACTGATCGCCATCGCCGCGCCCGACGGCCGGGTCCAAGACATCAATCCCGCCTTTGCGACGCGCGTGGCCCGCACGGTGGCCGACGGGATCAACCTGTTCGACTTGTTGTCCGACGCCGACGCGGCAGAATTGGGCGAGGCGATCGGTCGATTGTCGTCCGGAAGCGAGGCGGAAACCCTGGAGGCCGACCTCCGCGGCTTGGGTCACGATGCAATCGTCGCTTGGAGCATCGTGCTCGACGACGGGATGCTTTACCTGATCGGACGCGACGTGACCGCCGAGCGCGAATGCAACGAGCGGTTGCGGCAGAGCCAGAAGGTCGAAGCCTTAGGCCAGATGACCGGCGGGCTGGCGCATGACCTGGCCAATTATCTGAACCCGATCGGCATCAGCCTGGAACTGATCCGGCGGCACCACCCGGACGATGCGCGGACGGCCGAGCTCGTGCAGGGTGCCGCAGACAGCGTCGAGCGGGCCGACGCGCTGGTGCGGCGGCTGCTTCGGTTCGCGCGTCGCGAGAAGACGCGGACCGGCCGGATTGCGCTTCGCGACCAGTTGCAGGCCCTGGTTCCGCTTCTGCGACAAACGACGCGCGCCCGGCGGCTGGTGACGCGGTTCGCCGACGACCTGCCCGACATCCTAGTCGACGCCAACGAGCTGGACGGTGCGTTGCTGAACCTGGCGGCGAACGCCCGCGACGCGACGCGGGCCGGGGACAGGCTGACGCTGTCCGCCGGCATGGCCGACCCCGCCCACGCCGTGATCGAGCTGACGGACACCGGCGTCGGCATGGACGCGGCGACGCTGATGCGCGCGCGCGAACCGTTCTTCTCCACCAAGGCTTGCGGTCAGGGAACGGGGCTGGGCTTGGCGATGGTGGAGGATTTCGCCCGCCGGTCGAACGGTCGCCTGGAGATCACCAGCGAACCCAACGTCGGAACCCGCGTCGCGTTGATCCTGCCCGTCGCGTCCTGACGGCGGGCGGCGGCCACGCCCCCCGTATCGAGCCCGAAAACACCACTAAGCTCAAGGCAGCCCTGTCAAATCAACGTGGCAGGCGGCTGATACTACGCGGCATGCCCCGCCGCTCCCGCCGCCGTTCCGGCGGTTCAACCCGTCGCCCGGAATGATCCGGCTGGTGGTGCTGATGTAGGTGCGCTTCCCGCCGCCACTGCGGAACATCGGGGACCTGCTGTCCGGGCGTGGGATCGACGTCCGCTACGAGGCGGTGCGCTGGCGGGCGGTGGACCACGGGGGCGAGGTGCCGGAGAGCTACGTCACCGGGACGCGTGGCGAGAATGCAGCGATCATCTTCGTGGGGAAGGCGCTCAAGCGCCGCCGCAGCCCCGAGGCGGTTACGACGGACGGGCTACGCAGCTACGGCGCGGCATGGACACGACCGGCCGGAACCGGGTTTCGGAGGCAGTGGCCGCCTCGTAGAGGGTGAATTTTCATGCTGACCTTAGCTGATCAATCCAGATCAGCTTCGCCGGCATGGTGCGCCTTCCATCGCATGCCCATCAGGATGCGCGTTCGTCCCGACGGGTGGTCGTAGAAGATCGCCTCCTCAAGCGGCGACGGACTCAGTTTCCGATACTCGCCCAGCTTCAGCGACACCCGCGCCCAGCCGTCGGGCGCACGCGAGGCGTTGATGCCGAAATAATCGGCCTGGGATTCGTGGAAGCGCACCACGCTGTTGGTCACGGGCGTCAGCAGCACCGAGAGCGCGGTGGCGACGACCATCGCGGGCACCAGCACGGCCGGATCGTCGCGGCCGCCGATACCCCAGTCTTCGCCGTACCGCGCCACCAGCCGCGGCGTCGCCCTGTCCACGGCGATGAGGAACAACCCTGCGACCAGCGTGAACGCAACCAGCAGCGACAGCGTGTGGTTCAGCACATAGTGGCCGAGTTCGTGGCCCATCACCGCCCGCACCTCCGCGGGCGACGTGCGGTTCAGCAGATTGTCGTTGAGCGCCACACGTACCGTCGGGCCGATGCCGGCGACGTTGGCGGAGATGCGCCTGGTCTGGCGCGACGCGTCCACCACCAGGACGTTGTTGGTCGGCACGCTATTGGCTTGCGCCATCTGCAGAATCTGGGTGCGCAGCGGCGACGCGGCCATGGGCGTGTAGCGGTTGAACATCGGTTGGACGAAAACGGGCGCCAATAGCAGGCCCGCGAACAGGAATAAGCCGCTCGCCAGTGTGCCCCACGCCCACCAGCTCTGCGGCAGCTTGCGGTAGAGCGTGAGCAGCGCGAGCGCGGCCAGCGCGCTCAACAGCGTGCCGATAGCGGTTCCCAGCAGCCATTCGCCTGTCCAGGCGGCCAGCGACTGGTTCGACATGCCGTATTGATGCTCGCGGGCCCAGCCGACATATGCCGACCAGGGCAGCGTCAGCACGCTGGTGAGCGCCAGATACAGGAGCGCGAACAGGAAGGCGCGCCCGGCTCGGCGACCGCGTGCGAGCGTCGTCGCTTTAACGGATAGGCGTGCCACGACGCCGGATCGTAGCAGCGCCCAGGCCGCGCCGATCGCGACCGCCGCATTCCAGAGGATCAGCCAGTAGCCGCCCTCGAAGTACGCGTCGGACCTGGCCCTGACGGCCGCGCTCACCGTCGCCAGATAGGCATCCGTGGCGGCGACCGGGTCGAGGGGCGAGGCGGCCTGCGCCGCCGCCACGACGATTAGTGGAGTGAGCACCATCTGATGTCCCCTCAGAGGTAACATCATGGGACGGACGGCATCGTACGAGCAAGAGGCTCGGACGAGCGAAGGACGCTGGGCCGAACGGAGGGATGCCTCACGGACGAGTGGCCGGGGCCGGGAAGCGAGCCGGCCTGGTTGCAGGCGCTACTGGGTTCCGGCGGGGGCGGGGCGGTTCAGGGTGCGGCCGCGGCGCTCCAGCCGCGCCCGCATGGTCCCTCGGGCAGCGTCCTTCAGTTCAAACCGAACCGGCTGCTTTGTCCTCCGCCGGACGATCACGGCGCGATAATGCTCCGGGCGTGAGGGGTCGCGAGATCACCGCTGAGACGTTACCGCAACCTGATCGGGGCGGTATCGCCGCTCGGGCTTTCACGTGACGGTTCATACCGCTAGCCTCGGCAGCAAAGGGAGGATTGCGATGCGGCGATGGTGGATTGCAGGCGCGCTGGTGTGGCCGATGGGGGCGCTAGCACAGACAGCGCAAGGCGACGTGCAGGTCACGATCTATAACAGCGGCGTGTCGCTGGTGCAGGACGTGCGCACGCTGACCCTGCCGCAGGGTCGTAGCCGCCAGGAGTTCGCCGACGTATCCGCCCAAATACGCCCGGAAACCGTGACGTTGAGCGGGCCCGGTATCGGCATCGTCGAGCAGAATTTCGACTACGACCTGCTGTCGCCCGATAAGCTGATGGAGAAGGCGGTCGGGCAGGTCATCACCATCGTTCGCACCAACCCGGCCAACGGCGCCGAGACGCGCGAGCAGGCGCGGGTGCTGGCGGCCAACGGCGGCATCGTGCTCCAGATCGGCACGCGGATCGAGGTGCTGCGCGACGACGGGCTGCCGGTCCGCGTGGTGTTCGACAAGGTGCCCGACAACCTGCGCGCGCGCCCGACGCTGTCGGTGACGGTGGAAGCCGCACGCGCCGGGCCCGTCCCCGCGCGCCTATCCTACCTGACGCCGGGGCTGGGCTGGACCAGCGACTACGTCGCGATGTTCGACGAGAAGTCGGGTGCGATCGACGTCCAGGGCTGGGTGACGCTGACGAACAATACCGGCACGACGTTCAACCGGGCGGACACGCTGCTGGTGGCGGGTAACGTCGGCGGCGGGAACAATCGGTTCGCATCGATCGGCGCCGACGCCGCGATCGAACAGGCGGGCACCGAGACGGGCACGCGACAGCGGCTGGGCGACTTCTACCTTTATCCGCTAGCGGAGCGCACGACCATCGCCAACGCGCAGCAGAAGCAGGTCAGCTTCCTGGACGTGAAGGGGGCCACGGCCCGCAAGGCCTATGAATTCTCGAACGGTTGGCTCGGAGGCAACGACGTGCCGCGCAGCGCCGCGACGGCGATCAAGTTCTCGACCTCGCGCAGCGGAGGCATGGGCGATCAGCTGCCCGCCGGCACGGTGCGCGTCTACATGCGCGACGCGCGCGGCGACCCGCAGTTCATCGGCGAGAACCGCATCCCGCACATGCCCATGGGCTCGTCCATGTCCATCCGCACGGGCGAGGCGTTCGACGTCAAGGTGAAGGCGATCGTCGCCGAGCGTACGCGACTGTCCAGCCGTCGCTGGCGCACGCGCATGACCTACACCGTGAGCAACGCGCGCGACGCGCCGGTGACGGTGGACCTGGCGCAGGACGGGCTGTGGGGGGACGCGCGGGTCACCGAGCAGAGCATCGCCGGCGAACGCGTGTCCGCCGACCGGGTGGAGTGGAAGGTGCCGGTCGCGGCGAACGGCACCACGGACCTCTCGGCGACGTTCGATACCCGGTATTGAGAGCGGTGCGCCGGTTCTGGGTCTTCGTAGCGCTTGTCCTGACTTCACCCGCCCGGGCGGACCCGCAGGTCGTGGTTTCGCGCGACGTATCCGACGTATCGATGACGGTCTACCGCGACCCTCATCGCGACGGCGCGATGCGCGCGGACTGGCCGGGCGGCTACGCGCTGATCACCGAAACCCGGACGATCAGCGTACCGAAGGGCGACAGCCAGATCCGCTTCGAGGAGGTGGCGGAGGGGCTGTTGCCCGAGACTGCCATCGTGACGGGCCTGCCCGGCGGCGTGCGCGAGAAGAACCGAGACGCTCGCCTGATCTCGCCCGCGGGCCTCGTCGATGCTTATCTCAGGCGGCGAGTGCTGCTTCGGCGCACGGATCCGGGCACGGGCAAGGTTCACCAGCAGGCGGCGGTGATCCAGGCGGGTCCGGACGGCGGCGTGGTGCTGCGGACCGCGGACGGCGTGGAGGCGCTGCGCTGCTCGGGGTTGCCGGAGCGGATGACCTACGACGGCGTGCCCGGCACCCTCACCGCCAGGCCGACGCTGTCGATTCTCACCCGCTCGGACCGGCCGGTCACGGCGACCGTCCAGCTGACCTACATGGCGCAGGGGTTCGACTGGTCGGCCAACTATGTCGGGCGGCTGGCGCCCGGCGGCGATCGGATCGGGTTGTTCTCCTGGCTGACGGTCGCCAACGGCGGCGGGCAGAGCTTTCGCGACGCGCGGCTGCAGGTGATCGCCGGCAAGCCCAACAAGCGCGAGAACGATCCGCCGCCCCCGCCGCCGTCTACCTGGCTGAACCTGCAATGCTGGCCCACCGACGGGACCAGTACGCACCCGAAGCAGCTATTCAAGCCCCTGCCGCTGCCCGCGGGCCCGAACCTCGCGGTGTTCAATGCCACGGGTACCAACGCGCCCAACAGTTTCGAGACGAGGAAGCAGCGGCGCGCGCGGGAAAAGGCCGAGCAGGCGATGCTGGCGGACGCGGATATCGTCGTGACGGGCTCGCGGGTTTCATCGTCGCGGCGGCGCGAGCGGGTGTCTTTCGCGCCACCACCACCGCCCCCGCCACCTCCGCCGCCTCCACCACCCCCGCCACCCGCGCCAGTAATGGAGATCGCCGTGGCGGACGGGGCGCAGGCGAGGGTGGAGGCGCTGGGCGACCTGAAGCTGTACCGCGTACCCATGCGCGTGACCGTCGCCGCCAAGGCCCAGAAGCAGGTGGCGATGCTGGTGCGGCCCGACACGCGCTACGAACGCGTTTACGTTCTCGACGTGACCGAAGGCGGTGCCACCGCGAGGTCGGCGTCGTTCGAACTCCGCTCGCGCAACGTCGCCGCTCAGGGTCTGGGCGTGCCGCTGCCGGCCGGCACGGTGGCACTGTTCGCGCGCGGCGCGGAGCGCGACCTGTTCGCGGGCGAGGCGCCGATCGACGACTTGGCCGTGGGCGAGGAAATCTCGCTGCGCTTCGGCGCAGGTCCCGATGTGAACTGGACGCTCACTCGAACCGCCGGGACCAAGAACAGAGAACAATGGCGGGTCGATGTAAGCAACGCGCGGGACGTTCCCATCCGGACGGAAGTGACGCTGCCGTTCGGTATCGAGGAGAAGCCGTCAGGTGCCGAACGCGGAGCACTAGGCTGGGTCCTGCCTATCCAGATCGCGCCCAACAGTGCGGGCAGCGTCACCTACCGGACCAAACGGTAGGAAGTGCGGCAATTATGATAGCTTGTATCGCTGTTTGGTATTCTTGAAGAGTTGTCCCCTTTCGGTAGGCAGGCGAGCGCTCCCGGATGTCGGCTTCTGGGTCAGACCTGTATCATCTCTCTTAATGCGGGACTGACGTACTCCAGCCATTCGTGCCGCGCGCGTTTGAGCGTACGGGCAGCTAGGCCGTGGCGTCGGCAAAGAATGTCGCAGGCGGCTTCGTCCGCCACCGTCAGCACCGTCGCCCAGGCATCGGCGATCATGGCGCTGTCCGCGAGCACGCTCACGCAGGCCACTTCGCTGGCGGCGGGACGACCCGTGCGCGGATCCAGCGTGTGTCGGCCGCGGACATAGTCGCCGGACGTGGCGACGGCCAATCCGTGCAGGGCGACGCGCAGGGGCGGAAGAACCGCCCCCGGCGGCGTTTCCAGATCCACCCACCAGGGATCGCCGTCGGGCCGCATGCCCATGCCCACCAGCTCGCCGCCGACCTCCACCAGCGCGTGGCCGATCCCGCGGTCGCGCAGCAACGCTGCCAGCGCGTCCGCCGCATGGCCCTTGGCGATGCCGGACAGGTCCAGGCGCAGGCCGCCCGGCTGACGCAGCCGTCGCGCGGCGTCGTCCCAGCGAAGGTCGCGCCAGGAACCGGCCGCCAGCGCCGCCGCGATCTGAGCCGGATCGGGCGTGGGGCGAGGCCCCGGCGGACCGAATCCCCACAGGTTCACCAGCCGTCCGGCCGCGGGATCGAAGGCACCGTCGCTCGCCCCGGCAATCCGCAGGGCGGCGTCCACGACGCGCGCGAAGTCCGGCGGCAGCGCGTGCCAAGTGCCGGCGGCCGCGACGTTGAAGCGAGACAGCAGCGAAGCCGGTTCCCAATGGCTCATCTCGGCCACCAGCGCGGCCAGTCGCGCCTCCGCCGCCGCCTGCAACGAAGCGGCACCGCCGGGCGGTACCACCGCCAGCACGCGCCAGCCGGTGCCCATCGTCGCGCCTCCGAGTTTCGCGACGGGGTGATCGGGCGCGGGCGCGGGGTCGATCACCCCCGGCACCGCGATCCTCGGCGTGGGCGACGCGCCGGGGCTCAGGGCGTCATCACCTCCAGCGTGGCCGCGTAGCTCATGCGGCGTTCGGTCGCGCGGGGATTGGCCGCCTTCTTGTCCTGCGCGGTGGCGTTCAGCCAGTACATGCCGGCGGCGGGCCAATCGTAGGTCAATACCCCGTCCGCCCCCGTCTGCCGTTCCGTCGCGCCCTCCGCGTCGCGGTATCGCTTGCCGCCGGGCACCAGCGTCACCTTGATGCCGGGCGCGGGCCGCCCGTCGATCAGGAAGCGGAAGCGCGCAGGTTCGCCCGCCACCAGTTCGTCCGGGTGGGTCAGCGGCTCCATCTCCAGCCCCCGGCCCTCCGGCCGCAGCACGGCGGTGCTGGGCTCGCCCGCGGTGACGAACACGTAGTTGCGGCTTATGATTTCCGCGACGTTGACGTCGGTGGCGTTGGCGGGGATGTCGGCGATGGTCAGCGGGGCGGGCTCGCCGGGGCGGGGCGGGCCGCGGCGGCCGATCCGCTTCTCCTCGCCCCCCACCTTGAAGCTACCCATGAAACCGGTCGTCTCGGACCCGATCTTCCAGGTGCCCGGCTTGTCCAGCTGGACGTCGAACACCGAACGATAGCGGCCGGTGGCGCCGTTCTGGAGCCGGCCGGGCGTGCCGTCGGGTTGCCAGACGCGCACATTCTCCAGCCGGCCGGGCTGGTGGTCGGCGTAGAACAAGTCGTTGGACACGGCGCTGTCCACCGTGACCCAGGCGTCCGTGCCGGCGAAGACGGTGCCCGACGGCAGCATCCACATGCGGTGCGCGGACAGGGCGGCGGGCAGCGCCAGCCCCGCGGCGGCGAGGGCGAGAAGGGTGGGCTTCTTCATGGATTTCCTCCTAGCGCGCGGCGACGGCGATCGCGCCGAGTTCGTGGCTGCCGCTCGCCCTGGCGGTGCCGGCGGGGACGGTGATCGGCACGGACACCAGTTCCCGCCCGCCCGTCTCGCGCGCGGCCTCGACGTTCAGCACATAGGCACCGGGCTTCAAGCCGGCGGGCAGCGGCAGCGTGTAACGGCCGGGCGCGCGCGTCGCGCCGCTGACCCCGTCGGCCGGCATGGACAGGCTTCGCCCCCCCTTGCGCCACCAAGCGCGCAGGTCGGGCAGCCACTTCGTGCCGGGTTCCTGTCCGCGCTTCCTGGTGTCGTACCACACCGCCAGCGTGCGGGCCGCGCCGCCGCCCGCGGGCTCCAGCCACACGGCGACGTAGGGGCGGTGATATTCGGCGACCGACAGCTGCGGCAGGGTGACCGTCACCGTGTCCGCCGCCGCGGGCGCGGCGGCGGCGCCGCCCAGGAGAACGAAGGAACACAAGCGCATGGACATATCCTTCAGTGGATCAGGACGGCGAGGATGACAGGAAGCGCCACGCCGCCCGCCACCAGCGGCCAGGTGGCGGGCCTGCGCCGCGCATGGAGCTGGAGCAGCAATAGCCCCGTGACGGCGAACAGCACGCAGGCGACGGCGAAGGCGTCGATGAACCAGAACCAGGCGGCGCCGGCGTTGCGGCCCTTGTGCAGGTCGTTCAGGTAGCTGATCCAGCCGCGGTCGGTGACCTCCGCCTCGATCCGGCCGGACGTGCGGTTCAAGCTGACCCAGGCGTCGCCGCCGGGGCGCGGCAGGGCGACATAGGCGTCGTCCGACCATTCGGCCGGGCGGCCGGCGGGGTCGAGACCGGTGGCGGCGGCCACCGCGGCGGCGACGGGGGCGGGCAGCGCCGCGTCCGCCGGCCGGTCGCCCGAAAGCGAGGCGGTGAGCGCAGGCGGGAGCCGGCCGTGCCGTTGCGTCACCACGGGCGAGGCGGCGATGCTTCCCGCGTGGTTCAGCGTCAGCCCGGTGACGGCGAACAGCAATGTCGCGGCCAGCGACACCCCCGCGCTGACCCAGTGCCAGGCGATCAGCTGGCGCATCCACCAGGCGCGCCACTTGCGGGGGCGGGCGGGCGCCGACCCTGCGGCAACGGGGCGCGCGGCGCCGCTCACGCGTCCGCCCAGCGGCGCAGCAGATTGTGGTACACGCCCGTCAGGCGGATCACCGCGGCGTCGCCCTGGCCCCGGTCGGCCGCCACCGCCTGCACGCCGCGGTCCAAGTCGAACAGGATGGCCCGGGCCCCGTCGTCGCGCACCATCGACTGGACCCAGAAGAACGCGGCGAGCCGCTCGCCGCGCGTCACGGGCTCCACCCGGTGGAGCGACGAGGCGGGATACAGCACCATGTGGCCGGCGGGCAGCTTGACCCGTTGCTCGCCGAACGCGCCCTCCACCACCAGCTCCCCGCCGTCGTAATCGTCGGGCGGCGCGAGGAAGATCGTGGCGGACAGGTCGGAGCGGACGCGGAAGTCGCTGCCGCGGCGCACGCGCACCGCATTGTCCACGTGCAGGCCGAACGCCTCGCCGCCCGTGTAGGCGTTGAACAAGGGCGGGAACACCTTGAGCGGGAGCGCCGCGGCCACGAACAAAGGTGAGGCGGCCAGCGCGTCCAGCACGATCGCGCCGGCACGCTGCGCGGCGGCGGACTCCTCGGGCAACTGGCGGTTGCGCTTGGCCAGCGCGGACTGGACGCCGGAGGTGGCGTTGCCATCCACCCAGTCGGCCGCCCCGATCACGCCGCGCACGCGGGCCAGCGCGCCGGCGTCCAGAACGTCGGGGATGGCGATCAGCATGTGACGGGCACCTGCGCCAGCCCGCGTCCGCGCAGCGGTTCGGGCGCCGCGGCCAGCCAGTCGCGCACCTGGACGCGGAACCGGTCGTGCCCCAGCGCGCAGGCGCGGCCGATCCAGTGCGCGGCCTCGTCCACCCGGCCGTCCCCGGCCAGCATCCGCGCGTGGTTGAAGCAGCCGCGGAAGTCCCCGCCCTCCGCCGCGCGGGCGTAGCGCGTCCGGGCGCGATTCATGTCGCAGGGGCCCGCCCAGCCGTCCTCCGCGAAGCTGCCGACGAAATTGTCCGCCTTGGCGAAGCCCAGCGCCGCCGCCTTCTCCAGCCAGGCCAGGGCGGCGGAACGGTCCCGCGCCACCCCGCGGCCGAGCGCCAGCTGGGTGGCATAGTTGTACATGGCTTGCGGAAGGCCGCGCGCGGCGGCCCCGCGATAGCACTCGGCCGCGCGCGCCTGGTCGGGCACCGTGCCCCAGCCGAGTTCCCAGCAGCGGCCGGCCATGTTGAGCGCCATGGCATTGCCCCCCCGCGCGCCGCGCGCGAACCAGGCGAGCGCCTGAACGGTGTCGCGGGCCACCCCGTCCCCGTCCAGCAGCAGCTGGCCGTAGGCCGCCTGCGCCGCCGCGTCGCCCGCGCGCGCGGCGGCGAGCAGCGCGTCGGCACGCGCGGCGGGGGAAGGCGTTTCCATCACCTGCCCGTCAGTAGCGCAGGCTCAACGTCCCGAACACCGTGCGGCCGGGAGCGATGGAGGCGTAGTGGGTGGTGAAGGCTTGGTTGAAATAGACCTCGTTGGTCAGGTTCTGCGCGTTCACTGCCAGCTCGATGTTGGGCGTGACCGCCCAGCTCGCCCGGGCGTCGAAGCGCCAATAGTCCGGGACGGAGCGGTACAGCACCTTGGTGGCCGGGTTCACCGTCACCGCGCCCGCCGCCGTCTGCGTGGCGGTGCGGTTGTCCGCATAACCGCCGAACAGGCGGCCCTGGTAGATGGCGCTGCCGCCGACCTGGAAGCCCTTGAACAGCTCCACGTTGGTGGTGGCGGTGAAGCTGTGCTTCGGCGTCTGGGGCAATCGCTTGCCCGTGTTGACGGACGGCACCGCCACCGTCTGGGCCGCGCGCGTACCCACCGCGGGCGCGGTCAGGATGGTGAAGCCGCCGTCGCGTATCTCCGTGTCGAGCAGGGTGTAGCCGCCGAACACCGTCCAGCCGGGCAGGATCGTGCCGTTGGCGGACAGCTCGATCCCGTCGATGCGGCTGCGGCCGATAAAGGCCACCGTGTTGGCGTCGCTGGTGACGCGGGCGTTGCTGATCTCGGTCCGGAAGCCCGCCAGCTGGAGCTGGAGCTGGTCCCGGAACAGCGACGCCTTGGCCCCCGCCTCGTAGTTCCCGGTCTTGGTGGGCTGGAGCGCGTCCAGGATCGCTAGGTTGGCCGCCGTGTTGGTGGTGGGCAGCGCGTTGCCTTCCTGCCCTTCGGCCAGCAGGCTGTTGGGCGGCGTGGCGGAGGTGGCGTAGCTGGCGTAGAGGCTGGTCTGCTCGGTCGGCTTGAACACCAGCCCCGCCTGCCAGTTGAACAGTTCGTCGCGGCGACGCAGCCTGATCTGGGCGGCGCCCGCGGCGACGGCCGGTCGCACTACGGAGGTGAATCGGTCGTAGCGCGCGCCCAGGTTCAGGATCAGGCCGGGCGTCAGCGTGATCGAGTCGAAGGCGTAGGCCGCCTGGGTGGTGCCGTCCTGCTGCGTCTCGGTATTGAGGGCGCCGCGGACGATGGGCGTCGGCACGGTGCTGGTGTCCGACGCGTAATTGACGAACGGGTCGCGCGCGTTGGGCGCGAACAGGCTGGTACAGGTGTAGCGCGCCACCGTCGCGGGTGTGCAGCGTGGCGTCACCGCGCCCGACGCCAGGACGAAGGTGCCGCGGCGTGCCTTTTCCCACGCGAACTCGGCGCCCGCCGCGAAGCTGTGCTCGATCCCGCCGGTGTTGAGCGTGCCGTACAGGTCCACTTGGTCGATGACGCTGTCCGTGCGGCCGTGGCGCGTGTTGGGACGGCGCCAGACATATCCGCCGCCCGCGCCCAGGTTGGTCGCCGACGGCACGGCGGACGTGCCGTACACGTTGCCCTGGCTGTCGTCGGGCTGGGTGAAGATGTAGCTCTGTTCGGTGTTGTTGTAGCGGGCGGTGTTACGCAGCGTGACGCCCCCGAAATCATGCTCGACGCGCAGCATCGCCTGGTTGGTGGTGGCGTCGCGGAAGTCGCGGTTGACGAGACCGTAGAAGGTGGACCGGTCGATCCGCCCGGTGCGCCCGGTGATGGTGGTGAAGTCGCCGACCGCGGGCTCGCTGTTCACGCGGCCGGTGCCCGGCGCGTTGCCGATGATATAGGCGTAGGGCAGCCCGCTGTCGGGCAACTCGTGACTTTCCAGATAATAATAGCTGGCGGTCAGCCGCGTCGGCGTGCCGAGCCCTATCGTTAGCGACGGCGCCACGCCCCAGCGGCGCGCGTTCACCTCGTCCCGGCCCGCCACGTCCTGGTCGTGCCACAGCCCCGCGATCCGGAAGCCGACATGGTCGGCGACGCGCAGGTTGACGTCCGCCGTCACCCGCTTGAAGTCGGCGTTGCCGTAGCTGCCGCTGACGCGCGCGAAATCCTCGGTCTGCGGAAGCTTGGAGATGATGTTCAGCGTGCCGCCCGGCGATCCGCGCCCGCCCAGCACCGAGTTGGAGCCGCGCACCACTTGAATCTGGTCGGTGGCGAACACCTCGCGCGTCTGCGAGCCCAAGTCGCGGACGCCGTCCACGTAGATCGAGCCCTGGCTGTCGAAGCCGCGGATGAACGGCCGGTCGCCGATCGGGTTGCCACCTTCCGCAGCGCCGAACGTGATGCCCGGCACGGTGCGCAGTGCGTCTTGGAGGCTGATGGACCCCGTCTGTTCGATCACCTGCGCGGGCAGCACCAGGATGGAGCGCGGCGTATCGACGAGCGGCGCCACCTGCTTCGGATCCTCGCCCGCCTGGATGCGCTGACCGTTGACGACCACGTCGTCGTCGCGCCGACGATCCTGGGCGTCGGGTCCCTGGACGTTCGGCCCCTGCTCGCTGGGTCCCTGCTCGGCCGGGCCCTGCGCGCCGGCTGGTGCCGATGCCAGAAAGCCCACGCAAGAGAGCGCGAGGAAAGATACGTTACTGCTAGTCATTATCAGCCCCCTGTCGTGACCGCCACTATTGCGAGTCGCTTGCAGCGTCAAGGAAGGATGATATTTCCCGCGACCGCGCGGCTCGGAGCGAACCGACAGGTCGGTTCTGGTTCATCCTGCCAGCGGGAGAACGTCGAAATTGATGGAAGTGCAACCAACACCGTCACTCCACCCTCAGAGACGGGTGGATCATAGCTCCCATGGTCTGTGACCTGCCCGGACGAATATCAATATACGCGCCGACCGAGACGATGCCCGAGTGACCGCATTTGAATCGATGCGGAGGTGTAGGGGCGGAGGTATGGAGGTAGCCGCCCATGATCGAGTTCTCCTCGGTGGGAGCGGACCGAGAATACGATGCTGGCGGCAGGTCTTGTGCAGCTGCGGCCGAGAGCCTGTTGGGGAAGGCGGAGCGGGAGCGTGGCCGCTCGCGAAAGCGCGAAGCTTAGAACAGCATTTCTTCGTGGCAGGGCAAGTTCCGTTCGATCGCGTGCCGAACACGGGAATCGGATGGGCGGCCGGACAAGACCGGCCCGAATGCGTCAGGGCCGCCTGTATGGCCCTCCCCCCCCCGCCGGCCTGCGCGAGCCGGTACCCGGCGCGTCCGCTGCAGCGGGCTTGATCGGGATGGAGGCGGCGCGGCACGGGCGATAGGCTTCGAAAGGGCGGACAGGGCCTCCTGGGTGCGAACGGCTCGGCTGGCGAGCACGCGGAGAAAACGGTCGTTCTCCGCGGGCAAACTGATCGTTACGCGGACCCGGTCGCCCAGCGGCGGGAAGGGCCCGGCGACTTCCACCCCGGCTGCCGCCGCCGCGGTCCGCAGGCGGGTCGCCGCCGCGGTTCGGAACGGTACGAAGTTGGCGCGGCTATCGGTATGGGCGAGGCCGAGCCGGTCCAGCGCGGCCGTGACTCGTGTGCGCTCCGCCAGGTTCCGGTTGCGGACCAGGACCACGTGCGCCTGATCGGACAGCGCCGCCGCCGCGCACAGCGACGGCCGGGATTGCACGTGCGGAGCGCCGATGCCCGCTTTGCGCAGCGCCTCCGCGAGTGCCGGCGTGGTAAGCGCTTAACAATCGCTCTCGGCCGGATAGAAAACTTTCGGCCGACGTGCTGATGGGGCTGCCGGTTAGAATGACAGGGGTGACGGCTAGGTCACGCGGCGAAAGGGTGCCAGAGCAGTGCTGAGGCGAGGTTGACGAAGCCGAGGTAGGCCTCGGCGGTCTTGTCGTAGCGTTTGGCGATGCGGCGCCAGTTCTTAAGTTTGCCGGAGAGGCGCTTGACGCGGTTGCGCCAGCGATACTTCGCGCGGTCGTGTGGCGCGGGGTTGCGGCGATTGGCCTTGGCGGGGATGAGCTGCCCCCTTCTGAGTGGTCCATTGGCTATGACAGTCTGGACTGAGGAAGGGACGACGAATGCCTTCGAAGAAGCACAAGCCCGAGGAGATCATCGGCAAGCTGCGTGAGGTGGAGATCATGC
>Ga0325400_1000421_pt1 | contig 30808 bp, 37 predicted proteins | sample PopdelMetagenome_2_FD_205662 | JGI IMG/M metagenome (GOLD analysis project Ga0325400, IMG submission 205662) | Populus deltoides microbial communities from Bellville, Georgia, United States - Xylem-PdKOR-R1 | ecosystem: Host-associated > Plants > Phyllosphere > Stem > Wood/Secondary xylem...
CGTGACCCCCGCGAGGAGGACGGGCCGCGGTGGATCACCTCCCCCGACGCCGTCGCCGGCCTGGCCGGGGTCGACCACCTGCTGGTCGAGGGCGGGGCCGGGGCGGCGGCGGCGTTCCTTTCCGCCGGGCTGGTCGACCGGCTGCTCCTGTACCGCGCGCCGATCCTGATCGGCGGCGGCAGGCCGGCGCTGGGCGACATCGGGCTCGCCGACCTCGCCGACGCCCATGGTGCGTGGCGGCTCGACGATGCGCGCGCGCTTGGCGTCGATCGGGTGGAGGTGTACGGGCCCTCCTCGTCAGGGGAAGCAATCGCTTCCCCGCCCGGACGAGGTAGCAGCGAGAACGCCTGATGTTCACCGGGATCGTCAGCGATGTGGGCCGGATCGCGGCCGTGGAGGCGCGCGGGGACCTGCGCGTCACGATCGAGACCGTCTATGACACCGCCACGGTCGAGCTGGGCGCATCGATCGCATGTTCGGGGGTATGCCTGACCGTCGTCGACAAGGTACCCGGCCGGTTCACGGTTGACGTATCGGGGGAGACGGTGGCGCGTACTGCGCCGACGCAATGGGCTGAAGGGCGGCGGCTCAACCTCGAACGCGCGATGCGGCTGGGTGACGAGCTGGGCGGGCACATCGTCACCGGCCATGTCGACGGCGTCGCCGAGGTGGTGGCGATCGAGCCGGCGGGCGAGTCGCGGCGGGTGACCTTCGCCGCCCCCGCGACCCTCGCGCCGTTCCTCGCCCCCAAGGGGTCGGTGACGATCGACGGGGTGTCGCTGACCGTCAACGAGGTCGAGGACGGCCCGCCCGGCGACGAGGCGCAGGCGACCTGCTTCACGATCAACCTGATCCCGCACACGCAAGGCGTGACGACGCTGGGCGCACTGCAGGTCGGGCAGGGCGTCAACGTCGAGATCGACGTGCTCGCGCGCTACCTCCTCCGGATGGAGCATTACCGTGGTCGCTAAATCGGCGGAACTCGCGCGGCTGCGCCACGGCTTCCTGTCTTCCCCCGAGGAGATCATCGACGAGGCGCGCAACGGCCGGATGTTCATCCTGGTCGACGACGAGGATCGCGAGAACGAGGGCGACCTGGTCATCCCCGCGCAGATGGCGACGCCCGAGAAGATCAACTTCATGGCCCGTCACGGCCGCGGGCTGATCTGCCTCGCCATGACCGCCAAGCGGGTCGACACGCTCGGCCTGCCGCTGATGAGCCGCAACAACGGCACCCGCCACGAGACCGCCTTCACCGTCTCGATCGAGGCGCGCGAGGGCGTCACCACCGGCATCTCGGCGGCCGACCGCGCGCGCACCGTCGCGGTGGCGATCGACGAGACGCGGGGGCCGGCCGAGATCGTCACCCCCGGCCACGTCTTCCCGCTGGTCGCGCGCGACGGCGGCGTGCTGGTGCGCGCGGGCCATACCGAGGCGGCGGTGGACGTGTCGCGGCTCGCCGGGCTCAACCCGTCGGGCGTGATCTGCGAGATCATGAACGAGGACGGGACCATGGCGCGGATGGACGACCTGGTGTCGTTCGCGCAGCATCATGGCCTCAAGATCGGGACCATCCGCGACCTGATCGCCTATCGGCGCCGCTACGACCATCTGGTGGAGCTCCAGTCGGAGGCGCGGTTCGAGAGCCGCTGGGGCGGCGACTGGACCGCGCGGGCGTACCGCAACAAGGCGACCGGGACCGAGCAGGTGGCCCTGGTCAAGGGGCGGCTCGACACGTCCAAGCCAGTGCTGGTGCGGATGCACGCGCTGTCGCCCTTCGCCGACGTGTTCGGCGAGGCGGGCGATCGCGGCCAGCTGCTCGCCCGCTCGATGGAGCTGATCGCCGCCGAAGGGTCGGGTGTGGTGGTGGTCATCAACCGGCCCCGACAGGACGGCTTCACCACCGCCGTCCGCGTCAAGGCGGGCGAGGACGTCCGCGTCGACATGGAGGAGCTGCGCGACTACGGCGTCGGCGCGATGATCCTCGCCGAGCTGGGGGTGCACGACATGGTGCTGCTGACCAACACCCACCACACGCTGGTCGGGCTGGACGGGTACGGGCTGAGCATCGTCGGCGAGCGGCGGATCGACTGACCCGTCGCTCCAGCGGAGGCCGGGGGGCCATGGCTGGTCGGCGTGCCACCCGGTAGAGATATGGCACCGGCCTTGCGCCGGAATGACCAAGGAAAGATGATGGCCACCATCCTGATCGTCGAGGCGCGGTTCTACGAGCATCTGAACGACCTGCTGCTCGCCGGCGCGCGGGGCGCGATCGAGGCGGCGGGGCACGCCCACGAGACCGTGACCGTCCCCGGCGCGCTGGAGGTGCCGGGCGCCGTCGCATTGGCGATCGAGAGCGGGCGCTACGACGCCTATGTCGCGCTGGGGGTGGTGATCCGCGGCGAGACCTATCATTTCGAGATCGTCGCGGGCGAGAGTGCGCGCGGGCTGATGGCGCTGACCATGGACGGCCACGCGATCGGCAACGGCATCCTCACCGTCGAGAACGAGGCGCAGGCGCTGACCCGCGCACGGCCCGGCGAGAAGAACAAGGGCGGCGAGGCGGCGGTGGCGGCGCTCGCGATGCTCGGGCTTCAGGACCGGTTCCGGCGATGACCGGGGTGCCGCCGCCGCGCTGGAAGGTGGTGGAGCGCGGGCGGCGGCTGGAGGTGATCGATACGCGTGCCGGGCCGGAGCGGCCGGCGGCGCGGGCTGCGGGCGGACGGCCCGGCCTGCCCAGGAAGCTGCGGTTCGACGGAACGCTGGGGTGGACCACCCACCCCTTCTACGACGATCGCGGGCCGCGCGCGGTGGTGCTCGACGGCGGGCCGGCGCGGTGGATCGGCGGCGTGACGGCGGGCATCGGTGTCGCGCTGATCGCCGTGGCGGTGCTGTTCGGGCTGCCGGCGATCGTCGTGATCGCGGCGATCCTGGGATCTAGCGCCAAGCAGATCCGTGGCTGGATCACGCGGCGGCTGGACTCGCTCGCGACCTGAACCCCGTCGCCCCAGCGGAGGCTGGGGCCCATGTCTGTCCGGATCGCGTGCGATGGCCAGACATGGATGCCGGCTTTCGCCGGCACGACGGTGAAGGGGGTTTACGCCGCCTCGTTCAGCCGCGGATAGTCGGTGTAGCCCTCCGGTCCCTGGCTGTACCAGGTGCGCGGGTTGCTGTGGTTGAGCGGGGCGTCGGTGCGGAGCCGGTCGAGCAGGTCGGGGTTGGCGAGGAAGCTGCGGCCGAAGCTGATCGCGTCGGCGACCCCGTCGTCGAGCTTGGCCTGCGCCGACGCCCGGTCGAAATAGTCCGAGTTGAGCACCAGCGTGCCGGCGAACGCCTGACGGATATCGGGGCTGAGCCGCGGCACGTCGGTCTTGCCGAAGGTGCCGTCAGGGCCGGGCTCGCGCAGTTCCAAAAAGGCGATGCCGATCTCCGACAGCAGCTTCGCGGCGGGGACGAAGACGGCGTGGGGGTTCGAATCGTCCACCCCCTGGCTGTCGCCGTTGGGGGAGAGGCGGACGGAGGTGCGGTCGGCCCCGGCCACGCCCGCGACCCGCTCGACCACCTCGCGCAGCAGGCGGGTGCGGTTCTCCGGGCTGCCCCCGTACGAATCGGTGCGCGCGTTGGCGTTGTCGCGCAGGAACTGGTCGATCAGATAGCCATTGGCGGCGTGGACCTGGACCCCGTCGAACCCGGCGGCGAGCGCGTTGCGGGTCGCGGTCTCGTAGTCGCCGAGGATGCGGGCGATGTCGCCCTTGTCCAGCGCGCGCGCGACCTCGAAGTCCTGCTTGCCGTCATAGGTGTGGGCCTGGCCCTCGGTCCGGGTCGCCGAGGAGGAGACCGGCTGCGTACCCGTCACCGCCGAGTGGACCTGGCGGCCCATGTGCCACAGCTGCGCGACGATGCGCCCGCCCGCGGCGTGGACGGCGTCGGTGACCGGCTTCCATGCCGCCGCCTGCTCGTCGGTCCACAGGCCCGGCGCGTAGGGCCAGCCCAGCCCCTCGCGGCTGATTCCGGTCGCCTCCGAGATGATGAGCCCGGCATCGGCGCGCTGGGCGTAATATTCCGCCATGATCGCGGTCGGCACCGCCGCGCGGTCGGCGCGGCCGCGGGTCAGCGGCGCCATCAGCACGCGATTGGGCGCGTCGATCGCGCCGAGCCGGATGGGGTCGAACAGGCTGGGCATCGGGGTATCCGTCATGGTGGCTGTCGGCATGGGAGATAGGTGGCTAAGGGGCGCCATGCACCCGCCCGCCCGCCCGACATCCCCGCCATTGTCCGAAAAGCCGGGAAAAGCTGCGTTGCCCGCAGTGATCGGGGCGAACGTCGCGCTGGCGTTCGGCCCGTGGTTCGTGCGGCTCGCGGATGCGGACGGCGGAGTCGGCCCCGTGGCGGCGGCGTTCTGGCGCATCGCCCTCGCCGCGCCGCTGCTGGCGGCGATGGCGCTGGCGGCCACGGGGGCGGCCACGAGAGGGGGCCGCGGCGCTGCCAAGGGGGCGGGAAGCGCCCGGCCGGGGCGGATGCCGGGGGCGCTGTGGGCGATCCTGCTGGTCGCGGGGGTGGCGTTCGCGGGGGACCTGGGCAGCTGGCACCTGGGTATCCTGCGCACCACCCTGGCCAATGCGACGCTGTTCGGGAACGCGGCGACCTTCATCTTCCCGCTCTACGGCTTCCTGGTGGCGCGGGCGTGGCCGACCCGGCGGCAGGGCGGCGCGCTGCTGCTCGCGGCGCTGGGCGCGGGGCTGCTGATGGGTCGGTCGTACCAGCTCGACCCGCGGCACCTGGCGGGGGACCTGCTGTGCCTGCTGGCGGGAGTGCTGTACGCGGGCTATTTCATCCTGATGGCGAGGGCGCGCGAGACGATGGCGCCCCTGTCGGCGCTGGCGCTGTCGACGGCGGCGTCGATCCTGCCGCTGTGGCTGTTCGCGACCGGGATGGGCGAGCAGGTCTGGCCGCGCGACTGGTCGGCGGTGATCGCGCTGGCGCTGGTCAGCCAGGTGATCGGCCAGGGGCTGATGGTCTATGCGCTGGGGCGGGTGTCGCCGCTGGTGGTGGGCCTCGCGCTGCTGGTCCAGCCGATGGTGGCGGCGGTGATCGGCTGGATCGCCTATGGCGAGCGGCTGGCGCCGCCCGACTTCGCGGGGGCGGCGATGGTTGCGGTGGCGCTGGTGCTGGTGCGCGCGGAGCGGCAGGCGCCGCCGGTCGTTGAAGAGCTGGAGGAGGAACGCGCATGACCGAGGACCTGACGCTGGACGAGATCCGCGGCCGCCTCGCACCCGGTATCGCACAGAACGCGGCGTTCGACGGCTGGGGCGACGAGGCGCGCGACATGGCCGCCGACGCCGCCGGGATCGACCGCGACCTCGCCCGGCTGGCCTTCAAGGACGGCGCGGCGGCGATGATCGACGCCTGGTTCGCCGACATCGACCTAGCCATGGCGGCGGCGCTGCCGCCCGAGCTGCTCGGTGCCATGAAGGTGCGCGAGCGGATTACCCGGCTGGTCGAGGCGCGACTGGCGGCGATCGCCCCCGATCGCGAGGCGCTGCGCCGCGCACTGGCGGTGCTGGCGATGCCGCAGAACCTGCTTCTCGCCGCGCGGATCGGGTGGCGGAGCGCGGACCGGATGTGGCGGCTCGCCGGGGACACCGCGACCGACTACAACCACTACACCAAGCGCGCGATGCTGGGCGGGGTCTATGCCGCGACGGTAGCGGTGTTCCTGGACGACGACAGCGAGGGTCATGCCGACACCCGCGCGTTCCTGGCCCGCCGGATCGACGGCATCATGCGGTTCGAGAAGGCCAAGGCCGGGATGGTCCGCCGCGCCGAATACCGGCCGAGCCTGTCACGCTTCGTTGGGCGGCTGCGCTATCCGGTGACGTAGGTTAACGCGGGTCGCGGAACGAAGCGGGTCGGGCACCGCTTGGCCCAACATGGATCAGACACAAGCGCCCATTCTCGACGCGCTCGCCGCGATCGAGCGGCGTCCGGTGCACGGCTTCGGGGCGCCCGGGCACCACCAGGGGGCGACGGTCCCGCGTGAGCTGAGGCGGCTGCTCGGGCGCCGGGTGTTCGAGGCCGACGTCATCACCCCCAAGGGGCTGGACGACCGCACCGAGGGCGCCCACGTCCTCCAGCGCGCGCACGAGATCGCGGCGGAGGCGTGGAAGGCCGACTTCTGCCGCTTCGTGACCGGCGGGTCGACCCAGAGCCTTCACACCGCGCTCGCCGCGGTGGCGCGGCCCGGCGACACGGTCCTGTTCGCCGCCAACGTCCACAAGGCGGAGCGCGCGCACGCGCTGGCGGTGGGCCTCCACGCCGCAATCGTGCCGGTGATCGTCGACGACGGCTGGGATATCGAGCACGGGGTGGCGCCCGATGCGCTGGCGGCGGCACTCGATGCGCACCCGGACGCCAAGGCATTCGTGGTCGTCAGCCCCAGCTATTACGGGGTGACCGGCGACATCGCCGCGCTGGCCGAGCTGTGCCACCAGCGGGGCGTGCCGCTGATCTGCGACGCCGCATGGGGCGGAGCGTTCGCGTTTTGCGAGGCGCTGCCCCACGATCCGCTGACCAAGGGCGCCGACGTCGCGGTGTACAGCATGCACAAGACGATGGGGGCGCTGACCCAGGGGTCGGCGCTGCTCGCGCGCGGCGAGCTGGTCGACCGGCAGCGGCTGTGGATGGCGTTCGAGCTGTTCGAGACGACCAGCCCGTCGGTGCCGATCCTGGCCAGCCTCGACTCGGCGCGGCGCGAGCACGCGATCGCGGGCGAGGCGATGTGGACCGCGGTGCTGGCGCGTGCCGACTCGCTCAAGCGCAAGCTCGCCCGGATCGACGGCGTGCGGGTGTTCGGCGAGGACGACCTGCCGCCGGGCGCCGAGCTCGACCGGACCAAGGTGCTGGTCGACGTGGGCGGGCTGGGGGTGTCGGGCTACGCGCTCGACGACTGGCTGGTCGAGCACCACCGGGTCAGCGTTGGCCTGTCCGACGCGCGCCACCTGCTCGCGATCGTGTCGCCCGGCACTGCCGCGCGCGACGTGCGGGCGCTTGCCAAGGGACTGGCCGACGCCGCGGGGCGGATCGCGGCGGGGACGCTGACGCTGCCGCCGCCCGGCGACGCGCCGCCGATCGCGGCGCTGACCGTCGAGATGGCGGCCGATCCGGTCGCCGCCTTCTTCGGCCCGGCCGAGCTGGTGCCGATCGCGGCGGCGGCGGGACGGATCGCGGCGGAGACCATCGCCCCCGCCCCGCCCGGCGTGCCGCGGCTGGTGCCGGGACAGCGGATCGGCGCGGACCACGTCGCATGGCTGGTCGCGCAGCGCGACGCGGGCGCGTTCTTCCTCGATCCCATTGACCCCGGCGAGGCGATGGTGCGGGTGGTGGCCGGATAAGGGTCACCGCCTCGGTGACGAGGCATAGTTGGCGTGGCAGATGCCGAGCGGGACCGACCTCCCGCCGCCTTTTCTGTCCGCCCCAAGATGTCAGGCTCGCCCCTAGCCCGGCCCGGACAAACGGCGGTATCGAAAGGCGCGCATCTCGGCCGAAGCCGATCCGACCCTTCCCGCGTCTCCGTGCCTTGGACCATGTCTTGACGCGCGGTGATCCCGGGGCTCGCGGGGCAGGTGACGGGACCTGCCCCGCGGGACGGGAACCAAGGTCAGAAACGGATGCCGATGCCCGCCAGGACGCGGTGCCGGTCCAGATCAATCCCGAAATCCTCGTCGTCGACCGCATAGTTGGTGTAGTTGTACTCGACCTTGCCGTACACGTTGCGCGCGAAGCCGACCTCGAGTCCGGCGCCGACGTGGAAGCCGTCGAAATCCTCGCTGGCGCTGTCGTTGTCGGCCGGAAACGCGCTGTCCGTGTATGACGCGCGGATGCTGCCGTTCGAATAGCCGCCCTTGGCGTAGAGGAGCGACCGGCTGCCCAGCGCGACGCCCGCGCGGACGCCTGCGGTGATGTTGCGGTCGGCGCGGATGCAGGCGCGCTCGGTACCGGCGACCACGCACTCCTCGGTGCTGGCGCCGTCGACGCCCGCATAAGCGCCGAGCACGGCGCCGCCGACCTGGACGTCGTAGCCGATCTCGCCGCCATAGGTGACCCCGCTTTGGCCGCCGCTCTCGTCGTCGATGTGCAGCACGATGCGGTCCCAGCCCACCGTCGCCTCGACCCGCGGACCGGTGTGCGGGGCGGCTTCCCCGAGATAGTCGGCGGCCGACCCGGTCTGCGCGAATGCGGGCGCCGCAAAGCAGGCTGCACCGGCAGCGGCTGCAAGAAAGAGCTTGTTCATTGTGACTCCCTGTGGCCCTCTGACGGGCGAAAGGGAGGCTAGCTCGCCGACCTTAACGACTCACCCGACCTCCGGCGATCCCAACCAGGATCGGGATTGTCGCCGTGGGCCGCCGCAGGCTTGGCGATCGGCCTTCAGACCTGGGGCTGCTGGCGCTCGGCACGCCGTCGCCGCGAGCAGGCCCAAGCGCATTGGAAGGCGAGCCTCTCGTCCGGCAGGCGCCCTGAATGTTCCAGCGGTGGGTCGACAAACGGCCCGAAGAAATTGATAATCGTTCGCAGCGTGGTTATAGGGTCTTCATGGTCCCCTCCAGTCTCGCCGCGTTTCCCCGCCTCCAGCCCGGCACGGTCGCGCGTATCGAGTGGGATCGGCTGAGCTCGCCCGAGGCGCGGCGGTTGCGCGAGCTGGGGTTCGACGAGGGTGCCGATGTCGAGGTGCTCCACCGCTCGGCGCTGGGTGCGGGACCCGTGGCGTGCCGGATCGGGCGAATGACGGTCGCGCTGCGCCGCGTCGTCGCCGGCGCGATCCACGTCGCCCCGCCGCAGTTCGCCGAATAGCATGACCGCTCTCGCGCCGCTGGTGGCGCTGGTCGGCAATCCCAACGCCGGCAAGAGCGCGCTGTTCAACGCGCTGACCGGCGCGCGCCAGAAGGTCGGCAACTATCCCGGCGTCACCGTCGAGCGGCACGTCGGGCGGCTGGCGCTGGACGACGGGCGACCGTGCGAGCTGGTCGACCTGCCCGGCGCATACAGCCTGGAGCCGTCGAGCCCCGACGAGCGGGTGACCCGCGACGTCGTCACCGGCGCCGGCGGGTTCGAGCGGGTGCCCGACGCGCTGGTGGTGGTGGTCGACGCCGCCAATCTCGACAACCACCTGCGCTTCGCGATGCAGCTGATCGCGCTGGGGCGGCCGGTGGTGGTGGCGCTCAACATGGTCGATCTCGCCGAGCGCGATGGCTTAGTGCTCGACGCGGGGGTGCTCGCCGCCGAGCTCGGGGTGCCGGTGATCCCCACCGTTGCGGTCAGGAAGCGCGGGCTCGACGACCTCCGCGTCGCGCTGACCGGGCTGGTCGGGCGCGGGGGTTCCGCCCCGGGCGACGGCGCGCCCGCCGAGGACATCCGCACCCTCCAGCGCCGTGCGCGGCTGCTTGCGCGGCGCGCGGTGGTTTCCGAGACGCCGACCCGCCGCTGGACGCAAGGCATAGATCGGGTCGCGCTGCACCCGTTGGCGGGGCCGGTGCTGCTGCTCGCCATCCTGTTCGTGATGTTCCAGGCGGTGTTCACCTGGGCGGCGCAGCCTGCCGACATGATCGATGCGGCGTTCGGCGGGCTCAACGGCTGGATCGAGGCAAGCGCGGGCGAGTCGTTCTGGCGCAGCCTGGTCACCGACGGGCTGATCTCGGGGGTGGGCGCGGTGGTGGTGTTCCTGCCGCAGATCCTGATCCTGTTCCTGTTCATCCTGGTGCTGGAGGCGTCGGGCTACATGGTGCGCGCGGCGTTCCTGATGGACCGGCTGATGGCGGGGGTCGGGCTGTCGGGGCGGGCGTTCATCCCGCTGCTGTCGAGCTTCGCATGCGCGGTGCCCGGCATCATGGCGACCCGCACGATCGACGACGAGAAGGATCGGCTGACGACCATCCTGATCGCGCCGCTGATGACCTGTTCGGCGCGGTGGCCGGTATACACCCTGATCATCGGCGCGATGATTCCCAACACGCCCCTCGCGCCGTTCGTCCGGCTGCAGGGCCTCGTGATGTTCGGGTTGCTGATCGTCGGGGTGGCGGGTGCCTATGCCGCCGCCTGGCTGCTGCGGCGGACGGTGACCAGGGGCGCGTCGTCGGGCTTCATGATGGAGATGCCGAAATACCAATGGCCGCAGATGCGCGACGTGGCGATCGGATTGTGGACGCGCGCGCTGATCTTCCTGAAGCGAGCGGGCACGATCATCGCGGGGACGACGGTGGTGCTGTGGCTGCTGCTGAGCTTCCCCAAGCCGCCCGAAGGGTCGGGGATCTCGCCGATCGACCATTCGATCGCCGGGCGGATCGGGCGAGGGATCGAGGTCGTGGTGAAGCCGATCGGGTTCAACCGCGACATCGCGCTGGCGCTGCTGCCGGCGATGGCGGCGCGCGAGGTGGCGGTTTCGGCGATCGGCACCGTGTACGCGATCGACGACTCGGAGAGCGCGGCGGGGCAGCAGGGGCTGGCGGAGCGGCTCCAGGCGCGGTGGAGCCTGCCGACCGCGCTCGCCTTCCTGATGTGGTTCGTGTGGGCGCCGCAGTGCATCTCGACCATCGCGGTGACCCGGCGCGAGACCAACGGGTGGAAGTGGCCGGCGTTCATGGTCGGTTATCTGTTCGCGGCGGCGTACGTGTTCGCCGGCATCACCTATTGGCTGGCGGTCGCGCTGGGCTTGTGAATCCGGTCGTCACCCCGGGCTTGACCCGGGGTCCCGCTTCCTTTCAACCGTCGGAACAGAAGCGGGACCCCGGCTCAGGGCCGGGGTGACTGGAGAAGTGGAAACAACGATGGCAGGCAGCGTCAACAAGGTCATTCTCGTCGGCAATCTGGGGCGCGATCCCGAGAGCCGCTCGTTCCAGAACGGCGGCAAGGTGGTGAACCTGCGCATCGCCACGAGCGAGTCGTGGAAGGACCGCAACTCGGGCGAGAGGAAGGAAAAGACCGAGTGGCATTCGGTGGCGATCTTCAACGAAGGCCTCGCCAACGTCGCCGAGCGGTTCCTGCGCAAAGGGTCCAAGGTCTATATCGAGGGCCAGCTCCAGACCCGGAAGTGGCAGGACCAGCAGGGCCAGGACAAATACTCGACCGAGATCGTGCTGCAGGGGTTCAACTCGGTGCTGACCATGCTCGACGGACCCGGTGGCGGTCAGGGCGGCGGCGGTTCGGGTGGACGTGACGATTTCGGCGGCGGCGACGATTTCGGCGGCGGTTCGGGCGGCGGTTCGGGCGGCGGCTATGGCGGCGGGCGCGGCGGGTCGGCGGGCGGCCAGCGCGGCGGCGGCGGCGGTTTCGGCGGCGGCGGCAAGCAGTCGGGCGGGTTTGCCGACGACCTGGACGACGACGTGCCCTTCTGAGCCGTCCAGGTCTGGTCCGTTCGCGGCTGACGTGCGTTAAGTCCCGCGATGACCGCCGATCCCGCGACCCGTTCCGCCACCGACCCCGCACGCCCGGCCTTTGCGGCACCGGGCACCTTCGACGACGTCGCCCGCTTCGCGGCAAGGTTGTGCGAGGCGCCGGTGTCGCTGGTGACCCTGCTCGACGCCGACAGCCAGCACGCGCTGGCGGTGACGGGGGCGGAGGTCGGGCGGCTGCCGCGATCCATTTCCTTCTGCCACTACACCGCCATGGGCCGGGAGCTGATGGAGGTGCCCGACCTGTCGGTGGACCCGCGCTTCGCCGCCAATCCGCTGGTGACCGGCGAGCATCACGCGCGCTTCTACGCCGGGGCGCCGATGGTGACCGCGGCGGGCGAGGTGCTGGGGTCGGTGTGCGTGGTCGACCGGGTGCCCCGCCCCGCAGGGCTTAACGACATCCAGCGCGAGGGATTGCGCCTGCTCGCCGAGGTGGCGCTCACCCGCTACGAGGGGCGGGGGGGATGCGCCGACGGTGATGGCGCCACCGCGCGTGCGCTGGCCGACAGCGAGACGCGGTTCCGGACCCTTGCCGACACCATGCCGCAGATGGTGTGGTCGACGCTGCCCGACGGCTATCACGATTACTACAACGCCCGCTGGTACGAGTTCACCGGCACCCCGGTGGGATCGACCGACGGCGAGGGCTGGAACGACGTATTCCACCCCGAGGACCAGGACCGCGCCTGGGCGGTGTGGCGCCGCAGCCTGGAAACCGGCGACCCGTACCAGATCGAGTACCGGCTGAAGCATTTCGACGGCACCTATCGCTGGGTGCTGGGGCGCGCGCTGCCGATCCGCGACCCGGCGACGAGGGCGATCAGCCGCTGGTTCGGGACCTGCACCGACATCCACGAGCAGAAGCTGGCGCTGGAGGAGCGCGAGGTGGTGAGCCAGGAGCTGAGCCACCGGATCAAGAACATCTTCGCGGTGATCTCCGGATTGATCACGGTGGCCGGGCGGACGCGCCGCGAGTTCAAGCCGTTCGCAGACGACCTGCGCGACCGGATCACGGCGCTGGGCCGCGCCCACGACTTCGTGCGTCCCCACAGTCCGGCGTCGCGCAGCGACGCGCGGCCCGACCGGTTGGGCGGGCTGCTCGCCGACCTGTTCGCGCCCTATGGGGGGGCGGAGCGGATCGCGGTGGAGGGCGACGAGGTGGCGATCGACGACCGGTCGGCGACCCCGCTGGCGCTGCTGTTCCACGAGCTCGCGACCAATGCGACCAAGTACGGTGCGCTGTCGGCGCCCGAGGGTTCCGTGACGGTGCGGATCGCGACCGGCGGGGAGCGAACGGTGATGCGCTGGCAGGAGCGGGGCGGACCGGTGGTCGCGACGCCGGCCGGCCAGGGGTTCGGCAGCCAGTTGGTCGAGCTTTCGGCGGTGCGCCAGCTTGGCGGCAAGGTGACCCGCGATTGGGACGCGGAAGGGTTGAAGGTGACGGTGGACGTGCCGACCGCGGCCCTCAGCCGGCAGCCTGTTCCGACGTATCGAGCCTGACGAGGTCGTCGTTCGCCGCCGGATCCGGCGCGCAGTCGGTGCAGACGGCGGCGGCGGCGAGGATCGCACGCTCGGTGAAGGGTTTGCGGATGTAGCCCAGCGCGCCCGGCGCGGTGCCGATCTGCGCCGGATTCGCGGTAACGAACACGACCTTGATGCCGTGGTCCTGGCAGAGGCGGCGCGCGATCTCCGGCCCGGTCGGCCCGTCACGCAGGTTGACGTCCACGAAAGCGAAGCTGCCGTGTTCAACCGCGCCCGCCGCCTCCAGCGCGCTGGGCGCGTCGGCGGCGATTGCCGTAACCTCGTACCCCGCGTCGCAGAGGATGCGCTCCAGGTCGAGGGCGACGAAGATCTCGTCCTCGACGATCAGCGCGGTCTTGGGCATCGATACCTCGTGGAAAATGTCGGGTTTGCCAACGCCGTCATCCGGGTCGGGTTCCCTCCATCCGTCGCAGCAGGAACACGGCGTGTTCCGCGAGGAGGTTGGCCGCCGCCGCGCCGCGCCGCCGGTCGCGGCCGAGAAACCACGCCCCCTCCACCGCGATCCGGCGATCGGCGAGGAAGGCGCGGAAGTCGTCAACCGTCAGATGATGGATGTTGGGAGTGTCATACCAGCGCTCGGGGAGCAGCCGCGTCACCGGCATCCGCCCGCCCCACAGCAGCGACAGCCTGACCCGCCAGTGTGCGAAATTGGGAAAGGAGACGAACGCGCGGCAACCGACGCGCACCAGCTCGTCCAGTACCCGGTCGGGGGCGCGGCAGGTCTGGAGCGTCTGGCTGAGGATCGCATAGTCGACCGAGGCGTCGGGATAGCCCGCAAGCTCGACGTCGGCGTCACCCTGCACCACCGGCAGCCCGCGGGCGACCGCGGCGGCGACGTTCGCCGGATCGATCTCCAGCCCGCGCGCGTCCACCCCGCGGGCGTCGCGCAGCGCCGCCATCAGCGCGCCGTCGCCGCAGCCGACGTCGAGCACCGACGCGCCGCGCGCGACATGGTCGGCGATGATCGCGAGGTCGGGGCGGAGAGAGGTTAGGCTCACGCTTCGCCCCTAGCGTCACCCTGAACTCGTTCCAGGGTCCAGCTCTGGTTCAGTGCGGTCATTGTCGATGAAACGGGACGGGTTCCGACCCCAGCGCCGGGGCGAGATCGTGCCAGTCCGGGTTCTCGGACATGACGAGGCTGATCTTCCAATCGCGGTGCCAGCGCTTGAGCTGCTTCTCCCGCGCGATGACGGTCGCCATATCGACCAAGAACTCGTAGCGGACAAGGCGGATCGCGCGGTGCCTCGGTGCGAAGCCGGTCGAGCCCGTGCGGTGCTGGTAGATTCTCGCGAGCAGGTCCGCGGTGACGCCGACGTAGATCATGCCGAGCGGGCCGCCGCCGAGGATGTAGACGTATGGCTGTTTCACCGCACACCTTCGACGCTGGGAGAGTGGCGCGGGCTGGATGCCCAAACAAGTTCAGCATGACGGCAAGAGCGCGTGCATCATCCGATCCCCCGCAGGAAGCCGTCGACCACCGCCACCAGGTCGGGCACGTCGAGGAGAAAGGCGTCGTGGCCGTAGGGGCTCGACAGCTCCACGAAACTGGCGGGCCGGCCGGCGGCGTTGAGCGCGTGGACCACCGCGCGCGACGCGGCGGTGGGATAGAGCCAGTCGGTGTCGAAGCTGACCAGGCAGAAGCGGGCGGCCGTGGCGGCGAACGCGTCGGCGAGGCGACCGCCATGCTCCTCGGCGAGGTCGAAATAGTCCATCGCGCGGGTGATGAAGAGGTAGGCGTTGGCGTCGAACCGGTCGACGAAGCTCAGGCCCTGGTGGCGCAAGTAGCTTTCGATCTGGAAGTCGGCGTCGAAGCCGAACGACTTGGCCCCGTTCAGATTGTCCGGGCGCGCCTGGAGGCGGCGGCCGAACTTCTCGGTCAGCCCTGCCTCCGACAGGTAGGTGATGTGCGCGGCCATGCGCGCGACGGCGAGCCCCGCGGCGGGCGGCTCGCCGTCGTAATAGTCGCCGCCCCGCCAGCGCGGGTCGGCCATCACCGCCTGGCGGCCGACCTCGTGGAAGGCGATGTTCTGCGCAGTGTGGCGGGCGGCGGTGGCGATCGCGACGACGGCGCGGACGCGGGCGGGGAAGGTCGCCGCCCAGCTCAGCGCCTGCATCCCGCCCATCGATCCGCCGACCACCGCCTTGAGCGTGTCGACCCCGAGGTGGTCGAGCAGCAGCCCCTGGGCGCGGACCATGTCGCGGATCGTGATGACGGGGAACGCCATGCCCCAGGGGCGGCCGGTGGCCGGGTTGACGGCGGCTGGCCCGGACGACCCCATGCAGCTGCCCAGCACGTTGGCGCAGACGATGAAGTGGTGGGCGGGATCGATCGGGCGGCCCGGGCCGACCATCCGCGGCCACCAGCCGGGCTTGCCGGTGCGCGGATGCGGACTGGCGAGGTGCTGGTCGCCGGTCAGCGCGTGGCAGACGAGGATCGCGTTGTCGCGCGACGGCGACAGCGTGCCGTAGGTCTCGTAGGCGACCTCCACCGGCGCGAGCACGCCCCCGCCGTCGAGCGCGAGCGGCCCGGGCAACAGGGCGCGGCGATCGAGGCCGAAGCGCGGGTCGGGGATCATCGCCTGCGCGCTAGGAGGCGGCGCGCCCCGCCGCAACCCCGATCGGTGCCGACCGCCGGGTCTGCGATCTCCACGGGGCGACGCGGTTCCACCGACCGTCGGGCGGCGCCGGAGGCGCGCCGTTCGCCCGCGGCCCGCCTTCACCCGTGAACGGCCGACCGACGCCGGACGGCGACCACGTCGGGACAGCGGGTCGACGATAGGGCGCCCCGCCACCGGGCGGCCGCTGACGGAACCGTCGCGGCGGCGAGGGGAGTCCGCAACCTGTCCGCGGGACCGATCCGTGCGACGATGGGTAGGGCGGCGGGCAAGCCGGTCGGCGAGGGTGGCCTTCGCGGCGACGAGCACCTATATGAGCACCATCGTTGTCAGATCGTCGTAGGCGGCAGCGGCTGAGAGACCATCGTGCTCCCGCTTACGAGGCCGGGAGCCAGCCCCTTGTTCTTCAACGATCCAATTCCCGACGATTCGTCGCTCAACTATCTTCTCCATCGTCATCAGGTGTCGCTGATGCGCGCCGCGGCGTCGCCGTCGATCGGCGTGCGGCGCACGCACGAGGGCTTCGTCGCCGCCTATGCCGACCGGATCGCCGCGCTGGTCGAACCGGCAGGGGCGACCACCGCGCCGCTGGCGCGCGCATGACCGGCATCGCCGCGGACGCCTCCGCCCCGGTGCCGACGCCCGACATGCCCGCCGCCGGAGCGCGGTCGCCGATGCGGCGGTCGCGCCACGTCGAGGCGCGGCTGGTGCCCACCCCCGACCAGCGGCGGCGGCAGGCGCGCATCGTCCGCCTCGCGATGGACGAACTGGGTTCGGCCGACGCGATCCGATCGTTCCTGAACGACCGTCACGACGGGCTTGGCGGACGCCCGCTCGACCTGGCGATGGCGAGCGACGCCGGGCTCGCCGCGGCGGAGGCGGCGATCCGCTCCGGCGGCCGGCCGGATTGATCTCGCCCCCTCGGCCGGCGCTCGCCGCGCTGGAGGCTGGGTTGGCGCACGTCGCGCGTCATGGTCGGCCGCTGCCCGCGACCGGGCCGGCGACGGCGACCCGGCGGCTCGCCCTGCAGGTCGCGCTCAACGTGGTGCGCGAGCTCGACACGTTGTTGGGGCACGCGGTTGCCGAGGTCGCGGCGATCACGGGTGTGGTGCTGCGGACCCCCGATGACGGGCCGGCGCGGACTGCGCTGGTCGAACTGCGCGGCCTGCTCGCACCCCTGGCGGACGCCGGCCCCGATCTCGCCCGGGCCGACCGGTTGCGCGCGGGGCTGGCCCGCGCGGTGGCGGGCCGCCGGGCGCTGGAACGCCACCGGCCCGACGGCATCTATCCGCATGGGGTCGTGGCGGGGTACCGCCGGGTGGCCGGGGAACTCGCGGGGTTCGCCGGACCGGTGGCACCCGAGGGCGCTTCGGCGTCGATCACGTTGCCGGTGGCGGGGTCGGTGCGCGGGCCGGTGCGCGGGCCGGTGCGCGGGGATGACGCGGTGACCCCGCCCGGCTAAGGCGTGGGGCATGATCGACGCCCGCGACCCCACCCCGGAAACCGGCCCCGTGCCCAATCCCTGGATCATGGCCATCGCGCCCTATGTGCCCGGGCGGTCGACCACCGACGACGGGCGCAAGGTCGCCAAGCTGTCGTCCAACGAGAACCCGCTCGGCACCTCCCCCGCCGCGCGGGCGGCGTTCGCGGGCGCGGTCGGCGAACTGGAACGGTACCCCGACGCGGGCGGGACGATCGTGCGCGAAGCGATCGCCGCGCGTCACGGGCTCGATCCCGCGCGGATCATCTACGGCAACGGATCGGACGAGGTGCTCCACCTCGCGGCGGGTGCGTTCGCGGGGCCGGGGGACGAGATCATCCACGTCCGCTACGGCTTCGCGGTGTACGAGATCGCGACACGGCGCAACGGCGCGGAGCCGGTGATCGCGGCGGACAGGGACTATGCCACCGACGTGGACGCGATCCTCGCGGCGGTGACCGGGCGGACCAGGGTGGTCTTCGTCGCCAATCCCAACAACCCGACCGGCACCTACGCGCCCCGGGACGAGATCGCGCGGCTGCATGCGGGGCTGCCCAGGACCGTGCTGCTGGTGCTCGACGGCGCCTATGCCGAGTATCTGGACGGCGAGGATGCGGACGGGTCGATGGCGCTGGCTGCGAGCGCGCCCAACGTGTTGGCGACCCGGACCTTCTCCAAGATGTACGGTCTCGCCGCCGAGCGGATCGGCTGGGGCTATGCCGCGGCACCGATCATCGAGGCGATGCACCGCATCCGCCTGCCCTTCTCCATGACCATCGCCGGGCAGCGCGCGGCGGTGGCGGCGCTGGGCGACACCGGCTTCGTCGAGGAGACGCGCGCGCACAACACCCGCTGGCGGGCGTGGTTCGGCGAGGAGATCGCCAAGCTGGGCAATGCGGGCCTGCGCGCGATCCCGTCGGCGGCGAACTTCGTGCTGGTGGTGTTCGAGGGACGCCTGACCGCGGAGGCGGCGTACAAGGGGCTGATGGACGCCGGCTTCATCGTCCGCTGGCTGCCGGGCCAGGGGCTGGCGCAGGGCCTGCGCATCACGATCGGCACCGAGGCGGAGACGCGCGGCGTGGTCGCGGCGCTCAGGACGCTCGCGGAACGGTGACCGGTCCCGACGCGCAGCGGGTCGCGCCCAGGATCGCCGTCGTCGGGCTGGGGCTGATCGGCTCGTCGATCGCGCACGGCGCCGCCGCCGCGGGGTGGCGGGTGAGCGGCTGGGACGCCGACGCGGCGGTGCGCGACGAGGCGCGGGCGCTCGGCCTGGGCGAGGTGCCGGACGGCGTGGCGGCGGCGATCGGCGATGCCGCGCTGGTGATCCTGTGCGTGCCGGTGGGGGCCATGGCGAACGCCGCGGCGAGCATCGCGCCGCATCTCGCGCCGGACGCGGTGGTCAGCGACGTCGGCAGCTGCAAGGCGTCGGTCGCGGCGGCGCTGGCTGCTGCGCTGCCTGGGGTGACGGTGGTTCCCGCACACCCGGTGGCGGGCACCGAACGGAGCGGGCCGGACGCGGGGTTCGCGTCGCTGTTCCACGGGCGGTGGTGCATCCTGACCCCCGCGGCGGACGTCGACGGGGACGCGGTGGAGCGGGTCGCGGGCTTCTGGCGGGCGCTGGGCGCAACCGTGGAGGTGATGACGCCCGCGCACCACGACCGGGTGCTGGCGGTGACCAGCCACCTGCCGCACCTCATCGCCTACACCATCGTCGGCACCGCGTCGGACCTGGAGGAGGTGACGCAGGGCGAGGTCATCAAATATTCCGCCGGCGGTTTCCGCGACTTCACCCGGATCGCGGCGTCGGACCCGACCATGTGGCGCGACGTGTTCCTCCATAACCGCGAGGCGGTGCTGGAGATGCTGGGACGGTTCAGCGAGGACCTGGCGATGCTCCAGCGCGCGATCCGCTGGGGCGAGGGGGACACGCTGTTCGACCTGTTCACCCGCACCCGCGCGATCCGGCGGTCGATCGTCGAGCAGGGGCAGGACGACGCGCGGCCGGATTTCGGACGCGCGCATCGGTAGAGGCGCTGCGCGCCGACGCCGTGGTCAGCTACCCGCCCGGGGCGTCTCCAGGGCGTTGATCGCGGCGTGGATGCGGGCTTCGATCTCGGCGCGGGGCAGGCCGGGGGGGATCGTCTCGCCGTAGCGGAAGGTGACGGTGCCGGGGCGCAAGCCCCCGTCGCGCGGGGCGACCCGGCCGCTGTCGCACGCGATCGGCACGGTGGGCAGCGCGAGCATCCGGTAGAGCCCCGCGAAGCCGGGCTTGAGGGGGGGGCGCTCGCCGGGACGGACGCGGGTGCCTTCGGGAAAGATCAGGATCGAGCGGCCCTCAGCGCGGGCCGCCGCGGCCTCGCGCAGCATGCCGCGCATGGCGCTGGCCGAGGCGTCGCGGTCGACCACGATCGCGCCGTAGCGCCGCGCCGCCCAACCCCATACCGGGATGCGCGCCAGTTCCTCCTTCAAGACCATCGCCGGACCGTCCAGCACGTGCTGGAGTTCCAGCGTCTCCAGCATCGCCTGGTGCTTGCAGGCGTAGAGCGCGGGGCCGGCGGGGCGCTGGCCTTCATAGCGGAGGCGGATGCCCGCGATCCGCAGCACGCGGCGGTGGAAGCGGGTCCAGAAGGTGGCGTGGGCGATCACCGCGCGTTGCCCGAACAGCGCCGACACCGGCACCGTGCCGACGATCAGCACCGAGCCGGTCCAGAACACCAGGCGGAAGAGGAGGATGCGCAGCGCGGTCATGCGCCGATGCCAAGCCACAGCGCGATCCGCCTGAGCAAGAGCTTGTTGTACTCGTTGACGAGGGTCGCGAGCCGCGGCTCGCCCGGGACGCCGTCGGCCATGATGACGATCCGCGGGCCGGGGCGTGCGCCGAGCGCGGCGGCGAGCTCCATGCGCGCGCGCGGCAGGTGCCAGTCGGAACTGACGAGCCGGACGCTGCCGTAGCGGTGCGCGGCGACCCAGTCGGCGGTCTCCTCGGCGTTGGAGCGGGTGTCCACCGCGCGGCGGCCGAGGTCGACGCAGCAGCGCATCAGCGCGGGCTCGACCCGGTAGGCGCGGGTGAGGTCGGCGGGGCGGACCCCGGCGCCGACCCCGGTGACCAGCATCCGCTTGCCCTGGTGCGCCTCCAGGAGCGCGAGGCCGCGCTCGATCCGGCCGGGGCCGCCGGTGGGGACCACGATCGCATCGGTGGTGCTGCCGTCGAGCGGCGCGGGCAGCAGCAGCATGAACGCCGCGAAGCCGAGGCACCAGCCGAGCGCGAGGAGCGACAGGAGGCGGGTCACGGCCGCGCGGTCACGGCTGCGGCGTCAAAGCCGCCGCCCCAGCGTGCGGGTGATCGCGACCCGCGCCGAGACGATCGCCAGCAGGGTGAAGGCGGCGGGGACCGCGGCCAGCAGCAGCCAGTCGGCGGCGGCGAGGCGAGCCCCCGCGGCGAGCTCCGACCCCAGCCCCGCCAGCTCGCCGCCGACCAGCGTCGCCGCCGCGATCCCCGCGACCGCCCCGACCCCGCCGCCGATGCCCGCGTCGAGGGCGAGGCGGCGCTGGAACAGACGCGCGACCTGGCGGTCGGTGGAGCCGAGCATGTGCATGACCTCGATGGTGGCGCGGTGCTGGTCGAGCCCGGCGCGGGCGGCGAGCACCACCACCGCCGCGGTCGCCCCCGCCATCAATGCCACCAGCAACGCCGCCAGCCAGACCAGCGAGGCCATGAAGCGGCCGACCGGCGCCATCGCCGCGCCTTGCGCGTCGATCCGCGCGCCGGGTGCGCGGGCGCGAACAACGGCGGCCACGCGCGCGGTGGCGGTGGCGGCCGCGCCGGGATCGGACAGGTCGACGTCGATCATCGCGGGGAGGGGAAGATCGGCATCGCCGGCCTCCGCACCGAGCCAGGGGGCGAGGAGGCGACGGAGCTCGGCGGCGGGCACGGGCTCGGCCCGGGCGACCTCGGGCAGGCGGCGGAGCGCGGCGAGCACCGCCGCGGCGGCGGCGGCGCGGGCGGGGGCGTCGCCGTCGACGAGCTGGACGGTGAGGCGGCCGGCGAGCTGGCGGTCGAGCCCGCCGCGTGCCCGCGCGGTGGCGAGCCCCAGCGCGGCGGCGAGCACGGTGAGGAACACCATGACCCCCATGACCGCGGTCATCGCGCGGGCGCCGCCCGCCTCGTCGAGGACGCGGCGCTCGGACCGCGCGGTCATGCGGCGGTGCGCCCGGCGGCGGCGCGGATCACGCCTTCCTGCGCGTCGCCGCGCGGGAGAGGCGACGCTGCGGGCGCGGGCGTCCGGGCGCTCACGCCGAGGCCCCGGGCGGATGACGGAGCGCGCCGGTGGGGTCCAGTAGGCGGCCGCGGTCGAGCCGCATCATGGTCGCCGCCGGCACGCGGCCGATCAGCTGGAAGTCGTGGGTGGCGATCACCACCGTCGTGCCGAGCTTGTTGAGCGCCTCGAACAGCTGGAGAAGACGGTCGGCCATGTCGGGGTCGACGTTGCCGGTGGGCTCGTCGGCGACCAGGATCTCCGGCCGGGCGATCACCGCGCGGGCGATCGCGATCCGCTGCTGCTCGCCGCCCGACAGGGTCGCGGGGCGCGAGGCCGCGCGATCGGCGAGGCCGACCCAGGCGAGCATCTCGCGCACCGGCTGGTCGATCTCCTCCTCCGGATGGCCCGCGATCCTGAGCGGCAGCGCGACATTGTCCCAGGCCGACAGGTGGGGAACGAGGCGGAAATCCTGGAAGACCACCCCGATGCGGCGGCGGAACCCCGGCAACCGGTCGCGCGGCAGGATCACCGCGTCCTCGCCGAACAGCCGGATCACCCCGCGGCTGGGCCGACGGTCGAGGTAGAGCAGCTTCAGGAGCGAGGTCTTGCCCGCGCCGCTCGCCCCGGTGAGGAAGTAGAAGCCGCCGGGGCGGAGCGAGAAGCTGACGTCCGACAGCGTCTCGGCGCCGGTGCCGTAGCGCAGGCCGACATTCTCGAACTGGACGACCGTCATGGCGGGGCGAGCTTTCGCATGGCCGGGGCGCGGCTGGCAAGCGAGGCGGCGCGCCGGGACGGCATGGCGGCTTGCCAGCGGGCGGCGCGCGGTGCACGTTTCCGGCCATGATCCTGGAATGCCCCGAGTGCCGCACGCGCTACCTCGTGCCCGACAGCGCGATCGGGATGGAAGGGCGCACCGTGCGCTGCGCGAACTGCCGGCACAGCTGGTTCCAGGCACCGGAGGAGGATGTCCCCGCCGAAGCGCCGCCGCCCGCGTCGGTGCCGGTCGCGGCGACGGCCGTGGCCGGCACCGCGGCGTCCGTCGGGGCGGGAGCGTACGGCGCGGCGGCGGCGGGCGTCGCCGCGCCGCCGCCGCCGATCGCCGATCCGGTGGCGGCGCCGCCGCCATCGCCGGCGCCGCCGCTCCTCAAGTCGCGGCGCAACCGGGTGCGGCGGTGGAACGCCGCGGCGATCGGGGCGGGGGCGCTGATGCTGGCCGGGGTGGGCGCGATCCTGTGGTCGGGGGCGCCGGGACTGGCGGCGTGGGCGGGGCTGGGCGAGACCGAGTCGCCGCTGCTGCTGCGCGACAACCCGATCGAGCGGCGCGAGCTGGAGAACGGGTCGGAGCTGTTCGCGGTGTCGGGGCAGGTGACCAATCCGTCGGCCGCGCGCCAGCGGGTGCCCGACATCCGCGCCGAGCTCCACGACGCGCAGGGGCGGACGGTGTACAGCTGGACGATCACGCCGGAGCGGCGGACGCTGGCACCGGGCGAGGCGGTGGACTTCAACTCCGCCAAGCTCGACGTGCCGCGCAACTCGCGGCGGCTGGAGCTGTCCTTCGCGGGGGAAGCCGGTTGACGATCCGCGTCGGGATCGGCGGCTGGACCTTTGAGCCGTGGCGGGGCAGCTTCTACCCCGACAAGTGGCCGCAGAAGCGCGAGCTGGAATACGCCGCGTCGAAGCTGTCCGCGATCGAGATCAACGGCACATACTATTCGAGCTTCAAGCCCGCGAGCTTCGCCGGGTGGGCGAAGGCGGTGCCGGACGGGTTCGTGTTCGCGGTGAAGGCGTCCCGCTACTGCACCAACCGCAAGCTGCTGGCCGAGGGGGCTGAGTCGATCGCGCGGTTCGTGGGGCAGGGGATCGTCGAGCTGGGCGACCGTCTGGGGCCGATACTGTGGCAGTTCATGGCGACCAAGCGGTTCGACCCGCAAGATTTCGGCGCGTTCCTCCGGCTGCTGCCCGCGAGCCACGAGGGGGTGGCGCTGCGCCACGCGGTGCAGGTGCGCCACGAGAGCTTCCGCGACCCCGCGTTCGTCGCGCTGTGCCGGGCGGCGGGGGTGGCGATCGTGTATGCGGACTCGGCCGAGTATCCGGCGATCGCCGACGTGTCGGGCGACCTCGTCTACGCGCGGCTGGAGAACGCGGTCGAGGCGGAACCGGCCGGCTACCCGCCCGCCGCGCTCGACGACTGGGCCGCGACCGCGCGCGACTGGGCGGCGGGTGGCAGCCCCGCCGCCCCGGTGCCGCTGCTCGCCGAGCCCGCGCCGAAGGCCGCGCGCGACGCGTTCGTGTTCTTCATCAACGGCGCCAAGGTGCGTGCGCCGCACGGGGCGACCGCACTGATCGGGCGGCTGGCGGGCTGAAGCGCGGTCGACGGGGCCTGCGGAAATCACGATTTCACCGGCAAAGCCTCGGTCGTCCCGATCATTGTTTGTTTCGGGGAAAGGCTGCCCGTCCGGTTCCCGTGTCGACAAACCCGTCCGAACCGGCATAGTGATCGGGATGACCAGCGTCCTTCACGTCGCCGCAGCGGCCCGCGGACGATTTAGTCGCCCGGCCTGACGCGTCGGGCCGGGTTCGTCTGAGTGAACCGATGCCGGCAGGCATCGCCAGATCGAAGCGCGGTCGTGCCTCGCCCAGGAAATCCGGCGATGGGCAACGATTTCTGAACAGGGAAATAGCCGTGGCGCTACCTGCAGTCGTTCATCGCTATCTTGATGCGTACAATCGTAAGGACGTTGCCGCGCTGGTGGCATGTGTCGCCGCCGACGTTGTGTTCGAGAACGTCTCCAACGCCGGGCAGAGCATGAGGATCGAGGGCCGGGTCGCCTTCGCCGAACTGGCGGAACAAGCGGCCACCATGTTCACGACCCGCCATCAAGTCGTCATGAACGCGATCATCGATGGCGATCGCGTCGCCTTGGAGGTGGATTGGACCGGCACACCGGCGATCGATCTCGGCGCGATGAAGGCGGGTGAGCCCATCCACATGCGTGGTGCGTCGTTCATCACGATCACGGCAGGGCTGCTGACGCGGATCATGGATCTGAGCTGATCTGCGCCAAGGGCAGATCGGGAAGCGTACCGCTGTGCTTCCCGTCTCCCGCTCCCTTCGCGCGCGGCGACTTTGGCCGCCTGCGCGTCCGGTGGCGCCCGGCTGCCTCGCTTCGCCCTGCACACCGCCTGCGGGACGGGCGGGAGCATGGCGCATCCGCGACTAGGGCAGAACCGTGGTCGTCACCGGCCCTGGTGTAGTGACGGCGGGTGCCGTCGGCGTGGGGGTCGTCAGCGCGACCGCCTCGATCTGGTCGAGCGCCTGGTGGGCGAGGACCCAGTGGCGGGCGGCGGCAAGCCAGGCGCGGGCCGCCGGCGCACCGGGGAGGGCGGCGACCTCGGCGCGGGCGGCGTCGACCTGGCCGCCGGCGAGCAGCCGCCGGGCGCGTGCCAGCCGGTCGGCGGGAAGCGGCGACGCCTCGCCCGCGCGGCGGAGCACCACCAGCGTCGCGGCCTCGCGGCGGAGAAGGTCGAGCAGGTCGTCGTCGGGGGCGCGGACCAGCGCCGGGGCGCCGTCCGCCAGCCCGCCGGCGAGCGTGTCGATCGTCACCGGCTGGCGCGCGGCGGCGATCAGCAGGGCGACCGCGCGCGGCTGGCGCTGGCCGAAGCGCTGGCGGAGCTGTTCCTCGAGATAGCCGAGCGGCTGGCCGTGGTCGGTCTGGCGGCGGGCGGCGGCGACCACCAGCAGCCCCTCGGCCCGCCCGGCCTGCGCGGCGGCGCCGGCGGCGTCGGTGGACACCGCGGCGGTGCGCGCCTCCAGTGCCGCGAGCTGGCCCGCCAGCGTCGCCTCGCGGGTGGCGAGGGTGGTGGGGTCCACCGCGGCGAGGTAGGGCTGCGCCTGCGCGACCGGGGCGGGCGCGGGGGTGACGTCGGGGATGACGGCGGCGGGGGCGGGCTGCGCGGCGGTGCCTACGCCGGTGGGTTCGAGCCAGTGCCAGCGCCGCGCGGCATAGGCGAGCAGCGTCAGCCCCATGACCAGCGCGAGCGCCGCCAGCGCGACCCAGGCGCGGCCGGCAGTGGTGCGGTCGCTCATGCCCCGCTTATCCCCATGTGGGATGCGGCGGTCAATCGCCGGCGTACGAGCGCGACCAGCGCGTCGTCGTCCGGGGTGGCGGCGGCCCCGCCCCACCCCCAGCCGTCGTCGGCGGCGGCGAGCACCGCCGGGCTGAGCGCGGCGATCGCCACCCGCGCGCGCGATATCCGGCCGGCATCGACCAAGCCGGCGAAGCGGCGTGCGGCGCGGGGCGAGTGGAGCAGGGCCGTCGCGCCGGCGGACAGCGCCTGCGCGAGGGCGCCCCGCGCGACCGGCAGCGGCTCGCTGGCGTAGACGGGGATCGCCGCGGCACCGGTGGGCCGATGGTCGCGCCCGGCGAGGTGGACCGGGCGGGCGTATCCGGCCGCGCGCGCGGCTGCAGCGAGGTGCGCGGCGTCGCCGTCACCGGTCATCGCCACGTCGAGCCCCGCGGCCCGCGCGGCGGCGGCGGTCGCCGCCCCGACCGCGAGCGCCGGCAGGTGGGCGAGCGTACGCAGCCCCTCGCCGCCGAGCCGGGCGGCGTTGGCGCTGGTGAGGAGGACGGCGTCGAACCCGTCCGGGTCGGGTGGCGTCCAGGGAAGCGCGCGCGCCCCGAACAGCGGCAAGCCCACCGGTGCGATCCCGGCGGCGAGGAGGCGGGCGCAGGTGGCGGCGTTGCCCGGCTCGGGCCGGAGGACCAGCGCCGCGGGGGTGTTCACCCGCCGAACAGCCGGCGGACCGCGTCGGGGGCGCGGGCGAGGAGGTCCGCGGCGAGCGCGGAGCCCACGGCATCGGGATCGCCCGACCGGTTGCCCTCGACATGGGCGCCGCCGTCCTCCGACAGGAGCTCGGCGGCGAGGTCGACGCCATCCGCCGAGGGCGTTGCGAGCGCGGCGACGGGGGAGTGGCAGTCGGCCCTGAGCGCAGCGAGCAGCGCGCGCTCGGCCCGCACGCAGGCGGCGGTGGCGGGGTGGTCGATCGCCGCCACCGCCGCGCGGGCGTCGGCGTCGTCGCGCCGCACCTCGATCCCGACCGCGCCCTGCGCCGGCGCGGGCAGCATGTCGCCGAGCGCCACGCCGACCTCGCCGCGGCCGAGCCGATCGAGCCCGGCGGCGGCGAGCAGCGTCGCGTCGACCTCGCCCGCGGCGAGCTTGGCGAGGCGGGTGTCGACGTTGCCGCGGAACAGCAGGATCGAGAGGTCGGGCCGGCGGCGGCGGAGCTGCGCGGCACGGCGCGGGCTGCTGGTGCCGACCCGCGCGCCGCGGGGCAGCGCGGCGAGCGACGGCGCCCCGATCAGCCGGTCGCGGACGTCGGCGCGGGGCAGCACCGCGGCGATCGCGATGACGTCCGGACGGATCGTCTCCACGTCCTTCATGGAATGCACGCAGGCGTCGACCTCGCCCGCGGTGAGCGCGCGGTCGAGCTCCTTGGTCCACAGCGCCTTGCCGCCGATCTCGGCGAGAGCGCGGTCCTGAATGCGGTCGCCGGTGGTGCGGATCACCACCGTCTCGATCGCGTCCGCGGGCCAGCCGTGCACGGCGCGCAGCGCGTCCCCGACCATCGCCGCCTGGGTGAGCGCCAGCGGCGAGCCGCGCGTGCCGAGCCTGAACCTCATGCCCGCCCCCATGGCGCGGCCCGCCCCCTTCGACAAGGCGCGGCGGCGAACCGCGCCGGGGACCCCGACTCCGACCGCAGCCCCCGGCCCGACCCGCATTCCGTTCGACCCGCACTCCGCCCTGCCGACGCGTCCGCCGCCGCGATGGCGATGGGCGCACGATTACGGAGCGGTCACGCCGCGCCGGGCGGCGGGGAGTGGTGTGCGGGGCGCGTCGTCGCGGTCGGAGCGGGCGAACGGGATCTCCGGCCTAAGGCGGTGTGGGCCGCGACCGGATCCGGCCATTCCGGACCGCGGGCCGACGGCAACAGGCTCCCGGCCGGTGATGGCAAAGCACGCGGTCCAGCCGCTTACGGATCGCGCGAGCGGCGATGCCGCGGCGGAGACTGGGATCGCAGGGAGCGACGCCGCGGTTGTGGCGGAAATGGGTTTGGATATCGGAGGGGTCCAGCCGTTCAGAGATCGCGTGATCGCCGCGCGGCCATGCCGCCGCGGCGGCGGTGTGCGAGGGGGCGGCATCGCGGTTGGTGCGCGATCGGCGGATGGTGATGCGCGGTGGGCGGTGGGTGGGGGAGAAGGGTAAGGGGCGAAGTCTGCGCGGGCGATGTCGCGGTTGGCCGGTGATCGCCGAGCCGCTACACCGCCCACCGGGCAAGCCGGTGTGGCGGCGTCCGCCCGCCATCGCCGGGCGGCACAATCATGGGATCGTGGATCATGATCGAACGCAGTTGCGGTTGGCCCGCGATCCCGGGTCCGCGATGCTGATCCTGGGGCTGGAATCCTCGTGCGACGAGACCGCGGCGGCGCTGGTCACCGGCGACCGGCGGGTGCTGGCGCATCGGCTGGCGGGGCAGGAGGCGGCGCACGCGCCCTATGGCGGCGTGGTGCCCGAGATCGCGGCGCGCGCGCATGTCGAGGCGATGGTGCCGCTGGTGGAAGCGGCGCTCGCCGACGCCGGGGTGACGCTCGCCGAGGTCGACGCGGTCGCGGCGACGGCGGGGCCGGGGCTGATCGGCGGGGTGATGGTGGGGCTGGTGACCGGCAAGGCGCTGGCCCATGCCGCGGGCAAGCCGCTCCTCGCGGTCAACCACCTGGAGGGGCACGCGCTGTCGCCCCGGCTGACCGATCCGGACCTCGGCTTCCCCTACCTGCTGCTGCTCGTGTCGGGCGGGCATTGCCAATTGCTGCTGGTCGAAGGCGTGGCGCGATACCGGCGGCTGGCGACCACGATCGACGATGCGGTGGGCGAGGCGTTCGACAAGACCGCCAAGCTCCTGGGCTTCGGCTATCCGGGCGGACCGGCGGTGGAGCGGGCCGCCGCCCTGGGCGATGCGGGCGCGATCCGGCTGCCGCGGCCGCTGGTCGGGACCGCCGAGCCGCATTTCTCCTTCGCCGGGCTGAAGAGCGCGGTGGCGCGCGCGGTGGGGCAGCATTCGCCGGAGGACCTTGCCGCGTCGTTCCAGGCGGCGGTGATCGACTGCCTGCTGGACCGGACCCGCCGCGCGCTGGACCGGGTCGAGGTGGCGTCGCTGGTGGTCGCGGGCGGGGTCGCCGCCAACGGCGCGATCCGGGCGGCGCTGTCGGCGCTGGCGGCCGATCGGGGGCTGCGCTTCGTCGCGCCGCCCTTGTGGCTGTGCACCGACAATGCGGCGATGATCGGCTGGGCGGGGGCGGAGCGGTTCGCGGCCGGGCTGTGCGACCCGCTCGACGTCGCCGCGCGCCCGCGCTGGCCGCTCGACCCGAGCGCCGAGGCGGCGCGCGGCGCGGGTGTGAAGGCGTGAGCGGCGCGGCGCTGCTCGCGCCGGCGGCGCTCGTAGGGCAGGCGGTGCCATGCCGTCCGGACATCGCCGCCCTCACCGATCCCGCGTTGTTCGCCCGCTATCCGGCGCGTTCTGCCGCGCCGAGCCGTTGGCGTGCCGCCGACGTGCGCCGCGGCTGGGCACGTACCTATCGAACGATGCTGCGCCGATACGGCGGCGGTCCGGCCGATCTCGCAGGCGCCTACCGGGTCGTGGGCATCGGGTGCGGCGCCAGCGCGGTTTGCGCCGCCTTTGTTGATGGGCGCAGTGGCCGGGTGATCTTCGCGCCCGCGCTACGCGAAGTGTCTGCCATGACGTTCGAGGCCGATGTCGGTTTCGAGATGCTCACCTATCGGCGCGACAGCCGACCGCCGGCGGTGATCGGCGCACCCAACGAGGACGAGCGCCGCCGCGCGGTGAGCCACTATGATTCGCGCGACGGGCGGCCGCGGCGGGTCGGCTTCCTCGGGACGCGTGATTTCTGCGCGGGACGGAGAGCGAAGCTGTGAAGATTGGGGTGATCGGCGGCGGGGCGTGGGGCACCGCGCTGGCGCAGGTGGCGGCGCATGGCGGGCGCGACGTGCTGCTGTGGGCGCGCGAGGCGGAGGTCGTCGCCGCCATCAACGACGCCCGGGTGAACGACGCCTTTCTTCCCGGCATCGCGCTGTCGCCGTCGATCCGGGCGACCGGCGACCTCGCGGCGCTGGAATGGGCGGACGCGCTGCTGGTGGTGGCGCCTGCGCAGCATGTCGGGCGGGTGCTGGCCGAGGCGCCGGCGGGCGGCCGGCCGCTGGTGCTGTGCGCCAAGGGGATCGAGGCGGGCACGAGGGCGCTGGTCGGGGAGGTGGCGCGCGCCGCCCGGCCGGACGCGCCGATCGCGGTGCTGTCCGGCCCGACCTTCGCCCACGAGGTCGCGCGCGGACTGCCCACCGCGGTGACGCTGGCGTGCGAGGACGCCGAGCTTCGCGCGGCGCTGTCCGAGCGGCTGGCGGCGCCGCATTTCCGCCCTTACGCGTCGGCCGACGTGATCGGCGCGGAGATCGGCGGCGCGGTCAAGAACGTGCTGGCGATCGGGTGCGGGGTGGTGGAGGGCGCGGGGCTGGGGCTCAACGCGCGCGCGGCGCTGATCGCGCGCGGCTTCGCCGAGATGACCCGGTTCGGGGTCGCGCGCGGCGGCCGGGCGGAGACGCTGGCCGGGCTGTCGGGGCTGGGCGACCTGGTCCTGACCTGCTCGTCCACCGCGTCGCGCAACTTCTCGCTGGGGGTCGGGCTGGGCCAGGGGCGCGGCGCGGCCGAGCTGATGGCCGACCGGCGGACGGTGGCCGAAGGCGCGTTCACCGCCCCCGTGCTGGTCGAGGCGGCGCGCGACGTCGGCGTGGAGATGCCGGTCGCGGCGGCGGTGGCGGCGTTGCTCGGCGGCGCGGACGTCCGCACGGTGGTGGGGGCGCTGCTGGCGCGACCGCTGCGGGACGAGGGGGTCTAGGCAGGCCCCCGCTCCCGGGCGTGTGGGTCACGAGCGGAGAGAACCCATCGGAGCGCCGGTGGTCGGCGCCGACGCGCCGACACCCACCCCGCCCCCCATCGAAGGGGGGGGGGGCAGGGAATTAGTCAGAAGTCGACCGCGACGCCCTTGCGTTCCCAGTCGCCGTAGCGGGTGGGGTCGCGGCCGAGGGGATCGTGCTCGGCGTCGCGCTCGGTCGGCTCCGGCGTGGGGACCGGCGTCGTCGGCGTCAGGTGGGCGGGGGGCTTCACATGGGCGGGGCGGTCGGACATGGGCGCTGGCTTCCGGTCGGGCTGGGACGTCCCCACATCGGCGCGATGACGAGGTACCGCAAGTGAGCCCAGCCACCCGTTCCCCCGCCGCCCGTTCCCCCGCCCCGCGCCCCGCGATCGATCCGCCCGGCACGCCCGCGCGCCGGGCGGCGCTCAGGCTGCTCGACGCGGTGCTGCGGCGGGGGGAGGCGCTGGAGGCGGCGCTCGCGGGCGCGGCG
>Ga0325400_1000423_pt1 | contig 30769 bp, 26 predicted proteins | sample PopdelMetagenome_2_FD_205662 | JGI IMG/M metagenome (GOLD analysis project Ga0325400, IMG submission 205662) | Populus deltoides microbial communities from Bellville, Georgia, United States - Xylem-PdKOR-R1 | ecosystem: Host-associated > Plants > Phyllosphere > Stem > Wood/Secondary xylem...
GGTCGCCTGCCGCCCGCGCCTGGGTCGCGCTGATCGCGCTTGCCCTGGTCATGGGGCTGACGCTGATGGCCTATGCCGCGCGGCGCTGGCACTGGTTCGAGCCCGCACCCGCGGTCACGCCCGGCCAGACGGAGGCGAGTGCGGCGGCGGTGATCCCCGACGTGCTCCCCGCGCCCGCGCCCGTCACCCTGCCGCCGCCGGTGGTCGCCACCATCGACCCCGCCACCCTGGCCACCCGCGAGGCGACGCTGGCCGGGCAGCTCGCCGCGCTGGAGGCGCGCACCGCCACCGTGCAGGCCGACGCCGCGAGCGCCGCGACCCAGGCGGCGCGCGCGGAAGCGCTGCTGATCGCCGCCGCCGCCCGCCGCCAGATCGATCATGGCCAGCCGCTCGGCTATCTGGAGGAACAGCTGCGGCAGCGGTTCGGCCAGCGCCAGCCCCGCGCGGTCGCCATCGCCATCGCCGCCGCGCGCCAGCCGATTACCGCGGACACGCTCGCCGCCGGGCTGGATGCCGGCGCGGCGGGGCTGTTGCGCGCGCCCGACGACGACCTACTCGACCTCCTCCGGCGCGAGATCGCGACCCTGGTGGTGGTGCGGCGCGGGGGCGAGCCGTCGCCGCTCCCCACCGATCGGCTGGCGCAGGCCAGGCGGCTCTTGGCGGCGGGCCAGGTCGAGGCGGCGCGGGCGGAGGTGGCGGCCCTGCCCGGCGCGGCCGGCGCGCGCGGATGGCTGGTGGCGGCGCGGCGCTGGGTGCTCGCGCACCAGGCGCTCGACCAGATCGAGGCGGTCGCGCTGACCGCGCCGCCGCCCGTACCCGCGGTCGCCGGCGCGCCGGTGACGACGGTGCTGCGCTGACGCCCCGACCGACCCGGGGGCAGCGCGGACGGGTCGGTCGCTAGGTCCGCTCGATCAGCGCCATGGCGCCGTGCGGTGCGCGGATCTTGGCGCCGGCGATGAAGAAGACGAACGTGTCGCGCGGCGCCACCGGTGCCGGGCCGGCGATCAGCGGCACCGGCGCCGGGCTGTCGCCGCGGTTCCACCCCGCCGCCATGTCGGCCCAGCGATCCAGCGCGGCGGGCGCGTAGCCGGCCGGCTCCGCCTCCGCGCCATTCTCCAGCCGCGCATAGACGAGATCGCCCGAGACGTCGGCGATCGCGGGATAGTCGGCGGAGTCGGCGAACACGATCGCGACCCCGGCGGCGCGACACATCGCCACGAACGCGGGCGTGCGGAAGCTGTCGTGCCGCACCTGCACCGCGTGGCGCAGCCGCACGCCGGCATGGCTCGCCGGCAGCAGCGCCAGGAAGGCGGCGAAATCGTCGGGGTCGAACCGCTTGGTCGCCATGAACTGCCACAGGATCGGTCCCAGCCGGTCGCCCAGCTCGACGAGGCCCTGCCCAACGAATCGCGCGATCGACTCGCCCGCCTCCGCCAGCACCTTGCGGTTGGTGCAGTAGCGCGACGCCTTGACCGCGAACACGAAGCCGTCGGGCACGCCCGCCGCCCAGCCGGCGAAGCTCTGCGGCTTGAAGGTGGAATAATAGGTGCCGTTGATCTCGATCGCGGTCAGCTTGGAGGCCGCATATTCCAGCTCGCGCTTCTGCGGCCATTTCTCGGGATAGAAGCTGCCGCGCCAGGGCTCGTAGGTCCAGCCGCCGATGCCGATTCGGATGGTCATGGCGGGGCAGTGTAGCAGGTGCGGGCGGGGCGTCACCCCGGCACCCTCCCTGGCAGGTCCCGGCGTCTGCGACCCGGCCGCCGGTCAGCGGCTCCGCGGCGAGCGCGCCTGCGTCCACGCCGCGACCTCGCTCAACGTCGCCACCCAGACGTCGCGACGATGCGCGGCGAGCCAGTGGAGCAGTTCGCGGTGCGCCTTCGCAGAAACGTTCAGATACTCGCCCGCCACGCCGTGGAAGACGAAGACCGCCGCGCCGCCCCCCGCCTCGGCCTCCCGCGCGTAGGCGATCAGCTCGCGACCGGTGACGCCCTCGGGGAAGCTCCGGGCCGGGATGCCCATCATGTCGATCTCGCCCGGTCGCCGGCGCGCGTCCGCGGCCGTCGCCTCGCCATGCCGGATGTAGGCGACCGTCCGCCCGGCGCGGAGTTCCGCCAGATAGTCCTTTCCGCCGGCAAGGCCGTTGCCGCACGGCGTGCCGAACCCGTGGTCGACCTTGCCGTCGATCGCCGTGAGGAGGACGTTCTGCTGCTCGATCTCCGTCAGCATGCTGGAGGGTGTATAGGCCTCCGTCGTGTAGCGTGGGTCGGCCGGATAGGTCCTGGCGGGACAGGCGTGGAAGACCGTGTGGTTGGCGAGTTCGTGACCCGCGCGCGCGACCGATCGCCACCGCGCCGCCTCCCCGCGCCTGACATTGCTGAGGAAAAAGGTCGCCTTCAATCCCGTCTCGTCCAGCACCGGCACGGCGTGGTCCAGCTGCGAGGTCAGCGCGTCGTCATAGGTGAGCACCACCGCCGCCTTGGCGCCGTTCGGCCACCCGGCGTCCGCAGCCGCCGTGACGGGGGTCGCGCAACAGGTCAGGATGGCGGCCGCCAGCATCGCTCTCATGGCTCCCATCTGCTCGAGCCGCCGAGACGCCGTCAACCCGCCGGTCGCGCCCGCCGGTCGCTCAGGCCCAGCCACGCCCGGCTTGCGGGAAAGCGCCGTAGCACCAGGCGTTCGGCCGCCAGCACGACCGCGAGGCTGATCCCGAACAGCGGCAACAGGACGGCCAGCCCGGCCACCAGGACGCCGCCGGCCGCCCCGCCGGCTGTCCCGAGCGCGTCCGACCGGGCCGGGGCCGGGGCGCCCAGCACCCCCTGCGGCCGGCGCCGCCACCAGAGCACGGCGCCGCTGACGGACAGGAGCGTGAGGCCGAGCGCGGTCAGGAGGTTGAGGAGCTGGTTCAACCAGCCGAACAGCTGCCCTTCGTGCATCGCGACGCCGTAGCCGACCAGGCGATCGACCAGGCGCCGCTGCGCGAAATCCTTGCGGGTCAGCACCCGCCCGGTCGCCCCGTCGAGCGTCAGGTCGGTGCGCAGGGGGCGGTCGGCGGCGTCCGACTTCGCGGTCCAGGACTGGCCCGGACCGGTCGGCGGCGCGATCAGGACCGGCGCCGCGAGTGTGAGCGGCCGGACCGCCGCGACCAGCCGGTCGAGCGGCCGGTCGTCGACGGGCGGGTGGTGCATGGTCATGCCGCCATGTTCGGCATGGTCGCCGGCCATGGCACGCGTGCCCGCGTCGGCGCGCGGCGTCGGTCCTGTCCGACCGGCATGGTCGCCTGACGCGCCGACCGTCCAGTCCTGCTTGACCGCGCCGCCCTCGACCGCGGTCCTCACCACCTTCAGGTACGTGCCCCATCCCTTGGCCCAGGGCAGGCCCGACACCAGCAGGAACAGCGCCATGGCCGACACCCAGAAGCCGGTGACGCCGTGCAGGTCGCGCCAGAACCGCCGCCCGCCGGCCGTCAGGCGCGGATAAACCACCCCGGCCAGTCCACCGCCCTTCGGCCACCAGAGGGCGAGACCCGTCACGATCATCACGATCGTCCACGACGCGGCGAGTTCGACCAGGTAGGAGCCGGGATCGCCCGCCAGCAGTTCGCCGTGCAAGCGGAACACGATCCGCATCAGCCGGTCCTGCTCGCCCACCACCTTCAGCACGGCGAGCGTGGCGGGATGGACGTAGACGCGGGTCTCGCGGCCGTCCCGCCCGACGATGACCTGGACGGCCTGCTCGCCCGTCTCGGGCAGCTGGTAGCGGTGCAGCGTCGATCCCGGCACCGCCGCGACCGCGGCGGCGACCTGATCGGCTGCGGACCGGCGCGGTGCGCCCGCGGTCGCGACGTGCGCGTAGGGCCGGTCGACCAGCGCCTCGACCTGCGGCCGGAACAGGTAGATCGAGCCGGTGAGCGACAGCCACAGCACGAACGGCAGGCAGAACAGCCCGGCATAGAAGTGCCAGCGCCAGATGGTGACGCGGCTGGGCCAGCGTGTGGGCCAGCGTGTGGGCCAGCGTGTGGGCCAGCGTGTGGGGGTGGTCCGCATCGCTCAGAACCTCGTCTTGACGCCGGCGAAAAGGGTGCGCGGCTGGCCGGCGTAGATCGCGCCGGTCGCATTGCGCAGCACCGCCTCGCCGTTCGGCACGCCCGTGCCCGCGACGATCGTGTCCGACACGATCGAGGCCGAGCCCACATAGGTGCGGTCGAACAGGTTCTGGACGCTGGCAAAGACGCTCAGCCGCGACCACCAGCCGGACCCCGGCGGCGGGTCGTAGTGGAGGTTCAGGTTGGTCAGCGTGTAGCCGGGCACCCGCAGCAGGTTCGCATTGTCGATGAAATAGCGCCCACGGTACGTCAGCTCCGCGAACCCGCCGAACCCGGCCAGGGGACCGCTCGGCTGGTCGTAGGCCGCCCGCGCGTTGACGAAGCTCGGGATCACGCCGGGAATGGCGTTGCCGCTCCGGTCCAGCACCACGGAGGTCGCGCCGGCGGTGAGCCGCTCGGCGAAGTCGGTATAGACCTGGTCGTTCCAGCTATAGCTCGCCCGCAGCCGCGCGCCGGGCAGAACCGCGGCGAGCGGTCGCCAGTCGAGGCCGAACTCGACGCCGCGATGCTCGGATCGGGGCACGTTGGACGTGTAGCTCTGGAGGTTCACGCCTGCGGACTGGGTGACCAGCTCGTTGCGGAACCATTCGTAATAGCCGGTCAGCTCCGCCTTCAGGTCGTCGCCCAGCAACCATTCCGCGCCCAGGTCGACGCCGGTGTTCCGCTGGGCGCGCAGCGCGGTGTTGTTGCCGAACGTTCCCTGCGGCGTCACGAACAGCTGCCCGGCCTGCGGCGTGCCGTAGCCGGTGCCGACCCGCGCGTGCAGCCGCACCGGCTCCGCGGGTGTCCAGACCAGCGATGCCTCCGGCGCCACGTTCCAGAAGCGGCGCAGCGCCGGGATCGACGTCGGGGTCGGGCCGGCGTTCGCCGGGTAGGCGTAGGCGGTCTGGCGGACGTCGATCTCCGTCCGCTCGCCGCTGACGCCGGCCACCAGTTGCAGGCCGGGCGCGAGCTGCAATTCCTCCCGGCCCCGCGCGCCGTAGTTGCGGATGGCGCCGAACACCGTCTGCGTCAGCGCGCCCAGACCGTTGCGGCCGGCAGGCGTCTTGTTGAAGGTGAAGCTGCCATTGTCGAGATAGTTGTAGAAGAGCTGCACGAAGCCCGTCGCCTCCATCCCCGCCAGCGCGCCGCGGTTCGTCACGTCGGACGTGATGTTGTAGCTGTTGAACGTCCCCTTCGCCGGTGTCGCGCTGGTCGGCTGGTAGATCACGCGGCTGTCAAAGGTCGCCTGGGTCCGCCAGGTCGTGTCCGAGCCGAAATCATGTTCGTAGCGGACACCCACGATGGTGCGCCGGTCGTCCCGGGCGAGATCGCCCTCGGCCGCGGTCTGGCCGACGCGCGCGCCGTTGACCCCGTTCGCCAGCACCGAAATGGTGCCGCACCCGGGCGCGGCGGTCGCCGCGCGGGCGCAACCCCGTTGATAGGGGTTGAGGAGGTATTGGTTGTAGGAGAGCCGGGTCGACAGCCGGAACTCGCCCTCATTGTAGATCACCTTGGCCGCCACCCGGTCGCGCTCGCCGAGCGCAACCGTGCCGTAGGCGTTGACCGTGCCCGTCCGGTAGCCGGTATGCCCCGTCGCGCCGTCCGCCCCCGCCAGACTCGCGAACAGGCTGTATTCGTATCCCGGTCCGGCATGGCCGACGGTGGCGTAGAGGTTGGCATAGCCGTCGCCGCCGAAGTCGGTGCCGACCTCCACGCCGTCGATATCGCGTCCGCGCCGCGTGCGGAAGTTGATCGCGCCACCCAGCGCATAGTTGCCGTAGCGGGCGGAGGACGGCCCGCGCACCACGTCCACCGCGCCGTACGCATGCGGGTCGGTCAGGTCGAACCGCGCCAGCCCGTCGGGCTGGGTCACGGGGAAATCGTCCTCGAACACCTGGATGTTGCGTGCGCCGAAGCTGTTGCGGGCGTTGGAGCCGCGGATCGACACGCCGACGTCGCGCGGGCCGTTCCCCTGAATGACGGCGATGCCGGGCGCGAGCTTGACGATGTCGGCGATCGTGGTGGCGGGCGTGTTCCGGAAGTCGCCGTCCGCAACGGTCGTGACCGTCTGGCCGGTGATCCGGGTGGTGAGCGACAGCGCGCGGCCGGTAACGACGATATCGGCCTGCGCCGAAGCGTCGGCCGCGCTCCTCGGATCGGGCGGCGCCTGGGGGTTAGCGGCGTCGCCGGCCGCCATCGCGCGCAGTTCGGCGTCGATCGCCTCGCGTTGACGGAGGAGTTCGGTCCGACGCGCATCGACGGCATGGGTCTGATGGGCCGGCGCGACGCCGGCCGCGGCGCACGCGAGCGCCGCGATGGAAAGACTGGGCATGGCATGGTCCTGATCGGTGCGCCGCAGCTGCGACGCAGGCTCGCCCGCGCACGGGCGATGACGGCCGGCCTCGGCCGGCAGTGGCAGGGATCAGGTGCCGAGTGGCGGCGCGCGAAGCGGCGGGCGCAACCGGCCCGGCGCAGGTGGCGGCAGCTGGGCGATGGCCCGCACCGCCAGCACGAACGCGAACAGGATTGCCGCGATAAGGAGCGCGGGGTCGGTGCCGGCCAGAGCCGGCATGCCCAGGCCGGCAAAGGCGCAGGGTGGTTCGACCTTGCCCGGCGTGTCGGGGTGATCCGGCGCGCCATGATCCATGTCCGCCATTACCATGTCCGCCATTACCATGCCCGGCATCGCCATGCCCGGCATCGCGGTGGCGTGCGTCTCCGCCATCCCCACGCCCGGGCAGTGCTGCAGGGTCACGCGGCCGCCCTCCAGGACCGGCATGAACCCGGACGGCACCGCGAGCCTGGCGAACAGCGTGCAGGCGAGCAGGAGCAGCAGCCAGGCTCGCTTGGCGGCGAGGGCATGACGGACCGGGCTCACGATCCGGCGCGTAGAAGAAGAAGGCCTCCCTGTCACGGAGGATCGCTCAGGTGCTCTTAGGGGAACGCACCGGACCTACAGCACCGGTTCGATGGCGCGGCGGCGTGCTCGCCCGGCCGACCTGGACCGTGACATGGCGGGGGGAGGGGGGGGTGGAGCGGCCCCGTGTACCAGGGATTGCCGATATGTCCTGCGGTCACGCCGCCCGCTCGCGGCCGAGCAGCGCGCGTTTGCGCTCCACGCCCCAGGCATAGCCGGACAGCGCGCCGGTGTTGCGGACAACGCGGTGGCAGGGGATCGCGACCGCCAGCCTGTTGGCGGCGCACGCCCCCGCGACGGCCCGCGTGGCGCTCGGCGCGCCGATCCGCCCGGCCAGCTCGGTGTAGGACAGCGTCCGTCCCGCGGGTATGTCGCGCAAGGCCTGCCACACCCGCTGCTGAAAGGCGGTGCCGCGTATATCGAGCGGCAGGTCCAGCCCCATCGCGGGCGCCTCGACGAAGCCCACCACCGCCGCGACGACCGCCTCATATTCCGCATCGGCGCCGATCAGCGTCGCGTGGGGAAACCGGTCCTGGAGGTCGCGCGCCAGCGCGTCGGGATCGTCGCCCAGCAGAATGGCGGCGACGCCCTTCGCGCTTGAGGCGACCAGGATCGCGCCAAGCGTCGTCTCGCCGATCGCGAAGCGGATCTCCTCGGCGGCGCCGCCCCGGCGGAAACGGGTCGGGGTCATGCCGAGCATGGCGTTGGACGCCTCGTAGAACCGTCCGTTCGACCCGAAGCCCGCATCGAAGATCGCCTCCGTCACGCTGCCGCCGCCGGCCAGCGCCTCGCGCACCCGCTTCGCGCGGCGGGCGGCCGCATAGGCCCTGGGCGTCAGCCCGGTCTGCGCCTTGAAGAGGCGGTGCAGGTAGCCGGGACTGAGCGCGAGCGCGTGCGCCAGCTCGGCGAGCGGCGGCGCGGTCTCGCTCTCCTCGATCAGGCGGCATGCCCGGGTGACGATCGCGACCCGCGCATCCTCGCCGGAGGGCCCGTCGGGGTTGCACCGCTTGCAGGCGCGAAATCCGGTCGCCCTTGCGCGCTCCAGCGTGTCGTGGATGGTGACGTTCGCGGGATTGCAGCCGCGCGACGGGCAGGACGGCCGGCAATACACGCCGGTGGTGTCGACGCTGTACCAGAACGCTCCGTCCGCGGTCCTGTCGCGGGCGACAATGCGCGCCCAGCGCGGGTCGGCGACGATCGTCCGCGCCCGGGTGTCTCGGCTGTTCATGACCTTTGCCCTCTATATGCGGGCCGAGGGATATGACGAGTCTCGCGATGCGGCACTCCGGGTCTTGCTCTCGAATTGAGCAAACGACGACGCGCCGAAGAGCTGTCCGCGATCCGGGGGAGACGATGACCGCCCGGCGAACTGCCGGTCTTGGCGCTCGCCACCGGGGCGTCGGCCTCTGCGGAAAATACGCTGGAGCGGGCGAAGGGATTCGAACCCTCGACCCCAACCTTGGCAAGGTTGTGCTCTACCCCTGAGCTACGCCCGCTCTGGCGCCTGGCCGGTCGCTCTGGTCGAGCTCTCCCGGCGGGTGAGGCGCGCCATTAGCAGCGGGCGGATAGGGCCGCAAGCCCCGATGCGCCGCCAGAACCATCGTGCCGCCGTTTCCGGAGGACTGGCGACTCGCGTCGAAGAACATTACACGAACGCCGATGACCGCGTCCGACGCCCGCCCAAGCCGACGCCGCCGCCGTTGCAGGCTCGCCGCCGCGCGCGCGTCGCGCCGGGGCGCATGTCCGGCAGGGTATCGTCGATCCGCCGACAGGCGCGACCGGACGTGACGATCGGCGTGATGTCCGAGCCGCCGCCGGCCGGGCCTCGCTGGCTGGCGCTGGTGTTCCGGTGGCTGTCGGCCGATCGGCTCCGGGCGACCCGCCCGCACCTTTTCGTGCACGGCGACACGCGGCCGCTGGGCTTTGTTGAAGCGGCGGGCCGGACCGTCCGCCTCGCCGCGCTCGACCGCGCGGCATGGGCGGCGGGGCTCCGGCCCGGCACGACCATCCCCGACGCGCATGCGCTGGTGCCGGACCTGTGGCTGTTCCCGCACGACCTCCATGCCGATCTCGACTGGCTGGAGCGGCTGGCGGACGCGTGCCACCGCTACACGCCCGCGGTGGTGCCGCTGCCGCCCGACGCGCTGCTCCTCGACGTCGCCGGATGCGCCGGCGGGGGCGAGCGCGCCCTTGCCGCCGATGTGGAACGGCGCTTCGCCGGGCGCGGCCTGCTGGCGCGCCACGCGTTCGGCGACACCAAGGAGATCGCCCACGCGCTTGCCCGCTACGCCGGTGCCCCCGCCCCCGACGAACGCGGCGCGGTCCGGCGGCTGCCGCTCGCCGCGCTGGGCCTGGACGCGGACGCGACCGTGGCGCTGGCGGCGGCGGGATGGAGCACGGTGGGCGAGGTGATGGCACAGCCGCGCGCGCATCTCGCCGCGCGGTTCGGCACCGACGTGGCGGCCGCGGTGCGTGCCCTGGCCGGCGCGGCACCCCGGCCGGCCGAACGGGCGGGCCCCACGCCCCTCGCCGCCGAGCGGCACCTCCCCGATCCGGTCGCCACCACCGATCAGGTCCTAGCCGTTCTGGCCGACCTCGCCGAACGCCTGCGCGCCGCGCTGGACGCCCGGGGGGAGGGCGGCCGCCGCTGGGAGGCGGGGCTGTTCCGGGTCGACGGACAGGTGGACCGCGTGCCCGTCCAGCTCGATCCGCCGACCCGCGACGTCCCGCGGGTCCTGGGCCTTCTACGGGAACGGATCGACGCGCGCGCCGACCCGCTGGATCCCTCGTCCGGCTATGACCTCGTCCGGCTGGAGGTGCCGGTCGCCGAGCCCTGGGACGCGCACCAGTTCCGGCTGGAAGGCGGGATGGGGCGCCGCGGCGACCCACCGGTACCGTCGGCACGATCCGCGGCCCGCGCCGGTCGGGGACCCGGCCGGCGGGTCGGCCGCGGGCAGGAGCAGGCGGAGATGGACCTGTTCCCGACGCACACGCCCGCCCTGCGCTCGTCCGGGCCGGACACGGCGTCCGCGCATCCGATCCACCTGTTCGACCCGCCCGAGCCGGTCGATCCGCTGGGGACCGCCGGCCCGGACCGCCCGCCCGCGCGCTTCCGCTGGCGTCGGCGGGTCCATGAGGTCGCGCGCGCCGCCGGTCCCGAACGGGTCGCGGGCGAATGGTGGCGCCGGAGCGACGGCGAGCCGCACCCGCGTGACTATTACCGGGTGGAGGACCGCCGCGGACGCCGGCTGTGGCTGTTCCGCCTCGGCGTCGATGGCGACGGCGACGGCGACGGCGACGGCGCGGGGTCGCGCTGGTACGTCCACGGGCTGTTCGCCTAGGCGCCGCAGGAGCCGGCGCGACCTCGCGTGCGTCGCGCGGCGCGGCGTCCCCGCCGCACTGGCATTCGCCGCCCGCCGCGCCGATATAGCGCCAAACGAACAGGAGTGACGCGACTTGGCCAGCCTCGGCATGACCCCCGCCCAGAAGGACGCCGTGGAGGCGTTCCGCCGCGACGTCGTCGAGCCGTCGATGACCAGCCTCGTCATTATCGATTTCTGGGCGGAATGGTGCGGCCCCTGCAAGCAGCTGGGGCCGATCCTGGACAAGGTCGCCGGCGACTATGCCGGCAAGGGCGTCAAGCTGGTCAAGGTCGACACCGACAAGGACCAGTTCATCGCCGCCCAGTTCCAGGTCCGCTCGATCCCAACCGTGTACGCGATGTTCGGGGGGCAGCTGGTCGCCGATCTCACGCCCGCGCGCACCGAGCCGGCGCTTCGCACCATGCTGGACCAGCTGCTTCGCCAGCTTCCGGTCCGGTCGGAGGCCGCGGACGCGGAGGCGGAGCTCGAACCGCTGATCGCGATGGGCGAGGAAGTGCTGGCGGAAGGTGACGCCGAACGCGCGCTGTCCATCTTCGCGCAACTGACGGAGATGGCGCCCGACCATCCCGCCGTTCTGTCCGGCCATGTCCGCGCGCTGATCGCGGCGGGCGACACCGATGCCGCGCAGGCGGTCGTCGACGCGCTTCCCGCCGACCTGAAGGACCCCGGCCTCGACCGCGCCCGCGCCGCCCTGTCGCTGGCGCGGACCGCGCAGCCGGTGGCGGACCATGCCGGCCTCGCCGCGGCGGTCGCGGCCGATCCCGACGACCATGCCAAGCGCTTCCAGCTCGCCGGTGCGCAGATGGCGGCGGGCGACCGCGACGCGGCGGCCGACAACCTCCTCCACATCGTCGCCGCGGAGCGCGACTGGGACGACGGCGCCGCGCGCCAGCAGCTCCTAAAGCTGTTCGAGGTCGTCGGGCTGATGGACCCATGGGTCTCCGCACAGCGGCGGCGCCTGTCCGCCGCCCTGTTCGGCTGAGCCCGATGCGGCTCTCGATCTTTCCGCTGCCGGGCGCGCTGCTCTTTCCGGGGCTGCAGCTGCCGCTTCACATCTTCGAGCCGCGCTACCGCGCGATGGTGTCGGACGCGATGGCGCGCGACCGGCGGATCGGCATGATCCAGCCGCGGCTGGAAGCGGGGGCCGGCGACGCGACCAGGCCGCCCGTCTACGACGTCGGTTGCGTCGGGCGCATCGCGGAAGTCGAGGCGATGGAGGACGGCCGCTACAATCTCGTCCTCCAGGGCGTGTCGCTGTTCCGGGTGGTGCGCGAGCTGGACGCCGCCACCGCCTTCCGCCAGGTGGAGGCGGAGCTGATCGCGGCGGCGGGCGACCAGGCGCTCGCCCCGGCCGAGCGCGCCTCGCTGGAGATCGAGTCGCGCCGTTTCGCCGATGCCGCGGGCTATGCGGTCGATTGGGACCAGGTGGCGCGGCTCGACGACGAGACGCTGGTCAACGGCATCGCCCAGATCGCGCCGTTCGACGCCGCCGCCAAGCAGGCGCTGCTGGAGGCGCCCGACCTCTCGACCCGCGCCGACCTGATCGTCCAGCTGATGCAGTTCTTCGGCCGCCACGACGGCGACGAGCGGGTGACGCTGCAATGAGTGCGTCAGCGGGGAGCGGGGCAGGAGGTTCAGAGGCAGGCGGCCTCGATCCGTGGCTCCTGTCCAAGCTGGTCTGCCCGGCGACGCGCCAGCCGCTCCGCCACGACACGGCGGCGGGGGAGCTGGTGTCGGATGCCGCCGGCCTCGCCTACCCGATCCGCGACGGCGTCCCGGTCCTGCTGGTCGAGGAGGCGCGGCTGCTGGAGAGATGATCCGCCGATCCCCTCTCCCGACCGCCTCGGTTTCCCGTCACCCCAGCGAAGGCTGGGGTCCATGGCTGTCGAGCAGGCCACACAGTCGCGGATGCCGGTCGCCGCTGGCACGGCAGTGAAAATTAGCGCTGTCCTACAGCCATCCACCCTGCCACGTCCGGGTCGCGTCGATCCGGCATCGGCGCGGCTCTTTCTCCGTCGTCCATCCGACCGCGCGCATCGGGGCGATTTCCGATCGGGTTGTACCACTCTCCGTTCGGCCTGAGCGAAGTCGAAGGCCAAAGGTGGCGTGAAGGGCTTCGACTACGCTCGGTAAAAACGGTGCCGCCGCGCAACTAAGTTCCAAGCGCGCGACACGAAAATACCGGAACAGCGTGCAAGGTGTGAAGCGTCGCCCCGCCGGCTCAGACCGGCACGCCCTGTAGCAGCTTGGGCAGCTCGCCCGTCTCGCCCCGCGCCTCCGCCATGAACCGGTCCTTGAGCGGGCCGATCCGGTCGACCGCGGAGATGCCGAGGCGGCGAACCGCGCTCGCCGCCTTGCCCGGTATCCCGAACAGCCGGGTCAGCGTGTCGGTGGCGGCGGCCACCATCAGCGTGTCGACCCCGCGCCAGCGCTGATAGCGCGCGAGCAGCGCCGCATCGCCCCCGTCCATGCCGACCCGCTTGCCCTCGACCAGCACCTCCGTCAGCGCGGCGACGTCGCGGAAGCCGAGGTTGAGGCCCTGGCCCGCGATCGGGTGGATGCCGTGGGCGGCGTCGCCGACCAGCGCCAGCCGCTCGGCCGTGATCGTCGCGGCATGGTGGAAGCCGAGCGGGTAGCTCGCGCGCGGCGTCGGCGCCGACAGTTCGCCGAGGAACCCGCCCATCCGCGCCGTCGCCTCGGCCAGGAAGCCGCGATCACCCAGCTTCAGCATCGCCGCACCGTCGCGGGCGTCCACCGTCCACACGATCGCCGACCGGTGGCCGACCTCGTCGTCGGGCAGCGGCAGCAGCGCGAACGGGCCGGCGGGGTAGAAGACCTCGAACGCGACATGGTCGTGCGGGCGTTCATGGTGAAAGGCGCCGACGATCGCGGTGTGGTCGTAGCTCCAGCGCGCCACCGTGATCCCCGCCGCCTCGCGGGTCGGCGAGCGACGGCCCTCCGCCGCGACCAGCAGCGGCGCGCGGACGGCGGCGCCGTCCGAGAGCGTGACCGTCACGCCCGCGGGTCCGCGCTCCTGCGTCGCCGCCGCGGTCTTCATCCGCAGGTCGACCCCGCCGGCGGCCGTCGCCGCGTCGAACAAGGCCCGCCTGAGGAGCTTGTTCTCGTACATGGTGCCGAGCGGATCGTCCTTTTCCCCCGGCACGAAGTCGAGCTTGCCCGGCGCCAGCCCGTCGGACACGCGGATGTGGCGGATCGGGCAACCCTGACCGGCCAGCCGCGCGCCGACCCCGATCGCGTCCAGCATCCGGTGGCTGGCGCTGGCGATCGCGGAGGCGCGCCCGTCGAACCCGGGTGCCAGCGTCACCGCCGGGTCGGCGGGGTCGACCACGGTGCTGCGAAGGCCGTGCGCGTCCAGCGCGAGCGCGAGCGACAGGCCGACCAGCCCGCCGCCCAGAATGATGACGTCCGTATCCATGGCCGTGATCTAGGCGCAGTCGCGGCGCAATTCACTATTGGCGTGCAATCGGCTATTCGCCGGTTGGTTAATCGGTGTTCGGGGTGGGTGAGTGATGGCTAGCCGTGCGCAGCCGGTCTTGTGGCGCGAATCGGTCAAGGCGGGGGCGGTGCGCTCGGGCGCGCTGATGACCGCGATCGCGCTGTTCGCGCTCAGCCTCCTCGTCGTGCTCGCGCTGGTCAGCTACAAGCCCGGCGACCCCTCGCTCAACACCGCCGCCGGCGGCGTCGCCCGCAACCTGGCCGGCGTGCCCGGCGCCTGGTTCGCCGACCTCGCCTTGTCCGCCTTTGGCCCGGCGGCCGCGCTTCTCCTGCCGGTCTTGCCGATCGTGGCGCTCCGCTTGTGGCGCGACCAGCCGCCGGGCGATTGGGGGCGGATGCTGGCGCGTGCCACGGTGGGCGTGGCGCTGATGGCGGCGGCGCTGTCCTTCGTGTCGGGCGCGTCGGTGATGGCGCTGCCCGCGGGCTGGGGCGGGCTGGCCGGCATGGCGCTCGCCGGGGCGGGCCGATGGGCGCTCGGCCTGACCGGCGACGCGGCGGTGTCCTTGTGGGGCGGGCGCGCGCTCGGCCTCGCCGCCGGCATCGCGGGCGTGCTGGTCTGGGGCAACAGCCTGGCGCTGGATTGGAGCCGCGGGCCCTGGCGCGGGCGCGGCTGGCGCCGGGCGGAGCGCACGCCCGCGCCGATCGACGACGAGGACGAGCCGCTCACCCTGCTCAGGAAGCCGGTGGAGCCGCGCGCCGTGGCGCAGCCCGACGATCGTCCCGCGCCCGTCATCGCCGACCGCCAGCTCGCGCCGTCGGCGGCCAAGCCCAAGTCGCAGGCGAAGCTCGACCTGCGCGACAGCTACGAACTGCCGCCGCTCGACCTCCTGGCCGAGCCGCCGCCGACCCCCGCCGGCACGATCGACAAGGCCGCGCTGGAGCGCAACGCCCGGCTGCTGGAAAACGTGCTGGACGACTTCAAGGTGCAGGGCCAGATCAACGAGGTCCGGCCCGGCCCGGTCGTCACCATGTACGAGCTGGAGCCGGCGCCCGGCATCAAGGCCAATCGCGTCGTCCAGCTCGCCGACGACATCGCCCGCAACATGTCGGCGGTGTCCGCCCGCGTCGCGGTGATCCCGGGGCGCAACGTCATCGGTATCGAGCTGCCCAACCAGAAGCGCGAGGCGGTGGCGCTCCACGAGCTGGTCGGCTCGCAGCAGTTCGAGGACCAGTCGGCGCAGCTCCCGATCATCCTCGGCAAGAACATCGCCGGCGACCCGGTCATCACCGATCTGGCGCCGATGCCGCACCTGCTGGTCGCGGGCACCACCGGCTCGGGCAAGTCGGTCGGCCTCAACTGCATGATCCTGAGCCTGCTTTACCGGCTCACCCCGGACCAGTGCCGGATGATCATGATCGATCCCAAGATGCTCGAGTTGAGCATGTACGACGACATCCCCCACCTCCTGTCGCCGGTTGTCACCGACCCCGCCAAGGCGGTGCGCGCCCTTAAATGGGCGGTGGAGCAGATGGAGGACCGCTACCGCCAGATGTCGTCGGTCGGCGTCCGCAGCCTTGCCGGCTTCAACGACAAGGTCCGCGGTGCGCGCGCCAAGGGTGCCCCGCTCGGCCGCAAGGTGCAGACCGGTTACCACCCCGATACGGGCGCGCCGGTCTACGAGGAGGAGCAGCTCGAATACGACGTGCTGCCGCAGATCGTGGTGATCGTCGACGAGCTCGCCGACCTGATGATGACCGCGGGCAAGGAGGTCGAGTTCCTGATTCAGCGGCTCGCGCAAAAGGCGCGCGCGGCGGGCATCCACCTGATCATGGCGACGCAGCGGCCGTCGGTCGACGTCATCACCGGCGTCATCAAGGCCAACCTGCCGACCCGCATCTCCTTCCACGTCACCAGCAAGATCGATTCGCGCACCATCCTGGGCGAGCAGGGCGCCGAGCAGCTGCTGGGGCGCGGCGACATGCTCTACATGCCCGGCGGCAAGGGCATCGTCCGCGTCCACGGCCCCTTCGTCTCGGACGACGAGGTGCGTGCCATCGCCGACCATTGGAGGGCGCAAGGCACGCCCGACTACATCCAGTCGGTCACGGAGGAGCCGGAGGAGAGCTTCGTCCTGGACGGCGCGCCGACCGGCGAGGACAGCCAGGAGGATCAGCAATACCGCGCTGCGATCCAGCTGGTGTGCGAATCGCAGAAGGCGTCGACCTCCTGGCTCCAGCGCCAGCTCCGCATCGGTTATAATTCGGCGGCGCGGCTGATCGAGCGGATGGAGAGGGACGGCATCGTCGGCCGGCCCGACCATGTCGGCCGGCGCGAGGTGCTGCGCGACGCCGAAGGACACGCGATCTGATCCGCGTCGCCCGGTTCACGACGGGTTCAATGCCCTTCCCCGAAGGACGCCGCATGACGATCAATCGCCTTCTCGCCGGTGCGCTGGCGCTCGCTCCCCTTCTCGCCGCACCGGTCGCGGTCTCCGCGGTCGCGCAGGCACCGGCCGACTTGTCCGCGGTGCAGGCGCATCTGCGGGCGCTGACGACCTTCACCGCCGACTTCTCGCAGGCCGACCGCAACGGCAAGGTCCTGACCGGCACCTTGACCATGAAGCAGCCGGGCAGGATCCGGTTCCAGTACGAAAAGGGCGTCCCGCTGCTGATCGTCGCGGAAGGCGGCGCGCTGAACTTTATCGACTATTCGGTGCGGCAGGTGCAGCGCTGGCCGATCCGCAACTCGCCCCTGGGCGTGCTGCTCGACCCGTCCCGCGACCTGTCGCGCTTCGCCAAGGTCGTGCCGGCAAGCGGCAGCCCGCTGCTGTCGGTGGAGGCGAGCGACCCGAAGCATCCGGAATATGGCCGTATCACCCTGGTGTTCGCGCGTGGCGGCGGGCCGGCGGGGCTGATCCTGCAGGGCTGGGTATCGTTGGACAGCCAGAACAATCGCACCACCATCCGGCTGTCCAACCAGCGGTTCGGCGGTCCGGTGGCGGACTCGGCGTTCCGGTGGAACGATCCGCGACGGAGCGGTGCGCGAGGCTGACGAGCCGCGGGGCACTGGGCCAAGGCACGATGCGGGAGGCCGTTCCATTCATCCGTGCGACAGGTTGGGTCGGCTAATCACCACCTCGCGGATGTGGGGCGTTGCCGGGATTTCCCCCTGTTGCCTGGTCTCTTTCCACTTCCCGCCTGCGTGACGAACGCTAGGTCGGCCCTCGCTCCATGCCCCCGGAGCGGGGGCCTTTCTGCGCAGGGCGGCTGGCGCTGCGTTCGCGCCAAACTCGCCCAAGCACGGCCGGCGGGAAAAGCTCCGTTCGACGTTCATGGGCTTCGCCCATGAACGTGCCATCGGTTCCCCGGTCTGCTCTGCCGCGAAGCCGCCTCGCCGGTCGAATACCTGTCGGACCCGCTGGACGCGCCGGCCGGGGTAGCGCGGCAGGGTTCCGCTGCGCTACCCCGCCCGGCGTGAAGATCGCGTCCTGGAACATCAACTCGGTGCGGTTCCGCATCGACATCGTCGAACGCTTCCTACGCGAGGCGGCGCCCGACATCCTGTGTCTGCAGGAGACCAAGGTCGAGGATGCGTTGTTCCCCGCCGACGCGTTCCGCGCGCTAGGCTACGACCGGGTCGTCATCCATGGTCAGCGCATGCACCACGGGGTGGCGATCCTGTCCCGCGTGCCGATCGCGGAGGACGACCGCTTCGATTGGCAGGCGAACCGGGAGGCGCGCCACGTCGGCGTCCGGCTTCCTAACGGCGTGCGGCTGGAGAATGTCTACGTGCCCGCGGGCGGCGACGTGCCCGACCGGGCGGTAAACGCCAAGTTCGGGCAAAAGCTCGATTTCGTCGAGCGCATGACCCGCTGGTCGGCGGACCTGTCGGGGCCGACGCTGCTGATGGGCGATTTCAACATCGCGCCGCTGCCGGAGGATGTGTGGAGCCACAGGCAGCTCATCGGCGTGGTCAGCCATACCCCGATCGAGGTCGCGGCGCACGATCGGCTGAAGGCGTCGAACAGCTGGGTCGATCTCGGCCGGCGCTTCCATCCCGCGCCGGCGCGGCTGCATACCTGGTGGAGCTACCGCGCCAAGGACTGGGTGGCCTCCGACCGGGGGCGGCGGCTGGATCACCAATGGGCGACCGCCGACGTCGCCGCGACCGCCACCGCGCACACCGTGTTCGAGGATTGCCGCAGCTGGCTGAAGCCGTCGGACCATGTGCCGATCATGACCGAGTTCGATTGGTGAGCGCCGGACGCGATGCCGCCCGCGCGATCGATGCGCTGCGCCGCGGCTGGCCGATCGCGATCGCGGCGTCAGGCGAAGCGCCGCTTATCCTGCTAGCGGTCGAAACCGCCGACGAGGCCGCGCTGGCCGCCTTCCGGCCGGACGGGGAGGCGCCGCTGCTGCTGTCGAGCGGGCGGGCGGCGACGCTCAACCTCGCCAACCAGTGGGCGGCGGCGGACCCCGACCTGCCCGTGCTGATCGAACCCGCCCCCTGGCTCGACTTCGCGACCGCCACCGCGCTTGCCGATCCGCAGCTTGACCTCGCCACGCCGCTCAAGGGGCCGTTCCGCACCCGTCCGATCGCCGACCCGGCCGCGGCGCTCGCCGCGATCCGGCTGGCGCGGATCGCCGGGCTGCTGCCCGCCTTCTTCGTCGACGGGGAAGGGCCGGAGGTGACGATCGACCCCGCCGCGATCGACGCGCATCAGGCCGCCGGCACGCTGCGGCTGGCGGTGCGCGCGCGACTGCCGGTGGCGGGTGCGGAGGATGCCGAGATCGCCGCGTTCCGTCAGCCCGACTCGGGCGACGAGCACGTCGCGCTGGTGATCGGCCGCCCGGACGGCACGCCGCCGCTGGTCCGCCTGCACAGCGAATGCCTGACCGGCGACGTGCTCGGCAGCCTCAAATGCGATTGCGGGCCGCAGCTCGCCGCCGCGATCGCCGCGATCCGGGCGCATGGCTGGGGCATCCTCCTGTACCTGCGGCAGGAGGGGCGGGGGATCGGGCTGGTCAACAAGCTGCGCGCCTATCAGCTCCAGGATCAGGGGTACGACACGGTCGACGCCAACACCCGGCTGGGCTTCGCGGTGGACGCGCGCGATTTCGGGGCGGCGGCGCGGATGCTCCGCCTCCTGGAGCAGCGGCAGGTACGGCTCCTCACCAACAATCCGGCCAAGGTCGCGGCGCTGGAGGCGGCGGGCATCGCGGTGGTCGAACGCGTGCCCCATGCCTTGCCGGCCAACCCGCACAACGAACGCTACCTGGCGACCAAGCGCGACCGGACCGGGCACCAGCTCTAGGCGGTGCCGACCGTGCCCGGCGAGGCCGGACCGCCATGTAGATCACCTCGGTCCCGATCGCGGCCCTTACGCGAGGAGCCGGCCGACCGCTGTGAAATCGGCCGCCACCGCCGCGACGCCGACGCCGCGGAGCCGATCGGCGTGGCCCGGGTCGCAATGGAGCCCGGCGCAAAGGCCGACGACGTGGCCGCCCGACGCGACCGCGCCGGTGGCGCCGACCACCGAGTCCTCGATGATCGCGCACCGGTCGATTGCGACACCCAGCGCGTCGGCGGCATGGAGGTAGAGGTCGGGCGCTGGCTTGCCGCGCGCGACGTGCTCGCGACCCGAATAGAGATGCGCGCCGAACGCGTCGCGCAGGCCCATGTGAACGAGGTGGCGGTCGATCCACGCGGTCGTGCTCGACGACACGATCGCGAGGGGCAGGGTCGGGGGCAGCGCCCGCACGAACGCCACCGCGCCCGCGACCGGCTCGATCCCCGCCGACAGGACCCGCTCATCCTCCGCGCGGCGCGCCTCGTGGAAGTCGGGCGGCAGCGGCGCGCCGTAGAAGGCCTCGACCCGGGCCAGGAAGTCGCCGCCGGCATAGCCCATGAAGCGGGTCGCCGCCTCGGCGGTACCGATCGGCCGGCCCGCGGCGGTGAGCCATTCGGCGAGCTGGCGATTGCCCTCATGCTCGCTCTCGACCAGCACGCCGTCGAAGTCGAACAACAGCGCGTCGAACCTCATGCGCGCGCGCCGAACAGCGCCGACCCGACCCGGACATGGGTGGCGCCCAGCATCACCGCGGTGTCGAGATCGCCCGACATCCCCATGCTGAGCCCGGCAAGGCCATGGTCGCGGGCGAGCTTCGCCAACAGCGCGTGGTACGGGGCCGGCTCCACCTCGAAGGGCGGCACCGCCATCAATCCCGCGAGCGGCAGGCCGGCGGCGCGGGCCCGGTCGAGAAGGGCCGGCAAGTCGGCGATCGCGCAGCCGCCCTTCTGCGGCTCGGCCCCGATATTGACCTGGACGAAACAATCGGGTGCCCGCCCGGCCGCGTCGACGGCGCGGGCGAGCGCATCCACCAGCGACGCGCGATCGACCGAGTGGACCGCGTCGAACAGCGCCACGGCGTCGGCCGCCTTGTTCGACTGGAGCTGGCCGACGAGATGCAGCCGGGCGTCGGGCCAGCGCTCGCGCAGGGCCGGCCACTTGGCCTGCGCCTCCTGGACGCGGTTCTCGCCGAAGACGCGGTGCCCGGCCGCCAGCAGCGGCTCCACCGCCTCCGCGGGATGGGTCTTGGACACCGCGACCAGCGTCACCGCCGCCGGCTCGCGCGCGGCGAGCGCGGCGGCGCGGGCGATGCGGGCGTGGACGTCGGCGAGCGGGGCGTGCGCGATCATCCGCCGCGCTATAGAAGGTGCCATGACGCCCCGGAACCCCGTCCAACGACCCGAATGGCTGATGACCGACGAGCGGATGGGGGACGCGCTGTGGCGGGCGCTGCGCCGGTTGCCGCCGGGGGCGGGGGTGGTGTTCCGCCACCATGCCACCCCGCCCGCCGCCCGGCGCGTGCTGCTGCGCCGGGTCCGGCGGATCGCGGCGGCGCGGCGGCTGCGACTGGTGGTGGCGGGCGAGCGGGGCGGGCACGGGCGGGGGCCGCGCGCCGCGAGCTGGCCCGCGCACGACCGACGCGAGGCGATCGCGGGCGCGGCCGCGGGGGCGCGGCGGTTCTTCGTATCGCCCGTGTTCGCGACCCGGTCGCATCCGGGCGCCGCGCCGTTGGGGGCGATGCGGGCGGCGCGGGTGGTGCCGCGACCTGCCGAGGTGGTGGCGCTGGGCGGCATGGACCCGCGCCGGTGGCGGCGGATCGCACGGCTGGGCTTTGCCGGCTGGGCGGGGATCGATGCCTGGATCGCTTGACCGGACGGATGCGTCGCCCCGGCCCGACGGCACCCGACCGCTTGCTCGTCGGTGGCAGGAGGCTTTTGCGGACGCTGGCGCCTGCCAGCTTCGTTCGGGTGTCGGCTGATGCCGGGCAAGATCATACCGGCGTATCGAACGGAGTTGGTCCAAGAGATGCCAAACCGCCCGGATCCGTGGCGTACGCTAAACATCATCCTTCTGCTTGGGCTCGGTGCCTGCGCTAAGCCCGAGACGGTCGCTTCCCCGCCCCCCGATCGCTTTGCGAACCGGGATGGTGCGCGTGAGGTATGGGCAGACGTCAGGGCCGGTGCGGCTCCCCGGCTCTACTGGCACGCGGAGGACGGCTTCGCGCCCGGCTCCGCTACGCCGGGGATCGTCGGTTGTGACCCGCAACCATCGGCGACCGTGACCTTTATCGGCCAACCAGAGGCGCGTTTCCAGGAAGGCGAGCCGGTGGTGGAGGACCGACTCCGACGCGCCGTGTCCGCCATCCGCTTCGCGCGGACCTATAATCGCACGATGTTCGAGGCTTACCGCGCCGAAATCAAGGTGACGTGTCCCCACGCACGCCTCCAAACCGATCGCCAGGAACGCGCTGACGATTGATCTGGTCGCGATCGGGCCCTGTCGTCCGCCTGGCCGGCGCGCACCCTATCGAACGGGATGGCCTAGAAGCGGAACGCGGTTCCCAGGTACACGGCGCGGCTCTCGCGCCGTTCGTCGGGCTCGCGGGCCAGCCGCTCGCGATCGGTGCGGTAGCGGACGCCGGCGGTGACGGCGAGGTTGCGGGTCAGCGAATAGGAGGTGCTGGCATCGAGCGAGTAGCTCGATTCGGGGCGGAGCGGGTTCACCGCGGCCAGCGGCCGCTCCACCACGCCCTTGACCCGGCCGGACAGGCGGGCACCGCCATAAGTCACGGCGACATCGGCCTGCTCGCGCCCGCCGGGCTGCTGCGCGAGATCGACGCGGTTGACGTCGCCGGCGATGGTGACGCGCTTCCATCCGACGGAGGCGCCCAGGCTGTAACCGATCGGCGCGACGCCGATATTGGCGGGCGCGGCGGCGGCGCGGCCGGTCTCGCCCGGCCCGCGCGCGGTGCGGGCGCGCACGGTGACGGTCACGCCCCGGCTCATGCGCCCGGTATCGGCCGGGGTAAAGCGGAAGGCCGCCGGATCAAAGCCGCCGCGCGCCACCAGCGCCGCCAGCCGCGGATCCGCGGCGGCGGGGGTAAAGGTGCCGGGTGCGCGCAACGGCATCAGCCGGCGCGCGATCCGCGGCGTCGTCTCGCCGGCACCCATAGCGGGCACGGCCAGCGCGCCGGCGGCGATCAGCGCCCCCGCGACACTCGCCATCCATGCCCACCGTGCCGTCACATCCATCCCCGTTCGACCAGCCATTCGTCGAGGCTGCCAAAGCCGCCTAGCATGATTCGATCCGCTGCAACCCCCCGCAAGGGCGGCCCGGCGCAGCATTTCGCCGCAAGTGTTGCAGGCCGCCCACACCTCTTGGCGGGGACGGCGGCGTGCTTGCCGGCACCGGGCACCCTCTGTAAGGCTGCCGGCCAGTTCCCCGTACCAGGAAATTCGCCATGTTTCGTCCCGCCCTGGCCCTGCTGGCCCTCACTCTGCCGCTCGCCGCGTGCGGCGGCGGCGCCGGGCGGCCCAAGGCCGACCTTGCCGCGTCCAAGGTCACCACGATCGGCGTCAACTCCTATCTGTGGCGCGCGACGTTGGACACGCTGTCGTTCATGCCGCTGGTCCAGACCGACTCGAACGGCGGGGTCATCGTCACCGACTGGTACGTCAACCCGCAGGTGCCCGGCGAGCGGATGAAGGTTACCGTGTCGATCCTGGACCAGGACCTGCGCGCCGACGCGGTGCGGGTGGCGGCGCTGCGCGAGATCAATCGCGGCGGCCAATGGGTGTCGGCACCGGTGCAGGCGGCGACCACGCAGAAGCTGGAAAACATCATCCTGACCAAGGCGCGCGACCTGCGCCGGGCGTCGATCGCGGGCTGACCATCTTGACCGACCCCAGCGGCGATGGCGCGCGCGCACCGGCGCGGTTCAACGCGCTAAAGGCCGACGCGCACTGGCAGCGGATATGGGACGAGCGGCGGACCTTCGCCGCCCCCGGCGATCCCGGCGACGCCCCCCGCGCCTATGTGCTGGAGATGTTCCCTTATCCATCGGGGCGCATCCACATGGGGCATGTACGCAACTACACCATGGGCGACGTGCTGGCGCGCTACCGGCGGATGACCGGGCACGCGGTGCTCCACCCGATGGGCTGGGACGCGTTCGGCATGCCCGCGGAGAACGCCGCGATGGAGAAGGGCGTCCATCCCGGCGGTTGGACCCGCGCCAACATCGCCACCATGAAGGCGCAGCTGAAGCGGCTCGGCTTCGCGCTCGATTGGACGCGCGAGCTGGCGACGTGCGAGCCCGATTATTACGGGCATGAACAGGCGCTCTTCCTGGACCTGCTCGACGCGGGCCTCGTCTACCGCCGCGAGAGTGCGGTCAATTGGGACCCGGTCGACATGACCGTGCTCGCCAACGAGCAGGTGATCGACGGCCGCGGCTGGCGGTCGGGCGCAGCGGTCGAGAAGCGCAAGCTCAACCAATGGTTCCTGCGCATCACCCGGTTCGCCGACGAGCTGCTGGACGGACTGGCGGGGCTCGACCAATGGCCGGACAAGGTCCGGCTGATGCAGGAGAACTGGATCGGGCGCAGCCGCGGGCTGACCTTCCGTTTCGCGGTGTCGGACGGCGGGTCGATCGAGGTCTTCTCGACCCGGCCCGACACTATTTTCGGCGCGAGCTTCGTCGCGGTGGCGGCGGAGCACCCGGTCGCGCAGGGGTTGGCCGACCGACCGGAGGTCGCCGCGTTCATCGCCCGCTGCAAGCAGGGCGGCACCACCGCCGCAGAGCTGGAAACGCAGGAAAAGCTGGGCTTCGACACCGGCCTCACGGCCGCGCACCCGTTCACCGGCGAGGCGTTGCCGGTCTTCATCGCCAATTTCGTGCTGATGGATTACGGCTCCGGCGCGGTGATGGGCGTCCCCGCGCACGACCAGCGCGACCTCGACTTCGCGCGCAAATACGCGCTGTCCGTGCCCCGCGTGGTCGCGGACGGCGACGAGGCCGGGGCGGTGTTCGCGGGCGACACCGCCTTTACCGGCGGCGGCACGATCGTAAATTCGCGCTTCCTGGACGGTATGGGCATCGCCGACGCCAAGGCGGAGGTGATCGCCCGCGCCGAGGCGGGGGGATGGGGCGAGGGCTCCACCGTTTACCGGCTGCGCGACTGGGGCGTCAGCCGGCAGCGCTATTGGGGCACGCCGATCCCGGTGATCCATTGTTCCGCGTGCGGCGCGGTGCCGGTGCCGCGCGACCAGCTGCCCGTCGTCCTGCCGGACGATGTCAGCTTCCAGGTGCCCGGCAACCCGCTTGACCGGCATCCGACCTGGAAGCACGTCGCCTGCCCGTCGTGCGGCGGCGCGGCGGTGCGCGAGACGGACACGCTCGATACCTTTGTTGACTCGTCCTGGTACTTTATCCGCTTCGCCAGCCAGCCAAAGGACAAGCCGTTCGACAAGGCGGAGGTGGAGCGGTGGCTGCCGGTCGGCCAGTATATCGGCGGGGTCGAGCACGCGATCCTGCACCTCCTCTACGCACGCTTCTGGACGCACGCGCTCCGCCACCTCGGCAAGCTCGACATCGCCGAGCCGTTCGCGGGGCTCTTCACGCAAGGCATGGTGACCCACGAGACCTATCGCTCGGCGGAGGGCCGCTGGCTGTCCCCCGACGAGGTCGCCGATGGGGTCGAGACCGCGACGGGGGCGGCGGTCACCGTCGGCCGGGTCGAGAAGATGTCGAAATCCAAGAAGAATACGGTCGATCCCGAGCCGATCGTCGACCAGTATGGCGCGGACGCCGTGCGCTGGTTCATGCTGTCCGACTCGCCGCCGGAGCGCGACCTGGAATGGTCGGAGAACGGGATCGAGGGCGCGTGGCGCTTCGTCCAGCGGCTATGGCGCCTCATGGCGCGCGACGAGGGCACGGGCGACGACGCGGCACTGCGCAAGCTCGTCCACCGCACGGCCGCCGGCGTCGGCGAGGCGATCGAGGGGCTGCAGTTCAACAAGGCGGTGGCCCTCCTCTACACGCTGGTGAGCGCGGTCGAGAAGGCGGCGCCCTCCGCCGATCGGCGCGAAGCGGTGGAAACGCTGCTCCGGCTCGCCGCGCCGATGGTGCCGCATCTGGCCGAGGAGGCCTGGGCGGCGCTGGGGCATGACGGGCTGATCGCAGACGCCGCCTGGCCGACGATCGATCCGGCGATGCTGGTCGACGACGAGGTGACGATCGCGGTGCAGGTCAACGGCAAGCTGCGCGACACGCTGGTCCTGCCCAAGGGGCTTGCCCGCGAGGAGGCGGAGGCGGCGGCGCTGGCGTCGGAGAAGGTCGCGGCGTCGCTCGCCGGCAAGAGCCCGCGCAAGGTGATCGTCGTGCCCGACCGGCTGGTGAACCTGGTCGCATGAAGGCGGCACTCCTTCTCCTCCCGCTCGCCTTGGGCGGTTGCGGGCTGCGGCCGCTCTACGCCGGCGGGAGCACGGGGCCGGTCGCCGCGACGCTGGCCGGGATCGAGGTCGCGCCGATCGAGGGCAAGGCGGGATGGCTGATGTCCAACGCGCTGGGCGACCGGCTGGCCCGCGCCGCCGGGACGCCCGCCTACCGGCTCGACGTCAGGCTGCAGGACACGATCAGCGGCCTGGGTGTCCGCCGCGACGATTCGGTCACGCGCGAGCGGCGCAGCCTGCGCGCGCGCTACCAGCTGGTCGAGGCGGCGACCGGGCAGGTGGTGCTGGACGCGACCGCGGGGTCCGATGCCAGCATCGACGTGGTGCGGTCCGAATACGCGACCATAGCCGCCGAGAACACCGCGCTGGAGCGGCTGAGCGGCATCGTCGCCGACCAGATCGTCGCGCGGCTCGCCCTCTATGCGCGGCGCCGACCGGCCGCCGGAGCGGGCCCCGTGCCGCAGCCGTGAAGGCCAACGCGGCCCAGCTCCGCGCGGCGCTGACCAGACCCGATCCGGCCGTCCGATTGTTCCTGCTCTACGGTCCCGACACCGCCGGTGCCGCGGCGCATGCGGCGCTGCTCGCCAAGGCGACGGGCCCCGATGCCGAGCGCGTCGACCTGGACGGCGCGGCGCTGCGCGGCGACCCTGCGCGGCTCGCCGACGAGGCGGCATCGCTGTCGCTGTTCGGGGAGACGCGGTACATCCGCGTCGGCGGCGTGGGCGAGGAGTCGCACGACGCGGTCGCGGCGCTCCTCGATGCGGCGCAGGCGATCCATCCGGTGGTGGCGATCGCGCCCTCGCTCAAGGCGAGCGGCAAGCTGGTCAAGCTGGCCCTTGGCCATCCGCGCGCGATGGCGTTCGCCTGCTACCTGCCGGAGGGACAAAGGGCCGAGCAGATGGTGACGCAGGTCGCCGCCGAGCACGGCTTGCGGCTCGCACCCGGCATCGCGCACCGGTTGGCGGAGGCAACGGGCGGCGACCGGGCGGTGACGGCGCGCGAGTGCGAGAAGGTGGCGCTCTATCTCGATGCGGCGCCCGACCGGCCGGCCGAGCTGGACCACCCGACGCTGGACGCGGTCGGCGCCGACCTACACGAGGCAGAGGCCGCGGCGCTGGTGGAGGCGCTGCTGCGCGGCGAGGCGGCAACGGTTGGCGGCGAAACGGTGCTGCTTGACGCCGCCAACGTGTCGCCCGTCACCTGGCTCCGGGCGATGCAGCGGCGGTTGATGCAGCTGGCCGAGATGCGCGCGGCGGTCGACGCTGGCGAGCCGATCGACCGCGTGATGGAGCGCCAGCGCATGGGCTTTGCGCAAAAGGACGCGACCGGTGTCGCGCTGCGGCGCTGGACCGCGGTGATGCTTAGCACCGCGCTAGACCGGGTGCGCGCGGCCGAGCGCGCGGTGATGGCCCCCGACAATGCCGGCCCGGTGCTGGCGGCGGATGCGATCACCGCGCTGGCGCGACGGGTGGCGCGTCGGGGATAGGGCGTGACGACGGTCGCCATCGCAGCCGGCCCGGCGCGGCGCCACGGCGAGGCGGATGCGCCGCCGTTCGCGCTCGCGGCGCTCGCGATGACGGTGCTGGCGTTCGGGCTGCGCGCGTGGGACTTCGGGAACCCCGTTCTCGACCTGGACGAGCAATGGTACCTGCTGGTCGGCGATCGCATGCTGCACGGAGCGGTGCCGTTCCTGGACCTGTGGGATCGCAAACCCGTCGGCCTGTTCCTCTTATATGCGCTGATGCGGCTGCTGCCCGGCGACGGGATCGTCGCCTATCAGGCGGTCGCGACGCTGTTCGCGGGCCTGACCGCCGCCATCCTGGTGACGCTGGCGCGACGCGCGGGCGCGGCACCGCGTGGCGCATGGGCGGCGGGCGCGCTGTACCTCCTATCGGCCTCGGTGATCGGCGGGCAGGGCGGGCAGGCGCCGGTGTTCTACAATTTGCCGGTCGCGCTGGCGGCGCTGCTGACGCTGCGCCTGCCCGACCTGATCGATCGACAGGGCGGGCTCGCCATGGCACGGAGCGGCGCGGCCGCGTGCCTGCTGGTCGGGGTCGCGATCCAGATCAAGTACACCGCCGCCTTCGAGGGCCTGTTCGTCGGGGTGGCGCACCTTTGGGCGCTTCGTCGCGCGGGCGGCGGGTGGTGGCGCACCCTTGGCTGGGGCGCGGCATGGGCAATCGCCGGGCTGCTGCCGACGCTGGTCGCGGCGGCGGCCTATGCCCGGATGGGGGCATCGGCATGGCACGCCTTCTGGTTCGCCAACTTCGTGTCGATCACGCTGCGCCACGGCTATCCGGTGGCAAAGGTGCTCGGCAATCTAGCGGGCATCCTGGCCCAGATCGCCCCATTGATCCTGGCAACGGGGCTCGCGATCCGGTCGGCGTGGCGCACCCGGCCGCTTGGCGGCGGCTACCGGCTGGTGCTGGCATGGTTGGGCGCGGCACTGGTCGGTTTCGCCTGCATCGGCACGTTCCACGACCATTATGCGCTGCCGCTGCTAGGGCCGCTGGCCGTGGCCGGCGCGCCCGCGCTGGTTCGCACCCGAACGCTGCTGATCGTCCTTGCGGCGGCATCGGCGGTCTTCGCGGGAGAAAGGCTGGCGATGCCCGACGACGCCCGAACGGTTCGGGACGTGGCGGCGCTGGTCAAGGCGCGAACCGGAGCTGGTTGCCCGTACGTCGTCATGGGCGATCCCGTGATCTACCATCTCGCCGACGCCTGCGTCCCGACCGCCTATGCCTTTCCCAACACGCTGGCGCAGGCGATCGAGCAAGGATCGACCGGGATCGACGAGGCCGCGGAGGTCACGCGCATCATGGCCGGCAGGCCGCCCGTCGTGGTCATGTCGGATCGTCGCCGGACGATCTGGAACGTCGACAGCCTGCGGGCGGTGCGGCGCGTGCTGCGACGCGACTATGCGCTGGTCGGTCGCTTTCCGCGCGGCACCTATCACCTGATCGTCTACGCACGGCGGCGCAGCGTCGCATGAAGCGGTTTGCAGCTGTACCGCCTTCATCCGCGCGAGCGAAGTGGAGGCATGGGTCCGAGACGTGCCGCACGGTGTCGCGACGTCGCTCGCACGAATAACAGGTCGACTTGGTCGGAAGCGGTTCCTAGTTCGCGGTCCCGGCTCCGGTGCCGGCGGCCGTTCCGCCGGCATAGCTCGCCACCGCCGACGCCACCGCCTGGATCAGCAGCTGCCGCTCGCGGATCGGACGCTCGGTATCGCCGATCATCACCGCCAGTGCAAAGCGGCGGCCGTCGGGCGCGGTGAGCAGGCCGACATCGTTGAAACCGGCGTTGCGGCGCTGCAGGTCCTGCCCGGTGCCGGTCTTGTGCGCGATCTGCCACCCGGGCGGCAACGCCGCGCGCAGCCGCGCATGGCCGGTGCGCGACGCCGCCATCGTCTCCAGCATCACCCTGGTTGAGGTTTCGGACAACAGCTCGCCCCGCGCCAGCCGGGCGAGCGCGTCGGCGATCGCGAGCGGCGCGGCGCCGTCGGGCGGGTTGGCGACATAGGCGTCGAGCGCGGCGGCGCGGGCGGCCGGATCCAACCGGGATCGGGCGATCTCGAACGCGTTGCCGAGCGCGAAGCCGGGTTGCCAGGTGAGCCCGGCGGTACCCGCCTGGAGCAGCCGCTCGCCGGGGCCGAACCGGATATCGCCCAGCCGCTTCTCCGCGATCATCGCGCGCACCGCATCGGGCCCGCCGACATAGGTGAGCAGGCGGTCGTTGGCGGTGTTGTCGCTCTGGGTCAGCGCGCGGGTGAGCAGCCCTTGCACCGTGGTGCGATAGCCCTCGCCCTTGACCAGATAGGCGATCGGCTGATGGAACAGCGTGAGGTCCTCTGGGCGGACCAGCAGCTCCTCGTCCAGCCGTGCGCGGCCCTGATCGCGCTGCCACAGCAGGGTCATGGCGACCCACAGCTTGGAGACCGACTGCTGGGGCAAACGCTGGCGCCCGCCCGCTTCCACCGTCCAGCCGTCGTCCACCGCGCGCACCGCGATGCCCAGCCTGCCCTGGAACCCCTGCTGGAGCGTCCGAACGGTGGCGGCGAGCCCGGCGGGCGCCGGCGGGGACGGACGAACGGTCGCTTGGGGTACCGGGATCGAGACCATCACCGGCGCGTCGCGGCCGGGGGCGCGGCCGCTCTGGCCGGGGCGCGAGGTCGACCCGCAGGCGGCGAGCAGCATCGCCAACCCCACCGCCGCCCCACGCATCGCTGACCCCGGCACCATGCCCCCCGAAAACCCGTGGCTTTGCATGGGGCTGCGCGCGCTTCCCCGGCAATGATCCCGCCGCACGGGTGCGACGAGGCGGCGGCGGACTGCGACGAGCCGCAGGCGCGTCAAGGGACCAGTACCGTGTCGCATGCTTGCTGGAGCATGTCGGGCCAGTCGAGCGTGTAGTGCAGCCCTCGGCTCTCGCGACGATGCAGCGCGGATCGGACGATCAGCTCGGCCACCTGCAGGAGGTTGCGCAACTCGATCAGGTCGGGTGTGACGCGGAAGTGACCGTAATGGTCGGCGACCTCCTCCGTCATCAGCCGGATGCGCCGTTCCGCCCGCCCGAGCCGCTTGGTGGTGCGCACGATACCGACATAGTTCCACATGAACCGGCGGATCTCCGTCCAGTTCTGCTTGATCACGACCTCCTCGTCCGAGTCGGTGACGCGGCTCTCGTCCCAGGCGCGGATGGCGGGAACGGGCGGAAGCGCGTCCCAGGCGGCGGCGATGTGCTCCGCCACCGCCTCGCCGAACACGAAGCATTCGAGCAGCGAGTTGGACGCGAGCCGGTTGGCGCCGTGGAGCCCCGAGCTGGTGCATTCGCCCGCGGCGTAGAGGCCGGGCAGGTCGGTGCGCCCGTCGCGGTCGACGACGATGCCGCCGCAGGTATAATGCTGCGCGGGGACCACCGGGATCGGTCCCGCCGTCATGTCGATGCCCAGGCCGATGAGCTTCTCGTAAATGGTCGGGAAGTGCGCGCGCACGAAGTCGGCGGGCATGTGGCTGATGTCGAGGTGGACGTGGTCCAGCCCGTCGCGCTTGATCTCCGCATCGATCGCGCGCGCGACCACGTCGCGCGGTGCGAGCTCGCCGCGGGCGTCGTAATCGGGCATGAA
>Ga0325400_1000424_pt1 | contig 30722 bp, 26 predicted proteins | sample PopdelMetagenome_2_FD_205662 | JGI IMG/M metagenome (GOLD analysis project Ga0325400, IMG submission 205662) | Populus deltoides microbial communities from Bellville, Georgia, United States - Xylem-PdKOR-R1 | ecosystem: Host-associated > Plants > Phyllosphere > Stem > Wood/Secondary xylem...
CTGAGGTGAAGGATAAAAAGGGGACAGCCAAATGGTAGTCGCGCCGATCGCTTTGATATGTTCTAGCCGGCGGGTAATCCCAGCAATATTACCGATCCCGTCACCATCGGTGTCTTGGAAGCTTCGAGGGTAAATTTGGTAGACGATTTCGCCAGCTGGATATGTAGTTCGCATATCTATAAGTGTAGCTCATTTAAGAGTTGCTTTTTAATGCCCAAACCATTACGCTTAAGCTAAATATTACAACGATTGGCGTTCCTGGAGGCGCTAGCGGTGGACAATAACCCAAACCAACCTCGACCAACCTTGAATCCGGATAATCATCCTGAACCAGAACCACATGTGGCTGGTCAAATCATTACTCCTGGAGCACCACAAACATATACCCAGCCAACGAATCAGCCAGCCTTTGGCCAACCTACACCTTCTCCCGTCAAAAAATCACGTAAAAAATTAGGGCTACTTATTGTTTTATTAGTCGTTTTACTAGGGGGAGCGGCCGCTGCTTACTTCGTTTTAAATAAAAATGACGCTAATACCGTAGCCACGAGTGTAGTTGTTAAAAAAGACATCCCGAATGTTCGCTATGTCTCGAATAATATCGACTTTACCACCTTCTATCCGGCAAGTGACAGTTCAGCCAGCTATGCTGAGGCTAATCAGATGCTGTTTGAAGGCTTAGTTCGCTACGAAAACAAGACTAAAGTCGTACCTTTATTAGCTGAAAATTGGAATAATCCAGACGACGAAACTTGGGTCTTCAATCTCAAAAAGGGTGTCAAGTTTCACACTGGTCGTGAAATGACCGCTGAAGACGTTAAACTAAGCTTTGAAGCTGCTAAAGAAACGTATTCAGGTGAGACATTCGCTTCTTCAATCACTTCGGTCGAAGCAACCGGTCCATATCAGGTAACCATAAAAACCGATGGCCCAGATCCTGTGCTACTTAACAAATTAGCTTCGTACTACGTGTACGACACGACGTCAGGTAAGGAAGCCAACCCGGTTAATGGTACCGGTGCTTTTACTGTTAAGGAAGGGACGACACCAAGTGATACCAGCCTCGAACTCGTAGCCTTTGACCAGTATCATGGCGGTCGGCCGTACGTTCGTAGTTTTAGCTTTATTGGCGAAGAAGAGCGTGACGGTGGTAAGGCCTATAATGACAATAAAGCCGACGTTATGTACTTAGCCGACAATCCGTCAGTCAGCCGCGCCCACCAGTCATCAACCGTCGATGCTATCAGCGTCTTCATCATGCCCCTCAATACTCAAAAAGCAGGCTCACCACTACAGAACCTAAAAGTCCGTCAGGCAATCCAATCATCAATTGACTCTTCAAAAATTGCCGAAGCGCGCAATGTAAAAGGTACGCCAGCCTCACAGCTCGTTACGCCAGCGATTGTCGGCTACAACCCGAATGTCGCTGCGCCGGAACGCAATATCACGAAAGCCAAACAATTGCTGGCTGAAGCTGGTTACTCCTCAAAGACCGCGATCCAGTTAACCTATTTCTATACCCAGCAACCAGCCGCTGAAGAGATTCAACGCGAATTAGCTGAAGCCGGCATCACGCTCAAACTCGATCCTCAAACTGAAACCAGTGTATTGGGCCAAAAAGCTCAAGGTGGTGGCACCGACGCATACCTTCTTACAGCGGCAAGTGATATCGCCGATGCCAGCGATATTCTTAGCGTCTACAACGACACTCCTAATTACCAAAATCAATCTTTAACCGATAATTTACAAAAGGCACAGCAAACCTTAAATGCCACTGAACGTCTAAAGTACTTGCAAAGCGCGTCCAAAGACATGGCGACTGATCTCGGTGTCGTACCTTTGTTCACTCCCGCCAACGAATATGTGATCTACGATCCAAATTATGTAGTCCAACGTGATATGCCGAATAACTTACTTGGTATTTACTGGTGGAAGGTTTACGCTAAATAGTCATCGATGGCGCAACACTTTGGGCTACGAGCCCGGTTCATCAGTCTTATCATTTTGCTCTTGGCGATCCTGTTCGCAGTGATTGCCGGCATTCTGATACGAAATAATGTTCAATCGTTACGGGCTGATTTGACCGACCGAAGTAAAGCGTTTGCCGCGCTCGCCACCAAACCGATTGGCGATACTTACAGCATTTACAAAGCGTCGGGTACCGTGGCGATCGATCAGCAAGTCCGTCGCTTCATCGAGCTTGATCAAAATATTACCAATGTCATGATCGTAACGGCCGATGGGACCGTCGTCTATAAACTCTATAACGTCGTCAATCCGGTCTCAGCCGAAGATGCCACATCGTTCGAACCGGTCTACGGCTACGATGAACGGGGAACGATCAATCGGGTCGTCTACCCGCTTATCGAAGATACGGGTCGTCATACCTATAACATTGCGTATGATATCTCGAATGCCTCGATCGCTACAGCCATTACCAGTCAAATCCGGTCGATTATTCTTTATAGCATTGTTGGTTTATTGATAAGCGCCGCGGTCATATACGCCATGGTCGATCGCTTTTTTCTGAAGCCGATCAAGCGGCTGCGTGACCAAGCCTTAGTAGTCGCTGCCGGCACGTATGATCAACCATTATCGGAAAAGCGCAGAGACGAAATTGGCGACCTGGCGCAGAGCGTCAACCAAATGGCCGAAAGCCTTAAGAGTGACATCCAAAAACTAAAAGAAGTGGATCAGATCAAATCCGAGTTCATGATGATCGCTTCACACAATCTACGGACACCTTTGACAGTTATCAATGGTTATCTGGAAATGGCCAAATCGCAGGCTTTGTCCGAAGAGCTGCGTCAAATGCTCAGTAGCATCGAAGCTAATAGTCAGCGCCTTGGTATTTTTGCCGAAGATCTACTGGTTATCTCTAGTATTGAGACCGGGCAGCAGGTGTACCATAAGGAACCAGTTGATCTAACAGCCATGTTTAACTCAATCATTCCGGAGATTCAGGTTCTGGCTAACGACCGTCACATAAACATCACTGCGACGATTACGAGTGACAATACAACCGTATATGGCAGTAAACCTCATCTGCGTAGTGCTATCTGGAACCTGCTCGACAACGCACTCAAATTCAATAAAGAGAGCGGCCATATCGGTATCAGTGTCCTGCGGGTTGATGAGGCCATTCAGATTGCCATCAAAGACACCGGTATTGGTATCGCCGAGACTGAACTGAGTCAAATCTTTACCAAGTTTCATCGTGGTAGTAGTAGTTTGACAAATGTATACGAGGGCACCGGCATTGGACTGTACGTTACCAAATTGATTATCAACGATCACGGCGGATCAATTGCTGTCGAGAGCACCGTAGACCAGGGTAGCAATTTTATTGTCACGCTACCGATTTCGGCTAGCCCCATTAATGCCATCGCATCAGCATAGCTTTGACGAACACACAAAATTACAGCAGACGTCGGGCCTTTGTAGTAGTAGAATAAGCCCTGACTAAACATAAACGTAAACAGGACCTTTTATGGCTGAAGATATTCTCGCGCCTGAGCAGGCGATCGTTGATAATTACCAAGAGACCGACGTTTTTGCTTGGGCTAACAACCTGGTGCAGCACAAAGACGAACTTAAAATTGAAGTCTTTCTACTAAACAAAAATTACGTTCTATACCGGACTAATATGGCCGGCGAACTTGGTAAACAACTCGAGCCACTCTTTATCGATGACATCCTTGAATTCGTTTTGAACGGCGCCGAGACTGGTCTAACCGTCCGTGGCTTCGAAGAAGCCGAAGCCGAAGAGGGCGTTCTGCAACGTACCCAAGTTTTCAAAGTCGAGAAAGCCCGCGAGACGCTTAACTGGCTAAAGACTCAAGAGAGCGAAATCGAACTGTTCGTCGAAGAAGAACATGATTTTAAGCGCGTCAAAGGTGTCGTTGCCCGGGTCACACATAAAGATTTGAAAGAACCGTTTTATATCATGAAGGTCCTGCCTCAGTCGCAAATCATGCGTGGTAAGGTCGGCTGGATGATGCGCGACGGTAAGTTCATGAAGTTCGACGCCGACGCTGCCGTTCGGATTCCGGCCGATAATCAGTTGCTCATCGTCGACCAGGATCTATTCGTCTTTAACCAGACGAAGCTTAAGCAATTGTTTGGCTATGACGCTAAAGAAGCCAGCATTGCCGCCAAGAAAGTCGCTCAGATCGAAGCCAATTTCCGCCTCAGCTTTGCCGAAGGCCTGACCCTCCAAGGTTTAGTCGAAGGCAAGCGCAGCACGATTAAGAAATTGCAAAACATTGATCCGGAAGCTTTAACCCAAGACGAAATCGTTAATCACGCCGATGAGCTCGACCTTGGCCTGATGACCGATGATACCGGTGCCATCATCATTATGGACGGCAAAGACTTAGATAAGTTCGTTAATCTGCTCAACGACGATTACATGGAATCCAACCTGACTGGTCAGAAATATGAAATTATTAAGAAACGGCCGGTCAAACCACCCAAAGAGGACGATTTAAATAGCCTTCTGCCAACCGGCGCTTAGGCTCTGGTAAAATAGAGGGATGAACGCTCAAGATATCCGCAACCGTTACCTCGAATTCTTTAAAGACCGTGGCCATACAATCATTCCACGCGCGCCGTTAGTTCTTCAAAATGATCCGACGACCTTGTTTACCGGCAGCGGCATGCAACAGCTCATGCCGTACCTACTTGGCGAAACTCACCCGGCTGGCGTCCGCTTAACCGACAGCCAAACCTGTTTGAGAGCACAGGACATCGAAGAAGTCGGCGACAACCGCCATACAACGTTCTTTGAAATGCTCGGCAACTGGAGCCTCGGCGATTACTTCAAGCGCGAACAGCTGCCGTGGATGTTTGAGTTCATGATCGACGTTGTCGGTCTCGACATCAGTAAGTTTTACGTAACTTGTTTCATCGGTGACGACCGCTTTGACATACCAAAAGACACTGTGAGCGGCGATATTTGGAAAGAATTGTTTGCCGGCAAGGGACTTGACGCTCAGGAGCTCGAAGTCGGCTCTGAAGCTGACGGCTACAACGTTGGTACACCTGAAGGCGTCCGAATTTTCTACTACGATGCTTCCAAGAACTGGTGGTGCCGCGGCGGCAAGATCGCCGATATGCCAGTCGGCGAGCCGGGTGGTCCGGACTCCGAAATGTTCTACCGCTTTGACGACAGCGAACACACCGACGCCGAAAAGCAACAGTACGGCGAACTCTGCCATCCGAACTGCGACTGCGGCCGCTTCATGGAAATCGGCAACAACGTCTTCATGGAATACGTCCGCACCGAAACCGGCTTTGATAAATTGCCAAAACAGAATGTCGACCAAGGCGCTGGGCTCGAGCGCATCGCTGCCGCTGCCATTGACAGCCCTGACGCCTTCAAAATCAGTTTACTCTGGCCAATCATCGAAAAACTGCAGACCTTATCCGGTAAGACGTACGATAGTCACACTAATAGTATGCGCGTTATTGCCGACCATCTGCGTGGTGCCACCTTTCTGGCCGTCGACGGAGTAACACCAAGTAATAAAGAGCAGGGCTACGTTATGCGCCGCTTAGTCCGTCGAGCGATTCGCTTCGCTTTTGATCTCGGTATCGAACAGAACTTCCTTGAAGAAATCGTACCGGTTATCGCCGACCTGTACGCCAGCGACTATCCAGAAGTAGCGGCCAACCGCCAAGCTATCATTGACACACTCGTCAAAGAGGAAAAGGTCTTCCGCCAAACGCTTCGTAAAGGTCTTACCGAAATGAAGAAATTTGAAAAACTTGATGGTATCGCTATTTTCAAACTGTATGACACCTATGGCTTTCCAGTTGAGCTCAGTACCGAAGAAGCCTACAAACAAGGCTTTGATTTGTCAGCTGATTGGCGCAAAGAATTCGATGCGCATATGGCTGAACAACGCCAGCGTTCGCAGACAGCCGCCAAAGGCGTCTTCAAAGGTGGTCTTGGCGGCCAAACTTTGCAGCACAAAAAATACCACACGGCAACTCATCTGATGTATCAAAGTTTGCGCACAGTGCTGGGTGACCATGTCATACAGCATGGCTCGAACATTACCGAAGAACGGCTGCGCTTTGACTTCTCGCACCCCGAAAAGGTGACGGCCGAACAACTACAGCAAGTCGAAGACATGGTTAATCAGCAAATTGATAACGACTTAGTTGTTACATGGGAAGAGCACCCAACCGACGTAGCTATTAATGAGCTGCACGTTCTTGGCGCTTTCGGCGACCGCTACGGTGACATCGTTAAGTGCTACCGGATGCAAGCTAAAGGCGCTGATAAACCATTCAGTTTTGAAATCTGCGGCGGACCGCACGTTGATCATACTGGACAGTTAGCTGAAGATGGCAAACGTTTCAAAATTTCTAAAGAAGAGGCTAGCTCAGCTGGAATCCGACGCATTAAAGCAATACTTACGTAATTTTGTAAACTATCTAACAAATATAACCACTTTTTTGCAATAGTTCTACATATCTATTGACCTTGCAATACCTTATGTTTTAGGGTGTAGTTATGTCACAGTTTATTACATATAGTCGTACTTATGACTCGCTCGACGGCATGATATTGCAATCCGATCGTCATTTGTCAAAGATAGAGAATACAAGCCTTCGACAATTACATCCTGAACCTGTTAAACAGAATTTTAGCATCCACATCAACAGTGATGGATTAAAAGCAAGCTTTGCCACATTTGCCGCGTATCTCAGTGGCCTATGGCAAGATATTATTAGCGTCCGCTCGCGGACTAAATATACTTTAGAAAAAGGGATTAAAACACCTTCGTCTTTTCAATCGTCTTTTGGAAAAAGTCTGATTATAGTTGCTGCTCTTGTTGGTTTATTCAGCACAATTAATGTTAATCAAACCGAACAGCCCACACCTTTACAACCGATTGCTGCACCTACAATGGGACAACCTGATCCCGAAAAAATCATGGCCATGATGAATAGTAATCCGGTAGCAGCATCAAATACTGGCCAGACAGCAGATAGTAAGCCATGGCGTACGAACACTGCTCGTTGGAATACAAACAATCAAAGCACAGCTGCGCCAACCTATTCTAGCCATACCGATACGAACACGGATCCTTCGACACAACCAACAAACGGCACGACCGAGGGTGGACGCGGCGCTGGTGAAACAACTAATACTCCCATAGTCGACACCCAAGATTTAATTAAGACGCCAATAACAACCCAACCTACAGATCCAATACCGGAAAGCCTAAATCCTTCAACCAATGACGATCCGATTGTTGATATTAATCTCCCAATTATAAATCCTGATACCGGTACTACTCCGGTCGTCCAGACACCAATCGTAAATCTCGGCCTATAACTTAAGCCAGCTTTAAGCATCTAAGATATACTATAAACGTATTATCAAGGAGCCATACTTATGTCAGCCGAGTCAGCCCAACGTCAAAAAACATTAGTTATTGTAACGGTTCTGGCTGTCGTCGTTATTGCCGCAGCGGTTGCTTTTTACCAACGTAGCAAGACAAGTGATTCAACTGTTACATCAACACCATCACAGAGCTCTAACATTAACAGCTCAACATCAACTCAGTCTAATTCGACTAACGATGCGACCGCCGAATATGCCGATGGAACTTATGAGGCCACCGGTAATTACCGTTCACCCGGTGGAGCGGAGTCGGTCGACGTATCTTTAACTATTGTTGATGGTGTCATAACTGAAAGCACGGTTATGCCTAGCGGCAATAACCGTGAATCCAAAGAATACCAATCGCAATTTGTGTCAAATTATAAGCAATACGTTGTTGGCAAAGAATTGGCCGATTTAACACTGTCACGGGTGTCCGGCTCATCTTTAACGCCACTCGGCTTTAATCAGGCTGTTGATGCCATCCGCTCCCAAGCCCAGTCTTAAGCAACCACTAAGTACTTTTAGCTTTGAAGCAATTGGTACGGCCTGGACGATTGAATTTTATGAACCTTTGATTGATCCGTCTGACCTCCGCGTCCTGATAGATGCGCGTATCGAACAGTTTGACCGTACTTATTCACGATTTCGAGCTGATTCATTGGTCAGCCACATCGCTAAATCAGTTGGTACGTACCAATTTCCAGATGATGCTGACTTATTATTCGAATTTTATAAGCGACTATACCATGCGACCGATGGGCTAATGACGCCGCTTATCGGCTCGGTAATGGTCGAGGCCGGCTACGACGCGGCTTACAGCCTCCAACCGGGTCAGCTTCATCAACCGCCGGCTTGGACAGAGGCGATGGTTTTTAATAACGGTACACTAACGACCAATCAACCAATCCTGCTTGATTTCGGGGCGGCTGGCAAAGGCTATTTAATCGACATTCTCGGCGCACTCCTGAAGCAGTACGGCATAACTCAGTACTGCATCGACGCCGGTGGCGATATACTGAGCCGGGGCAACCAAAAACTACACATTGGTTTGGAGCATCCTGACAACATCGGACAAGTGATTGGCGTAGCCGAATTACATAACAGCAGTATCTGCGGCTCGGCTGGTAATCGCCGAACTTGGGCTCAGTTCCATCATACGATTAATCCAGTGACATTACAGTCGCCAACCCATATTAAAGCGCTCTGGACAACGGCCGATTCCGCCATGCTAGCTGACGGGCTGGCCACGGCGCTGTATTTTACCGAACCAGCCAGATTGAAGCAGTCATTCGCGTTCGAATATGCTATCTTTTACGAGGACTACTCGCTCGACCATTCGCCAGGGTTAACCGCCAAATTCTTTGAAAGGACCGCATGAAATTATTTAGCATCACGATGTACAAACAAGTCCTTTTTTGGCTCATAGTTATCGTATTTGGCAGTTTTGTTACCAGTCTATTCGGGTGGTTGACCATTCCAGTCTGGCAACTCGGTTTGTCTTTTTTGGTTGTCGCCGCTATTTGCTGGCCGCTCAACGAATTACTGGCTAAAATCTGGAAAGTACCGGCTAACCAGGAATCAGCCGGCATCACCGCCCTGATCTTATTTTGTATCATGGCGCCGGTAAGCTCATGGTTACACGCTGTCGCCATCGCCGTCGCCGCGATCATCGCTATTGCCTCAAAATATATTATTGCCTACCAGGGCCGCCAGATTTTCAATCCGGCGGCGTTTGGAGCGGCCGCGGTCAGCTTGATCGGACTTGGCAGCGCTACCTGGTGGATCGGCAATCAGCCGCTGGCGGCAATCTTAGCAATTGCAGCAGTGCTTATAATAGTTCGTCTACAATTATTCCGGGTCGCCATTGGTTTTTACGGCATGAGTCTGCTTGTTACGATTGTCCTGGCAGCATCTTTGGGCAGTAGCGTAAGCAGCGCTGTCGAGGCTTTGATTATTTCATCGCCGTTATTGTTCCTTAGCGGTATCATGCTGACCGAACCGTCGACACTACCAGGCCGACGTTACTGGCATCTCGTCTACGGCGGAGTCGTCGGCTTATTGTTTGCCGGGCAGTTTGAAGTCTTCGGTTTTTACATCAGTCCGGCGCTCGCTTTACTGGCAGGTAATTTGATGGCTTTTACGGTCAACCCGAAACAAGCCGTTACCCTGACACTACAAAGCATTGACCGGGTGGCCGATACCGTCTACGACCTGCGCTTCAAAGCGAGCCAGCAACTACAGTTCGTAGCCGGCCAATACATGTACTGGACGCTACCAGTAGCGCCACCGGACATACGCGGCAACCGCCGACCTTTTACGATCGCCTCCGGGCCGGTCGGTGACGAAGTTCGACTTGGTATCCGAACCACAACTGGCAAGGGTAGTGCCTATAAAAAGGCTTTATTAGATCTTAAGCCGGGCGACACTATGACCGGCAGCTATGTCAGCGGTGATTTTGTTTTGCCGGCCAGCATTGCGAAGCCGATCGTAATGATTGCCGGCGGTATCGGCATCACGCCGTTTATTAGCATGCTTGAAGAGCTATTGGCTCATGATAATCGTTCACCAGTGACCGTGTATTACTGCAACCGCTCGAACGCCGATATCTATGGACGCGATATACTTGATAAAGCCATTGCTAGCGGCATAACAGTGCATTACATCGAAGCTCAGCCGGCCGATAGCTTTGCGCAGAGTGAGGCTGCCGAATTGCTTGATCAACCTGACGCTCAGTATTACATATCCGGAACTATAGGTATGGTGCAGGCCTTCAAGACCAAGCTTCGTCGGGCCGGCATAAAACGTCGCGCTATCAAAACCGATAACTTTGCCGGTTACTAAACGATAAAGATCATGATGAAAATACCGGCTAGTACACGGTAGTACGCAAACGGTCGGAAATTATGGCGTGAGATATATTTGAGCAACCAGGTGATGCTCAGTAAAGCCGTGATAAACGCGGCGATCATACCAAGACTCAAAGCCTGCGGGCCGCCCGAAATTTGGCTGAGCGCATCAGGGTGTTTGACTAGTTTATAAGCACTAGCCAGTAGTAGCACGGGAATACTAAGATAGAACGACAATGCGGTAGCCGTCGGACGATCCAAGCCGGCAGCCAAACCACTGACGATAGTGGCACCAGACCGCGATACGCCCGGAATGATCGCGACGCATTGGCCAAAACCGACCGCTAAAGCTTGTTTAAAGCTGGTTTTCTCAACCTGCGGTTCAATCGGTCGTTTGACATCCGGCCGTCGGTCGACCAGCCATAAAATGATACCACCGATGATAAGCGCCCAAGCAATCACGACTGGCTGGGCCAATGTTGCCATAGCACTATCAAGTAGTAGCCCGAAAATACCAGCCGGAATAGTGGCGATCACCAAGATCTGCCAAAAGTGCAGGGCCGTTTTGTCTTTAGCTAATAAACCACGAATTTTGCTGATCAGATCGTGTCGGTAAAACCATAGCACAGCCGCGATTGCCCCAAGTTGGATAACGACCGTGAAAACTTCGTCGACGTCTTGAAAGTTCAGGATGTCTTGAGCGACCAGCAAATGGCCAGTGCTACTGATCGGCAAGAACTCGGTAACACCCTCGATGATACCGAGCAGAATGGCAGTGAGGTAGATAAGCATATCAGGTATTGTACACGTTTAGGCACCGACTGGCACGGTGGTACCACTGAGCTTATCGGCAAAATAACTGTCGTGCGAAATATACAATACGGCACCACTATAGGCTTGAAGAGCCGTTTCCAGCTCTTCAATACTTGGTAGATCGAGGTGGTTGGTCGGCTCATCTAGGATTAAGACGTCGGGGTCATTGGCCAGCATCTTGATAAGCTGGAAACGTGATTTTTGACCACCACTCAAGCGCTCAACCAACATGTCACCATCTGCTGGCGTAAACAAGTAATCACCAAGTAGTTGACGGACTTTTTGATCGTTAACAGGTTGGCCACTGTTGGCTAAGACCAGCTCAACCGCTTCATACAGCGTCATCGTCAAGTATGATTCATCAATCTCTTGTTCGTATAAACCAAGGCGGATGTCATTCTCGGTGACTAAATGGCCTTCGAACTGAGTTGAAGGTGGCTGCGTGCCATTGACTTTAGCCATAATGGCGCGGACCAGGGTGGTTTTACCAGCACCGTTGCGGCCGTGCAACCGAACGTGTTCGCCCTCACGTAGTTCAAAGTTAATGCCACTGAATAATGGCTGGTCATAACCCAAACTGACATCGGTCGCCTGGATCAATAAGCGGTCGGAGCGACTGGTAGTTTTACGAGTGTTAATGCGGATGTTGCGGGCTTTGTACTTTTGGTAGGCATCGCCCAATTTTTCATTGAGTTCGCCCGTCGACTCCCGATCGATCCAGAACGATGGCCGTTCAGTTTTAGTCAGCTCGGCCAACTCGGCAGCAGCCTTTTCTTCTTGGCCTTTAAAGCGTCTGATGGTACCTGGGTCGCGTGACTTTTCTTTAAGACGGCGGAAGCGGATAACGTTTTCTTTGAGGTTGGCGATCCGGCGCTGGACCAAATCGTATTCGTTGACCTGGCTGCTGGTTTGGGCCAGATTAACTTTAAGGTATTGTTCGTAATTGCCACGGAAGTTATAGGCTCGGTTATTACGGACTTCGATAATACGGTCGACTTCGCGTAGGACATCGCGGTCGTGAGTAATTACCAGCACGCCTTCCTGAGTGGCTCGTAACCATTTGATGAAGGCATCCTTGGCGACGTAGTCCATGTGGTTGGTCGGCTCGTCAATCAAAGCTAAATCAGCCTTGGCCCGCTGAACCTTGATCAGCTCAACCATTCGTTTTTGGCCGCCACTTAAGCTTGGCATGGCCGACTGCATCAACGTCGGATCAAGTTGGTAGGCTTCGAAAAGCTGCTTAATTTCATCTTCGAGTTGGTAATAACCCAACTGACTAAACCGTTCCAAGGCGTCATAAAAGGTCTGCATACGGCGCTCATCCTCGGCCATGTGGGCAGGGTAGGTCTCGATGATATGCGCTAGCTTGGAATACTCCGGTAAATCAGACTGAATATAATCGAGCACTGCCGTCTCGTCTAAGCCGTGATGTTCCTGGCGGCTGGTAATAATGACGGCTTGACGGCCAGTTTCGATCTCGCCCTGATAATCTTTGTCAGCGCCGGTAATGAGACCGAACAAGGTAGACTTACCCGTACCGTTACGGCCGATCAGGCCGACTTTCTCACCGGCCTGCACATCGAAGCGCAGATCGTCGTACAGCATTTTGTTGCCAAAAGACTTTTCAGTGACGTTGACGGTGAGTAGCATAACTTATAGATTGTAACAGATGTAGGTTGGTCTAGATCTGAACGGGCCGAACCATGCGGAATTCCGGCACGACATCTCCAAACAACATTTCGGAGTCGGGCACGGCTTCAAAGCCATGTTTTTTATAAAACGCGATTGCCCGGTGATTGTACGTGACGACTCCTAGCTCGATTGGTTTGGCCGGATCAGCCCAATTGAATACTTTTTGCAGTAGAGCTGCTCCTACACCCTTGCCATGCCAGGTTTTATCAACGTACAACGAGCCAACGTGTTGACGGCCAGCCTCATCGACATAGGGTGTTACAACACCAACAACCTTTGAGCCATGCATAGCGACCCAACCACGCCAGTGGGGATTAGTCAATCGAGCTAGGCGTTTCTGTCGATACTCTTCAGAACGTTGACGTCGGTTACGTTCCTCGATCCATTCGAGACTGACTCCGGCATCGTCGTTAACATAGGTATCAATCCAGGATTGCATTCTTATTTCGGTAGCCTCGTCCATCAGTTCAGCGGTTAAAGCTTCGATCGTAAAATCTGTATTCATATCGTAAGTCTAACATTTCAGATAATATATCGTGGGTCGTATACTAGTTAGTATGCCTAAACCAAACGAGCTTGATTTCACTCTACTATTCGATGCCTTACCGGAGCCATATCTGGTATTCCGGGCCAACGATCCGGACTTTACCTTCGTAGCTCAAAACAAAAAACATAACGAAATCGCCATGACTAAGCCGGGCGAAATCATCGGCAAGAATTTTTTCGATGTTTTTCCAGATACCAGTGAAAAGTTCATCAAGACTGGTGTCAGCGATTTAGCCGAATCATTCCGCACCGTCATTAAGACCCGTCAGCCGCATACTATGGAAGCGCTGCGCTATGACATTAAAGATAAGCACGGCAACATGGTTCAACGCTATTGGCAAGCCACCCACTATCCGAAATTTAATCCGGCCGGCGAGTTAGCTTTCATCTACCAGGAAACCAAAGACATTACCGAAGAGATGACCACCGGCCGCGAACTGGTTAAGATTCAACGTCAGTTGAACGATGCGTTGACGATCGGGTCAGTCGGCACCTGGCTCTGGGACATCGACACCAATGTCCTGGTTGCTGATAACCGGCTAGCTCGGATGTTCGGTGTCAATACCGATGATGCCGCTATCGGCTTACCGCTACAGACATTCGTCGAATCGATTCACGAAGACGACCGCGAACGTATCAATGAAGCTATCGCCAAAACAGTCGCCGAAGACGGCAATTTTGATGAGGAGTATCGCACGATCAATGGTAACAATCAGATCCGTTGGGTGATTGCCCGGGGCCGTACCGAAATTGACGATGAAACCGGCCATAAGATGTTCCCAGGCGCAATCGTCGACGTGACGGATCGTCGTAAGCTACAAGCAGATCTTGAAAAGCTTAATAATAAGCTCGAACAACGGGTTGCCGAGCGGACCGCTCAGCTGGAACGCAGCAACGAAGAACTCCAAAACTTCGCTTATGTCGCTTCGCACGACCTTCAAGAACCGCTTCGCAAAATTCAAGCTTTCAGTAACTTACTGCAAGATGAATACCGCGACCAGCTTGATGACGGAGCTGACTACCTCGACCGGATGCGCAGTGCTGCCGCCCGCATGAGCGTCCTGATTGAAGATTTGCTAGAGTTCTCGCGGGTTACCACTCAGGCTAGGCCGCATGAAACCGTCGACCTTAACCTGATCGTAGCTGACGTCATCGGTGATCTGGAAATTCGTCTTAAGGACACTGGTGGTATTGTCGAATCCGCCGATCTACCAATCTTGACAGCCGATCCGACCCAAATGCGCCAATTGTTCCAGAACCTGATTGCCAACGCACTCAAATTCCATAAGCCTGATGAGGCACCAGTTGTTAAAATTCATGCAGCCAATACCACCACTAAAAGTGGTAAAATCAAAACGTGTACAATCACCGTCAGTGATAACGGCATTGGTTTCGACGATAAGTACGCAGCCAAAGTATTCGCTGTTTTCCAGCGGCTTCACGGCCGTGATAATTACGAAGGCACTGGCATTGGCCTGGCCGTCTGCCGCAAGATCGTCGAACGCCACAACGGTACTATTAGCGCCACCAGCCAGCCAGACCAAGGCGCCACGTTCACCATCACATTACCGTGCAAATAATAGGGGAGACCGCATGACAAACCAGTCCGATGAAAAGCCAATCGTAATCCTTATGGCCGACGATGATGATGACGATTATTTACTGACTCAAAAAGCCCTTAAAAAAAGTAAGCTGTTAAACGAGCTCTGCCGGGTCCATGACGGCGAAGAGCTATTAGACTACCTTAAAGGTCGTGGTGAATTCGCGGAAAGTACGAAGTGTGGCCGGCCTGGCGTTATCCTGTTGGACCTCAATATGCCTAAAATGGATGGACGTGAAGCATTAAAAGAAATTAAATCCGACCCCGATCTCCGCGATATTCCAGTCGTGGTCTTCACGACCTCTAAAGCTGAAGAAGACATCTATAAGTCGTATCAGCTCGGCGTCAACTCGTTCATCACTAAGCCAGTCACTTTTGATAATTTGATCGAGGTAATGCAAGCGCTCGGCAAATACTGGTTCGAGATTGTGGAGCTACCGAAGGGCGGCCATGAATCCTGAAAGCACGAACATTCGCGTCTTCATGCTTGATGACGACGAAGACGATTATCTGATTGTCCGCAATCTGTTAGCGAAAGTTTCACATTATAATTTTGAAATTGATTGGTCGCCTTCATTTGAGGCCGCTAAAGCAGCCATTGAGAATTGTGAGCACGATGTTTATCTGATTGATTATCGTCTCGGCGCAAACACTGGTCTTGAACTACTTGAATGGGCTCGTCCGATCGAACACCCGCACCCGTTCATCATTATGACCGGTGCGGGCGACGAACAGATCGAGCGTGACGCAATGAGCCTCGGCGCGGCCGACTACGTCGTGAAAGGGACCTTTACTGCTGAATTACTATCTCGTACCATTCGCTACGCCATTTCCCGTAAGCAATTTGAAGCACAGCGTGTTAACGAATTAATGGCCATTAATCAGACTAAAGACGAATTCATTTCTTTAGCTAGCCACCAATTACGCACTCCGGCTACCGCCGTCAAGCAATACTTAGGCATGGCACTTGAAGGCTTTCTTGGTGAACTGAGCGATACTCAGCGCCAAATGATCGAACTTGCGTATGCTAGTAACGAACGTCAAATTAAAATTGTCAACGAACTTCTATATGTGGCCCTAGTTGATGCCGGTAAATTAAAGCTCAAAAAAGAGCCAGTTATTATCAGCAAATTGATCGAGGCAACCTTATCCGAACAAGAAGGTAAAATTAGCGAGCGTAATCAAACTGTCAAACTTGATATCGACAAGAAGCTAAACAATGTTTCAATCATTGCTGATAATTTGCATTTACGCATGGCGATCGACAATTTGATCGACAACGCCAGCAAATACTCCGAACACGGCAAAACCATCGCCGTTAAAGTTGGCCAGACTCCCGAAGCAATTACAATTGCTGTTACCGACCAAGGCGTCGGTATCGCCAAAGACGATATGGACAAACTGTTCCAAAAATTCTCCCGTATCTACAACCCGTTATCGGCCGAAGTCGGTGGTTCGGGCCTTGGCCTTTATTGGACTGACAAGGTCATTAAGTTGCATGGCGGCACGCTGAACGTTACCAGCAAAGAGGGTAAGGGATCGACTTTTGCGGTGAGTGTGCCACGCTAGTTAGATACTAATGCTTCACCGGTTTCCCAGGAAGAAGTAAACTCTTCTAAGCCATTTGGCAGGCCATCAGCGCGGCGGCCATTAACTACGACGCGCGCTTCGGTCAAATTACCAGCGTTGAGTTGAGTCCGAATGCGATCTTCTCGACTATCCAAATACCAAGCTAAAATCCGGGCTGCATTTTCTGGTTCAAGTGCCAAATCGGGATTACCTTCAAGATCAATGCCTAAAGCTTCGCCGGCAGCCCGGTAGGTTTCTTGCCACGTCAATTGAATATAGCCACGTCCATAATATGGGGCATAGCGTGCCGTCGATCCGTAGTATTCAGGGATTGGTAAACCACCCGGTACTTCGGCGTTCATCGTTGCGAACGTATACAGTTCCATCTGCTCATCATCAAGACCTTCTTCTTCTAAAGCGCTCATGATAAGCGGGTACATTTCCTGCATGACATCCGTTGGCGTACGTGGCATCATCTGAGTAGCTACCTCGAACGTCACCGAACTATCGATGGCTGGCTCAACCGTAGGCTCGGCCTCGACGATTACCGGCGGTTCTGCTAAGGCAGCTTCAACTGCTTCAGGCGCAGACATTACATAAGCACCATTCGTATCGAAATAAGCAGCTATAGCCTGAGGTTCAATACCGAATCGCTCACTGAACGGGCTGGCAATTGCCGGTAGATAAGCTTCCGCACCAACGTTAACGGCACCGCCATTGATAAAGGTTGCGTAATTAGCGTCAGCTAACGTCGGAAGGTCTGATCCGGTATTTTCAGCTTCTTCTGCTAATGTTCCCCGCGAAGTTCGTTGTACGACCAATATGTTGTACTGATCAGTGACCTTAAGTGTCGTACCGGTCGGTAGATCCAGTGTCGGATCCGTTAAATAATTACTATCAAGCTGCGGGTTATAGCCTTGAAGTAATTCGATACCGGTTGTGACGCGCTCCGATATATCACTGAGCGACTCACCGGGCTGGCTAAATTCAAATCCGTAAACTGTCGGAGCTGGCACCTTGATACAAACCTCGCCGGGATCAATGGTGTCAATCAAGCCGCTATCATCATATTCCATAACACCAGACAGTTTATTGGCATCTTCCAAGCCAGCCATCGTGATAGTGTAGCCGCGATCTTCGTTTAGGTGATCCAACACACTCGACCATGAGCGCTCAAAACCATGGACGCCCATGATGTCAGAGATTGCTTCAACGGCATCCGGTATGGAATTAGTCATTGCCGACACGTCAATAAGTTCATAGCCAATTGGGTCTGGGCATTCAATAGCCGGAGCTTGATCATAAGCGATCAAAGCTTGTACACCCGCTGTAGTCGCTAAAGTCAAAGCAACGGCTGTTTTACGATACGTAGCGTACATATCAACAATACCTTCGGCAACTTTGACGCCCGTATTGATAACATGACCCGTCGCTACTAAAGCGATCGAAGGATCGTTAGACACTTGTTCCGGTTTCAAACACTAAACTCCAAAATTAGTTATGTTATGTTAACATAAGCACTATGATTTGTCAATGCTTATGGTTTATCAGGCTGTTGTTACTAATGAATAATCATTATCCAAGAAGAGCTTGGTAAATGCAGCACGTCGGAGATCTTCTAGAGAAAAGGGTCGCCGTGGAAGGCAGCTGCGCGTTGGACGCTCAAATGAGGGTCATCAGCGCAGCTGCCTCCAAGGTGTCTGACGTATCAGACAGTGGCGACCGGTTCGGCCGGTGTATCCACCGAAGCGGACTCGGACGAACCGGACATCGGTAGCGCCAGCAACCAATAAAGCAGTGCCGGGCGGTACAAGCTGACGACCAGAGCGGCGATCATCGCAATGCCGAAGACCAGGTAGGCCTCCAATGCGAATTCGATCAGGCAGACGACCAACAACAACCATACGAGCGCCAGCATGACCACGGTGAAACCGAGGCCGAACCAGTTGGCATTCTTCAGGCTGTCGCCAGGCTTGACGACGTCCTTGTCGAACCTTCGCAGGAACAACACGAACAGCGCGGCAGCGATGCCTCCGGCCAGACTGACGGCGATCAGGTCGTCGCGGGCGATGCTCACGACCGAACCAGACCGGCCAGTCATGTAACCGAACAGGCCGACCATCACGATCAGGATGGCCTGACGGTTGCGGAACAGCCGCTCCACCGCAACCACCTTGGTGGCCTTGACGGGACGGTCGTCCTTGTTCGATGCGGCCAGGCAGGCGGCGTCGAGCTTGTCCTTGATACGGGACATCATTTCTCCAGGTGCTCAGGCACGCGCCGTGGCAACGTGCTGCGGGTCCTCACTGCTGAATTGCAGAAGGAAGCACATATTACCATAAGTAGTTTAAATTGTCAATGGTCTATGAAAGTTCCCGGCGCGGCTATGTAATGAGATAGCCGTCGCCGGGGTCGCACTTTCAGGCATCGGCCGGGAGGGTGGTTTCACCACCAGGCTGGTTGGCCCGGACGACATCGATGAAACCACAGTTGATGGGCACGAAGTCCATGTCATTGAATGGACCGTCCTCATCAGCTCCCATGTTAGTGCCGAGTCGAGCGGTGGTATACCCGCAGATGTTGCCAAGGAAGCTGTCGTCCTGCCGAGGCAGACCAATACGACCGTAGGGCAACGTGCGGGTGTCGCCAGGCAGGAACGCCAGCTTGACGGGGAAGACATCGGCAATGTGGACACCGAAGTTGGTCAGCAGGTAGTAGCGGTAGCGCCAATGGATCCAGACAGCAGTGAAGGCCACGGCAGCGTAAACCAGTAGCAGCAGACCAAGTATCCAGACCGGAGCTTCGACCCTATACAAAAAGATTGGGTCGGTCAGCCAGGCCGGGATAGTCACGCTGCCGATGAAGATCAGCATCACGCCACCCATCATGAGCAGGGCACTTGGAACTGAGCCAAAGTACAACATGGCTTTGTGCCGGCGGACGACACCAAGAACGACATCCTCACGGGCCATTGGCCGAGCGGTCGTGCCGAGCAAGTGACGCAGACTGTCAAAGTCTTTCACCGACACGTTGGACCACTCCGGAACGACAGCATCTTGCCAGGAATCGGTTTGACGCTCACGCTTGGCATTGCGGATGGCGTTACCGAACGATACGGCAACGATCAGCAGTATCAACAGTGCGACCAAGCCCACGTAGGGAAGGGCCTGCCTGATGATCGCCATCGGGTCAGAAATCATGGGTATCCTCCAGGTTGTAGAAGTGCGACGAATCGAGCTACGCGGTTGCAGCCAGATCTACCAGTAGTTATAACGTTATTTATGTTGTTATGCAATCAATGTGCATTATTACCAAGAAAATTTGCTACTTGTCCTAAGTGCTGAAAAATGGTAGCTTTAATACAAATATATATCTGTCAGAACACTTGTGCGCATTAGTTATTCGATTTCGATACTGACGTCTCCTCCTAGCCAGCCATAATCATCAGTTTTGGAACCGGATAAATATTCCGGCAGCACGTGTGAACTCCGTTTACGGACGTAGAGAGGCATGCGCGCTGAAAACGCACCTTAACTCTCTAGGTTATAGTTCACAAAGTTCCATCGCTCATGTCCGCACCATCCCTCACAGGAAGGCATTGCCATGCACGAACCATCCCGTCGCTACGCCGGCACGCCCACCGAACGGATCCCGATCCGTCCCAGCGTGCAGGCAGTACCCGACCCGCTGCCGGACGCCCCGTCCAGCATACCCGTCCAGGAGGCACCTGTGACACCTGCGCCCGAACCGCCGGCCGTCAAGTCCAAGAAGCAGCCGCCGGCCGACGCCGTGCTGCCCACCATGGGCTGGCCCAAGTTCCGCTACTGGCTCAACTGCCGATTCGGTCAGGCCCACAAGGTCCCTGTCGTCAACGACAAGGAGCGTCGGCAGCGCGAGCAAGAGGCATTCGCCGTCGCCATCCGTCAGCAGTTCCAAGATCTGGAAGACCGCAAGGCCTACCTGATCGACTACCTGCGCTGGTTGGCGGCTCAGCCCGGACTGCAGCCGGTGATCAACGTCGGCAACATCAAGGGCAGTGCCAGCAAGACGACCGTCTCGCTGTACCTGGCCTCGGTGATCGCCGAGTTCACCCGCAAGAACGTCCTGGTGCTGCCGACCACCAACAACACGGCGACCAGCACGGTGGCCATGATGGCTGGCATCCCTCAGGGAGACACCATCACGGTCGGCGAGCTGAGCCGTGAGATCGAGCGGTACGACAGCTTCCGGGCTGTGTCCAACCGGGTGCCCCGCACCAGGTTCGGCATGGGAGTCGTTTCGGAGATCCCGGACGACAACGTCAACGTCCGCAACGACTACGGCGCGCCGCAGTTCGTCAAGATGGTCAAGACCATCTTGCCCAACGTCGACGTCCTGATCCTCGACAACGGCAACGACAACGTCGAGATGGGTAGCATCCCGCTCGAGGCTGTCCGCATGTGCAACGTGCTCGTCCTGACCGCCACGGCCAACCTGGCACCAACGCTCAACAAGGTGTCATCGACAATGGCCGCCTACCGTTCGGACACCGTCCGTCCGGAAGACGCGCCCGAGTCGTTCATCGCGACGCCGAACAAGGTCCAGCACGCTGTCGTCGTCGTCAGCAACGTCCCCGACACCATCGAGGTCGACTTCGACGAGATCACCCGGCCGACCAACCAGTCGGCAACGGCTCCGCCCACGCTGCCGTTCAGGGGTCCCACCCTGAGCGTGCCGCACGACAGCTACATGGCATCGGACGACGGCTCGGTGTCCATCTGCGACATCTACGCCATCGCTCCGGCAACCCTGGTGGTCTTCCTCGAGCTGGCCGTCGCCTGCTACGAACAGACCGCCAAGCTCATCGGCCAAGACCTGTCCAGCTACCAGTCGCGGCAGACCGAGGTCAAGTCCAGCAAGCCTATCCTCCGTCCCAAGCCGCTGGCTTGGGACGACACCCCGTAAGGAGTAGTTCCATGATGTTGCAACTGGCGAGCGACGTCGTCATCCAGGCCATCCAGGCACCGGCACCGAGCTGCGACTGGGCCAACCAGATCAGCCCGACCATCCTGCCGCTGCTCGGCAACGTGCGCGGCCTGGCAATCGCCGCAGCGATCATCATCGTGATCGTGGGCCTGATCCTGCTGCCGTTCCTGGTGGCGTTCAAGAACTCCCGCAAGCGCATCGTCGAAGTCGTCGGTTCCGTCCTGGGAGCACTGCTGATCTCAGCCGGACTGCTGGCGATCGTCACGTCGCTAGCCATCAACGCCTGTTGATGGTGCCCACCTCTACCGCGGTCCGCCACCGCTCAATTGCAGCCGCATAATCGCGGTGGCGGACCGGAAAGGTTAGGTACCGAATGATTCCCGGTATCGATCTCAACTTTCCCGACCCCTTCGAAGCCATCGAAGAGGGTCTGCGGGAAGTCGTGCAGTTCATGCTGGACTTCTTCAGCCAGGTGCTGGGAGCGCCCATCCGACCGGAGCCGACGACTTGGTTCAACGCCCTATTCGGTCAGACCATCGGACTGGCGTTCTTCCTGACCATCCCGGTCCTGGTCGTCATCGTGTCAATCGTGATGCTGGTCAGACGCCGACTCCGTTCACTGCTTCACGTGTTCGTAGTCATCCTGGCGTTCAGCACCTTGGGGCTATCCTGGTTGGCCATCTGCAACTGGCTGATTGGGTTCGGCGACACGCTGGCTGGGCTGATGTCGTTCTTCGAATCGTACGGTACGCCGGGTAGCTTCAGTCTGCCGGACACCGACTCGATCTGGAGTTCGATCTTCAGTCTGATGTGGATCGGTCTCTTCGGAACCATCCTCATCGGGATCATCTTCATCTATGTCATTACCAACTACGTCATCATGTTGTTGGTACCGATTGCTTTCGCACTCAGCCCGCTCGGGAAGCGCTCTCAGAGCCTGCTCGAGTGGCTGGTCAGTATCGGTTTGGTGTCGATGATTTTCGGCCGGGCCGTGGCGCGGTTCTGCATCGAGCTGGGTAAGGTCTTCATCGCCAACCTGCCGGGCGGCGACAACTGGATCGGACAAACGGCGTACATCGTCGCAGCGTTCGTTCTGGCCATCGTCTCCCAGTTCGTGTTGGTGTGGGCCGTCCACCAGGGCGTGCAGAACGTGGCCGGCCGCATCATTGGGCGAACCACGTCCAAGGTGCAGGGTGATGTCAACGCGACCAACCGCCGACCGCAACCGGTCGACGTCAAGTCCGTCAACAACGCCCACGCCGCTACCATGAACCCGGTGGTTACGACCGCCAAGCCGACGCTCGTCGGTCAGGCCCGTAGCCAGGTCATCCGAACCGCCCGAACCGTTGCCGTCGAAGAGACGCTACGGATTGGTGCGACCAAGGTGATCGTCAAGTACGGCAGCAACGCCCATCCGGCCGCCAAAGCCGCTGTCATCGTGGCCAACCACGTGGCGAAGCAAAAGCGGATCAACACTACTCAGACCCCACCGACTACCGCCGAAGGGAGGTGAGTCATGTCGCAGCCTTACGAGGCATACCAGACTGAGCAGCCAGCTACCACCAGTGGCATGTTTGCTGGCCTCAGCAGCACCGACAAGAAGTTCGCTGTCATCCTGATGTCCATCGTGTTGGCCTGTTTGTTCGTCTTCGGTCAGCTTGGTAGCCTGTCACTCGGTCTGTTCCTACTGTTGTTCCGGTGGGAAGAGCGACGGGTGTACCTGTACCCGATCCGTCGATTGCAGTCCATCCGGATGAAGATCGTTAAGGGCGTCGTCTGGGAAGCTGATCCAGCTAAACGGCGGCGTTTCTTGCGTCAACGATCCGAACTGGTACCGGTCGATGTCACCGAAGTTGGTGATGTCGGTATCCTGCACCGTCGGGATCTGGGACGCGACGCCATCGTCATCACCGGTAGCGGCAGCCACATCGCTTCGCGCGATCTGGCCGGCCAACATCAGCAGCATGCTCAGATTGCCGAAGCCTTCAAGAAGGTGGCAGCCGTCCCGGGCTATGCAGTCGGTGTATCGCAGGTGTACCGCCGGCGTCCCGCCAACCTGCTGGCGCACCATGTCGTCATGGACGAGAGCTTGCACCCGGACGTCGCACTTCCGGAAGCGTTGCTCAAACCCGAAGCCGAGCACTCGGCTGACGACAAGCGGTTCCTGAACATCCGGCAAGTCATGCTCGAACATGAGCAACTGATCGCCCAATATGCCGGAGAGATCACCATGGCCATGGTCTTCACCATCAAACGTGAAGGCGTACTCACCACGGCCACACCCGACAAGGGTCTGACCGAGCTGCAGCAGAAGCGGTTGCCAATCCATCAGGTGGCTACCGCCGCCATGGACAGCCTGGCCGCCGCCGGCGTCAACGATCTCAGCTTGCTGAACGGTGACGAAATGCAGGACTACGTCCGCGAAGGCTGGGATGTCGCCGATCTTGACGACTACCACCTGGACGTGGCCCGACGCTACAGCGGTGAGACCGATCACGACCCGACCGACCCGATCCACTGGCCCAGCCAGCGGATCGTCGTCTACGACGACTGCAGCTTGGTGGACAACAGCTACACTGCGGTGATCCGGCTCCGGTCGGCTCCGAAGTGGGCGCTGCCACACACCATGCGCCAGCTGCACGGCATGGACGTACCATGGGTGACCATCACTCAGGTCGGCGAGACCGTCAGCAGCAACCGCGAGTACTTCTGGCTCAACATGGCCATCCCAATCCGGGGTGATCTGAAAGAGAAGTTCGGTGCTGACCGCAACGGACCCAGAAGTCGCAACAAGGATGAGGCCCTGAGACAACGGCAGATCATGCTGGACGACAGTGGCTTCAGCCAGCACTACAGCTTGCTCATCGCGGTCAGCGACACTGACCGGGATCGGATGAACCATGCAGTTGAGGACGTACTTCGTACGTGCCGAAGGCTCGGTACTAATCCGGTCCGGATCACCGGCGAGGCCATGCAGCTGCGGGCCTTATGGTCGGCGACAACCGGCATGAACATGCTGTGAACGACAACCGGTTCGCGTTACGCGGACAACACGAGAGGAGGTGCGCTGCCCTGGATATCTTTGGAGGCTTTTATAGCTTCGAGGTATCCAGGGCACGTACACATTTCAATAATGCTATTAATAGTCATTGATGTCGTTATTGGGATGTCTTACACATCTCACGCACCTTAACGTTCTACCCCCACACCCCGAGCTCGATGAGAGGAGCCAGCGATGGCAACCGAAAGTCGTACTTTCCGCGGGACCCCCGAATCAGCTGCTCTCATGCAGCCCTGGGTGGCCCCCAGCCCCGCTAACCGCGGTGGCATCTTCCTCGGTGTCAATCTGCGTACTCGCAAGCCCGAGTACTTCGACCCATGGCAGCTCAAGATGGACGGTACGATCAGCTCCACCCAGTTCGCCGTCTACGGCGACAAAGGTGGTGGCAAGACGACCTTCCAGAAGGCGATGGCTATTCGTGGCCAAAGTCTGCAGGCTGGCATGATCAACGGCGTGCCTGACAGCATCCGGACCCGGATCAACGACCGCAAGCCGGAAGATGGGCGTCCTGAATACGAGGCGATCACTGAATTCCTGCACAGCCTGACGATCCGGCTCAACCAGCAAGCCTCGATCAACGTCTTCGATCCGAAGATGAACATGACCGAGTTCGACCTGAACGAGACCACCGTCAACATCTGCGAGCAGATCAGCGGCGCGAAGCTCATCCGCTTCCAACCACTGGCGATCCAAGTGGGCATCCACCGGATGCTTCAGCTGATGCCCGACAAAGCCAGTCCTGAAATGTTGGAGTACATCCTGCGTTACCTCAACGCGGCCGACCTCCAGGACTACTTCGACAGCATTAGCAGCGGCCTTGATGAGCAATACGAGGCAGCCATAGCCGAACGGGGTGACACGCTACCGGCTGAAAGTCGACCGGTTCGACGTGAACACAATATCCCGTTCGAGGTCTTCCAGCACGACGCGGCCTTGGTCAGTTCGTACCTCGGGCGTCTGCTCCGCGGTGACTACGGTGGCATCATCGGTGGTACCGGCTCGCTCCGCGACGCTCTCAGCCAGCCGATGGTCACCTTCGACTGGAGTGGTGTCAACGAGCAGGCCCGTACGTTGCTGATGAGCATGTTCTGGAAGTGGCAAACCGTTGCCCTCAACAACAACGACCTGTCCCTGATTCCGCATCTCGACTTCAGCGATGAAGAGGCGGATGCCCTGACCAATCTGATGTACGTCCGCTTCCAGGCGGCGTTCGTCAAGAAGGCCCGGGCGTTCCACACGGCTAGCTTCCGAGCTGTCCAGTACCGACGCGACATCGCCCGAGCTGGCGCTGATGGATCTGAGATCCGAGCGCTCTGCGAAGGCATTTTGCTGGGTATGGGTGCCGAGTTCTACTTCCGGCAGCCGGAGGACGACAACGTCCTCGACGACATGGTCAAGCGGGGCATCAGCGAGCAGGACGCCCGGTACCTGACCAACATCAACCTGCCGCCCGGCGTGGTTGGTGTGAAGTACCCGAACCGGCCGTTTGAGCTGATCCAGATCCTGATCGGCCCAACCGAAATGGAACTGGTGAAGACCAACGCCGCTGCCGAGAGGATGGCTAACCGCCAGCCCGTCCACACCATGGCCGTTATCAAGGACCGGCAGGCTCGTCTACAGGCCTTGGCGTCCGTCATGCCCCCGATCGAACAGGAGTGAACCGATGCCGACTCCGGCGTCAGGGTCCGACCGACCCGCCATACAACCCAGTACGTTGGTGACCATCCTGGTCGCGGTCGCCATTCTTGGTGGCGGTATCTTCTGGTCGGTCACCAACCGATCGGACGACACCACAACAGGGGTCGATAGCACACCGTCGGCAACGACGATCAGTGCCGAGGCCATGGATGATAACCCCACCGGCCGGGAAGACCCCAGCTTGGAAACGACCGATCCGGTCGAGACCACCGCGCCCGTCAACCCAGTCGAGAGCCAACTGGCCGCCTTCATCACGGCGTTCTACCAGTTGGAACCGTCCGACACCACCGACAGTCGCCGTGCCCGGTTCGAGCAAGCCGGTTTGGCCGTGAGCCCTGAGTTGCTGCCGCAGCTCAACTTCACGGTCTACACCGGTTCACCCAGCAACCAACAGCGGATCGACCAGCAGTCCGTCGTTACCGGAACACTGTCCGACACCACCCAGGTGACGGACGTCAACGGTGACGGTCGGCTGCTGTACGTCGAAGCGTCCGCTCAAGTCGTCCAGACCCGGCCCGACGGCCAGGTAGACGGACAAGTCGAGGTCATGACCGGTTCGACCTGGCAACTGCAGGACGCCTGGATCATGACATCGTTCAACGACACCTACCAGCAACCCGGGAGTCAGTGATGAAAAAGTGGCTGGCCCTGGTGCTCGCCATCTTCCTGCTACCGTTCGCCGGGCTGGCATTACTGATTGGCGGCGGTGCGGCTGGCTACTCCAACAGCTGCGGCGGATCGACCAACTCGAACCTCGCTGTCAAAGGCGCTGTTCAGTGGCCGATGCCCGAAGGGACCTACCGGCTCAGTTCTGGCTATGGTATCCGTTGGGGCGTGCTCCACGCCGGTATCGACTTGGCTGCGCCGATCGGTACCGAGTACTACGCTGCCATGGATGGCGTGGTACGAAGGGCTGGTCCAGCCAGTGGCTTCGGCAACTGGATCGTCATCGACAGCCAGCTCGGCGATCTCAAGGTCTCGACCGTCTACGGCCACTCCCGGCGCCAGGATCTTCTGGTGTCCGAAGGCGACCAAGTAACGGCCGGGCAGCTGATCGGACGGGTTGGCAGTGAAGGCCAGTCGACAGGACCGCACCTGCACTTCGAGGTGTGGCCCGGCGGCCGGCTAGATGGTGGCGATTCAACCGATCCAGAGGCTTGGCTCAACGCCAACGTCCAGGCCGGTACTCCCGACCAGACCGAACTGGTGTCCGCACCAACCGGATTGGACGGCGAGAACCTGCCGTTGTTCGATGCAGTCGATCGATTGGCCAATGGCAACATCCGGCTGATCGCGAGCATGTACTTCGGCTCGTACATCGAGAGCACTCGTAAGAACAACGCGTCGGACGGTGAGGCTTTCGGAGTCTTCCAGATCCAGAAGCCTGGTGTCGTCCACCCGGACGTCACGGTCGCTGAGGCAAGAGATCCGGTGTTCGCAGCCAACTACATGTACCCGGCCTATGTGGCGGGACTGCAGCGGGTCAACCCGGGCCTTTGGCTGACCAATCCGAGTCGGGCCGCCGAAGAGGCAGCCTACAATGCGGAGCGGCCAGCCGGCCTCTACAGCACGGTGCGCGGCCAGGCTCAAGTGGACAACGCCTGGAACAACACCGTGGCATGGATGCAGGTTAGGGGCATCTCGACCGACTTTGGGGCTGGCAACAGCAATCCGACGCCGGTCGAGACCAACCTGGTCAGCCTGCAATCCGGTGCCTGTGCACCCGATGGCGACAACGCAGCGACGAAACTGATCGTCGATGCTAGCGGCGCCGAAGGTACACGACGGACGGTCCTGGCGGCAGCCATGAGCCTTTCGGGCACACCGTACGTCTGGGGTGGTGGCGACGCTTCCGGTCCTACCAACGGAGGAGTCGATTGTTCGGGACTGGTCCTGTACGCCTTCGCGCAAGCTGGCATCCAGTTCCCGCACAAAGCCGCCATCCAGTACCAGATGACCAGCAGTTTCACGGTTAGCCTAGAGCAGGCCCAGCCGGGTGATCTGGTGTTCTTCACTGGAGCCGAAGGCAGCCCGAGCGCACCTGGCCACGTCGGCATCTACATCGGCGACGGCCAGATGATCAACGCACCCGAGTCTGGTGAAAATGTCCAAGTCACCAGCATCACGACCAGCTACTGGCAGCAAACGTTCGTGGCCATCACGGACCCGTTCGCCTACGCCAGCCAACGGACCGCCTGAAGGGGGTGGAGCGCAACACGAGCAATACAAGCACTTGAGGAACCCCGAGTTCCTCGTCCTGTCCCTACTCGCTGTGGATCCGCCGGAATCCACATTAAAATAAATTCCGGCAACAACCTTTGGTCTTAATACGTTAAGGTTAAAGATTGTTTTAACATCTATTCAACAGTCTCCTCAAACGACCGCATAAGGTCGGCTTAGGAGACTGCCGGAGAGGATGGAAATGAGATAGTGAAGATGTGTAATCCGTATAGCGGAATACTATCGACGCTACGTCACGACCACCCTCTCCGGAAGCCTGTTGATCTTGTGAAGTTGTTATCGCTGACGCCGATCTACGACTCCTGCTCGAACTGCGGGCGGAAACCGATGGTGTCCTCGTCGATCTCGAAGAAGACGTAGTCGGTCATCGGGTCAGCGTCGAGCTGGATGCGCCGCTGGCGGTTGCTGGTCTTGTGGTGGTCGAAGATGGTGCCGGGTCGCGATTCAGCGCAACTGGGGACGGGCAGGACGATCTCGCCGAAGGTGTTCGTCATGAAGATGAGGACGTCGTCGTCCAACATGCCGACAGCGGGGACCTGACGGAACTTGGTCGACTCGGGGTCGGCCACGAACAGCTTCTTGAGGTGGTCCATGCGGTAGACGCAGAAGCGGGCACCACTCTCGGCAACGAACACCTGCAGGTGAGCCGAGTCGATCAGGTTCGAGACAGCACTGGTCACGTCGTCGTGTCCTAACTTTGAGAGTTCACCACGCTATCTACGCGATGGTCAGCTGCAATAACAAACATTGCTACCAACAAACAACCGGCCATGGTACTGGTCGGCTCATTGTTAGTAGCAATGATGTACAAAATCATTAGGCTTTAAGGTACTTTGGAGGCGTCAATAATGCCTCAACAAAGCAACTATATTATAATACTCTACATAGCTTATGTCAATATCAGTTTACTTGCAATCCAAGAAGTGTAAGCAATTGAGCATATGCGTGCGGCGGCTCATGTTCATCTGATTTGATCGAGACCTTTTTCGTAAAACGATTGAGCGCATCGATCACTTCCGTAGTATTAATGTCATCATCTAAGCAGTCACGTACTTCCTGTAATACAGTCGCAGCTTGGTCATTGCTAGCATGACGGCCGGCCCTTTGTAAGTCGAACCAGATGCGGGCGGCTTCCTGCAACAAATGATCAATCCACTCACCGCCTATGCGATGGTGGTAGTGCATAAGAGCCAAACGGACAACGGCCGGTTCAGACTGTTCCATTAAGTCAGTCAGGAAGATCAGATTGCCAAGCGACTTGCTCATCTTTTCACCAGCCAGCAAGATAGGGGCGGTATGTAACCAAATCTTAGCCGGTGTGACGCCGTGCAGGGCAGTACTTTGAGCGATTTCGGCGGCGTGATGAGGATATATTAAATCGCTGCCACCGCCATGAATATCAAAACTATTGCCCAGTAATTCTTGCGACATAACGCTACATTCTATATGCCAGCCTGGACGGCCGGGCCCAACCGGGCTATCCCAGCGGGCAATCTCGCTTTGATCCGGCAAACCTTTCCAAAGCAAAAAGTCGGCGGGCTGACGCTTACCGGCCAAATCTGGGTTGCCGCCGCGTAGTCGAGCAAAATTATCAGCTAGCTCGGAGCGGAAGCCCAAAATGTGGCCATAACTTTCCTGAGTAGCCGTATCAAAGTAAATATCATCGCCCAAACGATAGGCAATATCAGCGTTCAATAGTTGTTGGACGGCAGCCGCCATTTGATCGATGTACTGGCTGGCTCGTGGGGCCAATGTATCCTGACGAATATTAAACTGCTCCATAGCTTGATCAAACGCTTCAATTTCAGCAGCCGCCAAATCTCGGTAATCAACTTCCATCTCTTGAGCCTTAGCAAACAATGGTTCATCTACGTCAGTAATATTACGGACCATGGTTACCGCTAAGCCTTGATCTTCAAGCCTACGTTGCAGTAAGTCATACGTTAAAAAGGTAAAGGCGTGGCCAAGGTGTGCCGCTGCATAAGGCGTAATGCCGCACACATACATTTTGACAGGTTGAGTTGGGTTGAAATCACGGTAATTATGACTAAAGGTATCGTATAAACGCATCATTTCATTGTAACATTCTGATATACTTATGCTTAGTATGCGTGGCAAGCGACTTTGGGTGATACTAATCACTGTCGGTATCTTTACCGGAACGGTTTATTTTGTCATTCATTTCTTAAGTGCTCCAGCGGTTGGCACGGTCGTCACCCGGGAACCTTCACCGCCACAGACGGCTGCCGACAAAACATATACCGACGAATACGCTAGCTTTTCTTATAA
>Ga0325400_1000425_pt1 | contig 30704 bp, 20 predicted proteins | sample PopdelMetagenome_2_FD_205662 | JGI IMG/M metagenome (GOLD analysis project Ga0325400, IMG submission 205662) | Populus deltoides microbial communities from Bellville, Georgia, United States - Xylem-PdKOR-R1 | ecosystem: Host-associated > Plants > Phyllosphere > Stem > Wood/Secondary xylem...
TTCTTCTTCTTCTTCTTCTTCTTGACTAAAATGGATGACTAAACATGACACATGATAAGATAACAATTGGGACATGATAATGTGCACTACTTTTTATCTGGAAAAATATCTAGCTACATCTGTACACAAAAATTTAATTATTTATACCAAATTATTCCATGTAGGACCACACGTCATTCAGAGGAGATAATAGCAAACCATAATTGTTATTGACAGAAACTAAACTAATTCTTCTGGCATTTTTAATAGAGCTGAAATCATTGTTCAGTCTCTCAAAAATCACCGTTCGATTAGACAAATATATATATTTTTAATTTTTAATTTGATTTTTATTTTTTTTTAAAAAAGATATCGTGTTTTATCTTGTATAATTAAATGAAAAATAAACTCTATTATAAAAAGAAATTAAATATGATGACATGCACTTAGTTAAATCGAGTTCATTTAGGTTTTTTTAATAGTTAAGTGTTATTTTTTACCATTTTAATCCTTTAATATTGAATTAATTGAGAATTTAGTTTTTCATTTTGTTTTTTTCAAAATTATCCCTGCAACTCTTCATATTAGCCCAGATTAACACAATATATTTCTATCTTAATATTAAATAAAAACATTATTCAATTAGAAGATAATCATGAAGATTTTTTTTGTCACATTTATTTTTTTTTCTTTCCGCATAGCATGTGCCAATGGATTAGTTACAATAAAATCAGATAGAATTAAACTATATATATAAATGTAAAGCTTGGTGACAAGAGATATAGAGAGGCATCACTGCACAAGGGATGTGGAAGGGAAAATGGACGTGTACCTGGTTTTGTTAAGAGAGTAGAGTACAGTGCCTAGCTGTCTAGCATGTGAAGAGGTTGTGGCTTTCCCTTCTCTCTTACATGCACCCACTATTACTCTCCCAACTGGCAAATTTGATACATTCACATAGAGAGTATGAATGAGGAGAGTGAGGACAAAAATACTCTCGGATTTGAGCCCCATAACCTTTGGTTTTTTCCACACCTTCCCCACAGTTCTAAGTTCTATCCCTAGCTCAACACCAAAAATAGACTTACATAGAGCCCCACTGTGTTTGTTACTGCCCCTAGCTAGCTCTCCTTCTTGATAAAAAGGCAGGCTCATACAAGAAATGTTCTCATCTCTTGTAGTTTCTTAGAGACTTGTAAACAAAGAGAAATAGCTATAGCTAAGTACTAGCGAAGAGGAAAATGAATTTCCTGGCCTCAGAATGCAGTGCTGATTGTGAGTCTGGTTGGACACTATACTTGGAACAATCTTTTCTTTCTAACCCAAATTCTAAACATAGAAATAAGACCAACTTTGTTGATGCAGAGAGTGCTGGTTTTTGTAGAAAAGGTAAAAACACTAGAGAGGAGAGTGAAGAAGATGAGGAGGAGGAGGAGGAGGAGGAGGAGGACTTGTCTATGGTCTCTGACGCATCTTCTGGTCCTCCACATTTCCATGAAGATGAAAGTTACTTCAACTGTGATAATGGCCACTTTTATCCGTCAATCAAGGGCACTACATTGCTGAACAATGGTGCCAATTATAGGCAAAAACAGAAAGAACATAGCCGTCAGTCACGTCACAGACAGGATCAAGAACTGCCTCCTTTTCTTGATGATACTGCTAGCTCTCCTGCATTCAACTTCTCCAAGGTTTGTTCAGAAACCTATAGGTTTATACCAGTATTGACTACATATATGATGCCGAATAGAGAACTTTCACATTTCCCTTTCTGTAATATACGTTCATTGTTCTTGCAATTAACTTTGTTTTGCTGGGTTTTTTTTTTTATTGAAAATATATAGCAGAATAATTTTGCTCTCTCCAACGGTAACCAAGATTCAATAGAGAGTGTCTTCGATTATTCACAAAGTTTTTCAGCAACTCATTTTCAGGTACTTGGCCAAATTTACCAGTTTAAGTTTTGTCTGCCTTTTTAACATCAAAATAACCTCTTGTTAGTGATACCAAGCATGCTCGTTCTTGCAGGGAAGATCTACATATCAAGACCACATTGGTTACACACACCCTTCTCTATCTGGAAACAAACTTCAAAATAACCAGTTAAGTATGTTTCATTATATTTAGTTCTAGCAAGGCATGGCAGATAAAATATAACACAATGTTTTAGCCATAAATAGTTTAATTGGTTAAAAACTATTCTAGACTTTCGATTTACTCTCTAACTTCCTTTAATCCTAATTTAGATTATATCCTTTCTGTCCATTTTTTCTTCCATTTCTCAGCATATGTGGTCACGTGACCGTGTAAAAGGATGGCATGTGTCATGAGACACACAAGCATCGTCCTTCTCGACGATCACATGATCATATTTACTGTCAAAATTGACAGAAAGATTCCATTACTGATAAAAAAGAAGAAGTTAGAGACTAATCTCTTTTTGCCCACAAGTTATAGAGTAGTCTTTAACCAATTAGCCACGCACGTAAATAGAGATTCCATTTTTTTCCCCTTTCAAATTCTTGATAATGGTGAATGCTTCAAATTCTTCAGGTGCAGGTTTAATTAAGGGAAGAGTAATGTATGGTGATACTTCCTGTCAATGGAATTATTACTGCTGAAGTTGCTCTAAAAGAGACGAAGGAAAGAGGGCTGCCAAATGTAACCAACTAAAATAAAGAAAGGGCTGCCAAAGTACAAAAAGAAAAAAAAAAGGGGGTCTCAAAAGATCCTCTTCCTTTAATTTTTCTTCTTTTCTTTCGAAGTTTTTCCTTTTCCTGTCAATGCAATGGGAACATACTTAAGAGCAAAATTTATTTATTTCTCTTGCCAATGAATAGTGGGTACAAAAATGTGCTGTGCCCTTTGAGGCAGCCTCTGCCTGCAGTTATCCCCAGTCCTTGTTGTTAACGGAGCCCCGTGCTCTCTTTTTAAATCAGCACTTGATATCTCATAATTAAACCACTACCACTGTGTCATCTGTGCACGTAAATGTGTTTATTAAAAAATAATATAAATTATATTTTAAAATTTTATTTAACAGTTCAAAATTTTTTTTGGTTGAATTCGTCATTTTACTTGATATCAATGCTTTAATAATCAAGCGGTCATGAATTTAAATCGTATAATTTCTATTTATTTGATAAAAATTAAACACAAGATAGTGTGAGTTTATGTAAGTTTCACATTCAAAAAATATTTATTTTAAAAAAGTATGTTAAATAATAATATAAATTATATTTTTAGATTTTATTTAACAACTTAAATTTTTATATTGAATTCACAATGGCTCAAAATAGAAACCCTCTCCACCGAAGAATTGGCTTACAGGATAACCACTTCAGCAGAACAACTTGCAACTTTTCCTGTATGTGAGATTTATGGTAAACTTGTTCAGAGGTAGAGAATTCCATGCATGTTTCACACTTCATAATCTTAGTTTGATATTTATTAGTATATTTTTTAATATTTAAAGAATTATAACATATTATTAGAAGATGCATCTGATATTTAAATATAAATAAATCAATTGTTTAATTGATAAAAAATTAAATTATTTAATTTATTGAATTATAATTATAATTTATATTTGGACTTACATATTAGGAATCTAATGGGTCACACATATTAAGAACCATTAGTCCGAACTTAAAATGAGATGATTTAAGTTTTTTGATTGAATTAGATTTTTAACTTGGTATTCGAGTCCTGATAATCAAACAGTTATAAGTTTGAATCATATAATCTCTATTTATTTGATAAAAATTAAATACAAAGTAGTGTAAGCCTGTACAAGTTTCAAGTCTAAAAAACTTATATTTAAAGGGGTGTATTAAAAAATAATAGAAACCATATCTTGATACCTCACCTAACAATTTAAGTTTTTTTTAAGTGAATCGGTTCTTAAAAGAGAAACCCTCCACCCCCAAAGAATTGGATTGGCTTACAGGATAACCACTTTATTTGAACAACTTGCAACTTTTCCTGCTTGTGAGATTTACGGTAAACTTGTTCAGAGGTAGAGAATTCCATGCATGTTTCACACTTCATAATCTTAGTTTGATATTTATTAGCATGGCCAATAATTAATCGGTCCTTCTTTGGTTGTGTTCAAATTTCAATTCGTGTTGCTTGCGTGTCGGACTCGATGATTATGCCGATAATTAGCTGTCAATTCTCAATTCCCCTTTCATTAATTTTCCATACCATGCATTCTCCCATTAATTGTAGCTCTCAATTCCTGGAAAACCAAATTTATGAAGTACTAGATACTTGCATAAAGTCTCGAATTCACCAACTACTCCAAATAAAATTCAAGAATTGAGGCCCTTGATTTGGCAATAAGAAAGCTAGATATAGAAACCAACGTCAAGAGAATCACAGAGAGAGAAAACGAGGATCATTGGCAAATTGAAGCGTTCACATCTAATCATCTAACGAAATAATCTATAACTGAGACGCTCAGATTCCTCTTTTTTTTTTTTTTTATAATATCTTAGCACGTCTATATTCTATCTCAGCAAACAGTACAAGAAAGTACCATGCACAACCTAGTGGCTATCTAGACATGATTAAAATAATGATCAAATAATCAGATTTTCTTAGGTTTGATTTCTCCAAATCTACAAGAGAAAAAAACATATCATTGAAAAGGCTCGACTCTTGAGCACTGACAAGGACAAAGCCTCCACCGTGTCCCTAAGTGTTCAGACAAGGCTCCATTAATTCATGATGATAGTGCTACTAGCTAGTTTTCAGACCTGCACAAAGATTTGGCTTAATATGGACATGAAAATGAGACAGGATGATGGAAAGTGCAATTAGGGGGTGATGGGTAGTCAGAAAAGTTCAGAGATGACAAAGGAAATGACAAACTCAATGTTGGAATATTTCAAATGCATTTCCATGACCCTTTTTTAAGCCCTGGAGATCCTGCCTCAGATCTTCCTGACCCAATGGAACATGCCTCATTTTGTTTATTACGTGCTCCTTATCTCATTTTGGAAGGATCTCATTTAAAAACAATTTATATATATAAAAGTGTTCATATTCTATGGAAAATTTTGCCCTCTCCAACCTTGTCTGCTTTGCACCTGTCATTGGACTTGATGTCATGCACAATTATATATCCTTCCCTTGCATTTCTTTATTCATTCAGCTATACTCGGTCATTTCCTAATTATGACATTATGTATATATAATTTGGTTGAGTAAGATTAAACAAAAGATATCCCTTGGGAATTTAGGATGTCCAAGTTCTGAGCTGCACCCCACATGTTCATTTTCCTCACAGCTTCTGCAATGGGAGTTTTCTATGTAGTGAAAAAAAAATTACAAAACCCTAAACAAGGAGCAAAGAGAATTCTAAAAGATCAATTAAACAAATGCATAGCGATAATAACATATATAATCAGGAGTGGTCAGTGTTAAGTACTTTTGCCTCCCCAGTGCTGCCCATCATTTTGGATAAGGATCCAAGCGAGTATGGGAATAACATCCATTGCCCTTCCAACCACTACCAAAACAAAACCTTCATTAATCCCCTGTAACATACAGCGGGGAACGGAGCGGCTTTGTCGTTTTATATACACTTAGCTGATATGTATTCCTGTCTCCAATGCCGTTTTTAACTACAAGTGTTCCCATTTCTCATGACAATAGTCTCCTTGTCTCTTATTATCTCTGCCACCCCCATCGCTACATGTGTTATGAATCAGCAAGTACCATAACTGATCATCTAAACTTCTAAAATAGAAGATCATATCATTCATTATGTATAGCTCTCTCTCTCTCTCTCTCTCTATGTTGCTCTAATTTGTTCTTCATATATAATTAACAAGGACGTCTACATGCCATTATAATTAATAACAAATTTTATTGGTTAATTAAAAGAAAGGGTACAAGGACGTGTTTCTGCAACCAAGGCAGAAATTAAGTGGCCATGTAGTTTTTTTTTTAAATAAAGTACTTACTTTCAATAGCATTGAACTTGGAATAGAAAAATAAAAGAAATTTGGACATGGAATTTGTCAAAAGTTATAAGCACAAATACATCTAGGGCCAGACGGATGATTAAGCAAGCTAGCTTTTCGAATCGAAACTTGAACGAGCGATACACATAAGCAGTACGTACTACGTCGCAGAGCTAGGTATTTCTATTCCATTTTTCATTTTTTCAGCATATGCATGGATCATGGGCTAGAAATTTTGTAAGAATAAAAATGATTAAATTGTGTTAAGTTTAAGTAATATATTGGGTTGAATTGGTTTTACTATAACATTTAATAGTTTTATCGATAAAATTTTTCCATCAACATAAAACACATATTCCGCCGGTAATTAATTTACCAAAAAAATCACCGATGGAAATGCTCTGCGGTGAATCTTTTATCGGTAATTTTTAGTCCGTCGGTAAATCCGTTGGTAATAAAAAAATATTATTACCGACGGATTTACTGACGGAACAGATGCCTTAAAAAAAATTACTCGCTTGATTCCATTGGTATATCCCTCGAAAAAGACCATCGGTAATTATTTAAAAATATTTTTTTAAAAATCTATTTTATAAAATTATAAAATAATTAAATTAACATAAATTATACTCAAAATGCTTGGAAAAAAGAATAAGAAAATCAACTCAAACAAATTTGTAACAAATAAATAAAACAAAAAAATAAATTCAACTAAAAACATTCATATAAAAAAAATGAAGTTGCAATTGCTAAAAATTTAAAATCCTATAAATAAATCAACTAAAAATTGATCTCATATGAAAAAAAAATCTCACAACAACATTTATACAATTATTAATAACAAAAACAATTAAAAATAAAATAAAAAAACAAATATAGAGAAAAAATCATGAAAAAAGAAGAAAAAAGAAAAATCTTACCTTAATGTAGTTGCAAGTGAAGCTAAGGAGAGAGAAAAAATTTCGTAAAGCATATTAATTAAAAAAACTAAGAGGATAAAAGAAAAAAGAAGAAGAAGACATACCCGAGCATGGAGAAGAAGAGAAGGAGATGAGGAGAGAAGAGAAGAGAAAGAAATAAATATTATTGTTTTTTTACATATAGTGAAGAAGAAGAAGTAGTAGAAGAAGAAGAATAATAAATGAGTGTCTATTGTGAAATAAGGGGATTCAGGCTTTTTATTGGGGCGTGTTAGCGACGGTTTTACCGACGGATAATTAAATATTAATATTTTTTAATTATTCCGTTTGTAATTCCATCTATAATATTTAATTTAAATTTTTAATTTCATAAAAAGTTATTGGAATATGTTTGAAAATTTCATGCACATTGCAAAGAACATGTTTGAAAATATTTCAAATATGGTTATGAACGTGAAATGGAAGAAAAAGGACAATATTAAGGCTAGAATGGATATATTTTCTTTTTTTTATCACCGTAAAAATATGGAGTTAGTTTATGATGGGTCACAGGTCGCAAAGTCCAAAGCCAGCTTTGTCTTAGACAAGAATGCACAATAACTTGTCTACCAATAACTTAAAAGTCTGTGTTTTCTGATGGACATGCTTCGAACATATCAAGTTTGGTGATTTTGGATTGTATGGAATGAAGAGTCATGACTACTACATGTTTATGCAAACATTCGTTTCACTAGTTTATCGAGATTTATTGCAAAAAAAGAGATGGGATGCACTCATAAAGATCAATTACTTCTTTAAAGATATATGCTCCAACATGTTGTAGACACAACATATTGAGAGGTTTGAAAAAATATCATCTAGATAATCTGTAAACTTGAAATGATATTCCTTCTATCATTCTTCGACTCAATGGAGCATCTACTTATACATATATCGTTTGAGGTAACATTTGGAGGTCTAGTCCAATATAGATGGATGTATCCATTCGAGAGGTTAAGGATTACATATGCATCATAATTACAATTCTATTATCTTTTTTTTTTAATTCAAAACATTCATTTAATTCCATGCATGTACTTGTTCAACCTCAAGAGAAAAGTAAAAACAAGATGCATGTTGAGGTTTCGATATGCGAGACTTATATTGTTGAAGAGATCTCAACATGTATCTTGTACTATTTTAAGCCTCACTTGAGAACAAAAATCAATCGCGTTCTAAGACATGATGATTGTGGGGAAGTGCTTTTGAGTGTGAACTTGTCAATATTGTCTCATCTTTAATGACTTGTACCAAAAACTATTACGAAGAGAAGATATTTGACAAAGATAGAATTCAAACAAGCACATAATTATGTGCTATTCAATTACGATGAACTGAGACTTTTTATTTAGTAAGTATAATAATCTATTTGTTATTACTTTCGAGCAATTTATCTCTTGTACTTTCATAAACTGATCTATTGTTGAATTCTTTGTAAGTAACATTGTCAATTTTTACTGTTTAAAAACTCACAGCTAACTGAATATGAAATCTTTCAATTACAAGATGAACACTTTTCCATATGGTTAATAACACATGGAAGGACTATTTAATTATTCTTATCTCTTGGGATACTTAATTTTATTACACATTTCTCATTAACTATGATGGAGATGTAATTCATTTACCAGGTTTATCAATTGAAAAAGAATACTAGTGTTACTTTGAATTTACTAAGTTTGGGTCTTGAAAGGAAGGTGAAGTGCTATTGTGAGTATTTCATCAATGAACATGTGTTTCATATTGAAGAGTATGGTTAGGGTAGAAAGACATATAATAGTGAGATCTATGTTAAAGGATGGACTTCTAATGAGTTTGAAATTGATTATTATAGGAAGTTAGAAAAAGTAATTGAATTGTAATATCATAAAGAGCATAATAAAGTCTTTTTATTCAATTACTATTGGTATGATACCACTAATAGAGGAATAAGAGTAGATTCTCATTATGGTTTAGTCAAAATTAATACAAAGGCTAGACTCTGCAACATCGTTTATGTTTTTATTTTTTCCAAACAATACCATCTAGTTCATTACACATACACTCCTTCCTTTAGAAAGAATCGTTCAAGTGTTGATTGGTTATCCATAGTGAAAACCAAACCCAAGGTTCATGCCTAGGTTGTTTAGGATGACAACAATGAATTAACTATGAGAGATAATGCCTTTCAACTTGATGAGTCAGTTGATCCATATCGAGTTGCTTCATCTAATGACTTAGAGGACAATTTAAAATTTCATGTTGGCGAGAATACTTTTATTGATATTAAAGTTGAGGAGTTAAATGATATTTTAAGAAATAGCAGACATACAGAAGTCAATAAAGATGATGATAGCGATGAACTCAACATACAAGATTGTGATAGAGATGATGAAATTGAAGAAGAAGAAGATGAGAATTCTGATTAATTTGCATAACACGAATGTGTAATGCTATAAATCATAATGTAATATTATGAAAATGACATTAATTTATTATTAAATGATAAGGAAACATTAATTTTATGTGATTTTAATATTCTACAAAGAATTAGTGTTATTTTGTTTATGTATTGTTGTGATTTGAAGTATTTATTGGATGAATAGATAAGGAATACATTTATAATCTGAAAACATTAACTGTTTTATACCGACTTTAAAATACCAACAGATATACCGACAAATTAAGAAACTTTTCACCTTTTAATTGCACTATTCATTGTGTTCAATAAATATGGGATCACCAACAGAAAATGTCTGTTGCTATTTTCCTAAGATCTAAGGTACTGTTCACTTCTCACTTACATTATTTATTACTGTTCAATACATACGGGATCACAAACAATTAATGTATATCAGTATTTTCTTGAGAGCTAAGATAGTGCTCACTTTTCACTTGTACTATTTATTAATGTTTAGTACATGCGGGATCATTGACGAGTAATGTATGTTAGTATTTTCCCGAGAGTTAAGGCACTGTTCATTTCTCACTTGCATTGTTTATTATTGTTCACTATATAAGGGATCACTGACATTTTGAAAATTATTAAAGTTGGCAGGTTTCTGAAATTTTTTGATTAAATTGAAAACTTCAATTAGACATTATAGACATAAATATCAATGAAAAAAATTAAAATATTAATTTTTTAATTTTTTTATGGTAAAGATGTCGATAATGCTTGGCATATTTCTGAAAATAATTTAACATATATTTTTCTTAAAAAAATTTTCTCTTCTCAAGCTCGAGAAAACTCACAATGACATTAAGGTAAGATTCTTGTTTTTCCTTCTTTTTTTTGTGTGTGTTTTTTTTTTCATTTTTCTATTCTTTATTGATTATATGAATGTTGATGGATTTTTTTTTTAATTTTTCTGTTGTTTAATGATTATATAAATGTTGTTGGGATTTGTTTTTTATTTTTTTGTTCTTTAACGATTGTATAAATGTTGTTGGAATTTTTTTTCTGTTCTTTAATGATTGTATAAATGTTGTTGGATTTTTTTTTTAATTTTTTTTCTATTCTTACCTCTCATTGAATAGTATTAGATTATTATTTTATGTATAAGGCCCATATAATCACTATGGTTAGCTAATTGATTTGTTGGTGATAACAAACATTTCTTTTTATTTCATGAAAAAAAATTATTTAAAAATAATAATAAAAATAGTAGCCACATAAATAAAAATAAATAAAAAATAGCTATGATAAATGAGTAGTTTTAAATGTGAAATATTGATACTATATATCATTTAATGTGTTTATATTTACATCCTATGATCATTTCACAAATGGTTGTAGCAAAGTTAATTAAAAATTTGGTTAAATTAACAAAATTAAAATTATTCGATTGACATGGATTGAAATAAAATCAACTGGTTTATGGCTATCCAATTTAAATTGTTGTGTATTTGCATATTTAAAAAATTTGGGTAGTCTCCCGTCTAGGGAAGGTGCTGCCGATTTTTTTTTTAAAATATGAATGGTTTACGGTACCTTAATCTTTTAATTTGTGTAGATGCCTAGAAGAAAGTCAATAGCACATTGAATGGACATGATCACTACTAGTTCTTTTAGCAGCGTTCCAGATGACCATGAGTCGTTAGACGCCGACTAAGAACAGACACCTAAGACACTTTCATGTACTCATGATGCGAGCTCGTCAGGTGTAATGCCGCTATGTCGAGGGGGGTCTATCACAACGACTTGTTAATAATTTTTGAAAAATTAATTTCAATTAATGAATGCAATTTCAGATTCACAAACATTGAGGCCGCCAAAACCATAATATCGACATTTAAATCTTTAATGGAAATTCTATTGTTTTAATGGAGTTACATTTCCAAACATTCTGAATGGAAACCCATGATTAATGTAGTTCAGAAGTGTAAGGTTAATATTAATTTAAATATATATTTTCATTATGTTAATTCAGGTAGTTTATTAACATATTAATGAAACTTGTATTTTATAAATTTTACTTGCAAGGATAAATTTGAATGGGATAGAGCTTACAACGCTATTGTAAGGAAGGTTTGAGAGAATCACATTGGTAAGATTGAAGTGAAGATAAGATTTTTTAATCCTTTTATTCAATATTATTTTTCATTTACTAATATATAATTTATTTGTATCATATAGGTTGCATGATTTTTGGTATGAGAAAAAAAACCAAAAATATACCAAAAAAAAAAGAGCTTTCAGGCTAGAAGGAGGTGACAGTTTGGAAAGATAGGAGACCGTCATATGTCTCGGAGGCTGTGTGAGTGAAATATATTTAGCATGTAATGTCCGAACATTTCATGTAATGATCACACTCCGGTGTAGAGATTTGAAACTAGTATGTTCACGGTTCTGTTACCATGCATACAAGTGGCTCTATTATGTTCATTTCACATGCGAAGTAGATTATAAGACTATGATTCTTGGATGCGAACCAAGCCTGATGGAGCTTTTTGTGAAAATGCACGTGTGGATTGATGATCGCAAAAAGAAGTGCAATAGGTCGTGGAGAGCTGAGCTCAGCACTTTGTGGCATGTTGTTTTCAACCATTTTTTTTCTTAAGTTATTATTTTTTTAAATATGCTGACTTTTGTTTTCAGGATACATATACACCCGATTGAAGGAGAGATATGGTGATGATACTTTGACCTATCCAGATCTCGATCCAGATTTGTGGTTGGAGGCAAGATCGTTTGGTGGACCATATAGAAATTGGTTGTACAGTCTCTCTAATACTACAACCGAGGACTTGAGAACGACCCACAATATTTCAACCACGGGATGTTTGTAATCGGTTCCGAGCCTTCAAACTCTAGAGTTCGAGGTGATTTTAGACGAGTGAGTTCAAGCTTAGACAATCCATCTTGCTGCTAATTATGAACAACTCAATACTAAGATGACCGAACTCTACCGAATGGTAATAGAGATGAAATCATAGATGAGTAGTACATGTGCTCCCTTTTCTTCACCCCATGATCCCGGCAAAGATGCGCCTCGTCCTCCTCCAACGCCTCTATTCTAGATTAATTTTATCTGAACTTATAAATGTTTAGATTTGTAATAAATATTTGATTTTTATATTAATTTAATTTATTTTAATTATTTTCTATTTATGTTTAATATATATTTTTTGATTTTTAAAAAATTATTACTAATGGGGTTACCGACGATCTAAGTTCGTCGATATATTCTAGAGAGTTGAAAAAAATTACCGCAAATGCCACTGATTTTCTATTTATGTTTAATAGATTTTTTTTTAAACAAATTTCTAAATTATTATAGATGGGGTTACCAGCAACCTAAGTCCATCTGTATATTCTAGATATTTGAAAAATAATTACTATAAATCTAAAAATTCTGGTAATGAATATATTACATTGTAATTAATGAGGACAAGTGGTCATTTTTTCCCATCTTGTTAAATACTGCGGGATTTGATTTCCACGCTATCAGGCTCTAGAAATATAATTTTCTTTATAAATTCGTTAATTAATCTTGATGTAAACAATCTGTTTTAACCTAATTAAAGAAATCAACCTAGTTTAGATATGTAGAAACTACTCGGCTGGGGATATCTGTTTGAAGAAAATCAGGTGTGGTGGTGTGTGTGTGTGTGTGTGTGTGTGTGTGTGTGTGTGTGTGTGTGTGTGTATATATATGAATTATACTTACAAGCCTATTTATAATTCTCAAATCTTAAATAAAAAAGAAATTAAACTACATTAAAAGAAATTCCAAACAATAAATATATTCTACAGGCTTAACTGGTCAATCGTATCAGAACCAGCTGACCTGTTCCTCCATGTTTTATATAACTAAAATCTGAATTACTTTCAACAATATCATGATGCTGTATATGTACATGTTAATCTAACACCAGGATATAATTGTAGCCTGCTTAGATATCATCAGCAAAACAGCAGGGGACAAATTTTTCTAGTGCAAATAATCATTAATTTTCATCAATAAAAAGCAACATCTCCTTGAGGGGCTGGAAGGTATGATTTTTATTTTACGGACAGACAGTCATGGGTTTGGTTAATTTAAAAAGAAACGAAACAAGCCTCAATTTTTATCACGCACGTGAAAACTTGAGCCCCAAAATTTGACAGCAGATAGCATGATAGCTGTAGCTTGGAACAACATGTGCCTGAACTCAACTTCCATGTATACTTCTCATTGCAATTCAATAATCGGAGAAGTTCCCAGTCCTCACCGTTTGTATAAAAAACATCCCGAAGAAGGGAAAATGGCAAGAAAAAGAAGAAGAAGAAGGGAGCCCAAAAGATATCAGATAAAAATGGCAATGGAGTATTGAAATAAATGCAAGAATTCTATTGGACCCAGAATTTGATTTCTAACACGGAGATTTCAGATTGTAGTAAACAGAAAGTAGTAGTTTTTTTTTTTTTTTTTTTTTAATTATGGAGCCTCAGACCAGTGGATCTCCAAATAAAATAAGCGAACGAGCATAGAGTGTAAAACCATGGTGATTGTACTTCAAATTTAGTGCATTGCCTCACAAGAAAAAAAAAAAGAAAAGAAAGAGGAAAAGGGAAAGGAGAAAGCAAGATGCGAGTAAGCTCCACAGACAACATCTTGAGGGAAAATCTATTACATGTTGTTTATTTATTTTTCTTTAGCCAATCAAGAATACCCTTCTCTGATTCAGTAAGGTCCTGCTCATTCTTCCCTTTCAAAGATCCTTCCACAAAGTCAAAATAATCCTTGTAGTTCCGCTTGTAATAGCTATCCATTCTCTTGAAAAACAAAACATGCCAATCATTATTAACAGGAAGGTATATGCGAATTGCAGAAATTAAAGCATAGAAGGAAGAATGAAATAAAATTGACTCCTAAAAAGAGAGATTCTTGGCGATGGCACGTAGTAGCAGTACTGTAACTCTAAATGTTATACCTCCTTGTCATTTTTGGTCTTGTTATCCTCTGATTTCTTCAAATATTCTGACAATCCAACAATGGTTAAAACGGTCAGCTAAGACTCCAGAGAAGAAGAAAGATATGGCATTCCACGGGCTGCAAGAAATGGCTAAAATGGAAGTGCAAAACAAGAAGTGGTGTTTTTAGTACTTTTAAGAAGTTCAATCCTTGAGTCATTGACTGAATATACACCAACCACGGTGGATAAGAGGACTCCTCTTCTTCCAATGTCAGCTGCCCTGCTTGCTGCTTTAGCTGTTGTTGCTGCAGCTGCTCTTTTACCTTCTTTTTTATGAACTGCATTAACATTTGATGAAGCAAACTTGTTGAATGTAACGGTCAGTGCCATCAACACACTTTGGTATATTGAACTCATCTGTGAAAAACCATTAGACAAACACACAAACTCTGTCTCTCTGCAGGTAGTAGCAGCGGCACCACAGCCACCAGTTTTTTTGAGCCTATAGATGATGATGAGGTTTCATGGCTCTTATCTTCGACTTCGTCCAAACACTTTGTTTTCTAGCGTCAAAATATACACTCCGTGGATGTTGAGTAAAATAATAATTAATTTTTAAAATATTTTTTTATTTATAAATATATTAAAATAATATATTTTTATTTTTTTTAACATTTACACATTAAAACAATCTAAAAATATATATAAAACTTTAAATTTTAACCAATTTCCATTTCAACCTCAATCCGAAACAGGGCTTATTAAGGAACTAAGAAGTTGAAAAGTGCACACAAGGTGCTGGCACGTGCGAATCCGCCCTTTCTTTCACACAAGCGAAGCGACATGTCGGGGTTTTCATTTAACCTTTTTAATTTTTTAATGCTGGAACCAGCTATTGCAGCTAACAAATCCAGCAAATGGTGCGAAAGAAGAGACAAAATCAAGCTACAGAAAATGTTAATAAAAAGAAACCAAAAAACCAGTAGCACGGTGACAAAATCAAGCACTTGTGTTTGGAGGAGAGGTAGCTTGTGCTTTTTTTAAGTAAAAAGCATGTTTTTATAGCTTTTGGAGGTGTGGTTAAGTGTGGTTTGTGCTTAAATGTATTGTACCTTTGAAAAAAAACCATCACACCTCCAAGCCAAACACCCTCAAACCAGGAAGGTTGAGGGGTGAAAGACTCCACAACCCCTTAAGGAGGAGCAGCTGCTACCAAACGTTCGGAGAGTAAAATTATGGCGAGACAGTCATTGGGCTAGTCCGTGGTGTCATTCAATTTTTGACATTCCATGAAGAGCCAGGGTGACCTTGGCAAGCAAAAGTGGTTTGACAACTGCCTGGTAACATCAGCACAAGAACGTGTTCAGAGTTTTCTTTCCCTATGTATGGTTTTTATATGAACCACAGCGTATTATACAACAGCCGGTCATACTTTTGCCTGTAATACAGTAATACACAGCAATTCAATTGTCTAACAATCGCCTGTGCTTGCACCAGGCAATAGCAATCAAATATAAGAACATGCTCCCAGTAGTGCCACCAGCAACAGTCCATAGAAACTTCGACATTCCTGCTTGCACTTCTTCTTTGAACAATTTGATTCCGAAATTCATGCCAAAAACACCAACAACTACAACAAAGCAGATCACCACTAAGGTTGCTGTCGTCAACATAACCCCCATTTGCAGGAGATGATTCTGTTTGTCATCCAGCATTATGTTGATGTAGTCCTCTGTGTCATCAACATACTCCCTCAGCTTCAAGACCATCAGATGACATAGGAACAAAAAGGAGTTAAATAGCAGCCATGGAGAAAATTAACTATAACCTTAGAAACGATGCTAATTATATGATTGATAATTGAAAAGGATATAACTGTGTTTTTGCCTGTTTAATCATGTGCAACATTGCTGCATCATGTTAAGATCACAGGCAAAGACATGTATATAGACGCACAACAACACAAATGGATTGCACATACTCTACGCTGTCATTGGCCGTGGCTTTTCTAATCAAATTTGGGGCTGTCTAACTTGTCCAGGCAACCCAGCCACTACACCTCAATCGAAGTCATGCACTCATGCCCCATGACAAAATACTCACTGTTCCATTTCACTCTTTGGAGTGGCATCATACGAATTTATATTGAGAGTGGTATTGCAAACCTGAACTGGCAACTCATACTCAGGATCCAGAAGGGCATACTTCAGAAAAGTTATCGACTTACTGCATATCTAGAGAAACCAGCTAGTTCTGATCTTGGATAAACCTTCACTGAGAAGGGTGTAAATGGTTGTATACATATGTTACACTCATCAAATTCTGCTGTGGTCATTCTTAGATATGAATTCTCCCTGAGGCAAGGTGATGATGGAAAAGGTCAAGAACGTTCTAGCCACCAGCCTCAAGTTCTCTTGACAATCTTTCTTCTCCAAATATAGTTCTCATTTAATTTGTCCTCTCTTCAATGTGGGCACTACCAGATCAGTTTCTATAGCATGGGAAATAGTTAAACTTGTAGCATTACATCTAATAGCATGATGGAGACGCTGGATGTGAGACATGATTTAAGCACATATATGATCATTGATGATAGAGGATAACCCAACCCATTGTTTTTTGGTTGGGTGATTGGGCTCGTTCAAGTCCAATTATTATATATATATATATTTTTTTTTTAGTATTTAACTTTATTTTATGTTATTTTATTAGACTTTTATTAGGTAGTGAATTCTAAGTTCTGATTAGGGTTTTATTATTTATATGTAATTTTCTTGACATTACAATCAATTTTTGATGAATTGAATAAAATTGCAAAGTTGGAGACTTTTCCAACCCCCTTTCTTCTCTTCTTCAACCTTTTCTTCTTTTTCTTTGGTTTCTTCTTCTTAGCTTCTTCTTTTCTTTTTTCTTTGACTTCAAATCTCTTTTGTCCCGCATCAACTTTGATATCAAAGTCTAATTTTTAATTGTTTATTCAGTTAATCAATCTCTTAGGGCTTGTGAAAATCCTCCAAATTCAACGCAGTTTCTAAACCTAGAAATTATATAGTTGATCTAGAAAAAAAAAAGATCCTCTAATATTTATGTTTACAATCGAGACCTGAAAAAAAAAATTATTCATCTTCTCTTAAGCCATCTGAACAAAATACATCAACCCAAGCCCATTTATCAAAAAAATAAAGATCAACAGGTTCTCCACCTCGAACCATAGCACGCATCCGAGAGAGAGAGAGAGAGAGAGAGAGAAGCATGAAGGATAAAGGAATTTTATAGGGAGTTTCTGCCAATTTCCATTCTCCCATCTTTACTGCACTTTTATTTTCTTTTATGTTGATTTATTAAAAAAAAGAGAGAGAACAATGAATTTTTTTTTAAAAAAGGTGAAAAGTGACCGTAAAAAAAGGACAAAAAAAGGAAATATGAAAGCAACAAAAGGACATTATTTGAAACATCACGACGGTAGCTTCAAGATATCAACGACAGCTCATATGATCCAAGTAGTTTGTCATCAACATTAAGTAATTTGATTGGTAAATTACTTAACTTTTGATTTGTTGAAATTTGTTTCTTAGGCAAACACTTATTATTCAACTTACCATTAATAGTATTACTTGTTTTTTTGTCTAAAAAAATTAATCTCACATTGCATACTAATCTGTAAATTTTTTCTCATCAATCTCTTTCATCATTGATATCTAGCATCTAGTTCTTTTTATGATTGTGAGTCCTTGCTTGTGACATTATATTTAATTAATAATTTACACTTAAAGGTCTAGCAATACATGCTTAAAATTTTATTGGTGTATTTTGTTCTTGATTAATCTTCACATTAAAAAAAAATGGAATTACTTTTATTTTTGTATTGTGATTTCACTTACATCAATCATATGATCTCAATTCCATTTCTAAATTAGTGTTACATGCATTTGTGAATAGTCATCTAGTATCTAATTTATCCAATTTTAAGTTTACAACTACCATAGACTTGATCTTGAGTGATATCTTTATAACCAATCATGAACAAAACACCGTAGAGTTTTAGACAACTAAATTGGGTGTAATTAGATATGCCTTTACACAACCCAAAAGAACTGAAGATTGGAGAAGGATTGATATCTTTCACCCCTATATCAAGTGTGGGGATAAGGATTGCAAGATTATCATTGATAATGAAAGTTGTATCAATGCAGTCTCTTCAAATACTGTAGTTCGCTTAGGCCTAAAACTTGTTCCCATCCTAAGCCATAAATATGTCATGAGTTAATGATATCTTCAAAGCAGTCAATGAAAAATGTTTGTTCCATATCAAATTCCTAGACTATCATGATTGGATTTGATGTATCAATGCAGTATCTTCAAATACTATGATGTGTCATGAGTTAATAATACCTTTAAATTAGTCAATGAAAAATGTTTTCCTAGACTATCATGAAGAGAGTTGGTCTGATGTGATTCCAATGGAAGTAGGACATGTCATTTTAGGAAGGCCATGGATATATAATTTAGACATCATGATTTATGATTGGTCAAATTCATGTTCTTTCACTTTTAAAGGTAGAAAGATCAAATTTATTGGATTGCCACCAAGACCTAGCAATAAGAAGTAAAAGGAGAATGTGAAAGAACAAGGAGATAAAACAATGAGTTTGAGAATGAGGTTAAGGAATAACCTATTGTATATGGTTTAGTTGTAAAAGAAATTTCAAGAAATGCTTTAGTGGAACTACCTAAGAAGGTAAATATGACTAACATAACGTCCAAAAGAGTTTGAAAAGGAGGTTCATGAAGAGTTAGTTGTGGCTCATTTAGGTGTATAAGTTTCTGGAGACTGTCTAGTAGAGTTGCCTGAAGAGGCAAGTGCAATGTCAGGAGAGTTTCAAGATAGTTGTCATTTTGAGTTCCTTAATTCCTTAACCTCTATGCTTGACACCTGACTTGCCATAGATTTTGAGCAGCCTTCTGAGCTTCCTAATTCTTCACCCCTCATGCTTGACATCCAGCATATCTTAGATTTTGAACAACCTCTTAAGCTCACTAATGCTTTGCCCCCTATGCTTGACATCTAGCATGTCATAAGTCTTGAACAATATGCTGAGCTTCCTGAATCCTTACCCCTTATCCATGGTAAAAAGGATAAGAATGACCCCGATTCACTAGGTTATGTCCAATCTATATCCATCAAGAATTTAAAAAGTGTGTTTCATTCCACACTCAATCATATAAGGTTCATGGTCACAAACCTAGGATGCCGATAAATCTTCCTCCTTTGTCTGCTCACTCTAAAATGTTTGATTCAGCTGAGTCTTTTGCATGCAAAGTTCATAATTTGTATGTTGAGATCATAAAACATATTCAAGCAAGTAATAAACAACACAAATTTCGAGCTGATTTACAAATGTATCACGATACACTTAATGTTAGAGATTATTTAATGATAGAGATTAGACCTGAACGGTATCCTTTGAGAATCAATCATAAATTGCTAATGCTAGACCATTTAAAGTGTTGTAAATGATTGAATCAAATAAATATGTCATTAAACTACCATTAAACTTTGACATTAATTCTACTTTTGACATAAAACCTCATTATATATAAAACACGATCTATTCTTAATGTTCCTTTTGATATCCCTACCTCATTATCCTTATCATTGGCACAAAAGAAACATAGTAATGCTACTTTGGATACACAAGTTGTTTTTACCAGGGATGATGAAGTTTAACGAATCCCAGTATATAAGCTAGGCGACTAGATTCAAATTATACTTGGATTACCAGAGAGACATCATAATTGCTTGATCATGATCTTTAGGAGCATTATCGAAGTCGCCTTGAACTATACTCAATGGGGTCGAGTTCTTCTAACCCTGGGAGAGTTGATAAGGAGACTGGATCCGAGACACAATTTAGGCATGCGTATGATTATCAATGATGGAGGGTAGCCCAACCCATTGTTATTTGGTTGGGAGATTGGGCTCATTCAAGCCCAAGTTATTAGATTTTATTTATTTTATTATTGGACTTCAATTTATGTTATTTTATTAGATTTTTATTAGTTAACGGGCTTTAAGCCCAAATTTGATTCTGATTGAAGTTTTATTATTTATATGTAATTTTCTTGATAATACGATCAGTTTTTGATGAATTGAATAAAAATTGCAAAGTTGCAGACTTTTACAGCCTCATTCTTCTCTTCTTCAACTTTTTCTTATTTTTTCTTTGGCTTCTTCTTAGCTTTTTCTTTTTTTCTTCTTTAGCTTCATGTCTTTTTTGTCCCACATCATAGCATCATTTGGTTTCATGCTTTATTAGTTAGCACATATTGACACAATGAGCACAAACATGTTAGAACTACAGCGAATGAGTTAAGAGCTTTATGTACCAGGGTAGCATTAGAGCATTTGGATGGCCTATGCTTGTTTGCAAAGAGAATACCTCTTTCTTGTTAGTTGCAGTTACACCATTAAATTCCGTGACATGAACTTCCACTAGGACTCAACAAATCACTTGCACTTCATAGGCATATGGCTATCTGAGCACACATCATATGGAGTATTGACAATGTCCACAATGCAAATTAAAAAAACATGCGAAGAAATGATGCTTGTGGACCTATGTAGAAGAATCAGGTGGAAAGTTCCATACCATACATAGTTTGTTCAATGTGCCATCAATTCGTACAAAGTACGCCTCCAAGAGCATTTCTAGTTCCTTGACATCAAGGTGCTTGCTTATTGAACTTCATGTTGTACTAGTATGGACACAGCTGTATCTTCCAAGTCCATTAGGTGCACTAAAAAGATGATCATGTTCATTCTCAATGTTGTTAATATCATCCTCATGGCTAGTAGAGGCCTCAAGAACACCCAATGACACCTCAGCAGGAATACTGATGGAAAATAATGAGAATATTTCAGCGAAAAGATAGCTTAGCAAACAAGAGGAGAAAAATGTAAGACTGTATATGTATGAGGTGATTAAATTATTAGGTACCTGTCGTCCAAGTCTGCTTGAAGGTCATCATCATCCATGCCATCTCCCTCATTTAAAGAGGAAGTTGAAGAATCTTCAAGCTGTTGTTGAACCAGCTATTCTGTTAGATACATCTCTGCTATGTCTTCATCATCATCCAGCAAGTGTTCTAATTCATCCCTAACCTGGAGATTACATGCATGGTTAGTTACCATAACGTAAGAGGAGAGCTTTAAATAAATCATTTGGAGCACAGAACTTCTGAACCTGCTTAAACTTCCAAACCAGATCAAAATTCATATTCACCTTATTGCCACACACTAATAAAATAAATGCGGAGACAAAAAACTTAACAACCTTTTGCACTCGGCCAGTTATTGCAACCAATCAACTTTTAATCTGGCAGACGCATTCTAAATTGAGAGTACTGATCTTTGAAGTCAGTTTATCCAATGCTGGATGTTCCTCTTGCTCCAGTGTTTTTGCCTGCATAGGAAATCGAAAAGGGAAAGGAAATAATTAGACTGAGGAATTTTAAGCTATCAGAAAGTTATCAGCCTCCAGATTAAGAATATTTACTTCATTTTGTAAGAAAACCTATCCAACAAGGAATTGCACATGCTTACTTCACTTTCTAAGCAGCTGCATGCAGCCTCAAGGCATGCTTCCAATGCAACAAAATCAAATGGAAGAACCTTTGATCCATCTCGATTCTCGAGACCCTGTTTTGCTCCCTCGTTGCAATCCTGATAATGTGAAAAGCCTTCTGGAAAATTTTCGGGACTCAAACCATTTGACTCAGGCTCTTCCACGTGATAAGGATTTGCCTTTGAATGTTCACCATTGCCCTCCTATACAAGAACCAAAACAATATTAAAAAAATAAGAAGAAAGCAAGTGACAATCTGAAACATATGCAAAAGCAATTACACAATAGCAAACATTAGAAACGTATGAGTATGACGTTACAGTAGCAATAAAGAAACATATTCAAAGTGTGTCTTTAACAGAAACTTCAAAAATCGCACTTCCAATGTATTTCATGTGAGAGTCAAAATAACTCCTGTGTAAGCCACTTACCACTTACTTAATATTAACCCACCTTACAATTTCAATTACAAATTACAAATCTTACTAACAATGTATATTTCAATTAGCTACGCCGACAATCCGAAATCCAACATTAAGTATCACCATTCTAAATATCCTCATTGGTTTCTAGTTAAGAGGGAAAGAGCCAAAATAGCACAGCATCCATTATATGCTTTTCTTTGAAATCCAATAAAACTAGCAGCAGCAGCAACAACATCAACAAATGGATTCTTAAGAAACCAACACAAACTCACATCAAAACTCTTTAAAATCTTAAATTGAACATTAAACAAACGCAAAAGTTCACTTACTCTACACCAAAGCAAAAACCCAAAAAAAATAATCACAGCTTAAAGAAGAAGAAGAAGAAAAGAATCAGTAAAACCTGAGCTTTAGTAGGGTGGTAATGAAACATCAACCTCCCCTGCAACTCTTCCACAAATGGAGTAACAGAAGGGTCTCTAGAATTCAGCAGCAAAACCTCCTGTGCGGTAATAATCGCCTTAATATGCTCCAAATTAATAACAATTGCTCTTTGAAATCCAAATTAAAACAGTAGACAGGTAAGGAAGTAGCGGGTCAAGGATCCGAAGGTCACGGGCAGGATGGCATGTATGACGCATGATTGCGTGCTTGCTAACTTCCACCACCTGGGCTTGGCCAGTTGAGTCTAGTAAGAGGCAGGGTCGAACCCCAGTTCCTTTTTTGCGAGAGGACGGGAAAAGGACGTTGAGAGAGGTTGTGGTACTGGCTGGCGCGGGCCGAGTCATTGGGTCCGTGTCGTCTTCAGGTTTGGATAGCGGTGGTGTTTGTGGGCGAGATCTCATGGTCGGAGGTGGGGGTGAGTTTCACTGGGCTAAACAAGAAGAGGATGCATGGTTTTGGGAAAGTAGTGGAGTGTTCGCTTCAGATTCCCTCCATATTCACTCGATTATTAAATAATGAGTGCCCGTATCTTACCGGGCCATTCATATGATTCTCTTGAAGCAGCATTATAATTTTTTTTTTAAAAGGCTACTGTTCTTGGTGGCTAAGATTATTATTATTATTATTATTACATGTTTAGAGATTGTGTTTCAAGCTCGACCATCCATGTCTGAACTTATATTAATTAAGAGGCATAAACAAAGTGTACAAAGATGAACAATTACTATCAATTCTATCGAAAAAATAATAATAATAAAACCTTGAGGTGGTAATTCATACAGAGGAGTAAAAAAATCAATAAATCTATTAAACTGAAAAAAAATCTGAAAAATTAAATAAAAAACTAATTAAATTAATTATAATATTTTAAAAAAATTTCACTTCAGTTCAGTTTTGGTTTTATAATATTAAAATAGATAAATTCAAACCAAACCGATGCAATTCGTATTAAAAAAAAAAAAAACTATAAATAAAAGGAAAATATTTTATATTCTAACCTACACCTAGTTACCCTAGTTGTCACCCCTCCCCTTGAAGACACACAACACCCCATCTCGCAACCTTTATTCTTTAATTTATATCTCCACTCTTCAGATATAGCATAACCTTGGTACTTAGCAGCAGTTCATTTAATTATTTTTTTTCAGTTCTTTATAATAAGATTTCTTTCTTTATTTTTTTTAATTGTGAACGGGTTTATAAATTGTTTTTTATTTGTATCTTAAGAATACTTCAGAAATAGCAAGATTATTTTTTTCTTTTTTGTTTATGCTCCAGTTCAATAAATATTCTTGGGGTGGGTGTGGCTATGACCTCACTGTCTATATGTGGGCATAGAAAAGGGAAAGCACTGTCTGTGCAAGTCATGGCTGGGGTTGTCATCTTACCAAGTAGATAGCTGTCAAGCAACAAACATATAAAGATTTATCAGCCTCAGCCACCAAGGCTGCAGGTATATCTGCAACTTTTGCGGTAAGTTATATTAAAAGCCACTCAAATGGTTAATTTCTTGTAAATATCTTGGTTGTTTTTTTAGATGCAAGGCATCAGTGGAGATGGTGTTGTGATTAAGTATATATTTTAATGACATTACATTGCTTATATTGGTATCGGTTTTTTGACATAAAAAACCAAACCAAAACCGGTCGGTTGGAATTGATTTTGGTTTTTTTTAATTTTAATTTAATTATTTTTATAGATAAAAATTAAAGCGAATAAAAAATGACCACCTCTAATTCAAACTGGTCAAACTCTGAATTTGCTCTCCAAAATTACTAATTAGAGTGTCATAAATTTCAGAGTCACTGGAAACTTATATAATTGTTAATTTTAGAATCTTAAGGGATTAGTCGAGGTATGCGTAAGCTAACCCGAATATCTCCGGTTATCAAAATAATAATAATAATAATAATAAAAATGGTAGGAGCTAAAAGGCTCGTTAATCCTTGAGCTTTCTGATGCGCAGTAGAAGCTAGATCATATTAAAGATCCTGTTGCTGAAATACGAAACATGGATTAGGGCTTACAATAGTTTATTAATTAGTTCATGAGAACATTTTGGAATTGGTTTTTTTTATAGAGGGTAGTAATCAAACCACCTATCCATCATGGCAAAGCACTGCTCTGGCCTGTATTCCGGTGCTGTGTGACCCCCTCCCTACACCACCACCACCATCACCATCACCAACACCACCACATATCAGGTTTTCAAAATACCATAATTGCTTATTTTTATTTTTAGATTAAACAGTTAGATAAGCTAATGTATGTTCTTACCTTCACAGTTGCAAATGTCAGGTCGTATGTTATGTAATCTTGCACATTGTCTGCATACAGCATTGTGTATCTAAAGATGACCCAACAAGCAAAAAGGGATTAGTTAATGCCAGTTCCTGTACCTTTATTTTTTGGATTTTGTCATTCTACTTTTTTTTTTTAAAAAAAAATTTTATAATCTCTACCGTTTCAAATGGACGTGACACATGTTAAAAATATGTAAATTAATTAATAATATTATTATCTGAAAAATAAAATAAAAGAAACCCCAACTAAAAGATTTTCATGAATTTTTTTTAATAAGGTGATAGTATAGTTACAAATATCTTCCTTTATAAAATATTAAATATTAGTTTAAAAATATTACTAGAAAAATATTAGCATCTAATAAAAAATTGTTATTAATAAAATCAATGAACGAGAGACTTTATCTTAAGGTTAATTATATGTTTGAGATAATTTAACTTTATTGAAAAATAAAAACAAATTAATATGAGTCTTTCAAAAAAAAACAATATTGCTTTTTTTTTTTCTATCTTTCTTTATGTATATTATTTTTCAAAATATTTGTAACTAAGTTCTATTTTTTAAAAAAATTATGATAAATTCCCATTGGTTTGGATTTTGAAAAATAAAATCAAAGGGTGTAAAGTAAATTCAGAGATTCTATACTAACCCTGCAACTTGACCATCAACAAACCATGGTTCCCAGTCATACTTAATCTTCAAATTCAGAGATTCTATCCATTCAAGCGTACCAACGTATGGGATAAGCATGTCATGATCGCCACTACACATGTTAAAACAATGGTTAAGATTGCACTAAATGGGAAAATTCAGAATTTATAATGTGTTCATAAATTATAAATTAACATTACCTGTAAATGAGAGCTCGATATGGTTTCTTGGTCAAGTTCCGATGGTAATCAACAGTACTTTCGACATTGTACGAATAGGCCAGGGTCTTATTGCATCTTCTCCAATCCTTTATGGTTCCCTGGTCATGATAGTTTTATTTTTTTTCCGCCATGAGCAGAGTGATTTTGAATCTGGAAGGTAATATACTTGATATAGGGCAAGCATACCTTGCGAATATGAAGAGCATCTCGAACAGTTTCATCATTAGCCCACATATAAATGTATACATAATTGTAACTCTACATGCCAATAAGCTGGTTAATAACCAAGGCAAGAGAGAAAAAAGAAAAGAGAAATTAGTTCAATGTACCCGGCACCGAGGTCCAGGAACACGGGGGCTTGGTAGCAGAATATCAGCGTCATCGGCTATGAGAAACCTAGGATCCCATTTCAATGCCACTGGTTTTGGGGATACGTCCTTGCATGTAGGTTCCAGAATTTGTCCAGTATATACTTTTCCAATGCACTATAAATTCAAAAGAGAAGTCAACTTTCATGTTCATAAACTTCAAGCATGATGCAAGAAAATGTTTATCAGAGTTTTGATTTATGAACTGATTAGTCACCTCCTTGATGGCTAATATGTCTTCCATACACGATGCGTTGCTTTGATCTGGATTTAAGTACTCACCCTTGCAATTTTTCATGAAGGACTAGAAAAAATCACATGAGAATAGTTTTGCTTATATGAGAGCTAGCTAGCTGGGAAGTTAAAGAGCAGAGCTAGGAGAGGGAAGTTACCTCGTAGAGTTTATCTGATATAAGCGCTTTTAGGTGAGCAAAAGGAACTATTGAATTGGTGTCAATCTCATAATCTGTAACTGGGTTTCCAAGCACATATCCCTGAGTTCCAACATGTTGTACAGCCTTGTCAACTACAACGCAAATAAATAAGTAAAACAAACAAAATAAAACAAAGGCGCGCAGAGTTGATCGAGTACTTTGAGGTTCATTGTTGGCTGACGTCCCACTCATTTCCTGCAAGAAATAAAACAAAAACAAATTAAACACTTATGTATGCATATGGAGGTTGAATATTACAAGAAAGATAAGTTGTGTTTGGGACAGAAGTTAACTACTACCATCAGAAATCTCCTGGACTATGATAGGTGCAACGATGCCTGAATAGGAGTCCCCAGCAACATAGAGTGGATTTGTAAGAAACCTGGGGTGATCCACGAGCCACTGCGTGACGAACTCATAATGTTAGCCAAATTGTTTTACATTACTAGTTTACTACTAGGCATTTACCTCTGTTGACTAGCATGACTCATGGAGCTGCAAACAACCTTTTGAATTTCACAGTTGTTTGTGTTGAAGTTATGGCACCAAAGCTGAAATTAATGTCTCAGCCATATGTTATCTTTCATTAATGTTTATCTATTAGTAACATCATTATCTTAATGTTGTTTAGTGAGTTTTTACTTCTTTAGATATGAAACTTATTTAGGATAAGTTACATAGCTCCATAAATGAAGGAGTTTATGTTAGTTATGTTTCTTAATTGTGTTGTGATTGATTTCATCTATAAATAAAAGCTAAGGGATGGCAATAACCAATATGAAAAACATTCTGCTCTTTGTTCTTTGTTGCAAGTTCTTTGTTCTTTGTTTTTCTGGTTATCATCAACATTCAGTTCTTTATATACCTATTATCAACAATTGGTATCAGAGCATTCTTTGATCTTTGAAGGGATTGTGAGTGAAACATGAGAGATTAGTGAGGTTAAATCAAAGCATTTTTCTTTGAAGGGATTGTGAGTGAAACACGAGAGATTAAGTGAATTTTTTTTAAGAAATGGATTCTGCAAATTTTCCAGCAAAAACATCAGTGTTCACAGGGCAAAATTTTGGTGTGTGGGCTGTGAAAATGAAAATTTATCTCAAAGCTTTTGACTTGTGGGAGATAGTTGAGAGCGATAAGCAACCAACTCCACTAGGAAATAATCCTACGGTCGCACAGATGAAGTTTTTTAATGAAGAAAAGGCAAAGCGATTCAAAGCTCTTACCTGTCTTCATAATGCTGTTAGTGAAGACATTTTCACAAGGATCATGGCGTGTAAATCTACCAAAGAAACATGGGATAAATTAAAAGCAGAATTTCATGGTGATGAAAAGTCAAGGAAGATGCAGATTTTAAATCTTAGAAGACAATTTGAAGGTTTGAAGATGAAAGAAAATGAAACCATCAAAGACTTCTCTTCTCAAATTTCAAAACTTGTGAATCAAGTGAGACTCTTGGGAGAAGATTTTCCAGATTCAAGAATAGTAGAGAAAGTTCTGGTAAGTCTACCAGAAAAATTAGAACATAAAATTTGCTCTTTAGAAGATTCTAAAGATTTCTCTGAAATGAGCCTGCAAGAACTGGTAAATGCATTGCAAGCTATAGAGCAAAGGCAAGCTTATAGACAAGAAGGATCAAGTGAAGGAGCTCTTGTTGCAGTTTACAAGGAGAAGAGTCGGGCAAAGAATTTTTACAAAAACAATCAAGAAGGAAAAAGAGAAAAGGGGAAAGGCTGGCAATCCAATAACTGGCAACAAAACAACAACAACAACTTCACTAGAGGGAAAGAGAAGAAAGAACATTTTCCTGCTTGCAAATTCTGTCAGAAAACAAATCATCTTGAAGCCTGGTGTTGGCTCAAGAATGCACAATGCCGAAACTGCAAGCAATTTGGTCACATTCAAAGATTCTGCAAAAATAAAGCAGAAATAGTAAAACAAGCTCAAGTAACTGATTGTTCAGAAGTCAAGGAAGATTTTTTATTCATGGCTACAATACAGGAGATGTGTAACACATCAAAGGCAAACGACTCATCATGGCTCATTGATAGTGGTTGCACTAACCACATGACAGCAGATTTGAGCTTATTCAGAGACTTGGATAAAAGCTATCTATCTAGAGTCAGAATTGGTAATGGAGACTATGTGAAGGTTAAAGGAAAAGGAGCAATTGAAGTAGAAACATTGTCAGGTACAAAAACTCTTAAAAATGTTCTTTGTGTACCTCAGATCAATCAGAATCTAGTTAGTGTGGGACAATTAATTGAATCTGGTTACTCAATAATCTTTAATGATGGAGTATGTGATATTAAAGATAAAAATGGAGTGCTACTGCTTTCTGCAAAAATGATGAACAGAAGTTTTAATGTTGATTGGAGAGAAGCATGTTTGAGTGCTAACACTTATGAGAACAATGAATCTGTTCTTTGGCACAAACGGTTGGGGCACTTCAATTATGCAACTTTAAAGAGAATGGCTGACCTGCAGATGACTCATGGTTTACCAGATATACAGGAACAAAAGAGTATTTGTGAAGCATGTCAGTTAGGAAAACAAACTAGAGTTGTTTTTCCTGACAATGCTTATAGAGCACTGTCAAAACTCCAGCTTGTACACACAGATGTGTGTGGGCCGATGCATAATGAATCATTGAATGGTTCAAAGTATTTTCTTCTATTTGTTGATGATTATAGTAGGTACTGCTGGGTTTACTTTCTGAAATCAAAATCTGATGTGTTTGTTGAGTTTGTTAAGTTCAAAGCAGCAGTTGAACTAGAAACAGGAAACAGATTGAAGATATTGAGATCTGACAATGGAGGAGAGTATACATCTCGACAATTTGAGGCATACTTGGCAAAAAAAAGGGATCAAACACCAACTGACAGTTCCCTACACTCCACAATAGAATGGAGTCAGTGAGAGGAGAAACCGAACATTGATGGAAATGGCAAGATGTTTGCTATATGAGAAGAAAATGCCATTAAAATTCTGGGCAGAAGCAGTAAACACAGCATCTTACCTTCTAAATCGTATGACCACAAGAGTGTTAGGAGATAAGACTCCTTATGAAATCTGGTATGGCTTTAAACCCAATGTTGATCATTTAAAAGTTTTTGGCAGCCCTTGCTATGTCTTGCAACCTGAAGTTAAGAGAAGAAAACTTGATCAAAAGGCTGATATGAGAATTCTTATAGGCTATAACACAAAATCTAAGGCTTATAAAATCTATGATATGAAATCTAATAAAGTTGTGATTGCTAGAGATGTAAAAGTTGCAGAGAATGGTACATGGAACTGGGAAGCTGTATCAATTGAAGAGACAAAACAAGAGTATCAAATTAAACTGGATGCTACAGAGGATGATGATACTGTCGATGACAAACCAGTAAGGGGGACAAGGTCCTTAGCTGACATTTACAGCAGGTGCAATGTTGCTGAAACAAAACCAATATATTTTGAAGAAGCTATCAACTCACAAGTATGGATAGCTGCAATGAAGGAGGAGCTCACAATGATAGAAAAGAATGCAACATGGATGTTGGTTGACAGACCTGTTCACAAGAAGGTAATTGGTGTGAAATGGATTTTCAAAACCAAATTGAATGCAGATGGGAGTATGAACAAGCACAAAGCAAGACTTGTAGTGAAGGGTTATTCACAAGAGCCAGGTATTGACTTCACTGAGACATTTGCTCCAGTATCTAGGCTTGATACAATAAAGCTCTTGCTTGCTCTAGCAGCACAAAATGGTTGGCATATTTTTCAGTTGGATGTTAAGTCTGCATTTCTAAATGGTGTTTGATTGTGCATCAAAGGTATCATTAAGTCTTTTATTTTACATATGTATTTATTGTTTTTATTTGGGTTTTTTATAATAATTGATGTGCTTTTTAGTAATGAAGTTTCTTTTAATGTTTCGATAGGTTTTTGGAGCTTAAATGA
>Ga0325400_1000426_pt1 | contig 30682 bp, 18 predicted proteins | sample PopdelMetagenome_2_FD_205662 | JGI IMG/M metagenome (GOLD analysis project Ga0325400, IMG submission 205662) | Populus deltoides microbial communities from Bellville, Georgia, United States - Xylem-PdKOR-R1 | ecosystem: Host-associated > Plants > Phyllosphere > Stem > Wood/Secondary xylem...
AAGTTCCCAGGAAAGATTGGAGGGGTCACACTGGTCCCGCTTAAAACTCAATCTCCTAGACAGAACTTCTTAGGCCATATCTATCCATCGTACTGTCTTTCCGTATATACAACCATTTGCTAGCTTTTTTTTTGCGGCTTTCCTTTACAAGTGATCTGGAATATACTGGTTTAATACATGATTTCTCAACATCTGGCGAGACTACCAGTGCTTAGATTCGTCAAGATTGGTCTTTCTCAATTTTCACTCTTCACCTCAAATTATCCACATGATCAGGTGTCCAGAGTGTCCCAATTTTACCTTCCCTCAAGGCAATTCAAATCTCCTCACTTAGCAGTTCAACACATGTAATTGGGTAAACATGTGCACCTTCTTCTTCTTCATCTCCATCGACCACCATTATGACCTTCAGATGCCTCTTGATCGGGCAATCTCTTTTGTTAATTCACCACCGCCTTTTTGGTCTCAAATCTCAACGATCGGACCGTACCATTGCATCCGGAACGATCAAATTAGTTGGAAACAAGTCTGAAATCATCCAAATCGCATTTCAGACGGCTAAGATTTGATCAAAACAATTCTGGCCTGATGAACGGCCCAGATTCAATCTCAGATCCGGTTGCACGTAGACTCTGCTGCACAGAATCTTATCCATCGGCTCGCGGCTCGGCTCGGCTCCAACGCGGCTCGGCTCAACTCGGCTCGCGGCTGGTGACGTGGCATGTGGGACCCACAGTGATTACGTGGCAGCTGACTGGACGCTGACATGGCATGCCAACTGTGCATGCTGGCGTCATGATTACGCCATGATGACGTCATCATTATCCGGGTCTGGCACGTGGGTCGGGTCGTCTGGTATTCGGGTCGGGTCAGCCCATCCGGGCGAAGAAGACGCGTGTGACGCGTGGCGCGCGTCTGTGCGCGTGGGTAGTAACCTCGTCGGCGCGTGATGACGTTTCCGACCTCTGATTTCGACGCGGTTTTCAACAGTGGCTTCGTCTCTTCCTCCTCTACACAGTGGTATGGTCAAAACATAATTTTGACAACTTTCATTTTTGAGCAAAATCAAACACCCCTTTAAACCATGTGCTCTGATACCAGTTGTTGGGGGTTCCGGCACCCCAAGCGCGGACCGGGGGTGTACTGATAGTTGCTCAACGGAGGGTAAAGCACACTGACACAATATTTTACGTGGTTCGGCAAATCCGCCTACATCCACGAGAGAGGTCCATTTTATTAGATATAAAGATACATGGAAGAAGATTACATCTGCTGCAATGGCAGCAAGGCTGCTACCATTGCAGCTCTCTCTTTTCTCTCTATTCTCACGTTCTCTCTCTCAGCCTTCTCTTCACTCTCACTTTGCTCTCAAATAATTGCCTCTTTTATAGGCATTTTATGGTGAGACAAGATCCACAAAATGAGGCACTAATTATGCTCCACTATCTACCAAGTGGGAGTGGGGTATTTGCCACAATAATGACAATTTCCTAACAACTAATACTTATTGTGTATATTGTTTTTCAAATGTGTTCATCTATTTAAAAATATATTAAAATAATTTTTATTCCATTTTTTTTGTACTCCAATATTAGCTGTAATGGCCTGACCAAGGGCAATAGAGTTTTTAATATGGCCGATTAATTGTTACTTACTGGTATTAATAACATAGTTAGAAAACTTAGCCTGGATTAACTTGTGACTCTATTTACTCGAGATCTAGACTGACCTGGTTTAAAGAAAAACAAGTTAAGGCATTGCTATAACCTAACTTAATCAAAAACTCGAATTAGACCTTTAGTTTTTTTTAATCATGTTTTACAAAAACAATTTTTTTTGGGTCAATTAATCAGGATTAATAATATATATTTATACCTTGTGTAGTGTGGTAATATATACTTACTACACAAAATAAATAATGATTGATTGATAAATACAATAAAATTAAGGATAAGGTGATGCTATGAATTACAAGTACACAAAGGATAATTACATTATAATACGACAACCATGAACATGACACCGATGGATGGATTGAAATCGAAGGAAAAGAGAGTGAGTACAACCGGCCTTCTCACGGAATCTTCTTTTCTTATATTCCATTTTCTTCTCCCAATTTAAATTATAATTACAAGAGAGATACTAAAATAATATTCCGGCAAGTTTCCGTCTCTTTCCTTTCCTTCATTGATTGTTATGTGTTTGGATTTTCTTCTTCTATTTCCTCCTCATTTATTTGCCTAACCCTGGCTTCTTTTATTGTTAATTCGTATTTATTTATTTATTTGTATTTCCAATCATTCCTAATATCTCTTCCTCGAATAAATAAACAAAGATGGTACTTTTTTGTCGTACTCCCATGCAACTTTTTTTTTTAAAAATTAATACATGGATAGATAACATCATTTCGGATGATTATATATATATATATATATATATATATATATATATATATATATGGGGCTTGGAGTTAGATTAATTAGCCATAGAAGTATCCGCACTTAATTCACTATTGATCGATCGGTCTTGCCTCCGAAAAGATATGTGATCTATCGAGGGACTCGATCTCTCCAATCCCATCTGTTGCTTCCTTAATTCCATGTGGCTAAATTAACATGTATTAATATTGACGAGGTTGTACGTTGAAAACTTCTCAAAGATTATCATATTGAAGATATATGTAGTAGCTAGGTTTGGACAACGAAAAAACCTAGCTACAAAAACAAGTTAAGTGGCTTTAGAAACCCAAGAGCTTCATGCATGTGTCTACAACTTTTTGACCGAGTTGTCTTTGAAACTAACAATCTATCTAGGCTATGATCACTCTTCTCAACTGCAATATTAATGGATTTATTGATGTATATATAGTAGTACTGTTGTCCTAACTCGGGTGTTTAATTGTTGTCGAGACCGCCCTCCGATCGATCTGGGATATATATCTCCATGCATTGTCTTATATATATATATAAAGCATCACGAACTAAGATGAAGCACTGGCCGTTAACTATATATATAGTGATCAGTTTTTATGGACTAAACTTGAACTAGGAACAGTACTCTTCAGCTGATAAATTAACATGTACTCATGCATTCATTTATATATATAACCATACAGAACCCAGAAGGTCAGACAGGAGAGTGAGAAAGGAAAGATCAGAAAAGAAGCTGTGCAGTCGATCGATCTGTTTGATCAGTACAGCTGGTTGCATAATTTGGAAGAAACAATGACACTTCACAGCATAAAATAATATCATGCATATTTTCTTCATTTCATTCCTCAACTTTATTTTTTATCACGTTTAAGTCATTGAATGTTAAAAGAAAAAAGAGAAAGTTATTGAAAAAGGAAAATGAAAAAGAAGAATTCTACCAACCACATTTTAACCATATAAAAAGTTGATCTTGACGTGGATGGAGAGTTCAATAAAGGTGATATTACCCTTTAAACACGCCAAAAAAAAAATCAAAACCCTATAAAGTTTTTTATTTTATTTGATTTTTTTATTTTTAAATTGAATAGAGGATGTTTTGGATTGGAAATTAACTCATTAAAATTTTAAAATGATTTTGTAGTATTTTCAAGTGAAAACAAGTTGAATGATTTTTAAAATTTAAAAACTCAAACCCTGCTTTTTTAATAACTAGAGGTGCTTAGAAAAAATAGTTAGTGGACAACTCTTTATCTACCTAAACAAATAATATATTTTAATTAAAAGAAAAAAAAACTATCTGGGCATGCATGTTAGCCATCTAAGCCCAGCAACACTTACTTTTTATTTATTTTTATTTTTTTTAATTATTACCATTTATCTCATTTTTAAATTTTTTTAGTTTAACTATTTTTTAAAATATCAATAAATATTTTAGATGGTTTATATAATTTCATAATATATAAATCCACCAGGCTATTGTAATTTATCTTTAATTTTCTTCTCATGTTAAATTTAAAGTCGTATATATGTTATATTTGCATTATCCATTTATAATAAAGAAAATCATATGTTCTTAGAAATCATACATATTAAATCTCTTAAGACTATGATAAAATATATCAGATGAAAAGAACATATGATTTGTATTAATTTGTATCTATCTTGTATCCAATTCAATATCGCAGTAACTTCTTCTTTTTTTTTCTTTGGTATAGACGGCTGCGCTTCCAAAACCATTTCCTTGTGCAAAAGAAAAAACTTGCACTAAAAAGGGAAGGTTCCACGATGGCCTGCTTGGTTTTCTAATCTCGCGCACAAAACTCCATTGTGTGGGGAAGGTGGTAGTGGGGGCCGGTTTCAACCCTCCACCATCACGTTCATACTACAAGATATTTGGCATCGAAGCATTTTCTTTGATCTTGCATGGCTTTTATCAACCAGGTCATTGTGTTCCTAAAATGCGTATCTTTCACAGCACAAGCTAGCTAGCTGTTTTCATTTACACCAGGTCAAATATTCGCATTTCACACACCATTAATTTCTTTCGAATTCAATCATCAGAACAGTTTTTTTTTTTCACAGCACAAGACTATATTTTTGTATGAGAAGATAAATTAATTATATAGTGACAATGATAGTTTAATAAAACTACAAGTCAATTTAATCAGCATCAAAATGCAAAATTCAAAGGTTAAATTTACACTCACGATCGAGAAAAGTCGTCTTCACTGCAGTTCAAATGACCATATCCTCATTTTTACACTTGTAATTGTAACTCATTAAAGAATCTTATACCCAATCACATAAGATGATCATCCTGGAGTTTTTAATTCTATATACCATACACAGGCACCGTAGGAATTAACTTGGGTCACATTAACTCCTGCAGTTTCCATTTCTGCTTCACCCCAGATTAATTAAAGATGTTGCCACCTCCAAGGTCAGCGCCTGTCTTCCCTCCAGCAGGAGATCCTTCCGTATTCAAACCTCCAGGGCTCTCATGAGAAGTCAGGCAGCTTTCAGTAGAACAATCAGCCCCTTGGTGATGAAGACTAGGCATCTGTTATAAAATAATATAAACCATATCTTAGAATCTCAAATAATATCTTAAGCTTTTGAGTTGAGATGATTTTTTGACATGATATCAAAACCTTGATGATCAAGCGGTCACAAATTCGAATCACACCATCCCCATTTATTTGATAAAAAATAAGCACAAGGTAGTGTGAACCTGTGCAGGTTTCAAGCCCAAAGGACTTTCACTTGAGGGAATATGTTAGAGAATAATATAAATCATATCTTAGAACCTCATATAATAGCTTAATGTTTTGGGTTGAGATGGTTCATCTGGACTATTGATAGAGGTTTAGGAGTAAAAGCCAAGTGAATTAAGAGAATCAATTCTAGTTGTATTAGTTCCCACCCCCTTCTGGCTATCTATATCGATAACTGCAGCATCAATAAATTGACTAGTAAACATCTTACAAGCTCTCTCAAGCATGGTCAGATATCTTCGTTCTGCATCCAGGGGAATATACAAGTGCTTCTCAGCCTGCATAACAAGCATATGAAAATTAGCCAGCTGGTGCATAGAGCCCCTGAGCAAAAGAGAAAGAGCTAGAGTCAAATATAAAGTCCACTTGAATTAGTTCCTTATAGAATGATAATGAAAGATTCTATGTCAATTACTTACTATTTTATGCATATGATGAAACTGAAAGCGACTTGTCATAAGCTAAATGAAAATTAAAGAGTTCTTGATTATCAACTACATCTCAAGCTTAGCTAATAAAACCCACTTTCAAACACTCATTACTTGTTGGAAAAGAAGGATAGGGTGTGGTAGCTAATTTATAAGAACAATGAGAAGAATGAGAGAAATGATATTAATTTTATTTAGAGTTTTCTCAAAATATACACATTTATAGTTCTTCTTGATATCTCTCTATACTTATGTGATGCTTAAGATTACAAGCCTATTTATATGCCTCAAGTTTTAGATAATAAAGGAATTAAACTATTTCATGGAAATTCTAATTTAATAAGGAATTTAACATTCTAATTAAATAAGGATTCTAAAAAACTAGTCTATTATAAATCTTTCTTCATCAAGGATTCCTACATTAACTAGAATTCCTTCTTTAGCTAATATTAAAACTCTTACAAACTCTAAATCCTAGTAGCTTAAATCCTTGTTAATATTGAACTTCAACACTCCCCTTCAATATCAATTGTCATCATTCTTCATAATTCTCAGCATATCTCTCATCTTTACAAAAACATCATATTTGAGTGGTTTTGTGAAACTATCTACTACTTGTTATTAAGTCTTCACATACTTGACTTCAACTTTCTTGTTTACAATGCAATCTATTAAATAATAAAATCTTGTGTTGATGTGCTTACTTTTGTCATGAAAAAAATGGATTTTAGCTAATATACTAACTGATGAGTTGTCCACATAAATCTTTGTAGGCTTTTCTTGTGACATTCACAACTCCTTCAATAATCTTCTTAGCCATATGGAATGACAAACACATGATGAAGTAGTTATATATTCAGCTTCACAAATAAATAAATAATGTGATAATAGATTGCTTCATTGAACTCCATATGAAAATCATGTCTCTCATGTAGAAAACAAAACTTGTAGTGCTCTTTCTATTAACCGTATATCTAGCCTAATCACTATCATTATAACCCATAAAATCAAAGCTATTAAAATAACCATATAATAAGTCAAAATCTATGGTACCTTTGATATATCGTAGAATTCGCTTTGATACTTTGAAGTGAGTCATAGTTGGTGTCTCCATAAACTTTCTCACAATGCCTACTTTATAAACAATACAAGATTTAACAGTTTTACCGATGGAATTTTTCCGTCAGCATAAGACACATGTTCTGTCGGTAATTAATTTACTGACGGAATCACCGACGGAAATGCTCCGTCAGTGAATCTTTCGTCGGTAATTTTTTGTCCGTCGGTAAATTCGTTGGTAATAAAAAAAAAAAATTTTCCGCTTCATTTCATCGGTATATCCCTCGGTAATAATTGTTTTATTACCAATGAAGTTACCGATGAAATTACTGATGGAATTTCCGTCAGTAATTATTTAAAAACATTTTAAAAAAATTAATTTTATAAAATTATAAAATAATTAAATTAACATAAATTAACACTGTATAATATATACTCAAAATGCTTGGAAAAAAGAATAAGAAAATCAACTCAAACAAATTTGCAACAAATAAATTCAACTAAAAAATTTCATATGAAAAAAATGAAGTTGCAATTGCTAAAAATTTAAAAATCCTATAAATAAATCTACTAAAAATTGATCTCATATGAAAAAAAAAATCTCACAACAACATTTATACAATTATTAAGAACAAAAACAATTAAAAATAAAATAAAAAACAAATATAGTGAAAACAAATCATGAAAAAAGAAGAAAAAAGAAAAATCTTACCTTAATGTAGTTGCAAGTGAAGCTAAGGAGAGAAAAAAATTTTCATTAAGCATATTAATTAAAAAAAACTAAGAGGATTAAAGAAGAAAGAAGAAGAAGACATACCCAAGCATGGAGGTAAAGAGAAGGAGATGAGGAGAGAAAAGAAGAGAAAGAAATAGATAAGAAATGATGTTTTTTACATATAGTGAAGAAGAAAAAGAAGAAGAAGAAGAAGACATACCTTAATGATGTTTTTTACATATAGTGAAAAAGAAGAAGTAGAAGAATAATAATAAGAAATGAGTCTGTCTCTTGTGAAATAAGGAGATTCGGGCTTTTTATTGGGGCGCGTTACCAACGGATTTACTGATGGATAATTGAATATTAATATTTTTTAATTATTCCATCGGTAATTCCATCGATAATATTTAATTTAAATTTTTAATTTCGTAAAAAGTTTTCAAAAACCGCCAAAAAATTAACGACGATTTTTCAATCCGTCAGTGATTTCGTCTGTAATATTTAAATGAAAATTTTAAATTAATAGAATTTTTTCAGAAAACCGCCAAATAACACCGACGACTTTTCAATCCGTCAGTGATTTTATCCATAAAGAACAATAATTAACATTGCAATTGGAAAGTGAACAGTTCTGGAGCTCTCTGGAAAATATCGACGGAACATTCCGTCGGTGATTCCCTTTGTAATTGACATGATGAACAGTGTTCATAGTTTACCAATAAATTTACTGACGGAATTACTGATGGAATAAATTCCAACAGTAATTGCATTGGTAAAAATGACACGTCATCATTTTTTTTGCTTTATTTTAATTTTTTTTCCCACGATAATTCCCTAGGTATATACCGAGGGAATATTTCCATCGGTAAAATCCCTCGGTATTTCTGTTTGTATTTATCAATTTTCTGGTAGTGAAAGAATATCTGGATTAGTACATGTTAAATATCTCAAACTCCCAACTAAGCTCTTAAATGTTGTAGAGTTTATCTTTTTGGTTTTGAGTATACTTCTTGTCATATTAAGGATATTTTTATTCTTTCTCTCCACCACTTCATTTTATTGTGGGGATCTAGGCACTGTTAGGAGTCTCCTTATACCATGATCAAACAAACATAATTTGATAGGACTACAAACATCAGCATGTATTTCTTGTAGGGGTTGATTTTCTCTTGACGTAGACTTATTCAAAAAAATCTTGCAAAATTGCTTGCCCACTAAACATCTTTCACACAACTGATTTGGATATATAATGGATGGTAGACCCTTCAACATCTTCTTTAGTGCCATCATCTTCAAGTTATCAAGTTTACATACCCAAGTCTCAAATACCAAAGCCAAGTTTCATCTTTCACGCATGCATTTAGGCATTTAGACACATCCGTCTTTATATTTAGTAAAACATTCTATTTTTTTTTATCATGGCTACCTTTGCAATCATATCTCTTTTAGTGTCAAGTAATGTCAAAGTATGATCTTTCATCTTAATTTCATACCCCTTCTCCAATAATTGTTCTAAGATCAATATGTTGCTTTTCATCATTGGTATATAATAGACAATCCCTCTTGGTTGGACTCCAACAATCCCTAGCGTAACGACCTGTCTTTTGACAGTATAACATTTAACTTCTGATTTGTCACACTTACTGTCAAATTTGGATCTTGGATTGCTACTGCCAGTTAAATCAGTTGATCGATTCCCTTCATTTGGTTAACCGTTTGATCTGTTAAGGCTTCCTCGACCTTCTTTTCCAAATCTTTCTCTTCCTCCTCCTCATTGAAAATATCCAGAACCATCTTGCTTTGAAAAAAAATGTTTGTGCACCCACATCCTCTTGAATCTCATTGACTTTCCTCGTGGGCTTGTAATTTTCCCATGAGACCTTATATTGAAAGAAAATCTATATTTTACGACTCCTTTATTGCAACCACTACATAATGAAACTTTTTTTGCAGCAAGCGTAGGACTCTACCACACATGTCTCTTCCATCTTTTCCTCATATCTTTCCATTTAATTATTTATGGTCAATACTTTTGCAAAGTATTCTGAAATATTCTTTGATTCGAGCATATGTAACTTTTCAAAGTTACCGTGTAGTTTTTGTAGATGTACCTTTCTCACATTGTCAGCTCATTGGCTTGCTTCTTGTAAAACTTCTTATGCTTGTTTGTATGTGGATGACTTGATCTTCAAAGGAAATAATCCAAAGATATTTTGAGACTTTAAGCAAGCAATGATCAAGGAGTTTAAGATGATGAATATTTGTCTCATTTCCTACTACTTGGGGATTGAGATCAAATAAAAAGAAGATGAAATCTTGTGAATCAAAAAAAGTTTGCAAGGGAGGTTTTTAAGAAGTTCAAAATAGAAGATTGTGTAAGAGTAAATGTTTCAGTTGAGTGTAAAGTAAAAATGTCAAAGAATGATGAATGAGAAAAGATAAAATCTACAACATTCAAGAGCTTAGTTGAGAATTTGAGATATTTAACATGAACTCATTTGGATATTTTTTTTGAAGTAGAACTTGTGAGTAGGTTTATGGAGACACCAGCTATGACACACTTCAAAGCATTGAAGCTAATTCTTTAGTATATCAAAGGTACTGTTGATTTTGGCTTGTTCTATGGTTATTCTAATAGTTTTGAACTTGTGGGTTATAGTGATAGTGATTAGGCTGAATATATGGATGATAAAAAAAAACACTATAAGTTTTGTTTTTTATACAGGGGACACAACATTTACATGAAGTTCAAATAAGCAATCTAGAGTCACTTTGTCAATATGAAAAGATGAATATATAGTTACTACATCATATATTTGTCATTCCATGTGGATAAGGAGATTATTGAAAGAATTAAAAATGCTACAAGAGAAGCCTATTAAAACTTATATGGATAATTATCAGTCATTGCATTAGCAAAAAATTCAGTATTTCATGATAGAAGTAAGCATATTGACATAAGATTTAATTACCTACGACATTGCATTTTAAATAAGGAAGTTGAAATAAAGTATGTAAAGACACAAGACTAAGTCACAGATATCTTTACAAAGCCTCTCACATATGATGTTTTTATCAAGATAAGAGATAAGTTGAGAGTTATAAAGAAATTAAGTTTAAGGGGGATGTTAAAAGTAAATTGATTTCTAAAAATTAGTTGTTAAGACAAAGAAATTAGATGGAATAAGTTGAAATGGTCGACTAGTTGAGAAACTATCAACTGGTTCAGTCGACAAAATATAATTCTTGTTCAGATTAGTGTAATTCCTTGATTTTCTAAGACTTTATAAAAAGGTTTGTAATTCAATATTATTAAAAAGCATAAAAGATAGAAAATAGCTAAGAAAGCTTAGATGGAATAACTATTTTTATTCGAGTCAACTCAGATTGACCCTTCCAAGCCGTGACTTGAGTCTTACCCCAGGTTGACCCCCGGGTCAGGTTTTAAAACTATGATAATAATTATTTTTATTCTTACGCTGCTTTAGATCAACTTGGGTTGACCATTTCAATTCATGGCTTAGACCTTGTCACAGGTCGACCTGTTAATTGAGTTTTAAAACTATGATAATAACTATTTTTATTTTTACGTTGACCCGGGTCAATGGTCAATGATCAACCTGGCTCGTGACCCGAGCCCAGCCTTGGCTCAACCCCCAAGTCAGGTTTTAAAAGTATGATAATAACTATTTTTATCCTTATGTTAACCCAGGTCAATGGTCAACTCAACCCATTACTCAGATTTGGCCCTAAGTTGACCCTTGAGTCGGGTTTTAAAAGTATGATAATAACTATTTTTATACTTGCGTTAACCCGAGTCAATGGTCCCAACTCGCAACCTTAGCCTAGCCCCGAGTCAACCCTCGAGTCGAGTTTTAAAAGTATAATAATAATTAGTTTTATCTTTACATTGACACGGGTCAATAGTCAACCTGTGACCTGAGCCTGACTCTAGTTCTATCTCTAGTCAGGTTTTAAAACTATGGTAATAACTTTTTTATCCTCACGTTGACTTAGGTCAATAGTCAACCCACCTCGTGACCCGGGTTGGCTCCTAGTCGAGTTTCAAACTATAATAACAATTATTTTTATCATTATATTGATCTAGATTAACCATTGTGCAGAGAATTTGATAGATTTGTCCTATCCTTTTTAGCGAGACAAAAAATTTCTCCACTTATACAGACTTGGATAGGATAAAAAGTAATGTATATACTATCTAAATGTGCACCAAACAACTTCAAAAAAAAAAAATTATTTTATCCAGTTTATCATTTTTTAGCATACCAAACACTGTCTAAAGCATTTCTATGTATGTGCTAAAAGGAAATCTAAAAAAAATAAAAAATATTAATTTAATTTTTCAATGTTTGTTTTACATCCTCAACAAATTATTATAATATCATTTCTCTTACACAAATGATATTCCTACCTGTCTTACAAAAATATCAAAACCCTACAGAACACTATTCATTACAATATTGTTTTTTTACTAGTTTTCTTCCTTTGATTTTTTTAAATCTATATTTTTTTAATTTTTTTTCTATGAGATTATCATGATCTTATGATCCATGTCATGAGCTTGATGAGTTCACCAAGAATGATTCGGGTTATTTTTTAGTTTTTTTTAATTAATTATTTTTTTAATTTCATCATTTAATATTGATTTGATTGAAAATCATCTGAATTGTTTTTAGACCGGTCAAATCAACCAAATCATATCAGGTTATTAAAATAATTGTGTATCATATATATTAAAATACAATTAGCTATTCTAAATTAGTTTTTGCTATTAAAATGCTATATATATATAAACCTCATTTATGAGGAGATGCTATAATAAAAGAAAGGAGGATTATTACTAATAGTGATAAAGTGGGCTTTATTATTATTATTATCTCAAATATAAAATTTTAAAGTTAAGGAAACAGTGTACCAAAGCTCAGACTGGCTGGATTAATTAATGATTTGTGTTTAGAAAAACTGACAGCCAGCTGTTTTACTTTTATTTCACTGGACTTGAAAAAAAAAATTAATATTACAAACTACAAAGTTGACAATGCAGGAGGGAGGGTGGCAGAGTTGATGATGAGTTAAGGTTCCGGTTGGTTGGAACATTTGAAATTTTACTTCTTCATCTGGTTCATCTGGTCCACAAAGTATACTTTTCAGAAATAAGGTTTTCTCGAATTAAAAAAAAAAAAAAATTCTGGTTGAGGAGAAAAATGCTTAATTTCCATTTCTAACCGTCTATATATCTGCTGCTGCTGCTTCTTCTATTTGTTTAATTAGATGCCCACCCCCCCCCCCAGAATTTGCCTTTGCCTTTGTGTGAACAACAATTAGCTGCCAATTGGACAACTTTCTAAAATAAATACATGATCAATGCTAATGCTTGTTGGTTGCTTCATCATTGAGCAGACCGTGGCTCAAGTCTTCAGAAGTCATTTGACTTCGATAGCTGTAATTGCAGACAAAATACATTATTTGCTAATAGGCATGAATTAATTGATATATACTTGCAATTGCAATGGCAATTAATTTGTGATTTCTTAATGCTAAACACTCTTCTTATTCATCTGATCCATCACCCTTAAATGTGTTTAAGCATAATCTGATCATCCTACTTTGCTGCCTGCTTGTTCTTCCTCTTGGTGGCGTTACTCCTTAATTTCAAGTTCCAAGCCTTGTTGAGGGGAGGACACATTCATTTATGGATGAGAAGCTCAAGTAGTAGAAAATTGCAATGGAGATATAAATGAATCAAAGCACCTAGTATGATTTTTTTTCCTTCAAAATTTAACTACTTTTTTCTTAAATTCTGTAAACCGCTATCTAAGCACGGCTAGTTGGCTACTCGCTCAAACTATCAGGAAGCTCACGGAAAATCACTGAAATCCCCCGTTGATATAAACTACAGGTATTGCTTGACTCAAATCCTATAGCCATGCAAATGTTTAGCCCATCTTCTAGCCATGTAAGGGTCATGGTAATCCCAACTTTCAACACTGCTGCTCCTGCCACCAAATATACTGCTGGAGTCCCTCCCTGCTACAGCTTCTCTGCCGTCCTCATTTGCTTCCCATTTTTCCCCTAGAGTCACCACAGTTTCCCCTGTTCTGTTGCATTCACCAACTCCGCCATCAATGTAGCTATATCCTACACTAACATAATTTGACTCGCCCAATTCCAACACAATTCTTCTTTCTTCACCTCCCCGTAGCTCTCCGAGCCTTGTAATCCTGGCTTCATCCCCTATTCTCAACTGGACATCTCTAATCACACCTCCTAGCATTCTTGCCAAGAACTCTTCAAATTCGTGCATGACAAATCCATTTGAAGTGCCAAAGCCAAATCCCACATGAAACCGGTGGATGGGAATAGGAACTTGCATATTGATAGTATGATATGATCTTGTTGGACTATCAGAGAGATGCAAGATAGTAGACTGTGGATTCTTGTGTGCACGATCCTCTAGTATTTTTATCCCTTTTTTGAGACCTTCAATTGGGTCTGCTTGTCCCATAAAATAAAGGCGGTCAATGACTTGTAAGGCTGTTCGCTTACCGTAGAACGTCATGCGTCTTAAAGGGAACACACGGGCTGCAGCTGAAGAGTAAGTTACAATAGCCAAACGATCAATGGGTCGGAGAGAAAAAACCACCAATGCCATCGATTGCTTGAGAAGCCTAAGATGTGGCCCATTGGGGCTTGCAACCAGAATTAAATCTGTTGGTCGTTGATTTGCCAACTTTACTGAGAGATAGGCAGCAGTAGATATCCTATTCGATGAGGAGGTGCATGCATAAGAAGTGGGTGGGTGTGAAAAGAATGAGGAACCTGCTGTTAAATTGTGGTGGTGCTGATAATGTTGTGTGCGAGGATGGTGAAAGATTGTCAATGGGATTGGCACTATAGAGAAGTCTAGACGGGGATAATTGGGAGTCTGATCAGGTTCTATGGGGTCATCATCATCATAACGGGCAGAGCGTAGGAAAGAATGTCTATGGACCCGGAAGTTGGCAATGGAATCATCAAGGATTTGGAGAATGGGGTCAGTTTGGTTGCAGGAGAGGGAACAAGGCATATTTAGGTTGCGGGGAAGCTGCGTCCAACGAGCACGGCAGATGGGGCAGGTGACACTACCATGGCGGACATTGGATGAGATGCAGGCAAAGTGGAATGCATGACAGCACTGGGCTGTGAATATGGCCTGCCCTGGGCTGTTGCTTGTGCTGTAACTCAGGGGATCAAGACATATTGCGCACAAGTTCTGCCACATCACACGAACCACATAATAGGTTAGTTATACAAATCCATGAGCATGCCTGGCAGGAATTTGAAGTAAGAGACACATCATAAAAATAGCATTTGATCATAATCTCGAGGATAAAATATATAAGAACATGCAAAACATATTCCTAAAAATAAAAAAATAAAAAGAAAATCCCAAAAAACTTGAATTAAGAATTGTGGTCTGCATTCAATTGTTGATAATGGATCAACAATGTGCTGTTATTGCGGTGTATCAAGAGTAAAAGAAGAGCAAATTATCTAGGAAATTATTCGGTCAGGAGGCTACAATTGTATCAATACTGTCCTTTGATAGAACTATATAATGATGATTTCTATAACCTGAAACGTAAAATTTGACTTGGAGAGAGGTGGCCAAATGTTATGATTGTGGGTTTTCTTTTTGTTCCCTTTTTGAAAAGGGTGATTAATTGTGGTTACTAGAAATGAACAACATCGTGGGAAGTAAAGTGAGAGGGAAATTAATATAATTGACATGATGGATCACCAACAAATATAAATAGTGCAAGGAATTGAACGAAGACAAAATTGGTTAGAAATCATGTGGTGGTAAATGGGACTTGATTAAGGTAGGTGTTGTGGTTGTGACTTTGAAAGGTAGATTTTAAAAAGAAAAAAACAGCATTTCAAAAGAGAATTTTTACAGGAATGTGTTTTGATCAATCAAAAACTTTTAAAACTGGGAAAAATACAGTTCAATCATCACGCTAACATACGATACTAACAGTGGGTGGATCAGGGCTCCTGAAAAGTGCAAGTATTCAGAAGAATCACATGCTTTTGTAGGAAATGAGTGATTCAGGTAGTTTTCAAAACTTTAAATTGAATGAACAAATAAATAAAGAAAAAAGTTTCCTCGAGAATCACACTGCAATTTTACTAATGAACAGAGAGATATTTTTAAAAAAATAATGAAAAAGGCGGTCCTGTCCTCTCTCCATGTCCTAGAGAATTGCCACTCATATTTTGCGGGCAACTGTGAAATGAAGCAGAACACAGATAAACATAAGATGAGATGAGGCATGAGAGCAGTCGAACTTTGGATTCCAAAAGTTAATGTAACAAATGGACATAGCCAGGTAGATTAAGACATCAATTCAAGTCCTCTAAAGCGAAGAGAAGACAAAAACATGTCTTGCCTACCTTAGAAGCCACGTTGTTGTTATTTTTATTGCTAATGATGGTGCTGGATTCTTCTTCTTCTTCTTCTTCATCATCATCTTCCCCTACCCCTTCCCCTGTGAAGCTATTCTTTGTCCTTGTTGGAAACGTTGCTAGGCTAGAATCCGAGATCTGTAAATATCACTCGCAAATATTAGCAACCATCTTAATTAATCACTATCCTCTTCCGTTAATTTTATGCAAATTACACAAAGATGGATTTCTGAGGAGAGATTAAAAATGACTGTTATCATCATAAATCAATGTATATGTTGATTTCATAAAATTGCATCCCAAAAAAACAAAAGAAAAGGAAGGAAAATTAAGGGGAAAACAATTTTGGAGTTTTGTGGAGAGAGGGACTGCATTGATGTTTTATGGATTAATTAAGAAGAGAAATTGAGGAAACGAGCAGCAGGAGAAGCGAGTGACTTACATTGATAGAGTTGGTATGAAGGGAAGCAGAAGGATCAGCAAGAGCAGGTGGCTTTCTGGAAGAGAAGGAGGCGCATGCAGCCACCACCATTTTCTTAGCTGCCCTTTTCAGCTTGGAGGACGCTGCTCCTACCCCCATATCTCTTCTTTCTTCTCTTATTGCTTCTATTCCTCTATGCTATGCTATGCCAGAGTGCAATGGTAGAGATCAGAAGAATTTCGATTTGATGAATGAATGAATGAATGAAGCTTAGTCCAAGAGTCCTAGTGGCACACAAAAGCTGAAAAGGGGCATACAAAACACTGCCAGATCCTGCAGTTTCTTCAGGACCTTGTGTTGCTTTCTCTCTTCTTTCTCCCCCTCTTAACTAGGCAAAGGCCAACTCCAACATTTTTATATAACCCTACCTCTCTCTACCACTTTGAATTAAAGTAATGTTATCTCCTTGCCCCCCCTTTTTTCTTACTCGCCCCCTCTCTCTGCCATCCCTAGCCTTCTCTACCTTGACCACTCTTTAAGGGCAAAGAAAGAAGAAAAAAGAAAGAGACATTCTTTACCTTTTCCTTTTCATCCTCATGGATCATAATATTTTTCTCTATTCTTTTTAATTAACATTAATAAGGAAAGTAAAAACAAAAAATATGAGAGAACTGCTGTCTGATGAAGCACTCCTGCCACATATTCTTGATAATGGTTGGACTCCTACGGGTAGTCTTCCCCTGAAAGAGAGAGGACCTGCTCCTGCTTGTCAGATACTAAGCTGTAATCATTGTGAAAAGGATGACACATGTTTATATTACAACTGTGCCTCTCTGTGTGTGTGGGGGGGTGTATTTAAATAAAAAAGAATAGTATAATAGAGCTTGCTCAACCTGCCAATCCTCGATTGACAATTAATTAATTATATCACTAATGTCACCACACAAGTATATCTTGTCCGGTGGTGAAGGATAAAACGATTTATTATAAATTAAAACTCTTAAAAATCAAATAACATATATGGATAAATATTAAACATCTTAACAAATAATTAATCCATTGGCGTTGGCACGAGACCTCTCTGTGAATAAATGCAATGGATGGATACATTGGCGTTGTCACTAAATTAACCTCTCTTCAAGGCATGGGGTAGCGGAGTGGAGAGCCACACGCAACCAAACATTATAAATGGAACGAATATATTGGTGCCCGAATTCATTATTGGTGGTAGACCATGAAAGGGAAAGAATTGGCAAATACTGCTCCTGTACAGGCAAAAAACAAAAGTGACCCTACCAGCCCCTGCATGCAACCTAGCTACATACACTACATGGATCGAGTCGTGGACAATATTGGACCACCACCTAGCTACTCCCACCTGACTTGCAAGGACCAAAGGTCCCAGTCGGCCACTCCACCCTCTCCCTTCCCGCTCTTCCTCCCTCTTGTATCGTATTAGTTATGAAATCCCACACTAATAGTGCTAGCTGCTTCTGCTTTGCCAAATGCCCTCGTCTTGTTTATTAATGTGGCTTCTACTCCTATAACATTTCCCTTCTCTTAGCAATCAGTGAAAGACCCTCTAATCAATTATTGATGCATTGATGTAACAATACATCACTTCACAAGTGTAGCCAAGAAGAAAAACCAAGGGGAAACGTGAAAAAGACCGTTGGAATTTTTTGAATTTCAAGTTTCCTGTAGAATAAAAGATTTTCCATGGGGACCAAGCCACCAAGGAGCTTTTGGCTCCTTGTTTTTCCTCGGTTGGCTTCAAGTTCAAAGGATACTGCTGGCTGGTTGGCATGGCTTGGCGCCAAAAATACTCTTCCTTCTACCAGTTGCATTCCATTTGGCACTCAAAAGGGTCATCTCCCTCTTCCTGCCACCACCTGGACCGGGCACCCTAAACATACACGCATAGAATTAATTATAATCAACATCAATGGGCATAAATCATATTATACTTCAATACATCACCTACAAAACACAAGAAAGAATGGCAGGTCTTGAGCCTAATTAATCTTGGGTTTCTGTTTCCAGTAGTATTAAGCTCAAAGGGATATATAGGTCTAATCGCCCCCTGCAAATTCAAAAGGGAAGGGGCCCAATATCTTTGGCCTTTTGTTATTATGACAAATGATACAATTTCTACTTAATTCAAAGCTGGATGATTATACATGTCCTAGCTAGAATTGGCCCGGCATATCCCTCCCGCTTCTCGTGGCAAAAGCTCAGCCTTAAACCCTTTAGATAAAGGATGGCATCCTCAATCCTGTCAAGTATATGTTTCGAAAGGGTTGATGTCTACAGGAAAAATGAAAGCAATTAACGTAGGGTTCTGGATAATTAATGAGATGGACAACGAATTAATTTGGTAAAACGCGTTTTCAATTGGCACTGCCAAACAAATCCTTAATAATAAATCTTCTTTTTATTATTGAACCAACCTCTCTTAGGTGTTTATCACAAGTTAAGAAAGGTTTTGATGTTGATTGGACATGGAAGCATTAATAAAATCATGAGAGGTTCATTGTATTGAAACAATTGAAGCTAACCACCAATTAAGAAACCTCCCTTGATTAAAACCAGATATCCTCATGCACAGATAATGTCCTTTGATCGGGACAAATTTACATGCATGACGCATGCCAAGGAACTCTTATTATTGATCAGATTCTTTTCCAGGGTGGTTCGACAAGACTCACATCACTAGTCTCCAATGAAGAAAAGATGGTTGATTATCTGCTCCCAGTTGTGCCCAAGTCGTGTCATCAACAAATGAGGTTAAAAAAGGACATGCGACTAAAGTTAACTACTGACTGTATTGAGGAGTGGGGGGAGAATCTCTCTTTATTAATGGCTGAAATGTATTTGGAGAGGGCTTTCAATGATCCGATCATGAAAAGAAGTAAAAGAGTAAAGGTTCGTTGTGTCCTCACCACTTTGCCAGCCTAACCTACGAAAGCACAGAAATGTTTGATCTTGCTCATGCATTTTACCAGTTCAAGAGAAAATGGGTGGTCAGAGTTAGATCTTGAACTATGAGATACTTGCACAGCAACCTACTGTTTTCCCATTCCATATTGGAAACATTGGCTTCATTATTTCCTATTAATTAATTTGTTCTTCTTTTAGATCAAAGATTCTATTTAGCAATTATATATTCAACTCTTGCACTTTGGCATCTTCTAATGATTGCTCCCACCTCCGTTTCTTCCTCAAAAACTGTAATGTGTTGCGACCACAACTTTCTACCATTGTCAGAGAAAACCCACATTCAAATACTAAGATAATATTGTAGTTTTTACTGTTATGATTTAAAAAAAAAATTTATGATTTTAAGCTCTTACTGGGTGGCTTCCGTATATAAACAACTCTCAAAGCTGTGGTAAGAATAAAAACATCTTGAACTGCAAAGATTAACGGTGTCTAATTCATGATATTACTGAAGGTTACCGAGAGAATCCATGCTTGGCTCCAATCAAACTTCTTACGAATCTCAATTTTGCTTTCATTTGGTGTCCGAATTTATATTGTTTTTCCAGGTAACTCTCGAGTTTTAAAATTCATTGAAAATAATTCTGACATGAATGTCTGGTCTGTTACCATAAACAGGTAATTGAACTCAAATCCAGCTTCTATAATTTAAATATTCACGCCATCCCACGTCGGAGACCAACTGTGATAAAATTCATTTTAAAAATCCTGACGTCAGTATTTGCTAAAGTCAACATGTAATTGAACAAAATCAGGCTGATTGGTTACAGATCTATGGCCCTTTATGTTAACTTTAATTCTCATAGCCTAACCAACCTCTTCCACTAGGAGGTGGGGACAAAGAGGGCCGCAGGGGACCGTCGCCTTCCTTGAGGGAAAAAAATAAAAAATTCTTACGGTATAATATATAGTAATGATTTCCCTCTCCCATCCAAAAAAATAAAAATGCCTGTGTATTAATTTGAATATTAAGAAAAACTAGAAGATAATCAAGTGTTACATTCAGCTTTAAACAGTCCAGCAACGGGGCTAAAGGCGTTGATTTCTGAAAAACAAAAAAAAGTGATTCTTTTAAAAAATAAATTAAATTTGCCTGGAATCCGTTCAAAGTATTTTTATTTTCATAACAATATTGTTATCTTTACTATAAATTTATTAATTAAATATAATATTTGATAAATATTAAAAATAAATAAATCTATATTAATAAATTAAATATAAATATATGAATAACATCAATGTCACAGATAACCAACCAATTAACTATAAGGTATATATACTAACAATATAAATATCAATTCATAATTTTATTATTAAATATTTTTTTTTTGAAATAATCTACCTTTCTAAAAAGGCTTGTAAGTCTTTAATTAAACAGGAAAACAAACTAAACAAATTAGAAAACCTAAAAAAAAAAAACAATTCCTTTACAGCACTTGAACAATCAAGATGAACGGGTATCTTGGGCCTTTCAGCATCGCTGTTGGCTAGCCCTCACTATTCTTGACCGTTAGCAGTATATTATATGTCCTGAAAAAAGTCCATCCATTATATGACTTAATTACTACAAAGTAAGATGGCTTTATAGAGACTGTACCACTTCAAAAACAATGGAGAGGGCAGGACACCTAACTAACATTGATTATAATATCACTCACAAATTATCATGGAATTATAGTAATTAAAACCTAAATCTCGAGCTACTACTTAATTAATTATTATAAATACAAGACAATTAAATGCCACAGAATATTAATTATACACTGTCGCAGTAAATAATTTAGCAACAACACCACATATTTCACATAGATTCAAGTCTTGGTTCCCTTTTGCCAGTACTGTTGGTGAATGAATTCTCTTGAAAGCAGCCTGGCAATCGTTACCACCGCGTGAGGCTTTGCCTGCCAGCCTAGCCAATTCGAAGAAAGTCTCGGAGTCCAAGTCGTTGAAGGCCATTTCCATAGCTGAACAGCCCTTTTGTAACCGCGTCTACATATTTGGAGACGTTCCCGCTGCTGCAGCTCATGATAGCTAGAGCCATTGGTGTTAATTAACTTGAGCTGATCGGATTTGTAGTGTTGGGGGAGGTGATGAGAACCAAGGATTTCAAAGTCAAGGCAGAGTCCTCTAATTAGAAGTCAAAAACAGAAGCTGACATGATTAGCACTTCTGACTTTAAGGAGTTCGAGTTTCAGGAGAAGTTCTTTGTTCTGATTATACACTATCTTAGATTATCTTTTTAATATAGATTATGATTATATTTATTAGTTATTTTTCAGCGATTAGAGTTTGTCACTATTCGATTCCCGAGCCCATGACCAGCAATACGAACATAGCACCTCGAGGTGCTCTTTTTACACTAAACCTTACAACTTACACATTTGATATCATAAAAAATCATAAAAGAGCGCAACATAAAACAAAATATCCAAAACTTAGAAATTTAATAAATAAATTAAAATCCATCTCTTTTATAAATAATCTAAAATGAATTCAAAACATAATTAAAATCATTCAGTGGAGTATCTATAAATAACAAATAAAGAATAAATTAATGGCCTCAAGGAACAAACGAGGTATACTGACTCAAGAAACAGGAGTAACACGACCAAAAAATCATGCTACTGAAATTGAATTAAAGACCTGAAAAAATATGGATGAAGGGGTGAATCCAAACACTCATTGAGAGGTAATATTTATAATATATACTAATATACATTTTAAGATAAATGAATACGGTTACTCTAGAATCCAAACTTTTGGGTAAATTTAAGTCCAAGTCAGCCCAAACCCAATATAAGTTAACCTAAGTATATAAAAAAAGTTGCAAGAGAATTGTTTTTTTCTCTTCTAATTCTTGTGGCTGTCATGACTCTCCTCTCACCAAACCAATGATTTTGATTTTTTATCTTTAATTTTTTTGTTCAAGAAATGTGGAAATAACAAATAAGTTGCTTCTCCTCATGTTACTTTTGATTATGGTTTATTTATGGAAGGATTAAAGAAAAAATTAGGGTTTATAAGGATTTAAAATTTATGTTGTTAAGATTGGTTCATGATTATTAGGGATTTAAGGTTAAGTAATTGATTTGAAGTTTGTTATTAGAAATAAGGATTTGTGAGTTGATTTGTGTAAATTGATTTTTATGAGTTAAGAAATTCATTTTAAATTTGCGGGAAAATCTAGATAGAATGGTCTTGAGGTTGAAGATGAAGAAATTTTATTTTGATCCTTGATTTATGAAAATTATAATTTAGTCCCTAAACTTTGAAAAAAATTATAATTTGACCCCTAAATATATTTTGGGATTCTGTATAGTGTTATTATGAGGCTAAGGATGATGAATCTTAGTTTAATAATTGATTTGAAATATTTTTATTTTAGTCCCTTAATTTTAGGAATTCACATTTTAGTCCTTGAATTTTAAAAAAAATACAGTTCGGTTCCTGGTTCGTTTTGTGCAGAATTGAGGATGGTTTATAGGTGAAATCTCAGTATCGTTATGTATTTACATTTTGGTCCTCTAATTTTGATAAAATTATGTTTTAGTCCCTATTTTGGAAAATTATTATTTGTCCCTAAACTTAGGAGACTAAATCTGATTTTCTTTTATGCATTTGAATATCTTATTTGTGTTGTTTTGAGCTCTTTTTTTAGTATATTTCATATATTTGTTGTAAGTTCTCTTAACGATCCTTAATGTTGATTATATGATGAGTACGACTAATTAATCTCTTGAATATTTATATATGTTGTTTTATTTTTCAAGTACTTATTTATTCTTCAATTTGCAGTCGCATTATATTGAACTAAATTCTATTTGATATGATATACATTTCTTTGATGATTTTATAAATATTTATTATGTCTTGATATAGGACTTGTCAATAATTCCATGCTAACGGAGAGTAGTTAGCTTATGTGCATATAGTATTCCGTATACCTAGCCGGTAAGAGAGGCATTAGCATATGACGACTGATCCTTCCACAGTGGTCACCTTCGGGTGTCATCTGGTCACCTTTGGGTGTCATCTGATTTTTGACATGTATTCCACTACTTTATAATAATATACTTAATATGTATATGTATATGTATATCAAGATAAATAGACCTGCAAACTATTAATATCTAAAATGTAGATTAAATATTATTCCTTTACCGAGTTAGTTGAACTCATCCTTTATTTTTAATATTATTTCAGGTTCTTAGTTTTTGTTAGCAAGTGGACTTTGTTGAGTGTTCTTGTTCTTCAGTTTTGGTTAGTATACCTTGTTTGTTTTGCGAGACTTTTCTTTTAGTTTTGATTCGATGTCTTTCCTTTTAGTTTTGATTCGATGTTTTAGACGCTCCACTATTACCTTGTTTTAATTAAGTTTGGATTTTCATAATGTAATGAGTATTATGGATTTGTGTTTTTGTTTAAATTACTAATGAGAAGCTTTAAATTATCACTTGGTTTCACTCGTTTTGAATAATATAATATTTCTGAAGATTATGAAATGCAATGTATTTTTAATAACTTGTTATTTTGATATATCCGATATGAGGCCTAATGTAGATGGGGTCTCTTTTTAATATCACTTCTGTATTGTCGGTCATGGACCTAAGATTCGGGTCATGACAGTTACATAAATCAAGTACAGAACAAAACATGTATATCAAATGTATCATATCAAATGGTGTACAAAACAAGTATGCTCATCTTACATATCATATTACTAACATCCTACTCATCAATCAGGGAACATATATATATATATATGTTCCTGATTGATGAGTAGGATGTTAGAAAGAAAATAAATAAAACCAAAGCAAATCAACTCACCGAGAATAAACTCGAAAATAAAAAAATAAAAATACATTAAAAAAATTACTCGAAAATCAATCATATATACAAAATAAATTTAACAAGACCCAAAAAACCCTCTTATTCCATAAACGGTTAACCGGTATGAAACTCAAATCCTATCATAACCTGAAATCGAAATTTCACACCCACCCTTTCCTAATACATAGCAACAAAGAGGATGAAAGACGAATGTTTGTAATTCTTGTCTGCATAATTACTGTTATTATTTTGGCAAATTAAGAGATGTTATATATATATATATAGAAACACACATGGGTTATGACTTATGAGGTCTGGTTGGACTTCAGGCTTTGGGTTTTTGGGGCAAACCCAAGGCCTCACGGAGTTCTTGTTAAGCTTTACTAAAATGCTGCAAAAAGCCAAGATGTACTGAAGTTTCAAGAAATAAAATATATATTAAATACTTTAAGAAACTTTTCTGAACCTAACTTTCTATAAAGAGACGGTACGCAGAATGGATAAGTTGAGTTTTGTTTGCAAACCTTGTCCATTTACTCAACTATACTGTAAAACATTAAGGCTGCATCACAGCAATTACCTACATACATATCACATGGATAGATAGGTGAAGAAACTTAGTCTTCAAGTTCAATGCAAGCACAATATTGGTTTCCATGGTATCATCATTTGACCAGGGAGAGCGAGGTCAGAGACACGCTTATCTTTTCCACGTAGAATTTGATTAATAGGACTGCTTGCTAGCCTCCTCCATGATCTTGTCCGATCGAGGCCTCGCAAAAGACTAGAGAAAAGGGAGTTTGCCATACCGGTTCATGTTTCTGCAACGAATCAATCTCGTCTAAACATTCGTATTTATTTAACATGAGGGTGGGGTTCCTTGTTCAATCCGCATGTTCGACTTATCTCAGAGAAAGAAGCACGCAATTGATACTTCATTTGTCTTGAAAGCTATGGCATATGCTTGGAAAATCTCAGGGAATATTGAATTCGTGAATATAAACTGTAAAGCTCAGACAAGTCTACGCAGGGAGAGTTGAGTCGGACGTGAACCTTAATTTCTTGTTTAGTTCAGAAAATTAAATATTATGCTTAATAATTTATTTTCTTTTACTTTATTTTCAGGTTTTCTTTTTTATTTTATTTGTAAAACTTTTAGTTCTGAATTGAGATTTATGAGTGATCCATTCTCTTAAAAAAATTATGTGTTTATACCGTGTTGTTTCGGTTTACATCACCCATCAACCCAAAAACAGAGAGGATTGTCAATCGATATAGCTCTGGATGCTTACGAACGGACCTTCACCTTGCTACACCAGCAAGAAAAGGAAACTACAAAGCTACAATTGTTCCAATTCACCACATAAACTACAAGGCCAATTAATACAGGTATCAAGATAGGGTTTCCAAATGTTACTTCTATCACATACAGTAAATGAAATGAATCCATTCGAGAAATCAAAAGCAACTGCCATATTCCAGAATGTAGCAACCCGTTATCACAAAAGATGCTACATGTATATTTTTCTTCTCTTAAATTCACTGCATTTAACCATCTCCTCTCTTGACAAAGACGGCAAGTACTAGATCAGATTACAAAATAAAATAAAAATAAAAATAAAAATAAAGGATTCATCATTGCTTCAGCAAAGGATGCCAATGGACTTGGGAGATTCACACACAATCAGGCCGATATCAGATTACAGGCACAAACTCAACCAACTACTGTCTCTTTTTTTTTTCTTTGTTCGGTTGCAATCATTTACAAATACACCTGCTGAATGGCAGATATGTAATCAAGGTACCAACATCAACTAACATGCACAGTGGTCCTCAGCCTATCATAGAAAAAGGGAAAAGAAACAAGAGGGGGGGAGGGGGGATTGTATACAGAAAAAATTAAGCTCAAGCTTCTACTTTAGATAACAAAACAACCTACCAAGTCCTGCAGACCTGTAAAATCGCTGGCACAGGATGTGTGGAAGAGCCTACAAAGTGATGCAGACCTGTAAAAAAGGTGGCACAGCATGTGTATGGAGCCCCAATAACTGGATTACACCACGAGGACCATTCTATGGATTGATGTTGCACTCTCGCAAATAAACATTAACATAATCAACGTATTTTGCCCAGTATTTCCGATACTTGGGTATGCCTATCTCAAGCCATGGTTTCATGTTGCCATTATAATGTATAACAGCACCTCGTTCAATTTCTATTTGGCTGACATTGGGGTTATAGCCAAGGCCCAGAACATGCCAACGTCGATCAAGGGGATGAGTCCGTTTCCAAAGAGTAATGAGGCCAGGTGGCAGAGTCCCCAACTTCCATAATTGTCTGTCATGGTTCTGTTCACAAACAAAGTTTTCTTTAGAACCCAAAACAACAGAGGACAATCAGAGTGAGCTTTTCCAGCATAAAATATTTAAGATTTAAGAATATATTGCGTGAATGCAGGCCTAATGTCCAATTTTGAACTAGAGCCAGCTGTCTGGTTGCAAAAGATACCGATCTTGAATTCTATTAAACTTGGAACACTCTGCATAAAAATGCATCTTCAAGAAGGTCGCTTACCAGCTTCTGCCATGAATGATATACATCAGTGATGTTTTGCCTCCTCCATTCCTCCAAATCAAACAAGTTCATTCCATATGCCCATCCACAAGCGCGGGGATCGAAATTATTTGATATAAGAGGATTTGAGAAGTTGAGATATGTATCAAAGCGATGAAAGCTTTCTCTACAGGTCTCTACTGCGCCATTCACATTACCCTTCAAATCAAGGGACCAAAGGCCAATAAGATCCTTCTGCACCACTATATCATCATCTAAGAATAACACCTTGTTGAGCTTTGGGAAAATCTCTGGCAGGTAAAAGCGAAGATGGTTCAGGATGGACAAGTACTTTGGGTTCCGGTACTTCAAGTTCGAATCAGAATTGGCACTATGTGCCCGGAAGTAATAATCAATCATTGACTGAGAATGCAACTGCTTCAGAACAGGACTATAACTTGAATTTAACCATGTAAATTCGTCAATGTTCTGGACCTGAATAGTGGCTTTGCCTGGTGGATTTACTAGAAACCACATCCTCATTGCCGCATAGTTGAGTCTATCACTAACAAGGTGCAAAACAAGCTTCGAAGGGTGCTGCAGATATGTCAACTCACACAGTCAGTTTAAGGGTGTCAATTAAAATCAAAGGTCGCAAATACGAGTAAGAAAACAACTTCACTAATGCTATCATGTCCCCCCTCCCCTCTCAAACGGAAGACCTAAAGGAAATGGAGAAAAAGGAACATTCAATAATAAATTTTAAGGAAAACTATTTTTGCTTTCTTTTAATTAGATATTCGTCGGCTTTCTAACATCTCCCTGGCAACCAAAATGAGCATATTGATATGGCATATTTTATTTACCTTAGAGTTGGTGACAGTAGAGTTTACAACCACTGCTGCCGCCAAAACATTATCCGAGAATAGTGCAATATGGTGAAGCAAAGGGTTGTCCAATATCTCTTGATTTGGAAATTGCTGTTCCGAAGAATTCAAATTGTAATACTCAGTTGTCAGGCGCAATGGAAGACAGTGTAACCCTTTAGGAAGCGTCTTTGCAGTTAAGTGCGTTAAGAACATGGTCTGCTTCTTATGCACTTGGAGTTGTTCTTCTGTCGAGTGGAGCATTGCCCGAAGCTTCTCTACCATCGTAGCAAAGGACATGGTCTGCTTCTTATGCACTCGGAGTTGTTCTTCTGTCGAGTGGAGCATTGCCCGAAGCTTCTTTACCTCGTTAGCACATTCATACTGCATTTGCTTGCCCTTTTCCAACAATTGGTCCATTGCCTTCCATTTTTCATAGGCACTGCATAAAGAGCCAATGAGAATCCCATTTTCAGGAGATAGACAAAACAAACAGAGCAATTTATTTAGCCAGCCAATTTTGATATGTTTTAGAAAGAAGCTTACTTCTTTGGCATATCAGAATCTTTGATTGCATCTCCAAGTACGCGTTGAACTTCCTTTATCCACATTCGAAGCTCCCTTGCAAAGCGGCGATTGTTCTTCGTGGCTGGAAGGGACAGGTACACACTTGCCTTGATAAGCCGATCCCTGAGCTGCCGTTCCCAAGCAGCTGGCATAGGTGATTGATCTGTCTGCTTGTTGGTTTTAGTTAACAAAGCATCCTTCTCACCAACTTTGTCTGAGTTTAAAGCAGATTGTTGCTTAAGCTTGCAAAAAAGAACCGGAAGGAAAAAAAAGTTTACTCCACCTGTAGATTCAAAATCACTTTCGCTATAGAAAACTTTCTTTATTCTTTTTCTTTCCGTAATTGTATTTCAAGCCTCAAAGGACTTCAGCAGGCAGGCATTCATTCATCCTGGGAACTACACGGCTGCCACAGAGTAACATTGTTCAAATTATAAAGAACAAGTAACAGATTGAGTTGACAATCAGCATGTTCACTTTTTATTCAAATTTCCATCCAAATTCCAAGTGGGTGTGCTTTTGAGCCTTGAAAAGTGAAATTTCTTCTTTCTAGCGATAAATTCTACATTTAGCTTCTATTGCGAGGGAATGTGACCCAATAAAAGAATCTTCTACTTTGTAGTTATTAGAATCGGAGAGGAACTGAGAGCCTTTTGAGAAGATTATGACGATTTCCAATGGCAGGAAGTAATTGACATTTAGAGTAGACTAAGCTTTAAAAACAAATAATGAACATGGTAAGAGAATATCAAACTCAGCAAAACGTCACCAAAAATGAGTCAGTCCGCAAATTACATTTAAAATCCTAAAAAAAGGAGCTGACGAAGACTTTTTGTATACGCCCATGATCTCATAGCATTAAGAAAAATAACATAGAAACAACAAAAGAGAAAGGAAATTTGTTAAATCAAATGTACCTGGTGGCTTTCCTGATCAGCTCCCCTGTCTGTCCGGGTCTCCTCCTTTTCCTGATTAGCGCTCTGAATGACCTGTTTGATGATATCATCCTTCCGAGGTTGAGCATCCTCATCAGTGGCAGATAATGCTCTACCTGTATCAGGCAACTGCAAATCTAACGAACACAAGGATAAACCCGAAATTAAAAACGCAAGAAAGGTAAGAAATTTTGAGGGAGGAAAGAAAACAAAGGAGAAAGGACAGACCTTTGTCAGTTAGAATGGTCTTGGTGTGGTTATCAGTATATATAATTCCAATGGGTTCCTTAAGCACAGCAGATGATTCATCCTAAAGTGAGAAATTGAAGAGGTTAGATCAAGAATTCATCACTGATATAGAAGCAAAAAGAGGACTTTTTAACAAATGGCAAATAAAGATAAAGAAATAGCCATACCTGTGGCAATACATTTAGATTACTGGTATCGGCAGGGAGAATCTGCAAAACCAAAAGATTCAAAGAGTAGCTGGAGAATATTATTATGATTTAATCTTTCCAAGTAGTGTAGATTAAAGAAAGAAAGTGAGAATTTTTTTCAAAAGATGGGATTGAATTGAACATACAAGAGCAGTGACATCTTCGAGGAATTCTTGTTTGACTGCACAATAGAAAGAGAGGATAGAAAGGTTAAACAAGACAGGGTTAAATATTGTGGAGGAGAAAGAAGAATAAAGATTACAACTTACAAGAAGGGGTGAAAGAGGAGAAACTATCAATATAAAGAAGAATGGGAGCCAATACAGAGAGGGAGAGCAAACCAAACACCAAATTCCTCAGCCTCATATTCTTCTTTTTTCAGCTCCTGGATGTCATGGTCTGGTGCAGGTGTTGTTGTGGTTTAGGCAGGCAGGAATTATGAGAGAGATGATGTGATGATATAATCATGAGATGATGAGAAGCAATGAATTTGTACCCGAAGAAAAAGAAAGAAACTGCATTCTTCAGGAACCAATAGTAGCAGCAGCAGCAGCAGATAGCAAGGAAGAAGTAGGGAGAGAGCAGGGATAATGACAATACTAATAGACTGTCTGTTTGCAGACAGAAAGAAGGGAGGTGATAGATCGATAAGATTTTTCTTGTCTTTTCTTTTCTGGGAAAGAAAGAGGTTCCCTTTTGTAAGAATACTAAAAATGGTAATGGCAGTACAGCGTTGTCTAGTGTTGTGTACTTTGTGTCGGGACGAATAAGTAAAAATGATTAAAAGGAGGGCAGAGCACATTACAGCAAAGGAAGAGAGATTTGAACGAGGAGGGCCAGCGTGGCGGGGGTGGTCAAAGGCACCTCACCTCCTTCATTAATTTCGCACGGTAGGGATTAGGAAAGGTTAATTAACCGCGTGTTGCCACTTTCCCACTTGCTCCCTCAATCAAGGGGCGCACCTTCACCGGTGATTGATTTCAGGCAAACCTCAAGAAGTCATATCTACGTACTTTTCGTCTTTAATTGGATACTTAACCTCCCTTTTTTTCTTTTAAAAAAACAAAATAACGATTTTATTAATACTCTAAAAGAATATAAATACATCGTAAAATACCCCTTATACACAGTTTTTAAACTCGAATGCTAGGTTCCCTCGGTGTAAGTGGGGGTTATGGGTTATATGGCCCCTTATA
>Ga0325400_1000427_pt1 | contig 30676 bp, 27 predicted proteins | sample PopdelMetagenome_2_FD_205662 | JGI IMG/M metagenome (GOLD analysis project Ga0325400, IMG submission 205662) | Populus deltoides microbial communities from Bellville, Georgia, United States - Xylem-PdKOR-R1 | ecosystem: Host-associated > Plants > Phyllosphere > Stem > Wood/Secondary xylem...
CTCGCAGCGGTGCCGGGCGTCCTCCTCGCGCGCATGTCCGGTTCGGGCGCCACCTGCTTCGCGCTGTTCGCTACCGAGATCGCCAGAGACGCCGCGGCGGACGAGGCGAACGCCCGCGGCTGGTGGGCGCTTGCCACCTCCACGGCGTAGGCCGCGGCGACCCACCCGCGGAGGTCAGCGACGTCATCAAGCCCGACCCGCCACGCAAAACCGATGTTCCGCTCTTGTTCTCAGGAACGAACGTGATACATAGCCGACAGACGCGTTGCCCCGGCCGCGCGCTTGATCTAGCGATGGAGCTCCAGATGCCCGCCAAACTTCAGGTGATCGACAACGTGGCAGCCGCTACCTCCGACCGTCAGAAGGCGCTCGACGCCGCCCTCGCGCAGATCGACCGTGCCTTCGGCAAGGGATCGGCGATGAAGCTCGGCCAGAAGGAGGCGATGCAGGTCGAGGCGATCTCGACCGGCAGCCTCGGGCTCGACATCGCGCTCGGCGTCGGCGGCCTGCCGCGCGGCCGCGTGATCGAGGTCTATGGGCCGGAATCGTCGGGCAAGACCACCCTGGCGCTCCACGTCATCGCCGAGGCGCAGAAGAACGGCGGCACTGCCGCCTTCGTCGATGCCGAGCACGCGCTCGACCCGGTCTACGCCAAGAAGCTCGGCGTCAACATCGACGACCTCATCGTGTCGCAGCCCGACACCGGCGAGCAGGCGCTGGAGATCACCGACACGCTGGTCCGCTCCAATGCGATCGACGTATTGGTGGTCGATTCGGTCGCCGCGCTGGTCCCGCGCGCGGAGATCGAGGGCGAGATGGGCGACAGCCATGTCGGCCTCCAGGCGCGCCTCATGTCGCAGTCGCTGCGCAAGCTGACCGGCTCGATCAGCCGCTCGCGCTGCATGGTGATCTTCATCAACCAGCTGCGCATGAAGATCGGCGTGATGTACGGCAATCCGGAGACCACCACCGGCGGTAACGCGCTGAAATTCTACGCCTCGGTCCGCCTCGACATCCGCCGCACCGGCCAGATCAAGGATCGCGAGGACATCGTCGGCAACGCCACCCGCGTGAAGGTGGTCAAGAACAAGGTCGCGCCGCCGTTCAAGCAGGTCGAGTTCGACATCATGTACGGCGAGGGCATCTCCAAGATCGGCGAGATCCTCGACCTCGGCGTCAAGGCCGGGCTGGTGGAGAAGTCGGGCGCCTGGTTCTCCTACGATTCGATACGCATCGGTCAGGGCCGCGAGAACGCCAAGAACTACCTGCGCGACAATCCCGAACTGGCCGAGCGCCTGGAGCGCGCCATCCGCCAGCGCACCGAGAAGGTCGCGGAGGAGATGATGACCGGCCCGGAGGAAGGCGACGACATCTGATGGTCGCCGGGCCCGTGGATGAAGGGCAGGGGCTCGCCGGCGACGGCGGGCCCTTTCCGCATCCTGGCAGGTATGGACGATCATGCGTCGCGGTCACGCCCACCGCGTCGGATTTGACGCGGTACCGGTCGCGCCATCGTTGCTGCCTTCGCGGCTTGCCCGTCGCCGCCGGCCGCCCGCCGATCGCGCGGGCAACGGCGCGATGACCACCGCCGCGGACTGGCGGTCGCGCGTGGGCGATATCTGGGCGGACGAGTGGCGCCGCACCGACCGGAGTTTCGCCAACCTCTCCTGTCATCTCGATGCCGCGATCCGCGCGCTCGCGCCGGACGCGGGCGAGGCGCTCGACATCGGTTGCGGGGCGGGGACCACCGGCTTGGCGCTGGCCGGCGCGAAGCCGCGCCTTTGCGTGACCGGCATCGACCTGTCCGCGGCGATGATCGCCGTCGCCGCCGACCGCGCGCGCACGGCGGGGCTCGCCGCGCGTGCCCGGTTCGAGGCGAGGTCGGTCAGCGACCTGTCACGCGACCGCCGCTACGACCTCCTCGTCTCACGTCACGGTCTGATGTTCTTTGCCGACCCGGTCGCGTCCCTCGCACACCTGCGGTCGCTCGCCCGTCCGGGCGCGCCGCTGGTGTTCTCGTGCTTCGACACCCGTTCGACCAATCGGTTCGCGACGCTCGCCGACGACCTGCTCGGTCGGCGACCGCCCACCAGCGACGGCCCCGGACCGTTCGCCTTCGCCGACATGGACCGTGTCGCGGCGCTGCTGGCCGCGAGCGGCTGGGACGGCGCGTCGGCCGCTCGCGTGCCGTTCGCCTACCGCGCGGGGCTGGGTAGCGACCCCGTCGCCGACGCGATCGGTTTCCTGTCGCGCATCGGCCCCGTCGCGGGGACGCTGCGCGACGCCGGCCCCAACGACCGCGCCGCCATGATGCTGGAACTCGCGCGCCTCCTCGCGCACTATCGCCGCGGCGACGCCGTCGACCTGCCGGCGTCGGCCTGGGTCTGGCGCGCGCGGGCAGGGGAGCCATGATGACCATCACCGTCCACCATCTCGAGAACTCGCGGTCGCAGCGCATCCTGTGGCTGCTGGAGGAGCTCGGCCTGCCCTACGAGGTGCGCCGCTACGAGCGGAACGAGGCGACCATGCTCGCGCCGCCCGAGCTCAGGCGCATCCACCCGCTCGGCAAGTCGCCGCTGATCGAAGACGACGGGGTCGTGGTCGCGGAGACCGGCGCGATCGTCGAATATCTCGTCGCCAAGGCCGACGGCCGCATGGGCCCGCCCGCGCACCGGGACGACGCGCTGCGCTGGCGCTTCTGGCTCCACTATGCCGAGGGTTCGATGATGCCGCCGCTGTTCGCGCTGCTGGTGGTCGGCCGCATCCCGATCTTCGGCAAGCGGGCGCGTGCGAAGCTGCTGCCGATGCTCGCCGTCCACCTCGACTACATCGAATCGGAACTGGCGACGCGCCCCTGGTTCGCCGGCGACCAGCTCACCGCCGCCGACGTGATGATGAGCTTCCCGCTGGAGGCCGCGCGCAGCCGCGCGGGCCTCGACGCAAGCCGTCCGGCGACGATCGCGTGGCTCGACAAGATACACGCGCGCCCCGCCTACCGGACCGCGCTCGCCCGGGGCGGGCCCTACGCCTACGCCTGAGGCTTGATCTCGTCGAAGCTCGCTGCCGCCACCGCCGGGCCGTGACCCGAGGGGGCGGCCGGGCTCTCGACGTCCGGTGCCTCGCGCGGGTCCAGCCCGCCCTCCCACTTCGCCACCACCGACGCCGCCACCGCGTTGCCAATGACGTTGGTCGCCGAACGGCCCATGTCGAGGAAATGGTCCACCGCCAGGATCAGCAGCAGCCCCGCCTCCGGGATCTTGAACAGCGACAGCGTCGCCGCGATCACCACCAGCGACGCGCGCGGCACCCCGGCGATGCCCTTGGACGTCACCATCAGCACCAGCAGCATGGTGATCTGCTCGCCCAGCGACAGGTCGATGCCGTAGGCCTGGGCGATGAACAAGGACGCGAACGTCATGTACATCATCGACCCGTCGAGGTTGAACGAATAGCCGAGCGGCAGCACGAAGCTGGCGATCCGGGGCGGCACCCCGAACTTGTCGAGCGCCTCCAGCGTCCGCGGGTACGCCGCCTCCGACGACGCGGTCGAGAAGGCGAGGATCAGCGGGTCGCGGATGTAGCGGACCAGGAACCGCGTCCGCTGCCCCAGCAGCGCGAACGCCACCCCGATCAGCAGCAGCCACAGGATGACCAGCCCGAGATAGAAGGACCCCATGAAATAGGCGAGGTCGCCCAGCACCTGCGGCCCCCGCTCGGCCAGGGTCGAGGCGACCGCCGCGAACACCGCGAACGGCGCGAACCGCATCACGTAGTTGGTGATCTGGAGCATCACTGCGACCAGCGCCTCCACCCCGCGCACCAGCGGTGCCGCCTTTTCGCCGACCGCGGTGATGCCGATCCCCACGAACACCGAGAACACGACGATCTGGAGGATCTCGTTGTCGGCCATCGCCTCGATCATCGAGGCGGGGACGATGTGGCTGACGAAATCCTTGATGTTGAACCCGGTCCGCGCGACCCCGCTCGCCTCGGACGCCGCGGGGATCGCAAGCTCGAGCCCCACGCCCGGCTGGAGCAGGTTGACCAGCACCAGCCCCAGGGTCAGCGACAGCAGGCTGGCGCACACGAACCACAACAGGCTCTTCAGGCCCACGCGCCCCAGCGCCGCGGTATCGCCCATGTGCGCGATGCCCACCACCAAGGTCGAGAAGACGAGCGGCGCGATGATCATCTTGATAAGCCGCAGGAACAGCGTCGTGACGATCGACAGATAGCCCGCGATCGTCTCCAGCCGCTCGGCCGAGGCGGGCGTGCCGTCGTCGATCGCCGCGTTGGTGATCCAGCCTACGACCAGCCCCAGCGCGAGCGCGGCCATGATCCAGTAGGTAAGCCGCTTGGCCATCCGATGCTCCTCAGTGCGGCGCACAGGCAAACGGGATTGCGGCCCCGCGGTCAAGAACCGTATCGCTGGCGCCATGACGCCGACCCGCCGCCAGCTTCTCGCCGCCGCCGCCGCGGCACCCCTCCTTTCGGTCGCGGGCGTCCTCCGCGCCGCCGAGCCGGACCTGTCCGATCTTCGCGACATCACCACGGCCGCGAAGCCGATCGACGCGGCCGAACGCGCCCGACGGCTGGCCCGCGCGCAAGGCCTGATGCGCGCGAACCGGATGGCGGCGGTGTTGTGCGAATCCGGCTCGTCGCTCACCTACTTCACCGGCGTGCGCTGGGGCCGCAGCGAGCGCCCGACCTATGCGATCCTGCCGGTCGAGGGCGAGCCGCTGGTCGTCACGCCCTTCTTCGAGGAACCCTCGGTCCGCCAGAGCCTCGCCGTGCCCGCCACCGTCCGCACCTGGCAGGAGGACGGGGACCCGATGCGGGTCGCGGCGGCCTGGCTCGTGGAGAAGCGCCTGCGCGGCACGGTGGGCATCGAGGAGACGGTGCGCCACTTCATCGCCGCCGGCCTCGCTAGCGCCGCGCCCGACCGGCGACAGGTGTCCGCCGATCCGGTGGTCCGCGGTTGCCGGATGATCAAGACGCCGGCGGAGATCGCGCTGATGCAGGTCGCGACCGACGTGACGATCGCCGCCTATCGATGGCTCCATCCCCGCGTCGAGAAGGGGATGACCGGTGCCGAGATCGGCGCGCTGATGAACGCCGCCACGCGGCGACTCGGCGGCTCGCCGGAGTTCGCGCTCGCCCTGGTCGGCCCCGCCGCCGCGCTGCCCCACGGCAGCCGCGAGGTGATCCGGGTGTCGGAGGGGCAGGTTGTGCTGATGGATTGCGGCTGCACGGTGAGCGACTACCAGTCCGACGTGTCGCGCACCTGGGTCCACGGCACCGCCACCGCCGAGCAGCGGCGCGTCTGGGACCTCGTCGCCCGCGGGCAGCAGCTCGCCTTCCGCACCGCCCGTCCCGGTACGCCCGCGGGCGCGGTGGACGATGCCGTGCGCCGCTTCTACGAAGCCAACGGCTTCGGTCCCGGCTACGCGCTTCCCGGCCTGTCGCACCGCACCGGCCACGGCATCGGCACCGACGGCCACGAGCCCGTCAACCTCGTCCACGGGGAGGCGACTCCGCTCGCGGAGGGCATGTGCTTCTCCGACGAGCCCGGTCTCTACCTCCCCGGCAGGTTCGGCGTCCGCCTGGAGGATTGCTTCCACATGACGGCCGAGGGCCCGCAATGGTTCAGCGAGCCGCCGCGATCGCTCGACCGGCCGGTGTGAGCGTCGACCGGAAGCCGTCGTCACCCCGGCCTTCGCTGGGGTGACGAACCTCGGCGCTGTCCTACAGGCCCCCGTTGGTGCATCGCCATCATCGATGCCGACGACCATCGCCGCAACGGAAACGATCCACCCCGACGACATCCCGTTCAGGGGTCAATCGAGTTAACCGACACCGCCCCGCTTGAGGGCGCGCACCCTCTCGCCTAAGCCGCGACCATGACCTCGACCAACGATATCCGCCGCGGCTTCCTCGACTATTTCGGCCGGGCCGGGCACCAGATCGTCCCGTCCGCGCCGCTGGTGCCGCAGAACGACCCGACGCTGATGTTCGTCAACGCGGGCATGGTGCCGTTCAAGAACGTCTTCACCGGGCTGGAGACGCGGTCCTATTCGACGGCCACCTCGTCGCAGAAGTGCGTCCGCGCCGGCGGCAAGCACAACGACCTCGACAATGTCGGCTACACCGCGCGCCATCACACCTTCTTCGAGATGCTCGGCAACTTCTCGTTCGGCGACTACTTCAAGGAACAGGCGATCACCCACGCCTGGACGCTGTTGACCAAAGAGTGGGGCATCCCGGCGGAACGCCTCACCGCCACCGTCTACCACACCGACGACGAGGCGTTCGCGCTCTGGCGGAAGATCGCGGGCCTGCCCGAGCACCGCATCATCCGCATCCCGACCAAGGACAATTTCTGGGCGATGGGGGAGAACGGCCCCTGCGGCCCGTGCTCCGAGATCTTCTACGATCACGGCGACCATATCCCCGGCGGTCCGCCCGGCAGCCCGGACGAGGACGGCGACCGGTTCGTCGAGATCTGGAACCTCGTCTTCATGCAGTACGAGCAGGCCGCGAACGAGATCGTCGCCGAGCTGCCGAGCAAGTCGATCGACACCGGCATGGGGCTCGAACGCGTCGCCGCCGTCCTCCAGGGGGTCACCGACAATTACGACACCGACACCTTCAAGGCGCTGATCGCCGCCTCGTCCGAGCTGACCCACGTCGCCGCCGACGGCGACATGAAGGCGTCGCACCGCGTGGTCGCCGACCATCTCCGCTCGGCGGGTTTTCTGGTGGCGGACGGCGTGCTGCCCGCCAACGAGGGCCGGGGCTATGTCCTGCGCCGCATCATGCGCCGCGCGATGCGCCACGCGCATCTGCTCGGCGCCACAGAGCCGCTGATGCACCGGCTGGTGCCGTCGCTGGTCGCCGAGATGGGCGCGGCCTTCCCCGAGCTGGTCCGCGCCCAGCCGCTGATCGAGGCGACGCTGCGCCAGGAGGAGACCCGCTTCCGCCAGACGCTCGACCGTGGCCTCAAGCTGCTGGACGAGGCGACGGCGGGGATGGGTGAGGGCGGCACCCTCCCGGGCGAGACCGCGTTCAGGCTCTACGACACCTACGGCTTCCCCTACGACCTCACCGAGGATGCGCTCCGTGGCCAGGGGATGACCGTCGATCGCGCCGGCTTCGATGCGGCCATGGCCGAGCAGAAGCGCGCCGCCCGCGCCGCTTGGAAGGGGTCGGGCGCCAAGGCGTCGGACGACCTCTGGTTCGACCTCGCCGAGGAAGTCGGATCGACCGAGTTCACCGGCTACGCCAACGATGTCGGCCAGGGCGAGGTGCTGGCGCTCGTCCGCGACGGCGCCCGTGTCGATACCGCCAAGGCCGGCGACAGCGTCGGCATCGTCGTCAACCAGACGCCGTTCTACGGCGAGAGCGGCGGCCAGGTCGGCGACGCCGGCACCATCACCACCGACGGGGGTCTGCGCGTCCGCATCACCGACACCGCGAAGCAGCTCGGCCGCCTATGGGTCCACCAGGGGGAGGTCGAGGCGGGTGAGGTCGCGGTCGGCGATCCGGTCAGCCTCGCCATCGACCTCGGCCGCCGCGCCGCGATCCGCGCCAACCACTCGGCCACCCACCTCCTGCACGAGGCGCTGCGCCAGCGGCTCGGGGCTCACGTCGCGCAGAAGGGCTCGCTGGTCGCCCCCGAACGCCTCCGCTTCGACTTCTCGCAGCCGGTTGCCGTCACCCCCGCCGACATCGCGGCGGTCGAGGAGAAGGTGAACGCGCAGGTCCGCGGCAACGGCACCGTCACCACGCGGTTGATGACCCCCGACGAGGCGATCGCCGAGGGCGCGATGGCGCTGTTCGGGGAGAAGTACGGTGACGAGGTCCGCGTCGTCGGCATGGGGCAGGACGCGGACGGCACCTACTCGCTGGAGCTGTGCGGCGGCACCCACGTCTCCGCGCTCGGCGAGATCGGGCTGGTCAAGGTGGTCGGCGAGAGTGCCGTGTCGTCCGGCGTCCGCCGGGTCGAGGCGCTGACCGGCGAGGCCGCCCGCGCTTGGCTCACCGCGCGCGACGAGAAGCTGCGGGAGGCCGCCGCCACCCTGAAGACCGCACCCGACGACGTGCCGGCGCGCGTCGCCGCGCTGGTCGAGGAGCGTCGTCGCCTCGAACGCGAACTCGCCGAGGCGAAGAAGGCGCTCGCGCTCGGCGGTGGCACGGGTGCGGCGGCCGGGCCCGAGCAGGTGAACGGCATCGCCTTCGAGGGTCGCGTCCTCGACGGCTTCGACGCCAAGGGCCTGCGCGGCGCGGTCGACGAGGCCAAGCAGCGGCTCGGCTCCGGCATCGCGATGCTGGTCGCGGTCAATGACGGCCGCGCCTCGGTCGCGGTCGGCGTCACCCCCGATCTCGTCGCCGCCCACAGCGCCGTCGACCTGCTGCGCCGCGCGGTCGCCGCGCTCGGCGGCCAGGGCGGCGGCGGCCGGCCCGACATGGCCCAGGGCGGCGGTCCGGACGGGGCCAAGGCCGCCGACGCGGTCGCCGCCGTCCGCCGGGCGCTGGAGGGTTGATCCGCCTCGCCTCCGCGCTGGTCGCCGCATCGATCGCCGCCGCCGTCCCGGCGGCCGCGCAGACGCCGCGCGACCTGCTGATGGGGGCGGCATTCGGCGAACAGGACCATGCCGCCGCGCTCGCCGCGGTGCGCCGTGCCCAGGCCGCCGCGCGCGCCGCGCAGGCGCGTGATCCCGGCAACCAGGAAGCCGCGACGATCGCCGCGGTGGCGCAGGGCTACGTCGCCAAGCTCACCGGCAACCGCGGCGAGGCGATGCGCGCCCGCCGGGAGGTGGACGATGTTGTCCGCCGTTTCCCCCGCAGCGCGGAGGCTCAGCTGGGGCAGGGGGCTTGGCACCTGGCGGTGATCCACCGGGCCGGGCGACTGCTCGGCCGGGTGATCGGCGCGCAGCAGAGCGTCGGCGTCGCCGCGCTTGGCCGCGCGGTGACGCTGGAGGGCGACCGCGCCTTCGTCGTCGGGGTGGCGGGGATGATGCTGATCGAGGCCGATCCCGGCGACACGCTCGGGCGCGCCTGGGTGGAGGCGGCGGCGCGGGCAACCGCGTCCACGCCGCTCGATCGCGTCATCCAGCGCAGCGCCGCCCGCGTCGCCGCCGCGCTGCGATCGGGCGACCGCAAGGCCGCGCAGATCCTCGCCGATCGCCTCCTGCCCTTCGGCTGGTACCAGCCGAAGGAATGACTGGGAGGGATCGGACGACCGATCGGCTTTCGCCCCGCGTCTCGCCGGGGTGACGGTGACGCAGGGCGGATGGGAGCGGAGCTAGGAGAGCGCCGCCAGCTCGCCGTCGATGTTGCGCGTCAGCATCGTCGCCCGGGGCTCGTCGAGATGGGCCGCCAGCCCGCGCAACCGGACCATCACCGCCGACCGCCCCCTGCGGTACTCGGGTTCCGGCACATGGGCGTATTCGGCGCGGATGCCCGCGGCGTAGAAGGCGTAGAGGCGACGGCTCGGCGTCCAGAGCACGGCCAAGTCGGCCTCCAGCAGCGTGCGCGTCACCGGATCGGTGTCGAGTTCGTGCGCTCTGGTGGCGAGGATCAGCCGCGCGACCGCGTCGGCGTCGTCCGCGGCGACCCAGGTCCGCGCCACCGCCGCGGACGTCGCCTCGTTGTCGTGGCGGGCCGCGTCGTAGACGATGTCGTGGAACAAGGTCGCCAGGATCAGTCGCCGCCGGTCGGCGCCGCGATGGGGGGACCGCGCGACCAGGCGCAGCATCAGCGCATGATGGAGCAGCCCGTGCCACCGCCGCGTCGGGGTCGACAGTTCCGCGACGACCAACCGCCGCATCGCGGCCGAGGCACCGACCTCGTCGAAGAAGCGCGCGAACGGCACCGTCACACCTGCGCGTCCCGCACTCGCCGCACCTTTCTGATCCGGGGCTCGCGCTCCAGCGCCGCCTCGCGCCGGATCGTCTGGCGCAGCTCGTCGCGCTTCTCGTGGATCGACGCGATGACGGGTCCCATCGCCACGCCGAGATCGACCAGCACCGTTTCCGACAGCTGGAGCGAGCTTTCCAGCGTCTCGGGCACCGCGTCGGTGACCCCGACCTTGTACAGCTCGGCGGCGTGCGCAGCGTCCCGCGCGCGGGCGACGATGGTCAGCTCGGGCGCCATGCCGCGCAGCCGCCGTGTCAGCCGCACCGTCAGCACCGGGTCGTCCATGGTCAGGATCACCGCGCGCGCGCGTGCAAGGTCGAGCCGCTCGACCAGCTCGCCGCGTACGACGTCGCCGAACATCACCGGATAGCCGTGCCCGCGCGCCTCGCCGACCGTGTCGATGTCCGCCTCCACCGCCAGGTAGCGCATGCCGTGGACGGCGAGCATGTCGGCGACCATGCGACCGACGCGCCCGAACCCGATCAGCACCACGCGCGGCTCGTCCGAGGGCTCGATCGCCGCCGCCGCGTCGCCGCGGCCTTCCAGCTGCCGCGAGATCGCGCGTCCGCCGCTCGCGAGCAACGGGGTGATGGTCAGGCCGATCGCGGTCACCGTCTGCCAGAAGGCGGCGGTGGTGGGCAGGATCAGCTGCGCCTGCGCGGCGGTGGCGAGCACGATCAGCGTCGTCTCCGACGGGCTGCCCATCAGCAGGCCCGTCTCCACCGCCACCCCGGCGCGCGTCTGCCCGACCCGCAGCAGCAGGTAGGTCACCACCGCCTTGACCGCGACCACCCCGACAACCGCAGCGAGCAGCGCGGGCCAGTTGGCCACGATCTGCGCCAGGTCCAGGCTCATGCCGACGGTGATCAGGAACACGCCCAGCGCCAGCCCCTTGAAGGGCGCGGTGATGACTTCGACCTCGTGATGGTATTCGGTCTCGGCGATCAGCAGCCCCGCGAGCAGTGCCCCGACGATCGGGGAGAGTCCCGCTGCGGTCGTCGCGACCGAGGCGACGATGACCACCAGCAGCGACGCGGCCAGGAACAGCTCCGGGCTCTTGGTCCGCGCCGCCTGCGCGAACAGCGGCGGCAGGCAGAAGCGACCGGCGACGTACATCAGCGCCACCGTCGCCGCGCCCCGCAACGCCACCCCCGCGATCCCACCCCAGCCTTCTGCGGCGGCGTTGGGCGCCATCGCACCGAGCGCGAAGATGATCGGCACCAGCGCCAGGTCCTCGAACAGCAGCATGGAAAAGGCGCCGCGACCGACCGGGCTGGTGGTACCGACCAGCGGCAGCACCAGCGCGGTCGAGGACAGGGCAAGCGCCAGCCCCAGCCCGGCGGCTCCCGCCCAGGGTTGCCCCATGACGTGGAGCGCCACCGCGATCAGTGCGCCCGACGCCGCGAGCTCGCCCGCGCCAAGCCCGAACACCGCCCGGCGCATCGCCCATAACCGCCGGAACGACAGTTCCAGTCCGATGGAGAAGAGCAGCAGCACGATGCCGAACTCGGCAAAGGGTTCGATCGACTCCCGGTCGGTGATGGTGACGTGGTAGAGCCATGGGAACCGGTCGACGAGCGTGCCGAGCCCGCTCGGCCCGACCAGCGCGCCGACCAGGATGAAGCCGATCACCGGGCTGACGCGAAAACGGGCAAAGGCGGGGATGACGATCCCGGCGGCACCGAGCACGACCAGCGAGTCGCTGAAACTGTTGGAATGGATCGGTAGCGGCATGGGTGCATTGTTAAGGAAGCGACCCGATCGATGCCACCCTTGCCGGAGAGTGAATTGCCGCACGCCACACCGCTGATCGCGACGGTCGTCGCCGGCATCGTCATCGCCTTCGTCTTCGGCGCGATCGCGCAGCGGCTGCGGGTGCCGGTGCTGATCGGTTATCTACTCGCAGGCGTCGTCGTCGGCCCGTTCACGCCCGGTTACGTCGCCGACCAGCCGCTCGCCAACGAACTGGCGGAACTCGGCATCATCCTGCTGATGTTCGGCGTCGGGCTCCATTTCTCGCTCAAGGACCTGCTCGCGGTGCGGAAGGTCGCCATCCCGGGTGCGATCGTCCAGATCGCGGGCGCGACGCTGCTCGGCATGGGGTTCGCCCATTCCATGGGGTGGCCGCCGCTCGGCGGCTTCGTGTTCGGGCTGGCGCTGTCGGTGGCGAGCACGGTGGTGCTGCTCCGCGCGCTTCAGGAGCGGCGGCTGGTGGACAGCGACAAGGGCCGAATCGCGGTCGGCTGGCTGATCGTCGAAGACCTCGTCATGGTCTTCGCGCTGGTGCTGCTGCCCACGCTCGCGGGTTCGGGCGGGGGCGGGGCGGGCGGCATCGCGGCGGCGATCGGGCTGACCGTAGTCAAGATCGGCGCATTCGCGGCCCTGATGCTGATCGGCGGCAAGCGCTTCGTGCCATGGCTCCTGCACAAGATTGCGCATACCGGCTCGCGCGAGCTGTTCCGGCTCGCCGTCCTCGCCATCGCGCTCGGGGTCGCGTTCGGTGCGGCCATCCTGTTCGGCGTGTCGTTCGCACTCGGCGCCTTCTTCGCGGGCATGATCCTGGCCGAAAGCCCGCTGAGCCAGCGCGCGGCCGAGGAGACGCTGCCGCTCCGCGATGCCTTCGCCGTCCTGTTCTTCGTCTCCGTCGGCATGCTCTTCAACCCGACCATCCTCATCACCTCGACTTTGGCGGTGCTGACGACCCTGGCGATCATCATGATCGGCAAGTCGGTTGCCGCCTGGGCGATCGTCCGCGCGTTCGGCCGGAACAACGCGACCGCGCTGACCATTTCCGCCAGCCTCGCGCAGATCGGTGAGTTTTCCTTCATCCTGGCGACCTTGGGCACGGCCCTCGGCATCCTGCCCGCACAGGCCCGCGACCTGATCCTGTCCGGGGCGATCCTGTCGATCATGCTCAACCCGCTGCTGTTCGCCGCCATCGACCGCTTCGCGCCGCGGGTGACGGACATGTCGGACGGGCCGATCGGCGGTGCGCGGCCGGTGCCGGCGACCGGCCACATCGTGCTGGTCGGATGCGGGCGGGTAGGCTCTCGGGTAGCGCATGGACTGCTCGCGGCGGGCGAGCGGGTCACCGTGATCGAGACGGAGGAAGGCCGCGACCACCTGCCGGCGCACGATCTCGCCACCACCGTCATCGGCAATGCCGCACGGGGCGACGTGCTCGCCCGTGCGGCGATCGGGGACGCGCGCATGTTCTTCGTCGCCATTCCCGCGGGTTACGAGGCGGCACAGGCGGTCCGCGAGGCGCGGCGGCGCAATCCCGCGATCCACATCGTTGTTCGCACCCATGCCGATCGGGAGGGCGAACAGCTAATGAAGCAGGGCGCCGATCACGCGATCATGGGCGAGGAGGAGATCGCCCGACGGATGATCGACGAGGCTTTGGTCGGGGTTCGGTAGGAAAAAGGGAGGGTGGCTGGCAGCCACCCTCCCAACGGCTCAGGCCGCGACGGCGATCAGGCCCAGCCGGCCATCTCGCTCTCCAGGTTGACCCGCACCTGTTCGAAGAACTGTTCGGTGGTCATCCAGGGCTGATCGGGGCCGATCAGGATGGCGAGGTCCTTGGTCATGTGGCCGTCCTCGACCGTCTTGACGCAGACCCGCTCCAGCGTCTCGGCGAAGCGCGTCACGTCTGGCGTGTCGTCGAACTTGCCGCGGTACTTCAGCCCGCCGGTCCAGGCGAAGATCGACGCGATCGGGTTGGTCGAGGTCGCCTTGCCCTGCTGGTGCTGGCGATAATGCCGGGTGACGGTGCCGTGCGCTGCCTCCGCCTCGATCGTCTTGCCGTTCGGGGTCATCAGCACCGAGGTCATCAGCCCGAGGCTGCCGAACCCCTGCGCGACCTGATCCGATTGGACGTCGCCGTCATAGTTCTTGCACGCCCAGACAAACTCGCCATTCCATTTCAGCGCGCTGGCCACCATGTCGTCGATCAGTCGATGCTCGTAGACGATGTTCGCGGCCTTGAACTGGTCGCGGAACTCGGCCTCGAACACCTCGGCGAAGATGTCCTTGAACCGCCCGTCATAGGCCTTGAGGATCGTGTTCTTGGTCGACAGGTACAACGGCCAGCCGCGACCCAGCGCGTAGTTCATCGACGCGCGCGCGAAGTCGCGGATCGACGGATCGAGGTTGTACATCCCCATTGCGACGCCCGCCTCGGGGAAGTCGAACACCTCCTTCTCGATAACGGTGCCGTCCTGCCCCTCGAACTTCATGGTCAGCTTGCCCTTGCCGGGCACCAGGAAGTCGGTAGCCTTGTACTGGTCGCCGAACGCGTGACGGCCGACCACGATCGGGTGGGTCCAGCCGGGGATCAGCCGGGGAACGTTCTTGATGACGATCGGCTCGCGGAAGATCACCCCGCCTAGGATGTTGCGGATGGTGCCGTTGGGCGATTTCCACATCTGCTTCAGGCCGAACTCCTCGACGCGCTGCTCGTCGGGGGTGATCGTCGCGCACTTCACCGCGACGCCGTATTTTTGCGTCGCATGGGCGGAGTCGACGGTGACCTTGTCGTCGGTGGCGTCGCGATGCTCGATGCCGAGGTCGTAATAGTCGAGCTCGATGTCGAGATAGGGCTTGATCAGCCGCTCGCGGATCCACTCCCAGATGATCCGGGTCATCTCATCGCCGTCGATCTCGACGACGGGGGTCTTCACCTTGATCTTGGCCATGCTCGCGTTCCTGAGGAGAGGGTGGGGAGGTCGAGCGGGTTCCTAGGGGAGGGCACGGGGGGGATCAACCGGCACCACGCCGCCGAGGCGATCAGGCGGCCAGGCGAAGTTCAGACCCAAATCGCGCTGGTATGTCCCAGAGCGACGCTCTGCCGGGCGGATCAGCGGGCGGTATTCCCGCGTGCAGGTAGGCGATGGCCGGCGGCGGACCGTGGGACAGCGGGGATCGTCGTTGTCACCCCGGTGTCATGGCGGTAGACCCCGGCCATGCCCTCACTCGACAAGCCCGAAGGTCCCGGCGGCCTGCCCGTCACCACCACCGTCAAGTGGCGCTTCCCCGCCGTCCATCAGGAGGGGCACAAGTTCGTCGCGATAGCGGTCGGGCTGACGCTGATCGCGACCGTCATCACCAAGGTGCTGTTCTGGCCGTTCGTCGGGCTGACGATCTGGGTGGCGGCGTTCTTCCGCGACCCCATCCGCACGACGCCGCAGGGCGAGGGGTTGATCGTCGCGCCCGCCGACGGGCTGGTGACGATGATCCAGCGGGTCGCCATCCCGCGCGAGCTGACCGCCGAGCTGGGCGAGGCACCGCGGGTGCGCGTGTCGATCTTCATGTCGGTGTTCGACGTCCACATTAACCGATCGCCGATCGCGGGGACGATCCGGCAGGTCGTGTACATTTCCGGCAAGTTCCTCAACGCCGACCTGGACAAGGCATCGGACGAGAACGAGCGGCAGCATTTCGTCGTTGAGGGCCGCCCCGGCGTCGACGGGCGCACCACCAAGGTCGGCTTTACCCAAATTGCCGGGCTGGTCGCCCGCCGGATCGTCGGCTTCGCCAAGCCCGGCGACATGGTCGCGGCCGGGCAGCGGGTCGGGCTGATCCGTTTCGGCAGCCGGGTGGATGTGTACCTGCCCGACGATGCCGCGCCGCAGGTCGCGCTTGGCCAGCGCTCCATCGCTGGGGAGACGGTGATCGGGCGCGTCGGGGCCAATGCGGCGGTCGGTGTGGCGCAGTGAGCTCGCCGGCCGTCGCCTCCGCCAGGTCGGGGGTCCCGCCTGTTCGGCCCCGGGTACGCAGCGGCGACAGGCGCACCTGCGCGAGTGCAGCGTCTGCGAGAGCGACGAGGGGGCAGGCCGCCTGATGCGTCGGCCCACTCTTCGGCGCCCAACGCGCGGGCTGCCACTGCGTGCGGTCGCGCCCAACGCGGTCACCGCGCTCGCGCTCTGCTCCGGGCTCTCGGGGGTGCGGTTCGCGATCGCCGGTCAATACCAGCTCGCCGTGGCGATGATCATGGTCGCAGCCGTGCTCGACGGTATCGACGGCCGCATCGCCCGGCTGGTGCGCGGGGAGAGCCGGTTCGGGGCGGAACTCGATTCGCTGTCCGACGCGATCTCCTTCGGGGTGGCGCCGGCGCTGATCCTCTACCTGTGGACGCTCGCATCGCTGCCGCGGATTGGGTGGACGGTTAGTCTGGTGCTGGCGGTGTTCTGCGCCCTGCGCCTCGCCCGCTTCAACGCCCGGATCGACGAGTCCGAACAGCCGCACAAATCAGCCGGATTTCTCACCGGCGTTCCCGCGCCCGCCGGGGCCGGACTGGCAATGCTGCCTATGTACCTCTGGTTCTGGACCGATGCGCCGATCTTCGCCGATCCGCGGATCGTCGCGCCGTGGGTGGCGGCGATCGCACTGCTGATGGTGTCCAGCATTGCGACCTACAGTTGGTCTTCGTTCCGCCTACGCCCCACCGTTCGTTTCGAAGCGCTGGCGGCGGTGGTACTTGTCGGAGCGGCGCTCATCTCGGTGCCCTGGCACACCCTCAGCATTCTCTGCATTGCGTATCTGATGACCATGCCCTTCAGCGTCGCCAGCTATGTCCGGATCAGGCGGCTGCGCGCATCCGGCGAGTTGGGACGGGCGCCGTCGCCGACGCCCAGCGCCTGACCGCAATACGCCGCTCGGCATGGGCGAGTGCAGCAAGCGGCGCAAATGGCGTCTCCACCTGTCCCGAGGCGAGTCGGACAATACGGCGCCACTGCGGCGCTATTGACGCCGCGATGACCCCGACCGATAGGACCAAGGCGCTTGCGAAAACCAGCGATCCAACTACCATCATCATGTCCGCCTCCTTGATGCGAACGCCATGCTGACCTGTTCCAATCCGGACATGCCGAATTGGTTCCTCAACAAACGTGCCGGAAAACCGTCGACAAGGGTGAGCGATCACCTAAGTTAATCCCGCACGCCAGCATTCGTTCCGCCGACGATGCTCTTATGTTCCTAATGCGTTCCGGCGTCAATACCGGGTGGCGACTTGCCTCGCGATCCACTTCCGACTAGGTGCGCCCGCCTCAACCCCGCATGGGGAGCATCACAACACCGGTGCGCGGGCCTTCGGCCACGCGTCACTCGCTCCCCAGAGGCTCAACCGGAAGGAAAACACATCATGGCGGCACCCGTCGTCACCATGCAGCAGCTGATCGAGACCGGCGCGCACTTCGGCCACCAGACCCATCGCTGGAATCCGAAGATGAAACCCTACATCTTCGGCGACCGCAACGGCGTCCACATCCTCGACCTCTCGCAGACCGTGCCGCTGTTCGCGCGCGCGCTGGAGTTCGTGTCGTCGGCGACCGCGTCGGGCGGCAAGGTCCTGTTCGTCGGCACCAAGCGCCAGGCGCAGGAGCCGGTCGCCGAGGCGGCGCGTCGTGCCGGCCAGCACTTTGTCAACCACCGCTGGCTGGGCGGGATGCTCACCAACTGGAAGACCATCTCTAATTCGATCAAGCGCATGAAGGCGCTGGAGGAGCAGCTGTCGGGCGATACCGCCGGGCTGACCAAGAAGGAGGTCCTCCAGCTCACCCGCGAGCGCGACAAGCTGGAGCAGTCGCTGGGCGGCATCCGCGACATGGGCGGTGTGCCCGATGTCATGTTCGTGATCGACGCCAACAAGGAAGAGCTCGCGATCAAGGAGGCCAATACGCTCGGCATCCCGGTCGTCGCGATCCTCGATTCGAACGTGTCGCCGGACGGCATCGCCTTCCCGGTGCCCGCCAACGACGACGCCAGCCGCGCCATCCGCCTGTACTGCGAGGCGATCGCGATCGCCGCGACGCGCGGTGGCCAGGAGCAGCAGCAGCGCCGCGGCGTCGATTTCGGCGCGATGGCCGAGCCGCCGCGCGAGGAGGCCGTCTCCACGCCCGAGCCGTCGGCGGCAGCCGAGCCGGCGGTCGCCGAGCAGGCCGCCGAGTTCGAGAAGGCGGGCGACCCCGAGCAGCAGGGTGCCGGAACCGTCGAGGGTGCGGGCACCGAGGCCGAGCGCCAGATCGACGCGTAACGCCTTAGGCTTCGGCAAGCCTTTTCCCGTTCGTGCTGAGCTCGTCGGAGCACTGTTCCTTCTCCGCGGAGAAGAGCAGCCCTTCGACAGGCTCAGGGCGAACGGTTTGTTTTGGGACAGGGTTCGAGCCTTGCGGGGCTCCAGCATGAGGAAGATCGACATGGCCGACGTCACGGCATCGATGGTCAAGGACCTGCGCGAGAAGAGCGGCGCGGGGATGATGGACTGCAAGAAGGCGCTGAACGAGACCGCGGGCGACATGGACGCCGCGCTCGACTGGCTGCGCACCAAGGGTCTCGCCGCCGCGCAGAAGAAGTCCAGCCGCACCGCCGCCGAGGGGCTGGTGGGCGTCGCCACCAGCGGCACCCGGGGCGCCGCGGTGGAGGTGAATTCGGAAACCGATTTCGTCGCCAAGAACGACCAGTTCCAGCAGTTCGTCCGCGAGGTCGCCCAGATCGCACTCGCGACCGGCGGCGACATCGAGGCGCTGAAGACGGAAGCCATGCCGTCGGGCACGACCGTGGCCGACGTGCTGACCAACAACGTCGCGACCATCGGCGAGCACCAGACGCTTCGTCGTTCGCGGAGCCTGGAAGTGTCTCAGGGCGCGGTCGTCAGCTACGTCCACAACCAGCAGTCGCCGGGCCTGGGCAAGATCGGCGTTCTCGTCGCACTCGAGTCGGAGGCGTCGGACGAGGTCCTGCAGGGCCTCGGCAAGCAGCTCGCGATGCACATCGCCGCGGCGTTCCCCAAGGCGCTCAACGAGGCGGACCTCGACGAGGCGGAGATCGAGCGCGAGCGCGCGATCGCGACGGAAAAGGCGTCCGAGAGCGGCAAGCCCGCCGACATCATCGCCAAGATGGTCGAGGGCGGCATCGCCAAGTACCGCAAGGAGCATGCGCTGGTCAGCCAGCTGTTCGTGATGGACGGCAAGACCAAGATCTCCGACGTCGTCGCCAAGGCGGGCAAGGACGCGGGCGCGACCATCGTCCTCAAGGACTATGTCCGCTTCCAGCTCGGTGAGGGGATCGAGAAGGAGCAGTCCGACTTCGCCGCCGAGGTCGCCGCCGCGTCGGGGGTTCCGCAGAAGAACTGACCGCCCTCTACCCCCTTCCACCGGGAGAGGGGCCTGCGCAGCAGGCGCGGGGTGAGGGCAGGGGCGTAGCGCCTCGACCGGCTTCACCCCTCCGCCGCCTTCGGCCGCTCCCTCCCTCTCCCGGCGGGAGAGGGAGAATCTGTGCAGACGGTTGCTCACCGCGCATCCCCCGAGTAGCTGCATTGCCATGACCACCCGCCGCTTCACCCGCATCCTCCTGAAGCTGTCGGGCGAGGTGCTCATGGGCGAGGGCGGTCTTGCCATCGATCCCACCGTCACCGCCCGTGTCGCACAGGAGATCGCCGACGTTCGTGCGCAGGGATACGAGCTCTGCGTCGTGGTCGGCGGCGGCAACATCTTCCGCGGGCTGTCCGCCGCCGCCAAGGGGATCGAGCGCGCCACCGCCGATTACATGGGCATGCTCGCGACCGTGATGAACGCGCTGGCGGTGCAGAACGCGCTGGAACAGATCGGGGTCGAGACCCGCGTCCAGTCGGCGATCCCGATGGCGTCGGTGTGCGAGCCGTTCGTCCGCCGCCGCGCCGAGCGCCACCTGGAGAAGGCGCGCGTGGTGATCTTCGCCGCGGGCGTCGGATCGCCCTTCTTCACCACCGATTCGGGCGCCGCGCTGCGGGCGGCCGAGATGAAGTGCGACGCCTTGTTCAAGGGCACCTCGGTCGACGGCGTCTACGATGCCGACCCGAAGAAGGTGCCGACCGCCCGGCGCTTCGATACCGTGACGTACGGACGGGTGTTGTCCGACGACCTCAAGGTGATGGACGCCTCCGCGGTAGCGCTGTGCCGTGACAACGACATCCCGATCGTCGTCTTCAACATCCGCGAGCACGGCAATTTCGCCGCGGTGCTGGCGGGCGAAGGCACCTCGACGATCGTGCAATCACAGGAGAAGACCGATGCCGGCCTATGACAAGGCAGACCTGGAGCGCCGCATGGCCGGCGCCACCGAGGCGCTCAAGCACGACCTGGTGGGCCTTCGCACCGGCCGCGCCTCGACTGCGCTGCTCGATCCGGTGACGGTGGAGGTGTACGGCAGCCACATGCCGCTGACCCAGGTCGCGACCGTGTCGGTGCCCGAGCCCCGGATGCTGTCGGTGCAGGTGTGGGACAAGAGCAATGTCGGCCCCGTCGAGAAGGCGATCCGCTCCGCCGGGCTCGGGCTCAACCCGATCAACGACGGCCAGACGCTGCGCCTGCCGATCCCGGACCTGACCGAGGAGCGGCGCAAGGAGCTCGCCAAGCTCGCCGGCCAATATGCGGAAAAGGCGCGGATCGCGGCGCGCAACGTGCGCCGCGACGGCATGGACAGCCTCAAGGTCGACGAGAAGAAGAACGTCTTCGGCGAGGACGAGCGCAAGCGTCACGAGACCGAGCTGCAGAAGCTGACGGACAAGACCATCGCCGACATCGACGCCGCCGCGTCGGCGAAGGAAAAGGAGATCCTCGGCAAGTGACGGGCGAACAGCGCATGCTGTTCAGCTCATGCCGGGGGCATGAGCGGCCCGGCACTCCCGGTGCCGCGCGCGCGGCGGCACGTGGCTTCGTGGCGCGAAACAACCGGTGATGGCGACCCTCCTGTCTCCCGTTCCCTCCACCGCCCCGATCCCGCGCCACGTCGCCATCATTATGGACGGCAACGGGCGGTGGGCGAAGAAGCGGCTCCTGCCGCGGTTCGCCGGGCACAAGGCGGGGGTGGAGGCGGTGCGCCGGGTCACCCGCGCCGCGCGCGCGATGGGGATCGAGGCGCTCACCCTCTACGCCTTCTCGTCGGAGAACTGGCGCCGCCCGGAAGCGGAGGTCGGCGACCTGATGGGGCTGCTGCGCCATTTCATCCGCGCCGACCTCGCCGAGCTGGTCGAGGAGAATGTCCGCCTGCGGATCATCGGCGACTATCGCCGCTTCGCCCCCGACCTGGTCGCGCTGATCGACGACGCCGTCGCCCGCACCGCCGGCAACGACGGACCGATCCTCGCCATCGCGCTCAACTACGGCGCGCAGGCGGAACTCGCCGCGGCGGTCCGGCGGCTCGCCGCGCGGCTGCCGGCGGAGGCGATCGACGAGGCGGCGATCGAGGCGGAGCTGGAGACGCGCGACCTGCCCCCGCTCGACCTCCTGATCCGCACTTCGGGCGAGCAGCGGCTGTCCAACTTCCTCCTGTGGCAGGCGGCCTATGCCGAGCTGCTGTTCGTCGACACGTTGTGGCCCGATTTCGGCGCCGACACCCTCGCCGACGCGGTGGGGGCGTTCGGCCGGCGCCAGCGGCGGTTCGGCGGCCTGTGAGACCTGCCGCGTGAGCCTGCCCTTCGACGAGCGCGATCCCGCCGCGCTGCCGACCCCCGACGCGAAGCTGCGGACGCCGTCCAACCTCAGGCTGCGGATGATCGCCAGCGTCGCGATGATCGCCGTCGCGCTCGCGGCGCTGTGGATCGGCGGGGTCGCCTTCTGGCTGCTCGCGGTGGTCGCCGCGCTGGTGATGGCGGCGGAATGGTCCAACCTCCACGGTGCCACAGCACGCGAGAAGCGGATCGTCCAGTTCGCGCTGTCGGTGCCGCTTGCGATCATGGCGCCGCCGTCGCTGGTGATCGAGAACCGCGACTTCTTCGCCGCCGGGCTGCTCGCGGGTGCGGCCTTCTTCGTGGCGATCACGACCAACAAGCGGGCGTTGGCGGGAGGCGTGCTGTATTGCGGGCTGCCGGTGCTGGCGCTGACGTTCCTGCGGCGGCAGGAGGACGGCCTGTTGCTCGCCGCCTGGGCCCTGTCGCTGGTGTGGGCGACCGACATCGGTGCCTTTTTCGCAGGGCGCACGATCGGCGGCCCCAAGCTCGCGCCGCGGATCAGCCCGGCCAAGACCTGGTCGGGGCTGTTCGGGGGTATCGCGCTCGCCTGGCTGCTCGCGGGGGCGCTGTGGAATGCGGAGGGGCTGCCCCTTCACCTCATGCTCGCCACCCCGCTGCTCGCCGCGCTGGCGCAAGGGGGCGACCTGTTCGAGAGCGCGATCAAGCGCCGCGCGGGCGTCAAGGATTCGGGCACGGTGCTGCCCGGTCACGGCGGCGTGCTCGACCGGCTCGACGGGCTGGTGCCGGTCGCGCCGGTCGCGGCGTTGCTGGTCGTCGCGGCACCGTTCCTCGGGTGAGAAGCGTCACCATCCTGGGTGCGACCGGTTCGGTCGGCACATCGACGCTCGACCTGGTGGAACGCGAGCCCGGGCGGTTCCTGGTCCGTGCGTTGACCGCCAATCGCGACGTCGACCGTCTTGCCGCCGCCGCCCGCCGCACGGATGCCGAGCTGGCGGTGGTCGCCGATGCGGCATGCCTGCCCGCCCTCCGCGACGCGCTCGCGGGCACCGCCACCCGCGCCGCGGGGGGCCGTGCGGCGGTGATCGAGGCGGCGGGATCGGGCGCCGACTGGACCATGGCGGCGATCGTCGGATGCGCGGGGCTGGAGCCGGTGATGGCGGCGGTCGGGCAGGGGGGCACGGTGGTCCTCGCCAACAAGGAGCCGCTGGTCTCCGCCGGCGACCTCGTCCTCGCCGCGGCGGCATCGTCGGACGCGACGCTGCTGCCCGCCGACAGCGAGCACAACGCGATCTTCCAGTGTCTCGACCCGGCCCGGATCGACCGCGTCCGTCGCATCATCCTGACCGCCAGCGGCGGACCGTTCCGCGACTGGTCGACCGAGGCGATGGCCAGGGTGACCCCCGAACAGGCGGTGGCGCATCCCAACTGGTCGATGGGCGCCAAGATCTCGGTCGATTCGGCGACCATGATGAACAAGGGGCTGGAACTGATCGAGGCGGCGCGGCTCTTCCCCGTGCCCGCCGACTCGATCGAGATCGTGGTCCACCGCCAGTCGGTGATCCACTCCCTGGTCGATCATGTCGACGGGTCGATGCTGGCGCAGCTCGGCCCGTCGGACATGCGGGTGCCGATCGCCCACTGCCTCGCCTGGCCCGACCGGATGCCGACGCCAATGGCGCCGCTCGACCTCGTCGCGCTCGGCCGGCTCGACTTCGAGGCGCCCGACGAGGCGCGCTTCCCGGCGCTCCGCCTCGCCCGCGAGGCGCTGGCGGCGGGCGGCGCCGCGCCCGCGATCCTCAACGCCGCCAACGAGGTCGCGGTCGCGGCCTTCCTCGCCCGCCGGATCGGGTTCCTCGAAATCGCCGCAATCGTCGCCGATATGCTCGGGTCTTACGCGCCGTCCGCGCCGGAGACGCTCGAAGCGGTGGTCGCGATCGACGCCGAAGCGAGGGACCGGACGGCGCGGCGGATCGAGGAACACGCGGCTTGACCGACGCGCCTGCCACCTACCTCTACCTGCTGGCCTTCATCGCCGTGATCGGCCCGCTCGTTTTCGTCCACGAGATGGGCCACTACCTCGTCGGGCGCTGGTGCGGGATCAAGGCGGAGGCGTTCTCGATCGGCTTCGGCCGCGAGATCGCGGGCTTCACCGACCGTCGCGGCACCCGGTGGAAGCTCGGTTGGCTGCCGCTCGGCGGCTATGTGCGCTTCGCGGGCGACATGAACCCCGCCGGCCAGCCGACGCCCGAGTGGCTGGCGCTGCCCGCCGCCGAGCGCAACCGGACGTTTCAGGCGAAGCCCGTGTGGCAGCGCGCACTGGTCGTGGCGGCCGGGCCGATCGTCAACCTGGTGCTCGCGGCGTCGATCCTGGCCGGCTTCGCGCACGTGTACGGCACCAACCAGACCCCCGCGGTCGTCGGCGCGGTCGCCCCGAACAGTCCCGCCGCCGCGGCGGGCGTCCGGCCGGGGGACCGGCTGGTCGCGCTCGACGGCCGGACGGTGGACCGGTTCGCCGACGTGGCCACCTTCATGCTGCTGCGTCCCGGCGAGCGGGTGCGGGTGGATCTCGTCCGCGACGGCCGGTCGCTCGGCGTCGAGGCGGTGATCGGCACGCTGGTCCAGCGCGACCGGTTCGGCAACGAGTATCGGATCGGCCGGTTCGGGCTCGCCTCGGCGACGCCGGTCTACGTTCCCGTGCCGCTCGCGCAGGCACCCGCCGCGGGGATCTCGATGGTCGGCGCCGTGATCCGCCAGACCCTCGACACGCTGGGGCAGATCGTCACCGGGCGCCGCTCGGTGGCCGAGCTGGGCGGGCCGCTCCGCATCGCCAAGGTGGCGGGCGAGCAGATGTCGCTCGGTTGGCCCGCGTTCGTCGGACTGGTCGCGCTGGTGTCCATCAATCTGGGGTTCATCAACCTCCTGCCAGTTCCCATGCTCGATGGCGGGCACCTGATGCTCTACGCGGTGGAGGCGGTGCGGCGGCGGCCGCTGGAGCCCAGGGTGCAGGAATGGGCGTATCGCGGCGGGCTGGCGGCGCTTCTGGCGCTGATGCTGCTGGCGACGGTCAACGATCTGGGCGCGTTCGGGCTGTGGAAGGGTCTCGCCGGGTTGATCGGTTGATCCAGGTGGGGCAGGGGCGACAATCGGCAGGGGTCGGTATCTCTCGCGTTTTCGGGGTGGTTCGTGGTTTCAGGTAATCGTTCGATCAAGGCGCACGTAGGCGTCCTGCTGCTGGCCGGCACGATGCTGGCCGGGGTGCCCGGCATCGCCGACGCGCAGGGCGGTCCCCCGCCCGGTGGCGGCGGTCGGCCCGGCGGCGGTCGGCCCGGCGGCGGTCGCCCGCCTGCTGGTGGCCCCGCGCAGCTGCCGCCCCGGCAGGACAGCGGCCCCGCCGTCGTCGTCACCGATCCCAACGCGCTCACCATCAAATCGCTCCGCGTCGAGGGCGCGCAGCGGATCGAGCCGGAGACGGTGCTCTCCTACACCAAGCTGCGCGTCGGCATCCCGTTCAACGCCGCCAGCCTCGACCAGGCGCTGGTCGACCTCCAGGCGTCCGAACTGTTCGCCGGCTACGAGATCCAGGGCGCGCAGACCGGCGACATCGTGGTCCGCGTCCGCGAGAACCCAATCATCAACCGGGTGATCCTGGAGGGCAACAAGCGGCTCAAGAACGACAAGATCCTGCCGGAGATCAAGCTCAAGCCCAGGCAGATCTTCACCCGCTCCGCGGTGCGCGCCGACGTTGCGCGGATCGTCGAACTCTACCGCCGCCAAGGCCGGTTCGGAGCGGTGGTCGAGCCCAAGCAGGTCAGCCTCGACCAGAACCGCGTAGACGTGGTGTTCGAGATCAGCGAGGGCCCGAAGTCCAAGGTCCGCCAGATCAACATCATCGGCAACGAGGTGTTCTCCGACGACAAGCTGCGCGGCGCCATGGTCACCAAGCAGAGCCGCTGGTTCCGCCTCCTGTCGTCGATGACCAGCTACGACCAGGACCGGCTCAACTACGACCAGCAGAAGCTGCGCGAATTCTACCTGACCGAGGGCTACGCCGACTTCCGCGTCACCAGCGCGGTGGCCGAGCTGACCCCGGACAAGCGCGACTTCATCATCACCTACGTCGTCGAGGAAGGCCCCCGCTACAAGTTCGGCGACGTCACCGTCGACAGCGAGATCCGCGACTTCGACAACGAGAAGCTCGCCCAGAGCCTCCCGGTCAAGAAGGGCGCCTGGTACAACGCCAAGCAGGTCGAGAACTCGGTGGAGCAGCTTGAACAGTCGGCGGGGCTGTTCGGCTACGCCTTCTCCAACGTCGATCCCGAGTTCCAGAAGGATCGCGAGACGCTGACGATGGGGATGAACTTCCACATCGCCCAGGCGCAGCGCACCTACGTCGAGCGGGTCGAGATCAACGGCAACACCAACACCCAGGACAAGGTGATCCGCCGCGAGATCAGGCTGGCGGAGGGCGACGCGTTCAATACCTTCCAGGTCAAGCGCTCGCAGGACCGCATCAACAGCCTGGGCTATTTCCAAGACAAGCTGGAGATCAAGCAGAACCCGGGATCGGCGCCGGACCGGATCGTGCTGGAGACCAACGTCGAGGAGAAGTCCTCGGGCGAGCTGCAGCTATCGGCGGGCTATTCCTCGCTCGAACGCTTCATCATCCAGGCGTCGATCACCCAGCGCAACTTCCGCGGCAAGGGCCAGGAACTGCGCGCCAGCGTCAACTATTCGAGCTATTCGAAGTCGGTGGAGCTTGGGTTCACCGAGCCTTACCTGTTCGACAAGAACATCGCGTTGGGCGGTGACGTCTTCCGCCGCGACTACAACAATTTCAGCTATATCGGCACGACGCGGAACACGACGTTCAGCCAGGTGTCGACCGGGTTCCAGCTGCGCACCGGCGTGCCCGTGTCCGAATACTGGTCGCTGTCGGGCCGCTACGGCCTGTCGTACGACGAGGTCGGGCTGGACGAGGACACGTTCTTCACGAACGGCACGTGCAACGCGCTGCTCGCGGGTCGCTACCTGTGCGAATCGATCGGCAATCGCTGGACGTCGACGCTCGGCTACTCGATCCTCAACGACAGCCTCAACAGCCGCCTGCGCCCCTCGGCCGGGCAGCGTTTCTCGTTCAGCCAGGACTTCGCGGGTCTGGGCGGCGACGTCCGCTACGTGCGCACCAGCGCGAACTATGCGCGCTACTGGCCGGTCGGCGGCGGCTTCATCGGCTCGCTCCAGCTCGAAGGCGGGCACATCTTCTCGCTCGAGAAGTCGCGCGGCGCCGGGATCGACCGCGTGCGGATCATCGATCGTTTCAACCTCGGCGAACCGCAGTTCCGCGGCTTCGACATCCGCGGCGTCGGACCCCGCGTCCAGCGCGTCTATTTCACGTCCGACGAGAACGGGAATACGATCCTCAACAACGACCGCGACTCCATCCAGGACGACGCGCTCGGCGGTCGGGCCTATTATCTGGGTCGGGCGGAGCTCGAGATCCCGCTGGGCTCCGGCGCACGCGAGCTGGGCCTGCGGCCGACCGTCTACGTCCAGGCGGGCAGCCTGTTCGGCCTCAAGCGGCCCAACGCCACCGCCGATTTCGAGCAGGAGCGCGACACCAGCGGCAACCTGGTGTTCAACGTCGACGGCTCGCCGCGCCTGCTGGGCGCACGGGTAACGGACAACGCGGGCAACACCTACTACTACAACACCTATACCATCGACGGCACTACCACGACGGGCGAGCGCAGCACGACCTGCGCGGTCGGCTATTCCGCCACGGTCGGCGGGCCCTGCGTCGGTACGGAGATCAACGCCGTCCAGCGCAGCAGCAACGTCTTCTTCGAACGCTATTACGGCAGCAGCCCGCGGCCGCGACTGACGATCGGCTTCGGGGTCAACTGGACCTCGCCGTTCGGCCCGCTGCGCATCGACATCGCCAAGGCGCTGGTCACCCAGCCGGGCGACGACCCCAAGCTCATCACCTTCAACGTAGGGACCCAGTTCTGATGAAGACCATCTCCAAGCTTCTCCTCGCGGCTGCGGTCGCGGGCTCGGGCGTCGCCGCATCGGGGATCGCCTCGGCGCAGGCGGGCGGCGTCGCCGTCGCCAACCCGGAGGCGGCGATCGCCCAGACCAAGGCGTGGACCGCCGCGCGCGGCCAGATCGAGACCACCTACAAGACCCAGCTCGACCAGGCGAACGCGCGCCGCACCGCGATCGCCAACGAGCTGCGTCCGCTGGTCACCGCCTACCAGACCGCCGCCGCCGCTCCCGGCGCAAACCAGGCCGCGCTCCAGACCCAGGCGCAGCAGATCCAGACCCGCGAGCAGGCTGCGAACCAGGAACTGGGCCGCCTGACCCAGCCGGCGCAGCGCGCGCAGCAATACGCGATCGAGCAGATCCAGGCGCAGCTCGGCACCGCCGTCCAGAACGCGGTGCGCGCGCGCAACGTCCAGCTGCTGCTCAGCCCGCAGGCGGCGCTGTTCGCGCAGCCGGCCGCCGACATCACCCCGGCGATCACCGCCGAGCTCGACCGGTTGGTGCCCAGCGTCAACACCAACCCGCCGGCGAACTGGCAGCCGGGCCAGCAGGGCCAGGCCGCCGGTGCCGCCCCGGCCGCCGGTGCCGCGCCCGCCGCCCCCGCCGCCAGCCGTCCGCGCGGCCGGTGAGCGAGACGCCCGCGGGCGGTACCGCCACGGGTGCGCGCGACATCGGCAACTACGATGTCGCGCGCGTCATGGCGGCGCTGCCCCACCGATACCCCATGCTCCTCGTCGACCGCGTCGAGGAGCTGGTGGCGGATGAGCGGATCGCCGCCGTCAAGGCGGTGACGATCAACGAGGGCTTCTTCCAGGGCCATTTCCCCGGGCGGCCGATCATGCCCGGCGTCCTCATCGTCGAGGCGCTGGCGCAGGCGGCGGGCGTCCTGGCGGTGGAGAGCCTGGGGCTCGCGGGATCGGGCAAGCTCGTCTACTTCATGGCGATCGACGCGGCCAAGTTCCGCAAGCCGGTCGAGCCCGGCGTGCTCTTGCGGCTGGAGGTGGGCTTCGTCCAGAAGCGCGCCAGCGTCTGCAAGTTCGCCGGGGTCGCCCGCGTCGACGGACAGGTGGTCGCGGAAGCGAACTTCACCGCCATGATCGCGGACCCGCCCAAGGCGGGTTGATCGCGCCGGTTCGGCCCGGCGACCTCTTTGACTTACCGGCGCGCCTCCCCTAAGGGCGCGCCTCCGTTCCGGCTGGTCGGAAACCAGCCATTCCAGGAGCATGCACCATGAAGGCCGATACGCACCCCGACTACCACACCATCAACGTCCAGATGACCGACGGCACCGTGTTCCAGACCCGCTCCACCTGGGGCAAGGAAGGCGACACCATGACCCTCGACATCGATCCGCTCGCCCATCCGGCCTGGACCGGCGGCCGTGGCCAGCTGCTCGACCAGGGCGGCCAGGTCGCGCGCTTCAACAAGCGGTTCGGCGGGCTCTCGCTCAAGTCCAAGTAAGGCACCCGGTCGCGGTAAACGGCTCGGCAACCACTCGGCGGTAGAACGCATCCGATGTTCGCCGCCGAGTTCGAACCCGCCCCGACGGCCAAGTCCACCGGCACCCGCCGTCGCAGCCCGCGCGCGCCGGTGTCGCTGGACGCCGGTCTCGGGCGCGGCGGGCTCGACCGCACGTTGTGCAGGGTGGTCGACGTGTCGATCCACGGTTGCCGCCTCCACACCTACTCCGCGCTGGCGAAGAACAGCACCATCTGGCTGACCCTGCCGCGCATCGGCCATGTCGCCGCCGACGTGGTGTGGGCCGACGACTTCACTGCGGGCTGCCAGTTCCGGACGCCCCTCACCGAGCGGCAGTTCGCCGAGCTGATCCGGACCGACGTCTAACGCCGGACGACATGCGGCTGGATCAGGTCGATCGACTTTTCATGTCGAGCGAAGCCGAGACACCATACGGTATGCTCGCGGCGTGTGCCCCGACCACGCTCGGGATGAACGAGGGCGGGCTGACCCGGGCCGACGTCCGGGTCCGGATCGCAGTCAGAGCCGCGTCCGCATCGACGCGAGCTCGGGGAAGAACGGGCTCTCCAGCACCTTGGCGAGGTACGCCACCCCCGCGGTGCCGCCGGTCCCGGTCTTGAACCCGATCACCCGCTCCACCGTCTTCAGGTGCCCGAAGCGCCACAGCTGGACGCGGTAGTCGAGGTCGACCAGCTTCTCGGCGAAGTCGTACAGGTCCCAATGCGCGGCCGTGTCGGCATACACCGCGGCCCATGCCCGCTCGACGTCCTCGTGCGGGACGTACGGCGTCGCCGGATCGCGCGCGAGGTGGGCCGGATCGATCGCGAACCCGCGCCGGGCGAGTAGGCGCGTCGCCTCGTCCCACAGGCTCGGCCGCGCCATCTCGGCCGTCAGCGCCGCCGCGACCGTGGGCTCGTCGGCGAACATCGCGATCAGCCGGGCGTCGCGGTTGCCGAGCAGGAACTCGACGCGTCGATACTGGTCCGACTGGAAGCCCGAGGACGATCCCAGCCGCCCGCGCATCGCCTGGTAGTCGGCAGGCGTCATCGTCGCCAGCACCTCCCACGACCCGATCAGCTGCGCCATCACCCGGCCGACCCGCGCCATCATCTTGAACGCCGGTGCCAGGTCGTCCGCCGCGATCCGATCGCGCGCGGCGGCGAGTTCGTGCAGGCACAGCTTCAGCCACAGCTCGGACGCCTGATGGATGGTGATGAACAGCAGCTCGTCATGCGCACCGGACAGGGGGTGCTGCGCGGCGAGAAGCGTCGGCAGGTCGAGGTAGGAGCGGTAGGTGATGGGCATGCGGCCGTCCTATCACCTCCGGTCACCCCGGCGAAGGCCGGGGTCCATGTCCGGGCGGCGCGCCGCCCGGCCGCGACAGGGATGCCGGCCCCCGCCGAGGTGAAGGAGACCGCGCTGCGCCGGCGGTCACACCGCCATGCGGTCGTCGAACAGCCCGAACAGCACGGTCGACGCGTACATCGCCACCGCCCGGTCCCGCGGCATCGTCCCGGCCCATTTGCGCATGTCGAACGCCGCGTTCTGTAGCGACATCAGCGCCTGCGCCGCGATCAGCGCGTCGACCGGACGGCATGATCCTTCCGCCGCGCCGTCCATGATCGTGCCCGCATAGCGCCGCGCGATGCGGTTGGACCGTTCCACCATGGCGCTCCGCTCGCGCGGGGGGAGCCCGGACAGGGCGGTGGTGCGCAGCAGCGGCGCGCGCTCGGCGAACTGGCGCTCGACCAGCGTCGCCACCGTGCTCGCCAGCCGTGCCCAATGATCGCT
>Ga0325400_1000428_pt1 | contig 30659 bp, 27 predicted proteins | sample PopdelMetagenome_2_FD_205662 | JGI IMG/M metagenome (GOLD analysis project Ga0325400, IMG submission 205662) | Populus deltoides microbial communities from Bellville, Georgia, United States - Xylem-PdKOR-R1 | ecosystem: Host-associated > Plants > Phyllosphere > Stem > Wood/Secondary xylem...
CCTGGCTTATTAAGCCCCGCTCGGAAGCGTCGGCGACGGGCATCCGAAAGGTCCATTCGCTGGAAGAAGCCTGGGAGATTATTCACACCCTGGGCGACCTGCGGCACCATTACCTGATTGAACAGTTTAAACCGGGCAAGGTCTATCACGTTGATTCCTTATCGCTGGACAGCCGGATTGTATTTACGCGGGCCAGTCAATACCTGGCAACGCCGATGGAAGTGGCGCATGGTGGGGGCGTTTTCCGAACCGCAACTCTGCCTTTCGACTCGGCCGAAAGCCAGGCGCTGGCGAGCCTTAACGCGCAGGTGATGGACGCCTTTCGGATGCAGTACAGCGCTTCCCATTCGGAATACATCCGGGGGGATCACGATGGCGAGTTTTACTTCCTGGAAACGTCCTCGCGCGTGGGTGGGGCCCACATCGCTGAAATGGTCGAGGCTTCGTCGGGGATCAACCTCTGGCGGGAATGGGCCCGGATCGAAAACGCCGTTGCCCGTAATGAGCCTTACGAACTACCCGAAATACGCTATGATTACGCCGGACTGATTGTGTCACTGGCCCGTCAGCAGTGGCCCGATATGAGTTCATTCACGGACTCGGAAATCTGTTGGCGCATCAATAAAGAATACCACATCGGTCTGATTGCCAAATCAGCCAGCCGGGACCGGATTTTGCAATTACTGGACGACTATATGGGGCGGATCCACAACGAGTTTCATGCCTCGGCGCCCATTCAGAACCGTTCTACGCACTAAAAGTTAAGCGGGATAGGTAGTGGTGGCACAGCTCAGAGTCGAGCCACCACTACCTATCCCGCTTAAACTAAACGTCTAGATCAATGCCAATCGACTGCATCAACTGGCTGGCGTTGAAACTCCGGCAAACGCCTTCCTGCAGCGTATAGTCGAAGTGCAGTTTTCCGTCGACAACGTCGGAGTGAAAGCTGTAGTTATGGACAAACGGGTGCGTCGTGGTTAAGTCGCCAAGTTCAACATCGTGGGTTGAAACAAAGCCAGATGCCGTGGTTTCGTGCAGTTGCAGAATCAGAGCTTTCGCGCCTTTGTGCCGATCCGCCGAGTTGGTACCTTTCAGAATTTCATCCAGAAAATAGAATACCGGCCAGTTATTGGTCTGGCGCGTCCGGTCAATGAGCGTCTTCAATCGCTTCAGTTCAGCGTAGAACGAAGACGTATTTTCTTCCAGCGAATCCTGCGTTCGCATACTGGTAAAGACCTGCACCGGTGAGCAAACCAACCGCTCTGCCGCCACCACCGCACCCGCCAGCGCCAGCACGAGGTTTGTTCCGATGGTGCGCAGAAACGTACTCTTTCCCGACATATTCGAGCCCGTAATCAGAATGGTTTCGCCATGCCCGGCGAAGGCCAGGGAGTTGGCTACGCTGCGGTCCTGAGCCAGCAGGGGATGGCGCGCCTGAACGGCAGTTAGTTCGAGGGTTTGCTCATTGAACGCCGGAACGGTGTAGTTGGGCTGCGCGTAGGCCAGGCCACTCAGGCTGTTGATGGCTTCCAGTTCGGCGAGCGCGTCGAGCCAATCGGCCAGATGCGGCCCGTACTGTCGTTTCCAGCGGTCGACGGCCACCAGGTGATGGATATCCCAGAGCGTAACCAGGCCCACAAAAAGGAAAAAATACGGATTACGCCGAAAGTTCAGATTTTCGACCAGCCGCCCTAATTGCCCAATGGCCCGGGCTGCCGAATGTTCGCCCAGGGTTGTCACGGTCTGAATCCGGCGCAGGATAGCCGACTCAAATCGGGGCTCAGCCAGATGCTGAAAAAGAGCCTGGTAGGTTTTCAGAGCCTGCGAAATCTCGAAGGTCTGTTCACTGGTAGCTTTCGCCCGTTCGGCCACCCGGTTCAGCAGAAAAGCGTGAATCAGTAATGATAGGGTAACCGACCAGCCCGGTAACTGACCTGCCAGCCAGAAACCGAAGAACGTTAACGTCATAACGGGAAAGACCCAGCGCAGCATCTGGAGGTAGCCGGGCAGTGGACTTTCGGGACTAACGGCCCATTTTTTTAACGATTCAGACGATTGGTTGACTGTAGGCGCCAGATAAGCTAGGGCTTCGAGTTCCTGCCGCCAGTCGAGCAGGGGCTTCAGTTCGGCCGCGGCATCCTGCCGCAGTAGTACCTCGTCGATTGCTACGGGGGCGAGCAGATAATCGGCCAGCTTACGGGTTCCCTCAAACGTGTGCGTTCGGTTCAGTAGCCGGAATAGCGAGTGATTGCCGAAAACGTCGAGGTCAGCCGCGTAAGGGTGGTTGGACGGTATGAACTCGGTGCCCGTCTCCGGACGCAGGAATTTCCGCTTGAGTCGGGCGGCTTCGTCCTCGTTCAGGAACGCCAGCCAGCGGGCCCGGTCACGTCGGCGCTGGATCGACTGGTGTTGCCGGAGCAGGTATAAAAAGCCAACGGCAGCCAGGAGACCAGTACCAATGGCCGCCAGAGCCAGCTCCCGGTCAATCAATACGTACAAAAAAAGAGCCGCGCCCAGGAACCAGACCAGCCGAATCAGCGACAGGCGGTTGTAATGGGCGCGGGCCTGGAGTTCTTCTCCTAAAAAGCGCGTCTGGCGCTCAGCGAAAACAGCGTCGGGCGTCACAGGATGTTTATGGATTGCAGAGTGGGCACAGTCCCTGAATTAACAGGTTGGTTTCTTTTCGGCTATAACCGGTAGGCAGATCAACGGCCGGAATCAGGGTATGTTCCAGACAGGTCGTCTGGCCGCATTGCTGGCACTTGAAATGGACATGGTCGTGATGGTGCTGATCATGGTCGCAGGCTTCCCGGCACAGGGCGTATTTCAGCCCTCCTTCGTCGTCCAGTACTTTGTGCAGAATGCCCTTATCAACGAACGTTTTAAGCGTCCGGTAGATGGTAACCCGGTCAAAGTTATCCTTCAGCCCTTCCTCAATATCGTGATGAGCCAGTGCGTAATTAGCGCTGAAAAACTCGTTCAACACCTCTTCCCGGCAGCTTGTATGCCGAAGGTGGAAGTCATTTAACGTTTGTTTAACGGCGGAGTTCATAACTAATCAGGGTTGGTAATATCCCTTTGGACGCGTGAAAAAGCTCCCGGTCTCTACGCGTCCGAAGGGGGTTACTCGGTTGTTTCAAATTGTAATTTAACCAAATTCGCGTACAAACCATCTTCGAGCATGGTCAACTCCTCGTGCGTGCCGGACTCGGCCACCTGGCCTTCGCGTAGCACATAAATGGTATCGACCTTGCGGATGGTTGCCAGTCGGTGGGCAATGATGATCGTCGTGCGGTTCTGCATCAGTTCATCCAGGGCATCCTGCACCAGCCGTTCGGATTCGGAGTCGAGCGCACTGGTGGCTTCGTCGAGAATCAGAATGGCCGGGTCTTTCAAAATGGCGCGGGCAATGGCGATACGCTGCCGCTGACCGCCGGAGAGCTTGACGCCCCGTTCACCCACGATGGTTTGCAGGCCTTCCGGGAACGAGTTGATGAACTCCAGGGCATTGGCCTTGCGGGCCGCGTCGATCACTTCAGCTTCAGTAGCGTTGGGCTTCCCGTAGGCAATGTTTTCGTAAATAGTACCGCCAAAAAGCATAACTTCCTGCGGCACAACGGCAATGTTCTGCCGTAAGTGGGTGATGTTAAAATCCTGGATGTTGCGGCCATCGATGGTGATGGCGCCACCGCTGATGGGATAAAACCGCATCAGCAACTGCACAATGGTCGACTTTCCGGCGCCACTCTGCCCAACCAGCGCGATCTTATGACCCGCTTTTACGTGCAGGGAAACCCCTTTCAGAACCTCAATATCCGGCCGGGATGGGTACGAGAATTGAACCTGACGGAACACAATATCGCCCTGCACCGGCGTAGCCACAACGGCTGACTCGGTCGCCAGATCGATTTCCGGCTGTTCGTGCAGAATATCCAGAATGCGCTCCGATGCGCCAAGCGTCCGTTGCACCTGAGCGTACAGGTCGCCCATACCACCAACGGAACCACCGATGAAACCGGTGTAAAAAATAAACTCAATCAAATCAGAAAGGGGCATTTCCTTCGCCAGAACCAGATTACCGCCGTACCATAAGACGCCGATGATGCCACCGAACAGCGCAAAGATGACGAAAGAAACAAACGCACCCCGGTATTTGACGGCCCGTAGGGCCACATTGACGACATTCTGAATGCCCGCCGAGTACCGGTTGGCTTCAAACCGTTCGTTGGTGAAGGCTTTCACAATGTTGGCTGATTGCAGCGTTTCTTCCACCACAATGTTGGCCTTTGCCAGTTCGTCCTGCACCTGCCGCGACATTTTACGGATAAACCGGCCGAAGAAAATAGCGGCTACGATCAGAACCGGAAACGTCCCCAGCATGAACAGGGTCAATTTCCAGGAAAGCGCGAAAATGATGGACGTTCCGACCACCAGCGTTGCCACCTGCCGGAACAGTTCGGCCAGCGTTAGGGAAAGGACATCCTGCAACTGGGATACATCCGAGGAAATGCGGCTGGTCAGTTCACCCACGCGGTGTTTTTCAAAATAGGTAACCGGCAGGCTGATGATGCGCTGATAAACCGAGGTGCGCACGTCGGCCATTGACCGTTCGCTGACCTGGGCGAAAAAGTAGATACGGAAGAACGAAAAGAAGGCCTGCGCCACCAGGATACCGCCAAAAATGAGGACCACCTCATTCAAACTGAACGTCGACTGGCCGTTGATGACGCTCGTCACCAGACCAATCAGTTTACCGAAACTGAGCGTTGTACCCGTCGACAGCATCAGGAAGAAAAATCCCAGAGCATACTGAATACGGTAGGGCTTCACGAAACGGAAGATCTCCAGCGTCTTCCGCATACTGTCTTTGGTAATCTTTTTTTTATCCTCTGGAGCACTGTCGTCGCTGGTGCCCCTGCCTCGTTTTGCCATGTACTTATTTACTAACTAAGTCGGATAACCGACGGTGATTATTTCAAAGTTACTCGTCTTTTTGCCCTTTATAGCCTGATTCGTCAAAAATTTGCCGGGCGTTGGCATTCTGCATCAGCGCATTGAGGCCCGGTTTCTTTGCGTCATTGTAGTGACCCACAATCTGCCAGCCAACCCAGCGACCAATTGCACCGGGCGCCTGCGTGCTGATTTCATTGGTGAAGGGCCGCTCGTTCAGATAACGGCTCTTGATGGTTGGATTCGTCTCGTACAGCAGTTGAGCGTCGATAAAATAAGCCCAGACCGCTTCCTGCGCGTTGTACGTCTCCGTTAGCTGTCGGCTCGAGTAACCAATGATCAGGCTATCGGGCGTCTCGGGCAGCACCGTTTTGGTAAAGACATAGCCTTTGCCGTAATAGACCATATCGGCCAGCAAGGTCCGGTCGTCCCGGTTTGTGGCGTTAAAACGATCCGAAAGAGCAAAAACAATGGCCGGCGCCAGGTATTCGGCCCGGTAACGGCGAAGAATGTACTGCGGTAACTGATTGCCTCCGGGCTGGTACTTGGCGTTAGGGCCAATAAAGTAATCCAGTCCGATCACAATCAGGCTGTCGTTGACGACCAGATCCGGTCCCAGAAAGCCCGAAACAACCGCGGCCACGCGGGGCGGCTTAAATTCCGGGAAATCTTCCTGGATGTGCGCGAACGCTTCCGAGAGCTGAGCCGTTAAGTTACCCATAGTGCCAAACTCCTGGTGAGCCTGTCTGTACAATACACCCAGTTCCTTATCGTTTACTCGATGGACCAGATCATTCACTAGGGCGGTATCCTGCCCGAAGCGGGTCGTGCCGAAATAAGCCTGGGCCACGTCTTTGTGCCGGTCGAGCCATTGGCGAACATCGTCGGATGTACGGGCCGCAAACAGTTCCTGGTCAAGCCGTTGAATCATCACCGGCTCCGTCTCTTTGGAACAGGCATTGAAAATGAGTACACTTACAATAACAAGAACAATACGTAAAACATTCATCTGCACTAATGGGCGTTCTCTTTGAAAGATACAAATTTACGAAAAAGTCAGACCTGCGTGGGGCTATCTTACTGGCCTTATTTTTGGGGCTGACCTGGAATGCTCAGGCGCAGGGAAAAGTAACGGTTCAAAAACAGCGTCAAACCCCGCCGGACGACCGGGCTACCGAGTCCCGCAGCGATGGCTGGGGGCAGCCGGCACCCCGTCGCAGTTCGTCACGCTCGTCGAGTGCCGCCGAGCTGCGGGCCAACCGGCGGGCTACCGAACGGGCCTTCCGGCGGATTGAAGGGGACCAGCCGGAAATCGATTTTGCACCCCCGCAGAAACTGATTGAGATGAGTTTTCGGGTGGCTCCGTCGCTTAGCGTCAATAAAACCGAGGGCGTCAATTCCTACGCTGGGTTCTCCGAAGACGGCGCAGGCTTACGGATGAGTGTGGGACCAACGCTGGATTATTTCTTCTTCAAGGATCGCTACGCGTTTAGTTCCGGTCTGTGGTACACCATTCGCCGGTCGGCCTACCAAATTCCCGGTCAGTTTGGGCAGGATGTGTGGATACCCGGAGCGCACACCCAAACGTCGGTCTACAATCTGCAGTACGCTCAGGTACCGCTGACGGTGAAAATGTACGCCAACAACCTATTTTATCGGACGCGCGTATATATCCAGACGGGCGGTTTATTAAACGTTAAACTGGCGGAAAAACCGCTCGATCAGACCCGTAACCGGCTCTATCAGTACGTCATTGACAACGGTAGTTACAAGCGTCAGTACAGTCGGGGAGGCTTCGATTTGTTGCTTGGCGCCGGCATTCAGTACCGTCTGAACCAGAGCCAGGCGCTTGTCATGGGGGTCAGTTATCAGCGTGGACTGATCGATATTGCCCGAGCGCGCGACTTAACCTCGAAAAGCCGCGTTGTGGCGCTGGAGCTGGGTCTGAAGTTTTAACGCTACGATAACTCATAAAATTTGTTCCAATACGAACACTTGCTTAGTTTAAGGGGGGATTCACACTGGAACGTTTATGAAAAAATGGGTTACATTACTCTTCGCCAGTCTCTCAATTTCGGCATTTGCCCAGACCGTTTACAAACCTTTTGAGGTCGACACCGAAGCCCAGCCTACCGGTGGGCGACCGATGCTTGAAAAATTTATTGAAGCCAACCGACGTATACCCTACAGCGCCGAGGTAAACAAGATAAAAGGGACCGTCTTTATCTCGGGTGTCGTCGAGCCGGATGGCAAATTGTCGGACGTTCAGGTCACCCGGTCGCTGCGCCCCGATTGCGACCGCGAAGCCGTGCGCGTTATGCGCCTGTTCAATGCCTGGCAACCAGCCCTGAAGGGCGGTCAGCGCGTGCGGCAGCAGATGGTTTATATGGTCAAGTTTGCGCCCGTTTGTGATCATTGTGAGACAGGGCAAAATAGTGTTTATTATACCAAAACCGGGTTGTACACACCGGATGAAACGGCGGCTGAATACCGTCTGGTTACGCCAGTAGATACATTAGGCTATCCCACTGGTAACGCATCCGCTTACAAACGGCAGAGAAAGGGTTGGGCCTCAACCCGCCAGTACAGCTTTGCAAAACAGAATTTTACGTATCACAACGAGGATGACCCGACCGCTCCGGAGTTAGCTATGGCTTACCGGTTAACCGTTAGCGGTTCTCTATGGCAATACGAAGGCAGCGTCTATTCCTTCTATGACAATCATTCTCCTTTGTCCAAAGAGCAGTATGTCGACGGAAAGCGGGTCGGTGAGGCTCTTTTTTATTACCCAACCGGTTTGGTGAAGCGGCTGGAAGAATCTTTGGAAGGGGGTGATGTTCGGGAATGGTTCTGGTACCCGAATGGGCAGTTAAGTCACGTTCTGATTCGTAACCCTATGACGCCTTTTGTTGTTCGGATACTCGGGCAATGGAATTCGGCAGGTGAGCAATTTGTAAAAGACGGAAAGGGACACGCTCATTTTGCTAGTCGTCAGGAGAAGGAGTGGCTTTATGAGCGAGGTGGTGTAGAAAATGGCCAGAAAAATGGCCAATGGCAGGGACGTTATAGCGATAGTACGGTATTCTATCGGGAGATATACGACAAAGGGCAGTTTGTGTCGGGCGTTACTTATGATCAAAAAGGAGACTCACTGATTTATAAGGAAGTCAGTAGCCAACCCGAATTCAAGGGCGGAATGAACGCGCTGGGCCAGTTCCTGGGTAATAATATACGCTATCCCGTTGAAGCTTCGCGGGTTGGCGCTCATGGAAAAGTGTTTGTCAGTTTTGTTGTGACGGATGACGGTACGCTGGACGAGTACAAGGTGCTGCAAGGCGTGGGCTGGGGACTAGACGAGGAAGCTTTGCGGGTCGTAAAAATGACCAGTGGACGATGGACGCCGGGTGTTCGGAGAGGCCGGAAGGTCCGGGTGAAGTATAACATGCCGATCAACTTTGCGATCCAATAAAGAAGAGTGATTCAAGTATTGTTCAGCCATGAAACGGGCTGAACAATACTTGAATCGTTAAGCTACTTACTAATTAAGCAAATCAAAGCCGCAGTAAGGCACCAGCACTTGCGGAATCCGGATGCCTTCGGGCGTTTGGTTGTTTTCCAGAATAGCGGCCAGAATACGCGGTAAGGCCAGTGCCGAGCCGTTGAGCGTGTGCAACAGCTGCGTTTTGCCGTCTACCCGGTAGCGTAGTTTTAGCCGGTTGGCCTGGTAGCTCTCGAAGTTAGACACGGAGCTAACTTCGAGCCAGCGCTGCTGAGCCGCCGAAAATACCTCCATATCATACGTCAGGGCCGACGTGAAGCCCATATCACCTCCGCAGAGCCGCAGCACCCGGTAGGGCAGCTCCAGTTTCTGCAACAGGGATTGCACGTACTGGCTCATTTCTTCCAGCGCCCCGTACGATTCTTCCGGCTTGCGGATCTGAACGATTTCCACTTTATCGAACTGGTGCAGGCGATTCAGACCACGGACGTGCGCACCCCAGGAGCCCGCTTCGCGCCGGAAACAGGGCGTGTAGCCAACGTTCCGGATGGGTAACTGGTCGTCGCTCACAATCACATCCCGGTAGATGTTGGTGATGGGTACTTCGGCGGTCGGGATGAGGTAAAGATTGTCGGCGGACGCAAAGTACATCTGGCCTTCCTTATCCGGCAGCTGACCCGTACCAAAGGCCGAGTCTTCGTTGATCAGAATAGGCGGCTGAATTTCCAGAAAACCCGCTTTCAGCGCTTCGTCCAGAAAAAAGTTGATCATCGCCCGCTGAATGCGCGCGCCCTTGCCTTTGTAGATCGGAAAACCGGCGCCGGTAATTTTGTTGCCCAGTTCAAAGTCGATGATCGGTCCACTGCCGCTATCGTACTTCTTGATAAGTTCCCAGTGGGGGAGAGCGTCTTCCGGCAGCTTTGGAATCTCGCCATGCTGCAGGACAACCTCATTGTCTTCGGCCGAGCGGCCTTCCGGTACACTACTGTGGGGCAGGTTGGGCAGCGTAACCAGTGCATCCTGCAACTGTTGTTCGGCCGTTTTCAGGCTTTCTTCCAGTTCTTTGGAGCGCGCCTTTAATTCCGCCGTTTCGGCTTTGGCGGCATCCGCTTCGGCCTTTTGACCGCTTTTCATCAAGGCTCCAATTTCCTTGGCCTTGGCGTTGGAACGGGCCAGCACATCATCCAGTTCTTTTTGGTTATCCCGCCGTTGCTGGTCGAGAGCCAGGACCTGATCGACAACCACTTCGGCGTTGGCAAAGCGTTTCTTTCTCAGGCCCGCCAGCGTGGTTTCCTTATTGTCTCGTATGAAGGCAATTTGCAGCATGAAAACTAAATTTGGTGACAAAAAAACGCCTTGCGCTCGGTTTGAGATTGCTTATCAATTAGCAACCGCTTCTTCGTCGAAGTAAATAAAATTGCCCGGACCCAGTTGGGCGTGCGGGATTAAACGGCCCTTCCGTCATCCCGTAACAGGCATCATGGAAGACGGAAGGGTGCTCTACTAAGCTTCCTGAAGCTCGAATAAGCCTTCATTCAGCGCGTTCAGGGCCTCAGCCTTGTACCGGGAGTGAACGAGTAACGAAATATTATGCTCTGTGCCTCCGTAGGAAATCATCCGGATAGGGATACCTTCCATTGCTTTTAACACGCGCAGGGCGATACCTGCGTTGTCGGCGCTGAAATTACCGACGATACAGATAATCGTCTGATCGAAATCCGGCTCTTCCAGATCACAGAACGTCCGCAGTTCGTTCATCAATTGCGGCAGGTTGTCCGTTTTGTCAATCGTTACCGAAACGGATACTTCCGAGGTTGCAATTAAGTCGACCGGCGTTTTATACTTTTCAAAAATCTCAAAAATCCGGCGCAGGAACCCGTAGGCGTTTAGCATCCGCAGTGAGTGAATGTACAGGCCCGTGATGCCGTCCTTAGCGGCCACTGCCTTGAACACCTGAGCGCTAACGGCGGATCCGCTCGTCCGGTCGGCAATCAGCGTGCCGGGAGCCTGCGGGTCCATCGTGTTCTTCAACCGAACGGGAACGCCGTACATTTTAGCCGGCGTAATCGTGGACGGGTGCAAAATCTTGGCTCCGAAATAAGCTAACTCGGCGGCTTCCTCAAACGTCAACTCCCGAATCGGGAATGTTTTCTTGACAATCCGCGGATCATTGTTGTGCATGCCGTCGATGTCGGTCCAGATCTGGATTTCCTCCGCCCGAATAGCCCCGCCGATGAGCGAAGCCGTGTAGTCGGAGCCGCCCCGCTTCAGGTTATCCACTTCGCCCCGGGGGTTGCGGCAGATAAAGCCCTGCGTAATAATCAGTTGCTTATCGGCATGGGGCCGTAGCATTTCGCGCAGCTTCCGTTCCGTATAGTCCATTTCCGGCTCGTCGTCGGCGTCAATGCGCATGAATTCCAGCGCTGGTAGAAGGATCGAGTTTTCCCCGCATTCTTCCAGATACGCGTGGAACAACTGCGTACTGAGGAGTTCCCCCTGTGCCACCAGTTCCTTTTCCTGCTTGACCGTATACGGTTTGATGCGCACCAGAGAGCGGATAAAAGAGAATTCATTCTCGATGATCTGCTGCCCCTTGGCTAAGCCTTCCGACGTTTTATAAAGATCACGAACGAACGAGTCATAGTGAGCCTTCAGGTGCTCGATTTTTTCAGATGCTTCGTCATCCTGATTGATTTTCAGCGATTCGCCAATCGATAACAGGGCGTTGGTGGTTCCCGACAGGGCTGACAACACGATCACTTTCTGACCGCGGTCACTCGTAATCAGGTTGCGAATGGAGTGCATCCGCTCGGGCTTACCGACGGAGGTTCCGCCGAATTTCCAGACTTGCATTTTAGGAATGATTGAATTGATAAGAGTAATTCACTGAATGACTAACGGGTGGGCCGGCAGTAGGGCTGTAGCTATAATTTAAACTGAAAGCTGTAAACCTGCTTTTGCAAACCCAGCATTTTAATGGCTGTCATGGCTGCCTCGTCGCCTTTGTTGCCGTGAATACCGCCCGCCCGATCAAGCGCCTGCTGCTGATCATTGGGCGTCAGAACGCCGAAGATAATCGGCTTGTTCGTTTTCAGTCCCACGTGGGTTAAGCCCTGCGCCACGGCGTGGTTGATGTAATCGTTGTGTTTGGTTTCCCCCTGAATGACGCAGCCGAGAGCAATCACGGCGTCGATGTCGTCGCGCTGGGCAAACCACTGGGCGGCCAGGCTCAGCTCGTAGCTACCCGGCACGTTACCCCGAACGATGTTTTCGGCTTTGGCTCCGTATTGTAACAGAGTCTGGTAAGCGCCGTTGAATAACGCTTCGGTAACTTCGGCGTTCCATTCAGCCACGACCAGCGCAAACCGGCGGTAGCTTATATCAGGAAGATTATCGGTCGAAAAAACACTTAAATTTTTGAGATCAGAAGCCATGACGTAATGGGTTGAAACGAGAAGGACGGCCGACGGCCTTGTCGGTAACCGGAAGACCCCTCACAAACGAACGTTAACGGGATGCAAGATTATAAAAAAAGGACAAAGCTTTAATCGGCTTTGTCCTTTCGCAATCAGTTTTAAAGTATGCTTACGACTCGCCGACCGTTCCTTCCAAAACGGATTTATACTTCTTGGCGTTGGTCACCTCAGCGGCAGTCGGGTATTTTTCAATAATTTGATTGTAGGCATCGATAGCCTCCTGATTCTGCTTGTTCTGCTCGTAAGCAACGGCCAGTTTCATCAGGTAACTTGGCGTAAAGAACGCATTGGGCTTGTAGTCAGCGGCTTTTTTGTAGTAGTCGATGGCTTCGCCGTATTCCTTCTTCTCCATGTAAGCATCACCGGTCAGGGCATAGGCGCGGGCCTGCACCAGGAGATCCGATGATTTGAAGTTCTTAAGGTGGTCGATAGCGTCGTCAAATTTGCCTTGCTTTAGCAGCGCGGTACCGGCATAAAACTCGGCCAGGTTACCGGCGGGCGTTGCGCCGTACTCATCCGCGATGGCCGCCAGCCCTTCGTTTGCGCCGTTGCCATTCAGGGCTTTCTTGAGCGAATCGGCTTCCCATTCATACACGGAAGGGAACATGACCGTCTGGGCTTCTTCATTCTGGCTGTTTATCCAGTAACGGTAACCAATGAAACCAACGACTGCCAGGACAACAGCGCCCAGAATCCCCAGAACAAGGTTTCGGTTTTTGTCAAAAAACTGCTCCGCCTTCCCAAACTGACCAGACAGGGCGTCAGAGTCTTCCAGGAAATCCAGTCCAGAGCCGATGTTCTTCTTACTCATATTGTGTTCTCACCAAAATTTGGATTGCAAAATTAGCAATTATCTGAATAATTGAAAACAAAAAGTCGGCCAAACTTTTGATTTTGACCGACTTTAAGTCATTTCTCAGTGAAGTTGAAAACTCGACTGATTCAACAAAAATACTTATTCTGTCATGAAAGGGTAATCTTCCTGCCGGTAAACGTCCGTGAAGGCCTCTTCGGCATCGGGGTACGGAGATTCTTCGGCAAACTTCACCGATTCTTCCACCTGCCCTTTAATTTTCTGATCAATAGCCGTCAGTTCTTCTTCCGTGGCAATGCCTTGTTCCAGAATACGGGCTTTTACCTGCTCGATCGGATCGCGTTGTTTGTACTGCTCAACCTCTTCTTTCGTCCGGTACTTGCTCGGATCGGACATCGAGTGACCCCGGTAGCGATACGTCCGGAATTCCAGGAAGGTTGGGCCTTCGCCACCGCGCGCCCGTTCGGCGGCCCGGCTAACGGCTTCGTAAACGGCTTCCACATCCATCGCATTGACGGGCTCGGAAGGCATATCGTAGGCTTCACCCAGGGTGTACAGATCCGTCACGTTCGACGTACGGGCAACCGACGTACCCATGGCGTAACCGTTGTTCTCGACCACGAAGATAACAGGCAGCTTCCAGGTCATGGCCATGTTCAGGGTTTCGTGGAAAGCACCCTGCCGCACGGCACCGTCTCCCATGAAACAGATAGCTAGGTTGGTGGTCTTATTATATTTTTCGGCAAAGGCCAGTCCCGCACCGAGTGGAATCTGCGCGCCGACGATCCCGTGACCACCCGCAAAGTTGACGGATTTGTCAAAGATGTGCATCGAGCCGCCTTTTCCTTTGGTCGAGCCGGTTTTCTTACCGAACAGTTCGGCCATGATTGCTTTTGGGTCGGATCCCAGCGCCAGCGGAATTCCGTGATCCCGGTAAGCGGTAATCCACTTGTCATCTTTGGTCAACGCGGCAGCTGATCCTGATGAACAGGCTTCCTGCCCGATGTAAAGGTGACAGAAGCCCCGAATTTTCTGCTGGCCGTATAGCTGACCTGCTTTCTCTTCAAACTTACGCTGCAACATCATCGACTCGTACCAGTAGAGATAGCGCTCCTTTGGGTGCGTAGCTTTTGCTGCAGTCGGCGAAGCGTCGCCATTTTCCTTTACACTTGCCATGTTTTATTATTGGGCGTAAAAAATCAAGATTACCGACACAATCGGAAATTAGGTAAGCAACAAAGGTAATGAGTAGCCGTCAAACAAACGACCCCTATCTTTGTTGCATAAAGCACGCGAGCCAGCCTAACCGACTAACCGCGCTGCCGCGAAATTACGCATTTCCCGCTAACAACCATACGGATGTATTTGGAAAAACTCAGCCTGACTAACTTCAAGAACTATGAGGAAGGGAGTTTTACGTTCAACGAGCAAATTAATTGTATTGTTGGACCCAATGGCAGTGGAAAAACGAATTTACTGGATGCCATCTATTTCCTGTCGCTCAGTAAAAGCGCCTTTCACAACCAGGACGCGCTGAGTATTGAACACGGGGGGGATTATTTCATCATTGACGGCATTTTTAAAAATGAGGGAAAGGCCACCCAGATTACGTGCAGCCTGCAACGCGGTCAGCGCAAAGTTCTGCTGGCCGACAAAAAACCGTACGAGCGCGTCAGTGATCACATCGGTCGTTTCCCGGTCGTTCTGCTGGCGCCCAATGATACCGATCTGGTCCGGGAGCATAGCGAAGAACGCCGGCATTTCTTCGATGGCGTATTATCGCAGCTGGACACCGATTACCTGCGCGATTACCTGACGTACCAGCAGGTTCTGAAACAACGCAACAGCCTGCTGAAGCTGTTTGCCGAGCGTAATTATCTGGATGAAGAACTGCTCGAAACCTATAACGAACCCCTGCTGCAACTGGCGCAGCGTATCTACCAGCGCCGAACGCAGTTCATTGCCGACTTCCTGCCCATCGTCCAGCGGCATTACGCTTACCTGAGCGACGCCCGGGAAGCCGTGGACATCATTTACGAATCCGAGGTCGGTAACGAGGAGTTTCCGAAAGACTTCCGGCGCAACCGGCAGCGTGATATTCAGCTTCAGCGGACGGGCAAGGGCATTCATAAAGACGATTATATTTTTGAAGCCAATGGCGTTGCGCTCAAAAAATTTGGGTCGCAGGGGCAGCAGAAAACTTTCGTGATTGCCCTTAAACTGGCCCAGTTCGATCAGCTACAGGCGGCCAAGCACCTCAAGCCCATGCTGTTGCTGGATGATATTTTTGATAAACTGGACGACCGGCGCATTGGCAAACTGATTGACTTGATGGAACACCAGACCTTTGGTCAGATTTTTATCACCGACGCGCGGCCCGAGCGAACCCAGGAGCTACTCCAGTCGATGAAAGCCAATGTGGCCTATTTTCAAACCGAACCATGAACGAAAAACCGGCGGCTTACTGGGTCGAGAAATACGGCATGCAGCCGCATCCGGAAGGCGGTTATTATACCGAAACCTACCGCGCTCAGGAAATCATTCCGCAGACGGGTCTGCCCACCCGCTTTCCGGGCGCCCGGCCCTTTAGCACGGGGATTTATTTCTTACTAGAGGCTCACCACTTTTCGGCCCTGCACCGTATTCAATCCGACGAGATGTGGCATTTTTACGCCGGTGGGCCGCTGGCCATTTATGTCATTCATCCGGCGGGTAACCTGGACATAATCCGCCTGGGCAACAATCCGGATCGGGGTGAGGTCTTTCAGGCCGTGGTTCCGGCGGGCTGCTGGTTCGGCTCGCGGCCCTTTGAGGAGACGCCGTATTCGCTGGTGGGCTGTACGGTGGCGCCCGGTTTTGACTTTGCCGATTTTGAACTGGCTGCGCCCGACTTACTGGATCAGTACCCGCAATATCGCGACCTGCTTCAGCCGCTGATTCGGCCTTAAAAAGAAAGACAACACCGGAGCCGATGTTGTCTTTCAAAAATTGATCAGATAGAATTTACTGGAACCGCACGTCGCCAAACTTGGCGGTAACGCGCACTTTGGTGCCAGTTCCTTTGCCGACTTTCCCGCTGTATTGCTTCGTAAAGCGCGGTCCCCGGCTGTTGTCGTCTTCGTTAGGCTGCGAGGTGAGCATAAACCGGCTGTCGGAAGGGTAGCGAAAACCGCCGTAGCTAACGGTTACGTCAAAGTTGTAATCGTTGATTTCGGCCACTGGTAACACCACCGACGAATAATTTGCCTGAATGTCGATGTTATCGACCGATTTAGTCAGTTGCTCTATTTTGAAACCGCCCGAGAAGTCGAGTTTAACATTACAGGATTGTCTGACCGTACCGATCTGCGCCCCGGAGTAGCCAATGGTGCCGTCCAGACTGGTGATTTCACCAATTTTGAGTTTTCCGAATTTATTGTTTAGACGGATGTTATTGGCTTTGTCCAGTTGCAGACTGGAGTAAGAAATATCCAGTTTGCCGTTATCCATTTCGTGAATCTCGGCTTTACCGAAAGCCACGTCGATATCAACCTGATTGCCGCTGATCACGTCAGCGTAGAAATTGCCGTGCTTCTGACCGATCGTCAGGGGCGCATAAAAAGTGGGGATCGATGTATTGCCAAACGAATTTTTGACCGTTAGGGCGTTGCCTTTAGGCATAGAAACTTTATAGTCAATCTGGACAAAATTTTTCTCGCCCGAGGAGTTTTTGACCATGTTCCAGGTGCTGTTGGAACCACTCTTATTAATGTTGGTCTTCAGGACAATCTGGTCGCCATTGCGTCGCTCCGTAATATCAACCGCGTCCAGAAACTGCTGAATACGGGCGTCGGTATTCGAGTTGGCGGTGACGGTAATGTCAACCCGGATCTCCTCCCGGTTCCACAGACTGATGCTGACGTTGCCAAACTGGTTATCGACCACCAGATTGTCTTTGGACGAGACATCATAAAGTTTAACAATCGTTTTCTTCCGTTCAATACCGGCTACGTCTTCGGCCCATCCGTAGCCCATTGACAGGGCTATGACCAGCAAAAAACTACAAAAGTGCTTTATTCGATTCATTACCTTGTTGCTTAATACGTTGGATAATAACCAGCTGTTGATTGAGCAGGTCAATCTGCGTCTGCAGGTTCTGCACCATCGCCTGAATCAGGACTTCCTGATTGGGGGTTTTGGGCAGCTCCTGTTTCAGATTCTGGTAGCTCCGCTCCAGCTGATTCAAATCAGCGGCAAATTCGTTGTAAAGCGCTGGGTTGCTTTCCGTCAGCGTTTTCAGTTCGGCGCGTTTATCGTCGATGAGTTGGGTATACTGGGTCACGGTACGGGCGTAGGTCGGATTGGCGGCTACAACATCCGTTGGCGTAGTGGCGCCATACTGACGGCTGAAATACCTGAAGCCTCCACCCAATCCAATCACTAAGGCGATGGAAGCCGCAATCTGCCAGACCGCCCGGCTGGAGCGGGGTAAGCCCAGCCATAAAGGACGACTTTTGTGTCCAAGCCCTTTCTCCAAATCTTTCCACAAATCCGTCCGCGGCTCAAAAGCATCAAAATCTTCCCGGTTGTCCCGGACAAATCGTTCTAATTTGTCTTTCATCATACGTAGTAACTGTTACTCAGTGTGCGCTGGCAGCGATTGATCAATAAACAACTACCAGGCTCAACTCATTATTTTAATTGTTCCAGCAATCGCTTTTTGGCCCGCATGTACTGCGTTCGGGAGGTCGTTTCGCTGATTCCAAGGATGGCTCCGATTTCCTCATGATCATAGCCTTCGAATAAATACAGCGACAAAACGACCCGGTAACCTTCCGGCAATGTCTGCATGGCCCGGCGCACCCGATCCACTTCCAGTTGAACACCTTCCTCGTCGAACGGTTCATCGTCGGCAATGTCCACGCCATCATCCTCCCCAAGGCGGGCTTCCTCCAGGTCCATCCAGGCAGTACTGCCCGGTCGGTTTCGGCGGCTGCGAAGGTGATTGATGGCCCGGTTGACGACAATCTGTTTTAACCACGCCCCAAACGTCGATTGATTACGGAACGTGTGGAGGTTGTTAAAAGCGTCCAGAAAGGCTTCCTGCAGTACGTCTTCAGCCTCACCAACGTGGTTGAGGATGCGCGTACAGACGTTAAACATGGCTTTCGAGTAATGCTTGTAGAGCTCATACTGAGCACGTCGCTCGCCTTGTTTACACCTTTCTACCAGTTCGACATGTCGGTCGATATAAACTTTTGTTTCCAAACGGACTGAGGAATCGGATGCAACTGAAAATCACTCTAATGACACACAGGAGTACAGCCGCGTTGCACGCGTTGCGGAAAATTTTTGCGGAGCTGAAAAATAAAGAGTTTGGTGGAGCGTTCTATCGGCCAGTGCTTAAAAATGCAGCACTGTCTGCTCGATAATATCGCACGCTTCGTGCATTTGCTCCTCCGTGATGATGAGCGGGGGCGCAAACCGGATTTTATCGCCGTGGGTCGGTTTGCAGAGCAGACCGTTGTCTTTCAGGCGCAGGCACAATTCCCAGCCGGTCTCCTGCCCGTACTGGGGCCGAGTTTCAATAACAATGGCGTTTAGCAGTCCTCTACCGCGAACGAACTGAACCAGGTCTGTTTTTTCGCTCAATCGGGTCATGCGGTGGCGGAACAGCTCACCCATTGCGGTCGCGTTCTCGGCCATCTTTTCGTCCACGACCACCTGCAGGGCTTCCATCGTTACGGCGCAGGCCAGCGGATTGCCGCCAAAAGTGGAACCGTGTTCGCCGGGTTTGATGGTCAGCATGACCTCGTTGCTGGTCAGGACGGCAGATACAGGCATAACACCCCCCGAGAGGGCTTTTCCCAGCACCAGAATATCCGGTTTGACTTCTTCATGATCGCAGGCCAGGCGCTTGCCGGTCCGGCCAATCCCGGTCTGAACTTCATCGGCAATGAACAGGACGTTGTAGCGGGTGCAAAGTTCGCGGACGCCCCGCAGATAGCCTTCGTCGGGCACCACCACGCCGGCTTCGCCCTGAATCGGCTCAACCATAAAGCCGGCAATGTTTGGCTCCTGCTGAAACAGGTCTTCCAGCGCAGCCAGATCGTTGTAGGGAACCAGCAGGTAACCGGGCAACAGCGGGCCGTAGTCGTTCGTGCTCGATGGATCGGTGGAGGAGGAGATGGCTGCCATCGTACGACCCCAGAAGTTGCCGGTGGCGTAAACGGTTTTGGCCTCATTCTGCGGGATGCCTTTGACAAGGTACGCCCACTTACGGGTCAGTTTAAGCGCCGTTTCACCGCCTTCAGCCCCGGAGTTCATCATCAGCACTTTGTCGTAGCCGAAATAGTCGCAGAGGTATTTTTCGCACTGACCCAGCTTATCGGTGTGAAAAGCGCGGGACGACAAGGTCAGGCGCTGGGCCTGTTCAACGAGGGCGTTAATAATGCGGGGATGGCAGTGGCCCTGACTAACGGCGCTGTAAGCCGATAAAAAATCGAAATATTTGCGTCCTTCAACATCCCAGAGGTAAATGCCTTCGCCCCGGTTCAGGACGACCGGTACGGGATGGTAATTATGAGCGCCGTATTGCCATTCGAGATTGATTGCCTGTTGGGTAGCCGTATCGGTGGAGAACGTATTCATGGTTGCAAGCTGGTGGATTGTTAAGCGTTTACGGATGAATGAATTGAGGTGAGTAACTAAGACCGAGTGCGGAAAAACCATTCATCAGCGAGTTAGTTCAAACATACAAAGACTTAAACAGTCCGACAAATAATGGGCCAACTCCCGCCTAAAAAGGCCGCTATCCGGGGTCTTTCCGACGAAGATTACTATTTTAACGAACAGGGGTACGTTGTCTTTACGGCGGCTTACCACCTGAAGCGCGGCTATTGCTGCAAAAGTGGCTGCCGACACTGCCCATATGGATTTAAAAAAGCTGACGTTTGACGGAATGAAGCGATGATTAAGGGCATCCAAAGTCAAACGTCACGAATCAAACGTCAATTTTATTGCCGAGCTATTTGTATAATTCCCAACAATTTAAGAAATTTGCCCCCTCATTCTGAAACAGAGCATTGTCATGGCACGAGTTTGTCAAATTACAGGAAAGCGGACGCGGGTCGGTAATAACGTATCACACGCTAACAATAGAACGAAGCGTAAGTTTTACCCCAACTTGCAGAAGAAGCGGTTCTTCCTCGAGTCGCAGGGCGAATGGATTACCCTGAAAGTTGCGACTTCAGCGATGCGAACCATCAACAAGAAAGGTCTGGAGGCCGTATTGAAGGATGCATACGAAAAAGGTACGCTGGCCTTGTAAGGTTTTCAAGACACAGAAATATAGGCGGTAGGACATCCTGTTCTTACCGCCTATGTTTTTTTAGGCCAATCGCTTAAATAATGCGTTTCAGGGCAAACTGCGTGAAAACGATAGACCCATTCCGTCGAACGAGCATACTGACGGCTTTTCCCTCGCCTTTCTGGAGTATCTTGTAAATCTCGCTGATACTCAACACATCCGCGGATGTGTTGTTGATGAACAGAAGCTCATCACCGTCCCGTAGTCCGGCCGAAGCCGCTGGCGAATCTTCAATTACTCGGGAGATGTAGTAATTCCGGTAATTCGTGCCCTTGGCTTTTAGTTCGAGCCCGCTCATGTCGTGCTCAAACGACTGCTTCAATAGGCGCTTGACCGGCTTCAGTACCAGATAGTTTTCTCCGTAGTTAAACGTAACCCGAAACCGGCGTAGAATTTCGCAGCCGATATTCCCGTTGCGTTCCGCATTCTGATGCGCCAGTTTAACCCCGAACGAAGCGCTGTCCGGGAACGAAGTCACCACATCGTTCATCTCAAAGTCACCCAGCCGGATTTTCTGAATGCGACCCAGGTTGCCGTTGATCACGCCGTTCAGTCCCCGGCCCAACTGAGCACGAATGACTTTGTCGGGTAGATAAATCTCGTCCCCTTTCTGGTGATTCAACAGCAGAGCGTGACCGGCGCCCGTATCAATCACCACCCGCAAAGGCAGCTTTTTGTTGCCATCCAGTAAGGCCAACGCATCCGTATAGGGCTTTGAGTTGTGGATGGTAATCGGCCAGCGCATGCCCTGCGCCCGGCGATAGCGGTAGAACTTGGGGTGCGTCAGAATAATTTCCTTGCGCTGAAAATCGATGTCGACGACGAAATTGTTGAATACCTCGTAGCCAAATATTCCGTGGATAGGCACCCCCACGTACTCTGACAGGCGAAGAACATCGTCATCCAGCACTACCATATTCTGGTGGGCGGCCTGCATATGGCCCATGGCGATGTGGTTATCAATCGCCACCGAAGCCGTGAGCTGCTCACCTTCACCCGCCCCGCTGAGCTGAACTTTTCGGGTATAATGCAGCGGCTGTCTTTTCACGGCAGCCGGGTCCGTAACGATAACCGAACTAACACCCGTGTCGAGAATAAACGAAAGCGTATCAGAACCATTTACCTGCACAGGCACAATGATAAGGTTAGAATGTAGCTGAAAACGAATACGGGTATGATGGCGATTGCTTGCCAGAAAAAAGCCGTACTTATCCCGGGCAGGGGGTTCGTTGCGGGCGGCCGAAGCGCCCAATCCACTCAGTAGAAGTGCGAAGAAAAGGCTAAACCGTTTCATGGCTGTAGTTGTCAAATCATACTGAAAGATACAATTTTTTGTTATTAAAACACAAAATAAAGGAAATCGTTACGGGGTTGCCAGTTAAGTTTTGCGTTGGTTGGTAATCCCCTGCAAAAACCGCTATTTTCGCGCGGCAGAAGGTTAACAAATTCAATCAAATATCGGTCCTGTTTTCGAGTTAAATGTTGATAGACAGGACTTAATTGATGTTAGCTGTGCTTTTAAATCGTTAAACCTATTCTTAGTTGTATGCGTAAGAAGATTGTCGCCGGAAACTGGAAAATGAATAAAACGTTCGACGAAGCCGTCGCGTTGGTGTCTGAAGTCGTAAACATGGTAAAGGATGAAATAACGGGGGAGGCTCAAGTGGTTATTTGCCCGCCGGCCATTTACCTGACTACGCTTCGTCAGTACCTGCAGGGCCAGTCGCGGATATCGCTGGGCGCACAAAACTGTTCCGAAAAGGCATCAGGTGCCTACACCGGTGAAATCTCGGCGCCGATGCTGAAATCGATCGGTATTGAATACGTTATTCTGGGACACAGCGAACGGCGTCAGTACTTTGGCGAAACCAACGAGCAACTGGCCGAGAAAGTGGATATTGCCCTAAGCAACGGCGTAACGCCCATCTTCTGCTGTGGCGAGTCGCTCGAACAACGTCAGAGTGGCGTTTACTTCGACTTTGTTCGTACGCAGTTAACCGAAAGTCTGTTCCACTTATCACCCGAGCAGTTTGCGCAGGTGGTTATCGCCTACGAACCAATCTGGGCTATTGGCACCGGTTTAACAGCCTCCGCCGAGCAGGCGCAGGAAATGCACCAGGTGCTGCGGCAGCACATCAGCGAAAAATACGGCGAAGAATTGGCGCAAAACACGTCCATTCTCTACGGCGGTAGCGCGAACGAGAAAAATGCGGCCGAACTGTTTGCCTGCCCCGATGTTGATGGCGGCTTGATTGGGGGGGCGTCGCTGAAATCGCGCGAGTTTACCAACGTTATCAAAGCACGTCAATAAGCTATAAAGCCGTAACGGGTTGGCCGACTGATCGACCAACCCGTTACGGCTATTTTTCCTATTTCGCTCTGGCATCCGGGAGCCCCTCCTTATTCTATTCAACGGGTGAATCAATCACTCGCACGACTTTCCAGATTCCCCGGATATCCTTCAGCGGAATGGTAACGCTTCCTCCATTGGGATTGTCCGAATGCAGGGTTAGCCGCTGTTTGGTCAGAAGTTCGTTGTCTTTAATGCGTTTGACGACAAAGTAGTCGCGGTAAATAACGGCGTAAATCCCGCCTGACTGATACTCCCAATCGTTCGGGTCCACGTGCGCAGCCATTACTTTGGCGCCGTTCGCCAGCTGCGGGCTCATGCTGTTCCCCGAAATCTCAATCACCACTACGTTCTTGTGGGTACCGATTATATTGGCCGGAACCCGATAGCTTTCCATTTGCTTTAGCCCAATCCCGTCGGTGTAGGTTTCGATAAAACTGGCGTAAAACCGGGTTGGGACAAACGGCAGTTCCCGATAGCTAACCCGTAGTTCGATCACTTTTCCGTTGGGTTCAGCCTCGGACAGGACGGGCTTGTGACCACGCAGCAGATAATCGGCCCGCACCTGCGGATACTGCTCCAAAAGCCGCAGAATGGTATCGTAGGAGGGTTTGGCCCGACCGTTCAGAATGTTGTAAAACTTCGACGAGTTTTCGCCCAGATCTTTGGCGGCCTGATAAATGCTAATCTCTAACGCTTCGAACACCTGGCGAAGTCGCTCCTGAATGGACTCTTCCTCCTCCTGGATTGGTTTGTTATCTTCTGCGTTCATAATACAAGTATTGGTTGTTATAATATATTTGTCATATATTTCGTCAAATATACAAAACTAAACAACAATTACAATGCAAAAGTTAAGAGCCGCTATTATAAATATGTAACAACTAAAGAAGCTATGAATCGCCTGAGTGAGCATGTAAAACCGACTGTGCTGTTTGTCGATATGAACAGCTTCTTTGCCAGCTGCGAACAGCAGGACAACTACTGGCTGCGGGGCCGTCCCGTGGCGGTTTGTGTGTATACGGGGCCGAAAGGGTGCGTTATTGCGCCGTCGGTTGAGGCCAAACAGCAGGGCGTCCGGTTGGGCGTACGGCTGAACGAAGCCATGAAAATCTGTCCGGATCTGGTTCCCGTTGAGACGCATCCGCAGCGCTACCGCGACTACCACGTCAAACTCATTGAGGTTTTGCGCCAGTTCTCACCCGATGTAATGCCCAAAAGCATCGACGAAGCCGTCGTGGATCTGACCAATAGTCCCTTTCTGCATAGGGAAGTAGTTGAGGTGGCGCATCAGATCAAAAAGGCGATTCGGGAAAAAGTTGGCGACTGGTTCCGGTGTTCCATCGGCATTGCGCCGAATGCGTTTCTGGCAAAGCTCGGCTCGGAATTACACAAGCCCGATGGGCTGACAATCATTACGCCGGAAACAATCGACGAGTTGCTCCAGACCATTACGCTGACGGATTTGCCCGGCATCGGCGAGCGGATGGCTCAGCGCCTGCAGACGCATGGTATCGACACACCCCTGGCTTTACGTTATGCGTCCCCCGAACGGTTGAAGGCGGTTTGTAAAAGCATTATCGGCTGGCACTGGCACCTGCGGTTGAATTTCGGCGGTGAAGTTGATCTGAAGAGCCATTCCTACAAAAGTATGTCGGCCATGCGAACCGTCTCGGCGGCCCAGCGAAGAGCCCCCGATTCGTTGAATGGCCTGTGCTTTTCGCTTTGTCTGACGCTCGAACGGCGGATGGTGCGCAACGAGGTTTTCTGTCAACTGATCACGGTCTGTTGCTGTTACGAAAGCGGGCAACGCTACGATGAAGAAATTAAATGCCAGCAGCCGGTTCAGGACGGGGCGGATATGTTCCGGATGATTACGCAACGCATGGAGCGGTTCCGGCAAGTTCACCACTGCGAACCCGTGCTGAACCCTTACCTGAAAAGCATCAGCGTCTGCATTTACGATTTCATCCCTGCCCAGCTGGTACCTTATAGCTTATTTGAAGATAACACGCACCGGGACCGGCTCCGAAAAACGGTTCACGATATCAAGTCCCGCTTCGGCGTTGATAAGCTCATCCGGGCGGCTGAACTGCGGAACGAGCCTATTTACCGGGATGTCATCGGCTTTGGCTCGATCCGCGATCTGCATGATGACCAAAATCCCTTCTGATAAGGCAGCTATTCCACAGTTTTTGTGGAATTACTTCCGCTATTTAATAGACAAAAAGCCCTTTCTGGCCCCGTATGAGCGTTGGCACCGTTTTTGGCTAGTATATTCCAACAAAGGAACTATTAATTACCAACGATATGAAAAGAAGAACCTTACTCGTGGCCTCCCTGATAACAGGATTGTTCATGACTTCCTGCGACTCCTCACATGGATTATTCAGTAAGGAAGGGTTGTTTTCGAAGAATAAAAATAAAGACAGCCAGTCAGTAGCTTACGACGATGACCGTCGTGATCGCAATACAGATAATAACGACCGTTCCACCAGCAATACGGATAACGAAGATCGCTATAGCCGGAACGACAACCGCCGGAATTCAGATGATCCCGCACCGCTGTTTGGCAACCGGGAACGGCGTAAGCTGAACAACAAAAAAGAGCGCTTCAAAGACGAGGCAAACGACAAGAAAGAGCGTCTGAAAGAAGAAGCAAGAGCTACGGAGGACGACATCAAGAAGGATACCCGCGAACTGAGCGGTAAGCTGAAAGACGACGCCCGGGAAAACCGGATCTTTGGTAACACACCTGATAAGGACACTCCAGAAGAGAACCGCTTCGAAGATAAAGTGCGGAACGCACTGGGCCTGAACCAGCAGAATCGCAACAGCGATGATCGCCGGGACAACGATCGGTACAGCAGCCGCGATAACGATCGGGACAACAACTCCGATTCGTATAGCCGGCGGAGTAACGACCGCTATAGCGATCGGAACAGCCGAAATAACGACCGGGATATGAGTTATAACAACGATGATCGCTACAATGATTCGGATAGCCGTCGCTCTTATAACGACAGCCGCGATCAGTACAGCAGTGGCCGTAACAATCGTTACAGTGACTCCAACAATCAGCGTTATAATGACCGTAATGACCGGTATTCGAACAACAGTCGTTCCAATGATTCGTACGATCAACGCGACAATGGCTACAACAACCAGCGTTACAATGATCGGTCGATGAATCAGGATCGTTACAGCGATAACAACAACCGCGACAGCCGGAATAACGATAACAACAACCGTTACAACGAACCATATGGTCGGAACAACGATCGCTACAATGATTCGTATTCCAGCAATCAGCGCGACAATGACCGGTCGATGAATAACTACCGCAACGACGATCGTAATGATGACCGCAACAGCGATCGGGACTCGCAACAGCCGCTGGCCAACCGCTTTGACCGCAGTAGTCGTTACAGTGATAACAACAGGTACGATGACCGGGATATGGACAACCGCAACAACTCCGACCGTGACCGCGATAACAGCAACCGAGACGACCGTAACAGTGATCGCAACAACGATCAGCGGAACTCATCAAACCGCGACAATAGCAGCAGCGACCGGAAAGAACTGTCAGACCGCGTTTCAGAGCAGTTGGATAACATCGACAAAAAGCTGAACGATATGAAGGCCGACGTCAAGAACGAGAATAAAAAAGATCGTGACAAACGTCAGTCGGCCATTAAAGATCTGGAAGAAAAGCGGAGCAATTTGATGCAGGCCTATTACAAGGTTCAACGCAGCAAAGACGACGACTGGAAGCAGACAAAACGGGAGGCAGATCGTGCAATCTATGACGTTGAAGACAAACTGGAAAGTCTGGACAAAGACGTTAAGAAATAATTCGACTTACTAATGAACAGCGAGCGGAGGGCCATTAGGTCCTCCGCTTTTTTATTGCCTGCATTGAAGTTACTCTTTCGCCAAAGCGGAGTCTAAACTGCGCAATCAATCATTGTTCCATTAAACTCCTTCTCTACGTATGAACAAAGCATTCTTGAGTACACTGGTTATGCTGCTATTGGGGATCTCGGTATTTGCTTTTATACCCCATAGCCAACCAAAAACAGGGTCGAATATTAAATGGATGACCATCGAGGAAGCCTACGCGCTGAATCAGAAGACGCCCAAAAAATTTGTCATCGACGTTTTCACGGACTGGTGTGGCTGGTGTAAGGTAATGGATAAGAAAACTTTTACGAACCCGGCCGTGGCTGATTTTATCAATCAGAACTACTACGCCGTAAAGCTGAATGCTGAGCAAAAGGAAGACATTGTACTTGGCAAGGATAAGTTCTCGTATGTGTCGCAGGGCGACCGGGGTTACAACCAGTTAGCAGCCAGTTTGTTACGGAATCAGGTGAGTTACCCAACCGTGGTCTTTCTGGACGAGAAAATGCAGCTGATTCAGCCTGTTCCGGGTTTCATGGAGGCACCGGCTTTTCACCAGGTTATCACCTTTTTTGGGGGAGACTATTACCAGAAAGAGTCATTTGAGCAGTTCAAGACAATAACTTATCCCCAAAAGTACGCTGCCAAATTATAATTGGTAATTGCTTTATATCGTTTCTGAAAAATGTGCCTGTGCTGCGTAAAGTGGCCGGGCACTTTTATTTTTAACTATTTACGGGTTTCTTGGTTCCCCAATACATACACCTGATTTATAAATTGTTACTCTACTCCATGAAACTCTACGCAGGTTGCGAACTACACTACGACGTTCCGGCGCCTACGCCAATCATGTTAATGTTACGACCCCGCTCCGGAGCGGGGCAGTGGATCACTGGCGAAGAATATGTGCTCGACCCGGCTACACCCGTAACTGAATACACGGATCTTTACGGAAATCTATGCCAGCGCCTGATTGCGCCGGCGGGGCCGTTTCGGATCCGGACTACCGTGACGGCCGAAGTTTCTGACGTGAGTGATGTGGCACCGGGGGCTCCGTTTGTCGAAGCGCAGGATTTGCCGGATGATGTCCTGCACTACTTGCTGCCCAGTCGCTATTGCCAATCCGATCGCCTGGGTAGCCTGGCTGGTGAGATTGTGGCCGGGGCCGCGCCGGGCTATGATCAGGCCGAGGCCATTCGGAAGTGGATCAACGAGCATGTTACGTACCAGTACGGAACCAGTGACGCCACCACCTCAGCGATTGAAACATCGGAAAAGCGGGTTGGGGTTTGCCGCGACTTTACGCACCTTGGCATTGCGCTCTGCCGGAGCCTGAATATTCCCGCCCGAATGGTGGTGGGGTACCTGTATCAACTGGACCCCATGGATCTTCATGCCTGGTTTGAGGCTTTCGTGGGGGGGCGCTGGTATACTTTCGACGCTACGCAGAAAGAGCCCCGCGGCAACCGCATCTATGTTGCCTACGGACGCGATGCCGCCGATGTGGCTTTTGCTACACAGTATGGCCCCATGACCTTACAGAAAATGGAAGTCTGGGTAAACGAGCACACCTCCGAGAGCTGAGGATTACCTTCAAACAAAAAGCCGCTGACTACTCAGCGGCTTTTTACGTCTTATCACGATTCAGGGTTACCAGACTCTAATCCGGTCTTCCTTCGTTTTATACATTTTATCGCCCGGCTGCACATTAAACGCTTTGTAGAACGCGTCGATGTTGGTCAGTGGACCGTTGCAGCGGTAGAGACCCGGCGAGTGCGGATCAATCAGGATGGCCTGAGCCTGCGCTTCAGGGAGTGAATTGCTTCGCCAAACCTGCGCCCAGGAGAGAAAAAACCGTTGATCAGGCGTAAAGCCGTCGATTTTCTCGTTGGACTGGCCTTGCTTCGTTTTCTTGAAGGCGTCGTACGAAATCGCCAGTCCGCCTAAATCCGCCAGGTTTTCGCCCAGTGTCAGTTTGCCGTTAACGGCCAAGGAGTCCAGCACTTTGTAGCCGAAGTACTGCGCAACCACTTTGTCAGCCCGTTGCTTAAAGTTTTCGGCGTCTTCCTTCGTCCACCAGTCGCGCAACGTACCGTCGGCGTCGTACTGTCGGCCCGAGTCATCAAAGCCGTGTGTCATTTCGTGACCAATAACGGCCCCGATACCACCGTAATTGATGGCGTCGTCCGCGTCGGCGTCAAAGAACGGGAATTGCAGAATTCCGGCCGGGAACGCGATCTCGTTGTTAACCGGGCTGTAATAAGCATTGATCGTCGGCGGTGTCATACCCCAGCGGGTTCTATCAATAGGCTTACCCAGGCGGGTCACCATGTAGTTGTACCCCCACTGGCTTGTGCGCTGCACATTGCCGTAGAAATCGTCGCGCTTAATAGCGACTCCGTTGTAATCTTCCCATCTGTCGGGGTAGGCAATCTTGCGTTTGAAAGACGTCAGTTTCGTTAAAGCCCGCTTCTTGGTGTCGGCGCTCATCCAGTCCAGATTGTTGATATGCTCCTTAAACGAAGCTTCCAGGTTATCAACCAGCTTCATCATCCGTTCCTTGGCTTCGGGTTTGAAGTACGTCTGAACGTACAACTGGCCTAGCAGCTCGCCCAATTGACGGTCAACCAGCCCGCTCATACGCTGCCAGCGGGGAGTCATTTGTTTCTGACCGGTCAACGCGCGGTTAAAGGCAAAGTCCTCTTTCACGAACGCATTGCTCAGGTAAGGCGCTGCATCGTCCAGAATGTTCCAGCGCATGTACGTCTTCAGTTCAGCAATCGGCGTTGCGGTCAGTAGGCTATCCAGCGACCGGAAGAAAGCCGGGTTGCCGACCAAGACTGTATCCTGACCTTTGGCGCCCATTTTTTCCATTAGATAGCTCCACTTCAGATCGGGAGTTGTCTTTGAGAAATCGGCAACCGTGAATTTATTATAGGTTTTGTACGGATCACGCATTTCAACGCGGCTCATCTGCGCTTTTGCCAGTGCCGTTTCAAGGCGTAGAATCGTGGCGGCATCCTGCTTGGCCTGATCCGGCGTTTCGCCAACCAGCCCAAACATGTTGGCCAGGTGTTCGCGATAGGCATCGCGGATTTTCTGGCTGCGGGCGTCGTTTTTAAGGTAATAATCCCGGTCGGGGAGGGTGGTGCCGCCCTGACCCAGCTGCGGCAGGTACTTGTTGGGGTTCTTACGGTCCTGACCAACAAAGAAGCCATACAGCATACCGTTACCCTGCGTCCGCTGATAAGCCATTTCGTCCAGCAGGCCCGGTAAGTCCTTCACGGCATGGATCCGGTCAAATTCTTTCTTGACAGGGGTGTAGCCCAGTTTTTCAATGGCTACGCTGTCCATGGCGCTGGCGTAATAGTCGCCGACCATTTGCTGCGTGCGGTTGCGGCTCCCGCCGGGACGCGAAGCAGTTTCGAGGAGCGTTTTAAGGGATTGTGAGCTTTTTTCCTGTAACTCGTTAAAGCTGCCCCAGCGAGTCTTGGAAGCCGGAATAGGGTTCTTTTTCAGCCAGTTTCCGTTGGCGTATTCGTAGAAATTGTCGCCCGGTTTAACACTCTGATCCATGTTCTCCGGATCAATAAACTTTTTTTTGGGCGCTTTTGGATTAGACGGCGGAGTTGCGGCCATCAATCCAACGGCCAGTGCAACCACCGGCAAGCAAGCACTTCGCAGGCTCATAAATAAAGGACAATTAACGTTGGTTTGTCAATGAGTAAGTAACAAAAATAACGATAATTGTTAGAACAATAAATCCACCTGTAACAAAAAAAACGGCACAACACTGTCGCGTGCTGTGCCGTTAAAAGGACGATTAACCGAGGGGGTTGGTGTTTACTTGATAGCAAACGTACCTTCACCGATGCGGAAGCCTTCCGCGTAGAGTTCGATGGTGTATTTCCCTGACTTGTAGGGGATACCCCGGGTGTAAGTCAGCTCGACATTCTGGTTGTTGTTCGTGAAAGGCACTGTTTGCTTCACCGTGTAAACCTGCTCCTGGCCATTTACCTGGAAAGTGCCCGAACCGTTTGCCATATCCGATACGACGGCGCCGGTTGGGTCTAGCACCCGAACATAGACTTCTTTTTCTTCCTGCCGAGTCAGCGGGTTCTCGGGCAGCGTATAAACCAGTTTCAGTTTGTCAACGCGTTTGGCCTTTACTTCGTCGGAAGTAGCGTCGCGTTGCTTGCCGCGGGAGTTGATCGCGATTACGTGCACATTCTGCGCTTTCAGGGCAGCGGCACGGGTTACTTTTTCACTTAAATCCTTGTTGGTCGCGTTGTAGGTCGTTACGGAGTCACGCAGCG
>Ga0325400_1000429_pt1 | contig 30640 bp, 27 predicted proteins | sample PopdelMetagenome_2_FD_205662 | JGI IMG/M metagenome (GOLD analysis project Ga0325400, IMG submission 205662) | Populus deltoides microbial communities from Bellville, Georgia, United States - Xylem-PdKOR-R1 | ecosystem: Host-associated > Plants > Phyllosphere > Stem > Wood/Secondary xylem...
TATGATCCTTTAAGAGCGAGTCTGCAGGCCCAGTACGCCGACCTGTCCGTGGGGCAACCAGAAGCCACCACCGCTGCGATTATCCAGCTCATCGAGAGCGAACAGCCACCGCTGCGGCTGCTACTGGGTGCGATTGCCTACCCTTCAATCAAGCAGGTCTATGTCAGCCGTTTTGCCGAGTGGGACGCCTGGGGCCAGGTTACCAGGGCTGCCCATGGTGTTTAAAAACGAAACGGAACAAATCTACACCACTTTTCGTGTAGATTTACCGTTTTAGCCGCTCATGATCCATTTCAACACCATCAACACCATCAGCGCCATGCGCCGTCAGCTGGGCTTGCCACCCGCGGAGCATCCGCAGCTGTCTTTGCTGCGTAACCTGACCAGTTGCCCTTTTGATGGACAGGCCTTTAGTATGGATTGTTACCTGATTGCCTTCAAAAAGCTCAAAGCAGGCACCATGCTCTACGGCCGTACCGCCTATGATCACCAGAACGGTTGTCTGTCGTTTATCCGGCCTCGGCAGCGGGTCGAGTTTCGAAACCTGGAACTGGAAGAGGCTAACTTTCTGATCACGATTCACGAAGATTATTTCAACGGCCATGTGCTGCACGAGCAGATCCAGCACTACGCGTATTTCGATTACGAAGTGGCCGAAGCGCTGCACCTTTCCCCGCGGGAGGAACAGGTAGTCTGGGAGCTGTACGCCAGGATCGAAACCGAGTACGAGAGCAATCCCGACGAGTATTCACGTTCGATCATACTAACCCACCTCGACGCGCTGCTGACGTATGCCCAGCGCTTTTATAAGCGTCAGTTCATCAACCGCACCGAGCTGTCGGGCCGGACCGTCTCCAGGTTCAACCAGGCTTTGTGGAGCTATTTTAGGGATGGGTCCCTGCAGACCCTCGGTCTACCCACGGTTACCCAACTGGCCACTCAGCTGAACGTCTCTCCCCGCTACCTGAGCGATCTGCTCAGGCAGGAAACCGGTAAAACCGCCATTGAACTGATTCACATGGAACTGATGGCCGAAGCCAAAAATCAGCTCAAGCAAAGCGAACTGAGTATTTCTCAAATTGCCTATTCACTGGGGTTCGACAATCCGTCTTATTTTTCGAGACTCTTCAAAAAAGAGGTCGGGCTTAGTCCCGTGCTCTTTAAAAAGCAGCTGCTCAATTAGATTACACAGGTACTCATCCGGCTAAAAAGCCCAAAACCGCATCAAGCACCTGCGTGGGCTGCTCTTCGAACAGATAATGACCACTCTCTAAAATCCCCACCATCTGTAAGTCTTTGGCTACATGAGGCAACCCCATCTTTAGGTAGTTGTAGCTGATATAGCTTCCAATTCCTAACACCGGCATCAGGAGAGGCTGATAGGTTTTGGCATCGTCTATATCCTGGAGAAACGTTTGATACCAGCCATTAGCCGCCCGGATGCTCTCGGCGTCATTATACCAGGAAGCATACACCGCTCTTTCCAGAGAACTCATCTTGCTATCGTCAATCATGACATAGTGAAAAAGCCAGTCCAGCAAGTAATGAAAGCGTCCGGCCAGTATCTTTTCCGGCAATTCTTTTACCTGATTGAATCCCATCCACCAAGCGTAGGGTCTATCGGCATCCATTTTTTCGGTGAACGTACCCGCGGGGGGGATCAGACTCATCTGCATCATGCCTTCGCTGGGGTGCGAGCCATCCAGGACAATCAGTTTCTGGGTCAACTGGGGATAGTTAAAGGCAAAGCTCATGGCGACCATCCCGCCAATGTCTTGGCCCATGATATGCACCTTTGTCAGGCTCAGCTGTTGCAACAAGGCGACAAGATCGGCGGCCATTGTTTTCTTGTCATAGCCGGATTGCGGTTTTTCCGAGCTCCCCATCCCTCGTATGTCCACGATAAGGACTCGGTAGTGTTTGGCGAGTTCCAGCGCAATTGGCCGATACGAATACCAGGTTTGCGGCCAGCCGGGCAAACAAAGTAAAGGCAGGCCGGTGCCGCCTTCGACATAATGCAGCCGCACCCCGTTCACGGTTGCATACTGATTGGTGAAGCCCGGAAAATGGCTAATTAAGTCCTCATCCGAATAGGAGTGCTGAGGCTCCCCTGGGTTTTCATTGTGTTGAGTCATCGCTTCTTTTTTTGGTGGCTCAAAACTACAAGGGGGTTAGCCTGACGAAACTACCAAAAGGTAGAGAATGCCAATTAGCGGATTTTTTTCCGGATCCGGCTCAAGGCGTTGGGGGTGATACCCAGGATAGCGGCTACCTGCTTGACGGGCGCCTTGCGGATGAGTTCAGAATCCTTCAGAAAGGTCAGATACCGTTCCTCGGCCGATAAGGTCTGGAAATTCATGAGCTGATCGATCATGCGTATGGTGGTGGCCTCCCATATTTTCCGGCCAAACTCTTCCCAGGCCGCTACCTGGTCATACAAAAAATCCATGTCTTTTTTATCGATCACGATCAGTTTCGTTTCTTCGATGGTTTCAAGGTTAAACCGGGATGGCTTTTGGGGGTGAAGGCTCGAAATTTCCGTAAAGAACTCATTTTCAAACATCACCCAGGTGGTATTTTCCTGGTCGTGGGCTTCGTAGAAAAAACGGACGCCCCCTGATACAATGAAAAAGTACTGACTGGCAATTTGTCCCTTTCTTAAGATCAGTTTGTTTTTGGCAAGTTGTCTTTCCCGGCATCGGGAAAGCACCCGCTGTAAATCCAGATCATCGATCCCGATAATTCCTTTGATAAATCGGACAAATTCTTCCATAACCATGCTTATTGATGAGTCGAGATCAAAAGTAAAGGTTTACGCGTTGAAGCAGCCGACGCCCTAATTCGCTGACTCACTTTGCTTCGAGAATGAATCCTGATTTTTAATGCCAATAAAGCTCGCTGAGTTTTTAAAACTATTGAGAGTGAACCGATTAGGCTACGGCCAGAGCCTTCAGGCAGGTTATTACTTTTCTTGCATGTTCCCTGCCCATGCTTTTTATTTCGTTTTCGGTGCCCCCTGAAGATCCGTAAAGACAGATTGGGTCAGTATAGTTCATCTGGGCATAGTAGGCTGTTTGTTCAATATTCTTACAAAACTCGTAGATGCGACGGTGGTGCTTTCCGGTAATCAGGTACTGTTCTTCACCCGCCCCTACCGTGAAGCTTGGGACAAAATTTTTGCCTTTGAGCTTATCGCCCTGGGAGCCATAGGCAAATTGATACGCGAATACTTCGTCAAACCATAATTTCAGCAGCGCAGGTACATTCAGCCAGTAAAATGGACATTGGAAAACAACCGTTTCGTGACGCAGCAACGCTTCCTGCTCTGCCTTAACGTCAATTTTGTAATCAGGATACAAACGGTGCAGGTTTCTTATCTCCAAGTCCAAACTGCTGTTCTGCAATTCCTCGATAATAGCCTTATTGGCCAATGATTTGTCAAAATTCGGGTGCGCTAAGATGATTAATGCCATACTCTAATTAGTTGAGTTGCAAAACTATTTAGAGTACTTTGCGCCCGCAATAACTATCAGAATGGATAGGATCAAAAAAGTAGCCGATGAATTACGTAAAACTTGACGGTAAACTATACCCCTGCCCGGTAAGCCTGGCGATGGACTTGGTTGGCGGCAAATGGAAAGCCGTTATACTCTATTATCTCAAAGACGGGGAAAAAAGATACAATGAACTTCGAAAAGCGATGCTGACGGTAACGGAAATGACCCTGAGTTTACAGCTAAAACAGCTGGAAAAGGATGGCCTTATAACACGGCACGTTTACGGAGAAAAACCACCTGTCAAGGTTGTATACGGCTTAACCGACTTTGGAAAAACGATCGTTCCTGTTTTAGAAGCAATTAATGCGTGGGGAAAACAAGTTACGACCGAGAAGGGTGAGTTTGTCGAGGGCCCTTTATAGATCCCAGGGATGTATTCGCCCAAATCGTGTTCCGAGCCGGATTACGCTAGTTCATCGTTTAGACGCGTTGATCGGGTTAGGAAAGGTTAGCACAACCCGTGTGTACGGCAATAAGTGCCAATTCTGCTAATCAGGCAGGACACTACTTATTTCTCGGGGGTATCTAAATAAAGCACCAGGTCAGTTTCCTGAGTAAAAGAACCAATGGGCTTTAATCCGTTTTCTTCTTTCTCAACCAATTCGTAGCTACCCCGTTCCGGAATACCAACCCTGATTCTAAACTCCGCATGGCTTGTCATCCAGCAGCGTGGCGCCAGCGCTGGAGATCAGATTCGTCGAAGCGAAGCCTATCAGGCTTCGCTTCGACGTGAACCTATCGCGCCACCTAGTACCAAATTACAAATCGTTGGCTATTTGTGGGACTTTTCATCATCCACTTGTCCGTAACCCAGGCTACTAAGTTGTCCATAAAGTACGCTTCTCAACCTGTTGTTTGATTAACCGCTATGGTAGTCGATCTACAAAAAATTGGGACTTTCGCCAGACCCTTCGTTGCGTTCCAATGGACCGTCCCTTTATGAGCCTCTCAGCCGGGGCTACAGATGCCCGAAAGTCAGATTTTACTTACTCAAAGCACGATTTGGTTTAGACGGCTCATTTTTGGTTTAGGAGCTTTGCAACCACACAAAACCGACAACTATGATCCTGATCACGGGAGCAACCGGAAAGCTGGGAAGCCAGGTCATTAACACGTTGCTCAACAAAGGAGTACCGGCAAACCAGATTGCGGCTTTCGTTCGCGACGAAAGCAAAGCTGGCGACTTAAAACAAAAAACCATCGTTCTTCGCCGGGGCGACTACGACGATAAGCAATCGTTGGCCGATGCCATGAAAGGCATTGATAAAGTGCTGCTGGTGTCCGGCCTGGACGTCAATAAAGTCGTTCAACAGCATCAGAACGTAGTGGATGCGGCCCGGAAAGCAGGAGTGAACTGCTTCGCTTACACCAGTAACTGCCTGCGGGACAGAGGTACGCTGCTTAATCCCGTCATGATGACCCATCTGCAAACAGAAGACTATCTTATGGCCAGCGGGTTGAATTACCTCATCTTCCGCAATGCGCTTTATATGGATTCAATGGCGCTGTTTATGATCGGAGGTAAACAGGTTCTGGAAACGGGTATCGAACTACCAACGGGTGCGGGACGGGTAGCGTACGCCCTGAGAAACGACCAGGCCGAAGCGATTGGTAACGTGTTGGCGGGGGCGGATTGTCGTAGTCGAATCTATACCTTCACCGGCACTCAGGCGTATTCATTTGACGAGGTCGCCCAGGCGCTGAGCGCGCTAACGGGTAAGCCCATCACCTACAACCCCGTTGATAGGGATACCTACGAGGCTAACGCCCGCCAGCGGGGAGTACCCGCCCATGCAGTAGCGATGATGGCTTCGTTTATGACCGACATTAAAAACGGCCAGGCCAGCACCGTCCGTAGGGACTTGGCCGATGTGCTGGGCCGTGAACCGGTTAACCTGAAAGCGGGTTTGAAACAATTATTTAACTTGTAGCCCTGGACTCTTTTTATCTGATGGCCACGCATCCACCGGTTCATATCAGGACCATTTCGGAGTATCACCGTATGTTGGGTTTAGCCAAGCCCGAGCATCCTCTGGTCAGTTTGAGCCGGTTTGAGGACATTCAGCCTAATCCAGCGCTTGTTGCTCAGGCCGTTATCCATAATTTTTACAGCATTGCGCTTAAAAAGACCTTTCATGCCAAGCTCAAATACGGGCAGCAGGAGGTTGATTTTGACGAAGGCGTACTGCTGTTCATGGCGCCCAGGCAGGTGTTTGCGATCGAAGGACCTCAGGAGCCCGCCCAGCGGCATCAGGGCTGGCTCTTACTGGTTCATCCCGACCTGTTATGGCATACGGCTTTGGCGAAGAAAATCCGGCATTACGAGTTTTTCGACTACAAGGCCAACGAAGCCCTGCACGTTTCCGGGAGCGAGGAAAAAATTCTTGTCGACATTCTGCAGCGCATTGAAGGCGAATACAAGGCTCGGGTGGATGCTTTCAGTCAGGATGTTATTATCGCTCAACTGGAGCTACTGCTGACCTACGCCCAGCGTTTTTACCAGCGCCAGTTTATTACCCGTAAAGCCAGCAGCCACGGCATAGTCGACCGAATGGAAGAGGTGCTGAACGCGTACTTTAAAGACGAAAACCGGCAATTAAAGGGGATGCCAACCGTAACGGACCTGGCGGATGCCCTGGGAATCTCCCCCAATTATTTGAGTCGCCTGCTGAAAACCCTAACCGGACAGAGTACCAAGCAGTTTATCATGGCCAAAGTAGTCGACCTGGCTAAGGAGAAACTATCAACCACCGATTTGACAATGGCCGAGATCGCCTATGAACTGGGGTTTGACCATCCCCAGTCATTCAATAAGTTGTTCAAGGCGAGAACCAACCGAACACCCCTGGAATTCAGGCAATCCTTTGGTTGATCTTCAGGTTTCCATTGCGTGTATTTGTCGTCTTGCAATACGTACCTGCATGCAACACCGGGCCTGACTCACCGAGGGGCCCATTAGTGAGATGCATGATTAATTTGATAATTTAAAGTGTAGGCAGCCTATCGACGAACCAACAAGCCCGGCTCAGGGAATGGCAAAGATTCCCACTTTTTAGACAATAGGCGATTTGTTTAACCTCTACGGGTTAGGCCAGCCGCTCCATCCCCAGATCATTGTGTATGCGCCTGATCTTAGCGGTCGACACCGGTGGTAATGGTATCAGCAACCATTGCGTGCGCGAAACCCAGTTTTTTGCTAATCTTGAAAGTGACTAAATCCGCAGCTGGTCCAGCCGGTTCCGCAACAGTATCTGGCCTCCTACCTGAAAATCACACCGCAATCGTTGGGCCGTTTGAAGCCACCGGCGCTGTCCCGCCAGCGATTACTTTGGCGAATGCCCATACGTCAGCGCAGTAGGCGCCATGCCGAACTTTTTCTTGAAGGAATGCGAGAAGTGTGAAATACTTTCAAAGCCCAGCTCGAGGTAAATCGCCGAGGGTTTCTGCTGTTTGGTTTCGATGAGGTATCGGGCTTCACTCAGCCGTTTGTCCTGCAGCCAGTGACGGGGCGGAGCCCCGAAGGTTTTTCCAAAATCGCGTTTGAAAGCCGCCAGGCTGCGGCCGGTAAGCTGCGCGAATTTTTCGATGGGAACATTGAAACGAAAGTTACTGAGCATGAACCGCTCCAGGTCGATCTTGCAAGGCGTTGCAAAGTCGAATAGCAGGCTGCGAAGCTGGGGCAGGGCCAGCAGGAGCAGTTTGACGCCCTCTTTTAGTTTCAGAATACCCAGCTCGTCGGTCAGGCTCGCTCCCGAGCTGCGGGCGTAGGGAACAATCGATTGAAAATAGCCCTTCAAAAATTCATTGGTGGGAATTAGGAGGTTGGGCAGCCCAACATAGCCCCGGTTGGCTTCGAGCTTTTCTTCCAGCGCAATCCTGCGCAAAAGATCCTCCTGCAGCGATATAACGATGGTTTCATAGATACCTCCGGGTGACGGGGTTTTGGTGAGCGTACCCAGCTGATTCTTGCCGATCAGCAGCACCTCTCCCCCACCCATTGAAATGGTTTGCCCGGAGGTTTCCAGGAGTAACTGGCCTGAAACCTGCAGGATCAGGGTATGGTGGTTCCATACACATACTTTCTCCTTCCGCTCCGCAGAGTGGTACGAATAAAAGAGGACACCAGGCAGAATTTCGGCTGGACTTTCCATTTAGCGTTCCAAATAAGTGCCGCCACGTATAGCCCCGGCGGCAAAAGTAGCGTTTAAGGTGTTCATCTCTTCCGGGGTGAATTCAATGTCCATCGCTGCTATATTCTCGGGCAGGCGCGACCGACGACTCATGCTCACTAACGGCATAATCTGATCGCCCTGTTCCTTTACCCAGGCGATCGCCAGCTGGGTGGGCGTACAGCCTTTGCTGCCGGCTAATTGTTTTAAGACGTCGACTTTCTCCAGATTGTAGAGTAAGTTTTCCCCCTGAAACCGGTCGAAATGGGTACGGTAATCGGTTGGGGCCAGCGGGGCTTTCAACTCACCGGTCAACAAGCCTTCCGCCGTATTGGCGAAGGCCACTACGGCAATGCCTAATTCCTGGGCGGCAGGCAGCAGGTCGCTTTCGATCTGACGGTCGGCCAGCGAATAGCTGATTTCCAGCGCACTGATGGGATGAATGCGGTTGGCCTGACGAAGTTGGTCCGCCGTAATTTCCGAGACGCCAATGGTACGTACTTTTCCTTCTTTGATCAGATCGGCGATCGTTCCAATAATGTCTTCCAGCGGTACGCTGTTATCGATCCGGCTAGGCTGGTAGAGGTCAATGGTGTCAATACCCAGACGGGTAAGGGAGTAGTTGACAAAGTTCTTGATGGCGATGGGGCGCAGGTCCATTCCCAGCCACTGACCATTGTGAAAGATGGCTCCGAATTTGACGCTGATGAAGGCATCATCGCGCCTTCCGTTGATGGCTTTGCCGATCAGCAGTTCGTTATGACCGGCCCCGTAAAAGTCGCCGGTGTTCAAAAAGTTAATACCCTGATCCAGGGCTTCCTGGATGGTGGCGATACTTTCGGTCGGGTCAGGCGTAGGCCCGCCCCAGATCGAAGACATTCGCATACAGCCTAAACCAAGTTTGGAAACGAAGGGTCCGTTTTGACCCAGTTGAATTGTTGCGATGGTTTTCATGCTGCAAAGATCAGGCTTTACAAGGCGCGCCTGTTTCCTGTACGGCTCAGATAATTTGCCTCTACGGCTCATCGAAGCCGCTGTTAAACGGATTCGGCTACCGGGCTAAGGCCAGGAGAACCAGAAGTTGCCCAGCGCCGGGTCGCCCGAAAAACTAAAGCTAGACAGTACGAGTAGCCCGGCCCGAACTACGGACGCATACTCTGCCGGATGCGTTCCCGGTGCTGCTCTCCCCAGACACTCAGCTCATGGAGCACGTTTTTCAGCGTAAGGCTGTAGTCGGTTGCTTCGTACAGGATCGTAACCGGTGTGGTTGGATAGACGTGGCGTTTGATAAACTCGTTTTCCTCCAGGTCTTTCAGCTCTTTGGCCAGGATCTTGGGGGATATCCCCACGACTGCACTCTGTATTTCGCTGAAGCGTTTTGAGGACTGCACCAGGCTGAGGATCAGGGGTAGTTTCCATTTTCCGTTCAGCACGTACAAGGCGTCCAGAATGCTGGTCAGCGAATTGGCGCATTCCACTTGGTTAGGCAGGGTGTCCTGAGATAGTACTAGCATGCCGTAAAGATAGGCACTTTCCTAAACGAAACCGCTTTCCTTTGGGTAACTGCTTTCCTTTTGAAAATACTTGCCTTTAGCTTTGCCCCTGCATCATCGCCGGAGCGACCGCTTTTTTCTACCCGTTGTTGGGCCTTTAACCACTCCCTGAACAGCAGAAAAGCCATCGCCCAGACTGATCATTCACCCGTCAAATCCAAACGAATTACTACTTATGAAACGCATCCTTCATCTAATCTCCAGCATCCAGAGCGACGAATCCTACAGCATTAAATTGGGAAAGGCTATTGTGGAAAAAGTCATCGAAAAATATCCAGGCAGCACCGTTGAGGAAGTTAACCTGGCCGAAATGGCTATTCCCCATTTAAACCCGGCCATTTTACGCTCGTTTTTCACCCCCGGTGATCAACTAACGACCGACGATAAAGAATCCATTCGCTTTTCAAACGAGGCCGTTGAGCAGCTGATGGCGGCAGATATTATTGTTGTCGGTGCTCCCCTCTACAATTTCACCATTCCTTCGTCGCTCAAAGCCTGGATTGACCACGTAACGCGGGCGGGGGTAACCTTCGGATACGGTGAAAACGGTCCCGTCGGCCTGGTCACCGGCAAGAAGGTATACGTAGCGATGTCTTCGGGAGGGATCTACTCGGAAGGCCCCTCAAAAGCCAACGACTTTGTAGCCCCATACCTTAAGGCGTTTCTGGGTTTTCTGGGGATGACCGATTTAACGGTCTTCCGCGCCGAAGGGCTCAAGGTACCCGGCGTTAAAGAGCATGCACTGGGCAAGGGCATTGACAGCATACACATCGAATGATCGGGGTGACAACCGGTTGTTTAGTTTATTCTCATCATTAACAAAACAGTACACATGATTTTAGTTACAGGAGCCGCCGGTCATTATGGCACCAACGTGATTGACCATTTGCTCAACAAAGGTGTTGAACCGGCTCTTATTGCCGGGCTGGTTCGGGACACAGCCAGGGCGAAACACCTGAGCGCCAAAGGGATCGTGTTGCGGGTTGGCGACTACACCGACCCCGACTCACTAGTCCGTGCGTTTCAGGGAGTTGATCATTTAGTACTGGTGTCGAGTAATGATCGGGGCGGCATCGAAAACCGAACCGCTCACCACCTCAATGTTATCAGGGCGGCCCAGGAAGCGAAGGTGAACCATATTGTCTACACCTCTTTTGTGAGAAAACCGGGATTTGCCGATTCGGCCATTGCCGCTTTCCAGGATTCGCATGTTAAAAGCGAACAGGCGATCAAAGACAGTGGCCTTAACTACACCATCCTTCAGAACGGCATTTATCTGGAGATGATTCCCGCGTTTACCGGCGAAAAAGTAGCGGAGACGGGCGCAATCCTGTTGCCCGCGCAGGCAGGTAAGGCCAGCTGGGTACTCCGCGAAGAATTAGCCGAAGCCACTGCTCAACTACTGACGACGCCGGGTCACGAAAATAAGATCTATCCGTTGACCAACACCCAAGCGGTTTCTTATGGGGCTATTGCCCAGGCCATGTCCGACACACTGGGTAAAACGATACGCTATGATTCGCCCGAGGTTGACGTATTTCAAGCCACGTTGAAGCAGGTTGCCGTGCCTGATGCCTATATAGACGCCTTAACGATGTGGTCGGTGGCCCAGGCACAAGGTGCTTTGGACGTAGTGGACCCCACGTTAGCTGCTTTGTTAGGGCGCCAGCCGACTACGGTCAATGCGTTTATCGATCAGGTTTACGGAAGTAAAGTCTAGACCCTTTATCAGCTAAGGCGGGGTAGCTGTCCGGCCGACGATGGTGTGCCGCAGCCGGACAGTTACCCCGCCTTAGCTTCGCCACCGTTGACTTGCCGGTAACCAAATAAGGCTGAAAGCCTGAAGTCCGGAGTGGTCAGCTAACCCATCATCTCGCAGCCCTTCGACTTTGGCAGCGGAATGATGGGTTTGGTGGCGCCGGGTCAGCTCATCAGCCTGGCCCTTAACACCGACCAATCGCTGCACCGAACCGGCTGGCTCTTGCTGGTTTATTCAGATTTTCTGTGGCGCCCCTGGCTAAAAAAATAATCCGGTATGAGTTCTTTAACTACGGGTCCATGAAGCGCTGTTTGCCTCCGGCCGAGAAAGAGCGGTTTTGAATCAGGTCATTTTGGCCATTCAGCAGGAGGCAGGCCGTTGACGCCTTTAGCCAAGCGTAGAACGACATTCCGGCGAACCTTCAAAGATCCATTAGCGCATGTAAGGCGAAAAACGCTTATTGTTACTCGAGTATATCCTAAGGTAGTGAGAGATACGCTGAAACCTTTGCGTCCGCTCCCGGTCTACCAACCCTCGTAAACATTCATCTTCCTCCTGTTGAAGATACATCGCCGGAAGTGATTCCACCCGAGTATCCTGAATTTGTTGCCAATCAAGGATAGCTCCTGACTTACAATCGCATTTTTGATCCTGTAACAGAGCAGCTAAAAGGCTTATCAGGCTGGAGTCATATTTTGGCGCACCACTGTCTTACGTGTTGGTTTGAGTTTTTCAGCCCCTCTAACCAATGAGGCATGGCTTCATGGGATGGGTACTTTTAAGCGCATCGCAACAAATTGGACCATGCCCCCTCCATGCCCCTATACGGAAGTATCTGCTAGCCGTCAAATCAGTGCTTTGGTTCAAGGGCTGGGTTGTCCAGGGGCGGACAGTGGCAGGCCGGAATCGGACAGTCAACGGCAAGAAAAGACCGCTTTAAGGCTAAATAAGCGCTTTTTTTTACACTGGCACAACAGTTGACGAAGAGTTAGCGTACCCTTGATAAACTAAGCCATGAAACGATGTATCGGCCTGCTCATCCTACACCTTTGGACCGGATGTATCCCGGGCTGGACTCAGGCAGGTTGGTTGCCAAATCAGCTCACGGTTGGTCAGATGCACCGCGATATTGCCATTCTGGAAGCTAGTTTGACGGCCTTACATCCGGGCTTGTACCGTTACAATACACCCCAACAAATTCAACAGCACTTCCGTCGCCTTCGTCAGCAGGCCAGTCAGCCCCTACCCCTCGCCGTCTTTTATCGGTACCTGGCTCAATTCACCACTAAGCTGCATTGTGGGCACACCTACCCCAACCCCTTTAATCTTAATCAAGACCTGAGAAGTCAGCTATTTTCCGATCAATTGCTACCGGTTTACTTCCGGATCTGCGGTGATCAGTGGCTCGTCACTCATAATCTCTCCGAGGATCAGACCCTTCAACCCGGTGATCGTATTCTGGCCATCAATCAGATTCCGGTAGGTCAGATCAGCGATAGCCTGCTGACGGTGAGCCGCTCGGACGGGCTTCACAGTGAAGCTAAAAAAATCGATAACCTGCAGCTGACGCCTGCCTCGGGGGCCACGTACGCTTTGTTTGATCAGTACTTTACCCTATTCTTTCCCACCCCACAAACCGATTTTACCCTGATGCTCCAAACAGCCCAGTCCCCGCCCAGACGGGTAAAGGTAGCGGCCTTACCCAAGGCGGAGCGGCAGCGTCGATTCAACGAACGATTTGGCCCATTACCCCAAAAACAAGCCACTTGGCAATATAAACCGATTGATGACCAAACGGCCTATCTCAAGATTGGGGATCTGGCCATCTGGGGTTGGTCATTCGATGCCCGTCGGTATTTGGATAGTGTGTTTACCGACATCCAACAGCGCCATTACGCCCGTTTGGTGGTTGATATTCGGGGTTGTGAAGGCGGGGATGATGATACGCGAAATGAGCTCTTAAGTTATCTGATGAAGCAGCCCTTTGGTTGCACTAATCCGACTCGGGAGCTGTATCGATTCCTGACGGTGCCGGACACGCTGTTACCTTATCTGCAAACCTGGGATCCCCGCTTCAAGCAACCCAAATCGCTTGTTGAGTATGAGTTGACCCAGTCAGGTTTGTATGAAAAGCGCTCGAAGCAGTCCGGAGTCTGTCAGCCAATTGGCTTAAAGGCTAACCGCTTTACGGGCAAGGTTTGTCTGCTGATTGACGGGGCCAACAGTTCGACCACCTTTACGCTGGCGGATTGGTTCCAGCAGGCTAACGTGGGCCGGTTAGTAGGCTCCCCAACGGGCGGCACCAAACAGGGTTTGAACGGGGGGCAGTTTTTCTTTTTACACTTACCCGCCAGCGGGCTGGAAGTGGATATTCCGTTGGTGTATCAAGCTCCAACCCAACCGCAGGCAGATCAGAGCGTTCACCCGGACCGCCTGGTTGGTTGCCAGCCAGCGCATCTGATCGATCATACGGATCCCGTTCTGCAGGCGGCCCTGCGCGAGTTTTCAACCATGAACTAATCATCGTCGAGCTTGACGAACGCCATGAGGAACTGGGCGACCGCCTATTCCTGCTGTCGTTTACGAAAGCAATGTCATAGACAGTGAAGGTGCCCCAAACCAGTATGTTGGATTAGTGTACGGGCTAAATCGTTTAGACGGCTCACTTCCAGACGAAAGAGCCATCCTGTATTTGCTTCCTGAATGGGACGTGTACCGGGAAAGATAAGGTACACATTTTGTACGTTTCTCGTGCCCAGTTTATAAGTTGCACTAAGCGAATGGACGCACTCCGAATCGATTTCGATTCAGCGTGGGCAATCGCTTAACACTTTAAGCGCCTTCAAGCAGAGCATGAGCAATACGGTTGACCAAGTGCAGCAAGCCATCCAGACCCTTAATCCACGGATCACGCCCGAAGAGTGGGCGTACTTTCAGCAAGGGTTGACCGAACGGATTCTGGCCCCGAGAAGCTTCTTCATTGAAGCAGGCAAGCCCAATCCATTCATCGGTTACCTCACCAGAGGGCTCATTCGAGGCTACTACCTTAACCAGGCGGGGGAGGAGATCACCACTACTTTTGTCCCGGAAAATAGTTGGGTCACCGACTATCCCTCCTTATTGATGGGCAAGCCTAGCCGCTATTATTTTCAATGTCTGGAGCCGACTACCCTTATGACGGTTTCCTACCACCACATTCAGCAGGGCTATGACCAGTTTATTGGCTTCGAGCGTAACGGGCGACTGATTGCCGAAGCCATTCTGCAACAACAGCAGCGTCGCATTGAAAGCTTCCAGTTCAATTCAGCCGAGCAACGCTATCTGGACTTTGTTCAGGAGAACCCAGCTCTGTTCCATCGGATTTCGTTGACTCACCTCTCCTCGTTTCTGGGCATCGAGCGACCTTCGCTGAGCCGCATTCGCAAAAAAATTATGGGCCTGTGATGCTTTGTAACCTAGGTTACAGGTGGGAGGGCTGTGGCAGGATACCTTTGTATATCACTTAAACAACGTTTAGTCATGTACAGCTACATTGTGAAACAACTGGTAAAAAAATCATTTGGTCTGGTTAACGAGCGACGTTTTGACGAGTTGGTAAAAGATATGGCGCTCAACGTACGGCATAGCTTTGCCGGCGACCATGCGCTGGGGGGTGTTCGCAACGATCAGGCTGCCGTACGCGCCTGGTTAGGCCGCCTGGCACGTTTGACGCCCAACCTATACATTACGGTGAATCAGATCAATGTTCAGGGCTGGCCCCACAACACCCTGGTGATCGTTCGCTGGACCGCAACGGCTACGCTGCTCAATGGCGATCCTTATGTCAACAAAGGAGTCCACTTCATTACCTTGAAATGGGGAAAGGTCATGGAGTTAGACGTATACGAAGACACCCTGGTGGTCTACCGAGGATTAGAGAAGCAATATGCCGCCGGTATCAAAGAAGCGCATGCTCCTCAGATCATCAGCTAGTCCGCCCTTAGTTTGTCCACCCATTACATCCCTGCTTGACCGTTACTGCGCTCTCAGAACGGATGGGCGGTAGGGCGCTGTTGACCCTACCGACGATTGCTTAGGCTAGTTCCCGCTGGCCGCGTGCTGGTGAGTGCGTCCTGAGTGGGGCATTTGGTAAATCAACTTTTGTTGTACAATTGATGAGCCGCTTCGACCACTTAGAAAGGCATTAGGCTCAATAGAGTTGGGAAGAATTGTATTTCGATTGGTATCGTTTGATAGAAGGGTAAAACAAAGCTCAGCGGATGGTAATCGCTACGCGACGGTTTTTGCTTCGTTCGCTTTCGGTCATGTTGTCGCCAATGGGCTGTTTGCCGCCAAACCCTTCGGTGGTGATTCGTTCATGCGCGATCCCCCGCCGGGTCAGGTACGTAGCCACCACTTTCGCCCGATGCTCGGATAACGCCAGATTCAGCCGGGCATCACCGACATTGTCTGTGTGACCGGCAATATGGATGTGGCAATCTGAATTGGCTTTCAGGGCTTGAACCAGTCTGTTCAACTCATTCGATGCCTCGGGCAGCAATACATAGCTACTTTGTTCAAACTGCACAGTACGTAAAATTAAGGTTACTCCGGACGCGATCCCTGGTGATGGTTCGGCATCCGGTCGACGAATGGGTGGGGACACGGCTAGTGACGTATCAGCAGGCGTTCTAGTTTTCGGGGCTACTGGCGTGGGGACCGGTTTCGGTTTAACGGTGTTTCGTTTTTTGGGTAGGGCTGGTTTAGGCAACGTTGAAACAACGGCTGATTGCCGGGTACTGGGTGGATTTACCCGTTTAGGAGCCACTGTAACGGGCGGAGTTTTCTGAAAAAAATACTGCGCTGTTATAGGCTCTCCAGTCTCGGCGAACGGATTTGAGGCAGATTTGGTCGTTGGCGGTGACTTCCAGTAGAGGTCAATTTCGCCCCACTCGATGGCGTTAAAATAATCGACCCGGAGATCGTAATACTGTCCGGCTTCCAGCCTGATCTTGCCGCTATAATGTTTATACGAGTTCAGTTGCCAGGAATCCAGCACCAGCTTGTTGCCGACCCACACCCGAATGCCGTCATTCACTCTGGCAAAAAACAGATACTCCCCCGTAGCGGGAGCCAGCAGTTTACCCGTCCAGCGTATCGAATAATACGAGCGGGAAAGACCCTTGCCCGGACTACGTCTGTCCCAGTTAAAACTAATGGCCGGATCGATTCGGGAGAAAGCTTTTTGCTCAAAATTCGTTCCGACATAGTAATCCCCTCTCAGACCAGACTGAGCCCAGGCCTGTTGCGCCAGCAGGCAAAGCAGCAGATACCCATGAATAGCGACTGACTTTCGCAACGCGTAAATAAGTAGCGTGAAACTTTACAATAAATTTATATAAGAAAATTATATATACAAATAATAGTAATAAAATCGTTGGCGAAACCTGGAGCGTTTTTTTGGCTAAATGCTCTAGGGCATAAGTAGGACCGGAACGAGACGAAAAAAGGCTGCGGGAATGGATAGCGTCAGAGGGCGCAACTAAAACGGGTAGTTCATGAGCTGGCTAAGAAAGGAAAATCCCGACTTCGCATCAGCAATTAGCCATGCAGCCTATTCCATCGATCGCTCGCAGTAAGAAGTGGATTAGAAGGTTAGTTTATAAAGCCAATAGCGTTTCCCGTACATGGGGGTTAACTCGTTCGCTTGTTTAAAGCCTAGTGCTTCATACATCCGGCGGGCGGCATTCATGAACTCACTGGTGTGTAGAGCTACGCCTATTTCGTTGGTGGCCTGAGCATGCTGGACACAAAGTTGGGTCAGTTTTTTGCCAATGCCCAGGCCTCGATACGTGGGATCGACGCCTAGCAGACGGATATAACTCCAATCGGCGGGGAAAATAGTAGTTGGGTTGCCCTTGGGCACCAGGAAGATGACCCCGGCTAACTGGTTATCTTTCTCACAAACAAAGGCTGCGGCTTTTCCCAGTAATTCAACGTAGAAGCGCTCATTGGCCAGATTGGTTTCCATCCTGGCCCAATCAGCCGGTGCCAGAACCGCTTGATAATCCCGATAGGCCCGCACCGTTAGCCGAACGATGTCAGGCGTGTCAGAAGCGTTTGCCCGACGGTAGTGCAAGTCATGGTTGACCATTCTGTGTTGGCTATATAATGGCTACTGGCTAGCCAAAGTATAAAAGTTCGGGCTAAAAACACGTCTCAAAAACTTTTTAGAAAGAATTAAGAGGGTTCGTGGGTTTGCGTCCCTGATGAAGCGATTTTGGAGACGTTGAGCACTGGTTTGAAAAAGCAGCGGTGCCTAACTTTTATCTGGACTTACGCGCCTTATCCCCCGAATCGAATGCGGGGGAATGGTTAACTCAGAAAAAGGGGATGCGCAACATCGGCTCGGTTGCCTCTGATAAAGCCGCTTATCAATTTAGGCCCAATCACCGCTTACCCGCACTTTACGACCTGGTGCTTTACCTCAATGAGACATCGGCGTCCCGTTGCTATCTAGCCCGCTGAAATCGGTATGGTCTAGAGAGTTAAGGCCGCTGGTGAACCCGAAGTGGGTGCCTTTCCGCTATAGGGTCCGCTTTTGCCATCCCTTTGATCTCCTCGCAAACCCCTCATACCTAAAACAAGCGAGTCTGGCTGTTTTAACAGGGCTATTGTGTCCCACCGCCAAAGTACTCAACTGCTGACCATTAAAGCTTACGTTTCATCCCCTCATGCGAGGCTACAAAACCCAATGATTTGTAAAACTTAATCGCTTCAGGCCGTTGTTTGTCGGTCGTGAGCTGGATCATGTAACAGCCTTTTTCCCTGGCTCGCTCGCTGGCGTACTGGAACATGCTCCGGCCTATTCCCTGGCCACGATGGGAGGAGGCCACTCGGACCGCTTCAATCTGTGCTCTCAAACCGCCCTGATGGGTTAGATATTGGATGAAGGTGAGATGATAAGTTCCAACCACTTCGCCGCTTAACTCGACAACGGTTAACTCCTGATTGGCATCGGCCCTGATGATCGCAAAAGCTTTGTAGTAAGACTCGCCTAGAACCGATTCGGACTTTTCTCGTAATGCCCCCAAGGGGTCATCCAGTAACATGGCCACAATTTTAGGCAGGTCGGCTTTCGTTGCTAGTCGGTAAGTAAGATGGTCCTTCATAAGCCTGCTTGTGGAAATTGAGCTGGTTTGTTCTTTTATAAGTTAATGTAGTCACTTTATCCATGACAACCGCATTAATGCTTTACGCCACTTGCTGCTTGGTTTTCGTAACTTATGAATAACGAGCTCGCCAAACGCACCGAAGCGAGACAAGGCAAACCTTATGTATCGACTGCTCAAAAAGGGCTTTTTAGTAAGCCAATCGGTGAGCCGGTAGAAATTGTGTGATTCATCGCCAAGCTGGCGATTCCAACTGATTTTATTTCAATCTGGAAAATTTGCGAAACCGAATGGTTGCGCTTATATTTGCAACCGTTCGGTTTCGCAATGTAAAAGTCAAAAGACATGAGACGAGATATTTTTCAGGCAATAGCCGACCCCACCAGGCGGGCAATCCTCACCCTGATTGCCTGGCAGGCCATGACACCCAACGCACTTGCTGACCACTTCAACACAACCCGGCAATCGGTTTCCAAACACCTTCGCATACTCACTGAATGCCAACTGGTCAAACCCCAACAGCAAGGCCGGGAAATCTACTATTCCCTGGAAGCGGAAAAACTAAAAGAGGTTGATCAGTGGGTGGACCAATTCCGGAAAGTTTGGGAAACTCGATTTAATCAACTTGACGACGTCTTATCAACCCTTAAAAAACAATAAATATGAACGACTTCACCGTTGACAAAACAACCAAAATGGTGACCTTCTCCCGAGAATTTAATGCCGACCTTTCGTTGGTATGGGATGCGTACACGAAGCAGGAGATTCTGGATCAATGGTGGGCCCCTAAACCCTGGACCTCAAAGACAAAATTTATGGATTTTGTAGTGGGTGGCCGACGGTTTTACGCGATGGTAAGCCCGCAAGGCGAAGAGCATTGGTCAGTTCAAACCTACACGTCCATTACGCCCAAAACCAATTTTAAATTGTTGAATGCCTTTGCCGACAAAGATGAAAACCCGGAACTGCCCGGTTCGGAGTGGGATTTAACGTTCAGCGAGCAAAACGGAAAGACAACCGTACGGATTCGTATTTATAATGAATCGCTTGTCCGCTTAGAGCAGATGCTTGCCATGGGCTTCAAAGAAGGAACGGCGATGAACCTGAAAAACCTGGAAGAGTTGCTGGCAACGTTGTCGCAACACAAGTAAAGGCATGAATTGCCGTCAGCATTGGCTGGGCGAGGTGGGATTGCGCGTTTTCTATAGCGTTCAAGTCCCACCATTACCGAGCCTTAAGCTGTTAAAAGTTATATAAACAGTGGGCAAGTGCCGCACTCTTGCAGCGCACCTGCTTTGTCAATGGAGTTGTCGGCTAGTGGTTGGGTTGGGTTTGTCAAGTACCCTATCAGACTAGCAACCGAAAACGTACAATTTCAATAAACCCTTGTTCCACGGCGTGGCTATAGTTGATAGCCTGAGTGGCATAGGTGCTTTGCGCTTTTGACGGTTGCTACTCCGCAGAGGCATCCAGTTAGTGAGTGCAATAGCTACCCCATGCAATTAGGGGGCTAATGCTCTTTTAACCAGCTTATGTAGTCTTTGACCAACTCGTTACTCCGATCAATTGAAGTAATCGTCTCTCCAACGGCGTTCTTTTTAATCTCAACCAAGGAGTGGTTGCAGTTCAGATAAGGCCGTAAGGTCAAGTTTGTTTTTCCTGATTGAAGAAAACGAAAGCGTAGTAAATCATTTTCTTCCACAATGTCCCAATCATCGTCTTTTGTACCATACGCCACAAAAATGGGAATCGTCAGTTTGAGTAAGCTATTGATGGGTGGCTCCGAAAAAGATGACCAGGCGGAATAGGTATCGTAGTAGCGCTTATGGGTGGATGTCGGATCCTGGCATATGTCTTTCCACAACTTATACAACGAATCGATTTCGGCCTGGGCTTTTTCGTCCGTTATCTCCCCCGTCAGTGCCTTGTGCCTTTGTTCCTTGATAAGGTAGTCAAAACGGCCATAGGGATGGCTGGAGTAACCTATTAAGTGAGTAATGGATCGATTGACCAAAGCAAGCTTAGCTGCTACATTATAGCCTTCCGAACCACCAACAATAACAATTTTTCGTTTATCAACCCAGGGCTGTCGAACCAGAAAATCGATCACTTTACTGGAGGTACGAACATAATAGTCTAAATGATTATTGATCAGGTATTTCTCGGGGGCAAAGCGTCTACTAATCACCTGCTCGAAAAAGGAATTCACCCTGGCCGAATCCACGATGAGCGGGACACCCGGCTTGGCAATAACAACCAGGTGATAGTCCTGCAAATAGGCGTCAAAATCGCCCGGCAGTGCGTTAATCGAAACCCCTTGCGCGTAACGAGTAAAAAGCGGGATTGGCAATGAGCCCTGCCGGTAAAGGATCAGTGGCTTTTTAATTTTTGCCTCCCCGGGTTTAGCAATGACAAAAAAACGAATCGTATCATTGCCCCTCTTTAGTTCAAACGGTTGATACAACCGCTGTTTTTTGATTTCGTTTATTTCCTGGCGAGTTTGTCCCACACCAGTAAGGCTAAGAATTAAACAGCAGAATAGGTGAAAGGCTTTCATGGGTCTCTTTTAGCACAAACATAGGCGTCTGGGGTTGAAGAGCCCTGTTAAAAAAGCTTAAATTGTTGACAATTAACGGCTTGTTCTTAAGCCGAAACGAGGTGGCTCCCCAAAAACGTTAGGAAAGCCCACTTACTCCTGGATTGTTTCTGTTGTATAGTCAAGAACTAGGTTTCCCGAGCCTCGAAGTACTCGGGAAACCAGAGCCCAATACCGGATTTCAACGAACGCGCCCGCTTTAGACGAACAGCTGAAACTGGCGATGAACGCAGAATCGTCCTTAGTGAGTCACCTTTCATCATTATTAAGGTGGATAAATGGGGACTAGCTAGTTGTTTTGTACGATTTTATCGACCTATCCTACAACCAAACCCGAATGCGGTTCCTTTACTACTTGCCGATTCTGCTGTTTCTGATTCGGATTGCTAACGCGCAGACGCTATCCAGTCAGGAACCGACGGGCCGGATTAGCGGCAGCGTCGTTGATTCGGTCACCCGCCAGCCGGTGCCCTTTGCCACCGTAGCGCTTCTGTCAACGACTGGCGGGGTCCTGACCGGCCAAACCACCACCGAAACGGGGGCTTTTGTACTCACTGGCCTAAAGCCCGGCACCTACGGGCTTCGGCTGACGTTTGTTGGCTACCAGCCCCGCACCTTAACGGGCATTTCTCTCACGGATAATGGCTCTGTTCGGCAACTGGGTGTACTGCTTTTCCAGCCCGAAAGCCGTCAGCTTAAAGAGGTTGTTGTGACGGGCCAGAAAGCCCTGATCGAAGAAAAACCGGACCGGCTGGTTTACAATGCGGCCAATGACCTGACCAACAAAGGCGGCACGGCGGTGGATGTATTGCGGAAAGCGCCGATGCTGACGGTGGACGTAACGGGAAATGTCCAGATTCGGGGCAGTTCAAGCATAAAAGTACTTCTCAACGGTCGCCCGTCGGGGCTGCTGGCCCGCAACCTGAGCGAAGCCCTAAAGATGATTCCGGCCAATACTATTCAGTCGGTGGAAGTTATCACCAGTCCGTCGGCCCGCTACGAGGCTGAAGGCTCGGGGGGCGTTATTAACATCATTACCAAAAAACAATTGCGGGGGTCTAACGGAAACCTGGACGTAACGGCGGGAAACTACGTGCAGTCGGTGGGTGGGAGCTACGGTTTTAAACGGGAGAAATTTGGCCTTACCTTTTCGGGCAACACCAATGCCGAACGGGAAAAGAGTGTGATTGAGCTTAGCCGGGTGTCGCTGCTGAACGGACAACCCGCCGGGGAGCTGTTCCAGCGCCGGAGTGCGAATAACATTCACAGCGGCTGGTTTGGGGATCTGAGTACGGAATACGCCTTCGATACGCTGAACCGGGTCAACTTCTCTGTTAGCAGCTGGGGCGGGTCCTGGCCCAACAACAACACGCTTTACAACCGCTTTCAAAACGCGGAAGGGCTTGTGACGCAGGAATATAACCAGAACGTCAGCCAGCAGTCTCCGTTTGGCAATGTAGAGTTTAACCTGGGCTATACCCGCGCTTTTAAACGGCCCAAACAGGAACTAACCGTGCTGGGGCAGTATAGCTATACTTTCGACAATACGCGTTACACCAGCGACCAATACAGTCTGGCGGGTCAACCCATTTACCGGGAAACCAGCACTAACCGGAGCCATAATCCTCAGATGACCTTTCAGCTCGATTATACCCATCCGTTCGCTCAATCGAATCGTCAGTTGGTTGAGTTCGGCGTGAAAGCCATCCGACGGGATGTGGGAAGCACGTACGCGGTTTATAACAGCAACTCGTCGGAGGCCATTGATCAATTGTTCTACAATACGGGACGGTCCAATCGGCTGACGTATGACCAGCAGGTCCTGGCGGCCTACTCCTCCCTGCGGCTGGCGAACCGGCACAACTGGACGCTTCAGTCGGGAATCCGGGTCGAGAATACCCGGATGGAAGGTCACTTTGCCGATTCGATTCCGCCGTTCCGGATTCAGTTTAACAACCTCATTCCCAGTATTATTTTAAGCAAACAACTGGGCGATCGACAGTCGTTCAAAATCAATTACACCCAGCGTATCTCCCGGCCCATGATCTGGGATCTCAATCCTTACATCAACGCCAGTGATCCTAAAAACCTAACCGCGGGGAATCCCCAGTTACGCCCGGAACTGACGCATTTAGCCGAATTGTCCTACAGTCTGACCACGAAAGGCGGGGCGTATTTTAACCTGGCGCTTTACCGTCGCCAAACGAACAATTCGATTGAAGAAGTGCGAACGGTCGATACCTCGGGCGTCGCCTTCACCCTAAAGCAAAACGTTGCCCGCAACCAGCGTACCGGTCTTAATTTCAACGCGGCCTGGCAGGTTACCCCCAACTGGAAAATAAACGGCGGGGGGGAATTCTATTATGCCGCTTTCAACAGTGCCGCCTTGGGGGTGCAAAACTCGGGCTGGCTCTGGCAGGTCAACCTGAATACGGCCTACCAGTTGCCCAAAAGCTATTCGTTGCAGGCGTATGGCTTTTACAGCACGGGCTGGGTGCTACTGCAAGGGAAGAATTCCGCCTGGTACGACTACAGCCTGGCCGTTCGCAAAGAATTCTGGGACAAAAAAGCGAGCCTGATTCTGGGCGTGAACAATCCCTTCACCTATCCATTCCGGCAGCATAACGATTCGCAGTCGCCTACCTTCCGGTCCCATACGGCCAATCAGTATTATACGCGGTCGGTCAAGCTGACGTTTAGCTGGCAGTTCGGGCAGATTCGGGCGGACGGAGAGCGAGCGGGCCGGAAGATAACCAATGACGATGCCAAAGCCAAGTAACTGGTTAAGAGCCTGAAAGGGTAGTGAAATCATGGCGGTAAAGCCCCCCCGGTTGTCACTATCCGTATGGTCCTGATTGGGTCGGCGTGTGATTAACGGGCAGAAGGATGTTTTAAAAAGGAGTGTTCTCACCCAATCTCCCTGATTGTGAAACAAAAGCGGGGCTTTCGTTTCACAATCAGGGAGATTGGACACCTTGTTCCAGTACCGGTCAACTACTAGTGGTAGCCCTTAACCGGGCGGGTGCTTCCATTGCCAACGGGTTAAAAACACCGATCAAGCCGGGTCGATTCCCAAAACTACCCATCACGCCGAGCACAGTGCTACCTAAGCCGCACATTAGCCCCTTATAGCGTTGAATCGGAACAAAGTAGATACTGACCCTGCTTATTTCTTTACCAGTTCCTTGGGCGGCTGGAAATCAGGGTGCCCGGCCTGCCAAAGCCCAAAGGCAAACATATTGGCGAAGTTGCGGAAGGCCACGGTTTTGTCTTCTGTGAAGTGACCATTATCGTAGTTTACCTGCATCAGAACGGGCTTACCCGAGGTACTGGCGTTTTGCAGGGCTGCGGCCAGCTTACCCGGCTGCCAGGCAATCACACGCGGATCATTCCAGCCGCCCACGCACATCACCGCCGGGTAGCGGGTGCCTTCCTTCACGTGGTTGAACGCATCCATTTCGTAAAGTGCCATGCACTCGGTGGAGTCTTTAACGGTGCCGAACTCAGCCGCATTGATGGGACCGTTGGGCGAATTTTCCATGCGCAGGGCGTTGGAACAGCTTACGTTACTGATGGCCGCAGCAAACAGGTCAGGTCGTTCGGTGATGGCCCGGCCAATGAGAATGCCGCCCGCCGAAGTGCCCATACCAACGAGCTTACCGGCGCTGGTGTATCCGTTTTTAATGAGGTATTCGCCACTGGCAATAAAGTCTTTCCAGGTGTTGGGCTTGGTCGTTTTGTAACCCGCCTTGTACCAGGCCTGGCCTTTTTCGGAACCCCCGCGCGGGTGGGTCTCCGCCAGTACTACCCCCCGGTTCAGCAGGGCTAGATTCCGGCGACTGAAGTAAGGGGTTCCCGATATACCGTAAGCGCCGTAACCGTTCATCAGGCACGTCGCACTCCCGTTGCGCTTTAGGCCTTTTTTGTAAATAATCGAGAGCGGCACCATCGTTCCGTCGTGGCTGGGTATCTCGACTTCCTCCACCACCAATTGGGCCACGCCGGGATAGTTCATGGGGACATGGAACGGGCTGGTGACCAGTTTGCGGGTTTCGGGGTTGTAGTCGTAGAGCGTTCCGGGGTCGTTCCATGACGTTGAATACACCATCACCTCGTTGGAGCGGGGGGCGTCGTAAAATTCGATCCCCATTGTACCCGTTCCCGGAACGGGCACGTCGGCCCATTGCCTGGTGCGGGAACCGTACTGCCGGATTTTTTCGTTGATGCCGTCGCTAAGAATGACAAACAAAAAATCTTTTGAAGAGGCCATGCGGGTAATGTTCTGCTTGCTCTCGGGTAGCAGCACGGTGGCGGTGGCGGGATTAGGGTTGGCCGCATCGGTAACCAGAACCTGTCCGTTGGGTGCCCCCTTCACGCTTTGCAGAAACAGCCGGTCGCCCAGTTTGACGAAGCTGGTCACGCTGTCCGGTAGGGTGCAAAGCGGCTTCCAGTCAATAGTCGGCTTGCCCACCGCTGCAGCGGGAGCCACCCAGGCCGTGTTCCGGCGGTCCACGGTGCCCAGGTAGCCGTACAACTGGGTTTGATCGTCGGAATAAAACATGATCGGATACTGATCGGGCTTGATACCAAAGTCGGGGTTTTTCTCCCTCGAAAACAGATCAGGATTAGTGGCCGGATCGTTCCCTAATTTATGCAGACGGCCCTTCGTGTTGAGGTTGCCCTGGGGATCTTTGGTATCCATCGAGTTATTGGGTGTGTAGAGAAAGCCACTGTCGTCGGGCAGCCAGCTCACCTCTCCGCCGAACACGGCCGTAATGCTCTCCGGCCGGAACGTCTTCGTTGCCACGTCCAGGATGCGGACCGTCGATAGTTCGGCTCCGCCTTCCTGCAAGCCAACCGCCAGGTTTTTGCCGTCGGACGTGGGGGTAAAGGCCGTCATCAGGTAAGTCTTTCCTTTCTGGTACGCCAGCGGGTCGAAGAGCAGCGTTTCCTGACCCGTCTTTCCTTCCCGAACGTAGAGTTTCCCCGCTTTCTCACTCGGCAGGGTTTTGCGGTAGAAGTACCGATTTCCTCTTTTCTTAATCTCTCCGTAGCGAATGGTCAGCATCTTGTCATAGTCGACAAACTGCTGGATCAGCTTGTCGCGCCCCGGAATCTGGTTGAGCACGGCGTTGGTGTAGTCCCCCTGTGCTTTAAACCAGTCTTTGGTTTCGGGACTGTTCATGTCTTCGAGCCAGCGGTAATTGTCCACCACCGCTTTGCCAAAGTAAGTGTCGGTAACGGGCCGTTTGGGCGTTACGGGTAAACGGGCAACCGTCGGTCCTGTCTGGGCTACCAAGGAGGAGAGCGCAACAAAACAGCTGAATAGGGTAAAGCAGATAGATTTCATAAAGTAGAATTAAGCACCTTGGAGAATGAACGTTAAAAACGTAGCTGAGCCGGTCTGGAACCGGGCGACGGCATCTTTATACCAACAGTTTGGTCTTGTCAACGACGCAGTAGTCAGTACCGACTACTCACCGGGAAACCGTCTAATCTCAAAAAGGGCCACCTCTGCCAACAACCTTACTTAAAAAGACCCAGGACTTGCTTTACCAATTTAGCGATAAGGGCTTAGTCGACATAACGTTTTTAGGGAACGGTCACGGCCGTTGGCTAAGCCAAAGACGCCGATCTTAACGTATACCAAGTATCTGTTCGATTACGTATGCCCGTTGTCCGGATCCTTACCGCTTATTGCTTGTGTTGATTTAAAACGACCGGTACATGAACTGCCTCAGTGACCCGATCAAAGAATTGTGTCGACCCCCGGTATCAGCAACACCAGGCGGCCCACCAAGAACGAACCCGCGATAGCCAGGGGAGCAACCAGACTGAGCTTAAGCAACGGATCGATTGACAGTCCGGCCAGGAACAACGAAAAGCCAACCGCGATCAGCGGGTGGAAGACATAGGTGCTGTAGGCACTGCGGGCCAACCCATCAAGCAACGCATTCGGCTTGTTCCAATGGTGCTTGTTGTAGCTTAACAGGGCCAGACTAATCGACACCCCTGTCAGCTGCTCCCAAAGGCACAGGAGCAGCGATTGTCCGTTCCAGCCACCACTGAAGTTAGCCCTGGACAGCCCTAGTTTAGTCGACACCATAAACAGCAGTGGAAAGCCGATTGCGGCTAACCCCAGGGCTAGCCAACCGAACCGTTTGCCTGACTGAGATGATAAGCCATCGAGCCACTTATTTTGATGAGCCAGTATCCCCACGGCGAACAAGGCAATGTACTGGGGAAAATAACTAAGTTGAAAACCCAGTCCTGGAATGACCCAGCCGATGGGGAAGATCAGTCGGACCAGGAAACTAACCACCCCCACGGCTGCGGCAAACAAGAGTACCCCGCTCATGGATGGTAATCGGATGGCATAGTGGAGCGAATAGCGCTGCCGCAGCAGCACATAGACCAGGTTAAACAGGAGCAGGGCCGCCACAAACCACAACACCCCTGAATCGATCCAGTCATCGTAGCCCATCAGAAATTGGCCAAAGGTAGCTCTCTGATGCTGGCCGTAGCGGTAGACCATAAAGTTTAGGATTGGCGAGAGAACCAGCGAATAAAACACCAGCGGAATACCCAGCCGCTTAAGTCGGTCCAGGATGAACCCAGCCGCTCCTTTTCGCTCGTAAGAAGGCTCGATAAAGTAAGCCGAGAGCAAAAAGAAGAGCCCCATAAAAAAGGACTGATTGGTGGCCACCAACAGGGTTAGGCCCACCTGAGCCGCGGGCTGCGTGGCCGGCTGTCGAAAGTACCAGCCCCCGGGTGCGCCATAGGTGATGCAGACATGGTGCAGAATGACCAGTGCGGTCAGGAGTACCCGGGTGTAATCAAGGTAGTTGATTTTGGTCGGGCGGCTAGCGCCCGGAGGGGAAGCGGTAGGGACTGGCATGGGTGCGGTTTAGGGGGTAGCAGCAAGATTAGCTCCTAAAATACAATCAAAAGTGACCCGTTTTATATCTGGTAATAAGAAGATAGAAAGACGTTTTGAAGGAGCATTTCGCAAAAAAATTAGCTACCGGAATCCGATTAAGTTGACGCATCGCTTGCAATTGTTTGATATATCAAATAATTTGCGTCTGTATGGAAACATTCTCTCTGGACGAGTCGGTGGGATACACCCTCAACATTGTCGCTAATCTGCTTAAGCGGGAGCTAAACGAAGAATTTAAGCGGGAGGGAATTGATGTGCTGGCTGAGCAGTGGGCCTTACTGTTTCGCTTGCAGGAACGAGGCATTATGAACCAGCAGGAGCTGGCGCAAGCCACTTCGCGCGATAACGCCAGTGTGACCCGATCGCTGGTTGTCCTGGAGAAAAAACAGCTTATTGAACGGCGACAGTCTGATCCGGATCGGCGCAATCGGTACCTGTCTTTGACCCCAGCCGGGCAGGCGCTGTTGACCCGAATGGTTAGCTGTGCGGAACGAAGCCTGGATCGGGCAACGCAGGGGATGACTCCCGAGGAAACGGCGCTGATGAACCGGCTGGCTCAAAAAATGATCCTCAATCTGACTAGTTAAAATTTGCCTAATTAATTGATATATCAAACATTTATTCCATGAAACGTCGAAGCATTGTGCGAGTCCATGCGACCGCAGGTATTGTAGCGCTCTGCCTGATCGCCACCTTTTTTGTTAGCTCCCTGATCAGTGAGCTTTCGGGCAATCCTGATTGGATCCTACTGGTCAAACGAATGGTATTTTATTGCATGTGGGCAATGCTGCTGCTGGTTCCCACGGCCGCCTTCACCGGCATGAAGCTGGCGGGAAAGTCATCCAACCCCATCGTAGCGGAGAAGCGCAAGCGAATGCGGTGGGTAGCGCCCAATGGGCTGCTCCTGCTGACGTTAGCTTCGTACCTCTATTACAAAGCTAATTTGGGTGAACTAGACCAGCGTTTTATGATCGCTCAAGTGCTTGAGTTTGCCGTCGGTTTCACCAACCTGACCTTGCTGGGATTGATGATCCGGGATGGTTTCCAACTAAAACGCCAGTATCAAAATGCTTTAGAACAAACCTCCAAACCCGTGTTTTAGTATGAGACAACTGTTCAACCTGCTCGCCATTTGCGGCTCGGCCATGTTCGCCGGCGTGCTGCTGACTATTGGTGTGCTCTTAGGTGGTTACTGGAAAACCCTGTCTGCTGCGGACTTTCTCACTTCGTTTAATGACTTCCTGCCTCTTGTTCCGCGCGCAATCGCTGTGGTGGGTTTGACGACAGTCGTGGGTCTGGCAGGTTCAATCTGGCTGAGCGAGAAAGAATCCCGTACTCTGTGGCTTTTCGCTGCTGGCTCTATCGGAGCCTTATTTTTATTAACGGCGCTTTGGTTTGGACCGGTAAACGGTCAATTCATGGCCAGATCGCTGCCTCTGGATCAGGTGGTCCCCAAGCGTGACCAATGGCTGATGCTGCACACGTTTCGCGTTGTTTTGGCCGTACTCGCTTCGGTATTGAGTAGTATGGCAACAAACCGCTAGCATCGGCGCAGCCAAGTCGTATACAGCTCAGAAAAGGGCTTTATTGGTGACATACGGACTCTCCCAGGCAAAAGACGAATCCTTCTATCAAGCTGTGCCGTTGTATCCAGAAGTAATCAGTCCTGGATACAACGGCACAGCGAAGGCGCGCCGTCCAAAATGGGCTGGCTACCGTTTCTTTTTGCCAAATCGTTTTCTATTCCACCAGACGATAAACCCGGTCACGGGTAAGGAAGCCCCAATCAGTGAACCTAAAAACACCAGGAACTTGCCGGGCATACCCAGTATCGTGCCGATGTGAATATCGTAATTCATTCGGCGCATCTTTCCACCAACCGATGACGCGTCAAAGCTTTTGTCGAAGACGGTATAAAAGTCCAGCCGCTGCAGGGTGTGCCGGTCGAAGGTATGCCGGGCTACATCGTAGAACCGGCCGGGTGCCGGGTACGTGCGTATGCTAATGGTCGACTTCGCCTGGGTGGAGTCGGGGAACGCGTAAAAAAAGCCTCCCGCCGAAGGACTTTCGGTAATCATTCGTTCCCAGACCAGGTCCAGGGCCTGATTGTAAGTATACGGCTTGTGCGGTTGGGAAGGGTCTGAACTCACGCGTTTCCACTCGGGTTCCGTCTCTCCTCCCGAACTTACCCAATACAACCCTTTACTGTACCAGGGTAGCCCGTAGACCATGCCCGACAAGGCCAGCGCCAGTAGCACCGCAAGTGCGTAGAAGCCCAGCACGTTGTGCAGATCAAGATTGATTCGCTTCCCGCTGGCCTGCCACTTAATCGAGAAACTCTTTTGACGGGAAGCGCGTGTCCATTTGGCGGGATACCACCAGATCAGCCCGGTGATCAGCAGCAGGGTAAATACGAGGGTTCCATAGTTGACCAGAGGCTGACCGATTTCCTTCGGAAGCCACAGGTATTGGTGCCCCAGTAGGATCCATTCAAAGAACCCTTTCTCGTTTTGGCGGAAGGTCTGGCTGCCCTGAATTTGGCCGGTGTAGGGATTTAGAAAAAGCAGGTGCCGTTCGGGGTCGCGTTCCGTACCTACGCCTACCCGGATAGCCGTTCCCCGTTGGTAGTAGGCATAGGAAGCGGACTTGCCGGGATAGTGCTGCCGGGTGACAGCGAGCACCCTGGACGGCACGACCACCGGCGCAGGACGGAGTTGGGCGCGAATCGAGGGATGGATCAGGTAGGTAATTTCCTCATTGAAAACCCAGATAGCCGCTGTAAGGCACACAATAAAGACGATGATGCCCGAAGCAAGTCCCAGCCATAAATGAAGCCATCGGTTCACCTTCTGAAACAGCGACTTTTTCTTACGCCGAGTCAATAATTCGTCGACAGATTCAATGCCAGCGCTCAT